>LXNI01002286.1_pt1 | contig 13702 bp, 14 predicted proteins | sample 809091 | NCBI WGS metagenome assembly LXNI01 (sample SAMN04870527, study PRJNA318959) | sponge metagenome | biome: 01000161; feature: marine sponge reef; material: water | host: Sarcotragus foetidus | place: Greece: Milos, Mediterranean Sea | collected 2013-05-29 | depth 5-7 m | reverse complement strand
GCCGCCAACTGGATGAACGACCCCAACGGCGTGGTTCAGTGGCGAGGGCGTTATCATTTGTTTTTTCAATACAATCCCGATGGCCCTTATCACGCCAATATGCACTGGGGGCACGCCGTCAGCGATGACTTGCTGCATTGGGAAGAGCTGCCGATCGCCATCGCGCCCACGCCGAATTCTCCTGACCAGGGCGGCATCTGGTCCGGCTGCATCGTCAACGACGGCGGGACACCGGTAGCATTCTACACCGGCGCCAACGACGACTATTCGGTGCAGGTGCAATGTATGGCGACCGGCAATAGCGATCTGACGCGCTGGCAGAAATACGCCAGCAATCCGGTGATCGGCGCTGTGCCGGCGCATCTGGGGCAGACACAAGATTTCCGCGACCCCTTCGTCTGGAAGCACGAGGGCAGTTGGTATATGACGCTCTCGGCGCATATCGTTGGCGTTGGCGGCGCGGTCTTGCTTTATCGCTCGCCTAACTTGACCGACTGGGAATACTTGCATCCGCTCTTTGTTGGCGATAGAGCGCGCAACGGCCGCAATTTTGAATGCGCCAACTTCTTCCCGCTGGGCGACAAGTGGGTGATGATCATCTCGGTGATGCTGGCTGATGCGCCGGCGTATACGCTCTATTTCCTGGGCCGCTGGGAGAATCAGCGTTTCATCACCGAAGCCGAGGGCGTTTACGATGCCGGCATCAGTTACGCCTCGCTGATGCACCTTGACGAGAGCGGGCGTCCGCTGATCTATTCCTGGCTGCGTGAGTCGCGCAGCGTCGACTTGCAGAAAAAGGCCGGCTGGACCGGTGTGCAAGCCATCCCGCGCATCTTGAGTCTCGACAGCCGGAATCGTCTCGTCAGCAGGCCTGTACCTGAAGTGGAGCGGCTGCGCAGCCGCGGGCAGCATTTCGCGGCCGGCGAAGTGAGCGACGCGGCTGTTTCAGTCGGCGGGCTGGCGCTGGATATCGACGCTGAGTTCGACGCGCAGGCGGCGCCCAGCTGCGGCATTGAATTGACAGCCGGCGACGACAAGCTGGCGGTCATTTACGAACGCAGCACACAGACGCTGCAAGTTCAGCGCCGCTATCGCGAGGCAAATGCGGACATCGACAGCGGGCCGGAGGGCATCGCGCATGCGCTGGATGCCGGTGAGACCTTGCAGCTGCGCGTATTGCTGGACGGGTCGGTGCTTGAGGTGATCGCCAACGGGCGCGCGCGCATCACCAGCCGCTTTTATCCGGCCAGCGCCGATGCGCCGAGCTTGCGGGCAATTGCGCCGGCGGCAGTCATTGGGCTGGATGTATGGGAGATGGCGTTACGGGCTTAGCGGTCGGCCCAGTTTGCCAGCCAGATCTTCCAGGTGACCGAGCTCGTGCACGCATAAGCCGCGGGCGGAGTAATATACCGACTCGACGCGTTTGACACCCTCGCGCCGGACCGTCCGTTCCCATTGTTGCGGGCTCAGGCCCTGCAAGATGCGCAGCAGCGCCGTCCTTCGAAAAACGAAATACACCATGAGCTCGGCGATGTCAAAGGCTTCGTACTGCATGAGCGCGCCCCAATCCCGCTCGGCGTGGATGCGCGGCATGAAGGCGTCCTTCAGCAGCAGGGCGTGGTGGATGGGGTCGGCGCCGCGTTCGGCGCAATAAATGAGATGGGTCAGGTCGCGCTTGAAGCTGCGCTCGCCGGCGCCCGGCGGCGTGGTCAAGTCCGCTTCAGTCAAGCCGCTGCTGAGCTCCCGCAATCGCTCGGGCGTAGCTTCCAGAACTTTCAGGATCAAGGCGATGCGCTCGTCCGACGGCTGGGTGGACAGGCGCTTGTGCAGGGCCGCTTTGGAGACGGTTGCGCCGGGCATCAGGCCATCCTCGGCAGATCGATGAGGCGCACCATTTTGGTCTTGCCGTCCTCGCCTTCGACCGGCGTATAGAGTTCGTCCGGATCCCGCAGGCGATCGAGAAACAGGATGCCGTCCAGGTGGTCGATTTCGTGGTGAAGCACGCGGGCGTCCATGCCCTTGACGCGGCGCAGGATCTCCGAGCCGTCTTCCCCGCGGGCGCGGAAGCGAATCCAGCTGGGCCGCGGCGTATCCCAGGTATAGATATCGGGGATGCTCAGGCAGCCGTCGAAGCCGGTCTCGGGCGCGCCGCTCTCGACGATCTCGGGATTGATCAGCGTGAGCATGGATTCTTCTTCGTCTTCGTCATTCTGGCCGAACTTGACGACGGTCACGCGTTTGTGCACGCCGATTTGCGGCGCGGCGATGGCGGCGCCCGGCTGCGACTCCAGCGTGTCCTTGAGGTCTTGAATCAGTCGCTTGAGCCGCTTGTTCTTGAGGTTGGCGGCGGGCAGGCTCTTCCGCCGCAGCAGCGCCTCGTCGCCCGGATAATAGATCAGTCGCTTGATTGCCATCGCGGCAACTCTAGCACAGCAGGCGCGAGTCTGGCAATTATGCTGTCTTCGACTAGCGGGTCATTGAGCCGTCGGCGAAGACGCCGCTAGGATGGCAGCCGAGCCCGGCCGCCGCCGCTGCCTTTTCGAGCTGCACGAATTCGTCGTAATGCAAGTCGTTGGGCGGATAAAGTACGACCTCAGCCCAGCCCTGCTCGACCAGGACACGATTGGCCAGGACGTCATCGACGTAGACAAAGCGCAGCAAGCGGTCGTAGCGGTCAACCAGCTCCTTGTCCGGCACGAGGCGGACAGTCTTGCCGGCCACGAGATCGGCATTGGCTTGGCTGGATGCGTCGAAACAAGGGTGGTCGCGCTCGGGCGTGTTCATCTGCAAATAGCGGATGCGCGTGTTCACGCCGTTAAGCATCACGTCGATTGTGTCGCCATCGACGACGCGGGTTACGAGTCCCACCTCTGGGGCGCCGGGCGGCAATGTTGGAGCGGTTGTTGGAGAGATGCCGGCGAAACTTGTGGCGATGGCTGGGACATTCGAGCCTCTGCAAAGCGACTCACAGGGAACGCCATCATTGTTGGCATCACGCGCGCTATGGTCGCAGACGTAGAGTTTGTAAACCGCTTCTTCGCAGGATGCCATGCTGCCACAGGTCTTCGTCAGGCAATCATAAGGCGGCTCCGTCGCTGCAAGCGCTGGCTGTTCGTCGGCAGCGGGCGCGTCTTTGCTGGCTAACCAGCCAGCCATGAAGCCGGCGCGTCCGTCATCAAGCCGCAGCTCAAGCCACTCGCCTTGATCATCGGAAACTTGGAGGCGCTCACCATACCCAACTGTGCCTAGCACGTCGCAGGAGGTAGCGGGGCAGGCGCGAATGTTGACGCTGCCGTCGGAAATCACGTAATAGCTTGTGAGTTCGACAGTGGAGGCCGCGCTACCCGGTTTGGGGATATCCGCCAGTTGCAGGGCCACTTCAGTGCCCACTTGTACGGCCACGTCCGTGCGGATTCCCGGCGCGACATCTGTGCCAACCTGGCTGGATAACGGCGCGCAACCCCCGATGCTCAATATGAACAATAGCAATAATTCAATTTGAATTTTCATCTACCATCCCCTTTACTTTTACATGATAACAGTAAAACTGCCAACATTCGCATAATAGTACAAATGTTCTATTGTGTCAATAATAGATTTTCTGTCCCAACTGCTATAATCGGCGGCGTCAACAAATGGAGTCATATCGTGCCCTCTCGCGCATTGAAATTTTTATACTTCTACCGTCCCTATCTTGGTCTGCTGGCGGTCGACCTTGTCTGCGCCTGCATCGCCTCGGCGATCACGCTGATCCTGCCGCTTTGCGTGCGGCATATCACGCAGAACCTGTTAGGCGAGGGCGTGGCTGACCCGGTCGGCGATATCGCCATTATGGCCGGCATCATGCTGGCGCTGGTGGCCGCGCATACACTCTGCACCTTATTCGTCGATTATCAGGGCCATATGATGGGCGCCATGATGGAGAGCGATATGCGGCGGGAGCTCTTCGGGCATCTGCAGAAGCTCTCGTTCAGCTTCTTTGACGAGCAGAAGACCGGCCAGTTGATGTCGCGCATAACCAACGACCTCTTCGCGATATCGGAACTGTCGCATCATGGTCCGGAAGATCTGTTCATCGGCATCATCACCTTCAGCGGCGTCTTCTTGATTACGCTGGCGATTAACCCGGCGCTGAGTCTGATCATCATCGTCTTCCTGCCGCTGATGCTGGTTTTTTCGCTGCATTTCAACCGCAAGTTGCATCGCGCGCTGCGGCTGAGCAAGCAACGGGTGGCCGAGGTCAACGCGCAGATTGAAGACTCGTTGGCCGGCATCCGCGTGGTGCAGTCCTTCGCCAACGAGCCGCTGGAGCAAGCCAAGTTCGACGCGGCCAACGCCCGTTTCGTCGCGAGCCGGCGGCTGGAGTACAAAAGCGAGGGCTTCTTCTATGGCGGCATGTCCGCCTTCACGCAGCTGATGACGGTTGTGGTGGTGGTTTTCGGCGCGCTGGCTATCACACGGGCCTCGCTGAATCTTTCCGATCTAATCACTTTCTTGCTCTACGTGGGCATCCTCATCGAGCCGATTCGGCGGCTGGTCAATTTCGCCCGCTGGTATCAAGAAGGCATCACCGGATTCAATCGCTTCATGGATATGATGGAGCTGCCGCCCGCCATACAAGAGCCGAGCGAGGCGCTGACGCCGAAACGCGTTCGCGGCGAGCTGGAGTTGCAGAATGTCACTTTCAGTTACCAGGACCGCTTCGGCAAGGTCTTCCACAACTTGTCGCTGAAGATCGCCGTTGGCGAATATGTGGCGCTGGTTGGCGCTTCGGGGGTGGGCAAGACCACGCTGGGCACACTCATCCCTCGCTTCTACGATGTCAGCGGCGGCCGCATCTGCCTGGATGGCGTCGATATCCGCGAGTTCAGCCTGGCGTCCCTGCGCCGAAATATCGGCACGGTGGATCAAGATGTATATCTCTTTGGCACGACCGTGGCCGAGAATATCCGCTATGGCAAGCCGGACGCTGTGGAGGAGGAGATCATCGCGGCGGCGCAAAAAGCCAACGCGCACGAATTTATCATGGCGCTGCCGCAGGGCTATGATACCGAGATTGGCCAGCGCGGCATCAAGTTGTCGGCCGGGCAGAGGCAGCGGCTCAGCATCGCGCGGCTGTTTCTGAAAGATCCGCCGCTGATCATCCTGGATGAGGCCACCAGCGCGCTGGACAACGAGAGCGAGCGGGTGGTGCAACAATCGCTGGAGCGACTGATCGAGAATCGCACGACCCTGGTCATCGCCCACCGCCTGTCGACCATTCGCAATGCCGATCGCATCCTGGTGCTGACCGAGGAGGGCATTTGCGAGCAGGGCACTCACGAGCAACTGATTGCCGATGAAGGCGCCTATGCGGGGCTCTATAATCTGCAGCTGGCGCGCTGACGATAGAAAGGTTGGCTTATAGTTCGTTGAGGAAGCGGCGAATCTGCGTTTCGTCGAGGTCTCGACACTCGCTCCTGGCGCAAATCGCTATAACGGTATCACCCACACGACGATAACGAGTACCTGGTCGGTTGCCCTCTTCAAGTTCCTCTATGAGATTGTCTACCGCGTCGAGTACTTGGGAGTATTTCCGGGCCAATTTCCCAAGCCGACTGTCGAAGCGTCTGGTTTGCCTAACAGTCGTCCTTGGCATTTTTTAATTGCGCTCGCAGTTCACGAATTCGCTGCCTGCTATCCAAGACCTGGCCAGCCTCGATTTCTTGGAGGCTGACACGGATGTCGTCTAGAAATGTCTCCTCCGGCGTCAAGGTCTCAGGCGCGGATGATAGCTTGGGACGAGGAAGTGGGCGGGAAGAACGTTGTGGATTCGCAGCTTCTGCTGCCATGATGCAACTCCTTGATTTGCGGCTGCTTGCGACCAGCCGTATACAGCTAGCTCGGCTCAGACAACGCCTGTTCTCCCTTGTCAATCAGATCCTTTAGCGTCAGCTTGACTTCGCCGCTCTTTATCTTTCGGTTGACCTCGGGGTTGTCTTTCCGGGATACGTAGAGTTTGTAGCTAGATGCATCACCATGTTGCCGCTTCAAGTCGTTATAAAGTTTTCTTCTATCCAAGTCTTTGTCAGAATGAGTATTCATTCTTGCCATTTCCTGCGTCCGGAGGCAATGCCGCTTGTTACCAAATGCCAGTAGCGGGAGAGGGGCTCGAACCCTCACGCCCTTTCGGGCAGGTGCTTTTAAGGCACCCGTGTCTGCCATTCCACCATCCCGCCGCTGGAATCAGTATAATCTCGGCGAGACGAATGTCAATATGGCCGCGCTTTTAGACGCGGCGGCTGTCGTCGTTCTTGCGCTTGCCGCTGACGTTTGGGCGGTACTTGCCGCCGAAGAGCATGAATAGCCCCATGCCGACCAGGATCAGCGGGAAGATCTGCCAGAAGGCGCCGGCGATATCGGCGATCAAGCCGGGAATGCCAAAGATGACGCCGATAGCGATCAGCCAGAGCGCGCCCGTGGCCGATTGCCAGCGCTCGCCCAGCGCCATAGTCCGCGCCAGGATCGAAGCGGCGATGACAAACATGATGCCGGGCCACCACCAACCGGTGAAGAACAAAAGACCCAATCCCACAAAAAATACGCCCGTGCTTGCTTGCGAAGCCTTTTCTTCTTTATCCATCATGCCTGTCCAAATATCTTGTAGTCGCTTTGACAGTATTACGTGATGGATCGTTCAGCGGTTGCGCCGGCCGCCGCGATTAAGTCTCGACGAAGGTGATGCGATAGGATTTCAGTCCGCGCCGATTATCGGTGTAGCAGTCGCCCGTGCGCAAGCTGCTGGCTGAGGGATCGCGCGCGCCCGCCATTTCGATGGCGTAGTCAATGTCCGGCGCCATTTGGAAGTCGGCGTAGGAATCGCCGTACTCGACCTTTAGCCCGCTGAAGAAGAGGTCTTCCTGGTTGCCCCAGCGCACGCGGATGGGCTGGCCCGGGATGCCGCGCCCGATGTAGTCGACTACATGCACTTCGATCAGGGCGGGGCGCGCCAGGTCGCAGAAGGAGCGCACTGATAGCACGGCAAAGCTGCGCTCGTCGGCGCCGGGCGCGGCCAGGTGGCGCGTCGGCGTGGCCACGAAGGTTTGCCGCAGCGGCCGCTTGGTGGGCAGGGGCGTGGGGCGCGACTCATCGCTGACGGGCGCAGCTAGGGGGGCGGGCGCCGCTTGGGTGGCGTCGGCTGATTCTGTCGCTTCCGGTGGAAGTAATTGCTCGGCACAGCCAGCACGCCCCTGCGATGTATACAAGCTGACGGCGCTGCGCAAAGCCCTTATGCCGCTGGGGTTGCGCAGGTAACCGCGGCTGCCCAGCTCGCAGGCGCCGGCGGCCAGCGCGCTCCAAGGGTCCTGCAGCGGGCGCAGCGCGATCAGTTTCGCCAGCGCCCGCTGTGTATCGCCGCTGTTCTCGTGCTCCAGCGCGATGGCTATCATATAGTGCTGTCGGTCTTCCGCGCGCAGCTGCCAGGGTTCGGCGTTGCCGCGCGGCAGTGGACCCTGAATTCGCGTGATGCTGAGACCCAGCAAGAGGCCGGCGATCAAGCTCAGGGCGAAGGCAGCCTGCGAGAAATAGCCGCTCTCGACCTTGGTTTCGCTTTCGCGCGGCGCGGGACGCAGGTTGCTTGGTATATTGGGCCTCATGGGCCCTCCTCGCTCGGCTCGAGGAAAGGCCGCATGATGGCGGTCAGCTGTCCCAGATCTTGCGCCAGCTCCACCAAGAGCTGAATGTCGTCGAGGTCGCGCGCCGAAGTCGTGATGATGCGCTCGATGGATTGCCGCAGTCCGGGTCCGGCGAGCTCGGCCTGGAAACGGCTGAGCCGCTGCGCAGCGCCGACAATATCGGCGTCGACTGCGTAGCCGGCCGCGATCATGACGACGTATTCGTCGCGATAGGGCTGCGCCAGGTCGCTCAGTACGCTGCTGCGTCCATCGGCGGGGAATGGCGCCCAGCCGAAGAATAGCCCGACAGCGGCGCCCATCAGCAAACCCAGCATCAGCGAGCGAATCGCGCGCAGCATAATCCCTTCTTCGTCGTACTCCGGCACCGTGTCATCTATCTTATAACGGAATAGCAGTCTTGGCAGACGCGCGCGCCCATCTAGTAGGGCGCCAGGACTTCATCGCGGTCGCCGATCAGGCTGTCGTCCACGATAACGAAGCGGTTGGAATCGGCCGGCTCCAGGGTCCACTCCACCTCATGCCTGGCTCCGCCGTCGCGGATGTGATGCTCCTCGCCGATGATGAAATAGTCGCGCGCCTGATGGCCGGTTTGCGATTCGCTGACGCGGATGCGGTCGAAGAGCGCCGCGTTCAAGGCGGTTGAGCCGTGCTCGCGAGCGTCGAGCCGCAGGGAGTGGATGAGACCGCGCGGGTGCTTGCGCCGGAGGACTTCGTAGGCGGCGAAGGCGCGCGCCGTGACGACATCGGAAAGGGCGGGCAAATCCAGCGAGAGCTGCTTCAGCCCATAGACGTACTGGCCTTCGCCATCGGCTTCGACGATCTCCAGGGGATCATGGCGGTAGAGCGGCTTGCCGTAGAGCTGCAGCAGCGTGAGATAGACGGCCTCGCGGCGGCGGTTGACCAGGCGTAACTCTACAGAGGTCATGCCCAGCCGCGTAATTTCGACGGCGACATCTTCGTTGATGGTGTAGCCCCGATTTTCCGGCGCGCGCTGGAAGCGGCTGACCAGTCGGTCGAATGCCAGCAGGCCAAAGGGCTGGTATTGCTCGTCCACCAGGCGCAAGGTCAGCGGCAATTCCGAGCGCTGCTCGAGGCGCAGTTCGCCTTGCAACTGCCAGAGCAAGGTATCGCGCTCGCCGATTTCGCGCGGCCGCATCAGCACCGTCAGCCGGTTCAAGCGCTGATCGCCGTAGCTGTAGCTCATGCCGCTCATATTGTCGTCGAACTGTGCGGCCAAGGTCTCGTTGAGCAGGGTATAGTGCCGGTTGAGGAACACCAGCGCGCCCTCGCGATCCACGTAGAAGCGGCCGCGCTCGCTGGCGACGATCTCGCTGATCGCCTGGCGAATTGAGGTTGAATCGCGCCACCAGTCGCCGACGTAAGCGAAACGCGTTTTGCCGCGCTCCAGGCTCAGTGTCAGGTGCTGCGGCGGGAAGATGCGGGCGCGGTCGATCATGTTGTAGCCGCCCACGTCGATCAGGCAGAAGCCGGCGATGACCGCGCGTCTGATGACTGCCTGATCCAGCAGGTCCCGTATGACCTGGTCGGCAGTCACATCGATTTGGGGCGCGATGCGGGCGGGGCTGTCTTCCAGCCAGGGCTGAATGTCTTGCAGGTGAATGACGGCTTGCTTGCGGCCGAGAGTTCCGGCGTCGGGCTCGATGTAGCTGATGACGCCGGTGAAATGACTGCGGACAGCCCCGTTGGCGTCGCTTTGGATGCGGACGCGCATGCCGCTTGGCAGCGAGTGGCGCTCGGGCGAAAAGGCGCCGTGGGGATTGTGAAGGGTGATGCGCGCCCAACTGTAGTCGGCCATGCTCTCGTAAGCCCGCCGCAGCCCCAGCCGCCAGCGCAGTTCCAGCACGTCTTGGTTGATCACGGCGGAGAAGCGGCCGTCGTTGTCGCGGTCTATGGCAACGCGGTAGTGTATTGACATGTTGCCGCCTCCTAGGCCTCCAGCAGCCAGCTGTGGCGGAAGGCGCAGCCATAGAAGTCGCGCTCGCCATAGCGGTAAATGCCCGGCTCGACGCTGACCCGCGCCGGCGTCAGCAGGGTATCGCCCAGGGTGACATCGGCGGAGATGGCCGCGGTATAGCCGTCGATCAAGTCGATCAGACGCGGCAGGTGGCTGCGGATGCCCAGGCCGGCCTCGCCCGGCGCGATCAGCAGCAGGTGCGTGGCGCTGTGGTAAATCGTTTTGGCGCCGCCGCTGAAGGCGGCCGTCTGCAGGCTGTCTTCGCGGCGGTGGAAGAGGCGCTCGCGCTCCAGCTCAATGGGCATGACCAGCAAGGCGGGCAGCTGGGCGCTGTGCAGCGAATTGGGCAGCTCGGCGAGATCGTAATTGTTGCGCACGCCATTGATGTTCAGGATGGATAGTTGCGTCAGAGCCGCGCGGAATGTCGCCATCGGCTTCTCCTTTCGTTGTTTTGTTGTGGGTGGGGCGGGCGAACCAAGGCTCGCCCCTACACAGATCACATTTTTGGGAATTGGGAGGGAGGCGGCGGGCTGCCTGCTAGGTTGCCCCTGCCGCGTTTTACTCTGTGCTCTCGGCGCCTCTGTGGTGAAATACGAGTGATGGTTGCAGCAGTCGCTAGAGCGACAAGTTGTCCCGGCGCTGTTGCATCGCTTCGTCTTCCGCCAGCATGCGCTCCAGCTCGGCGGTTTCCAGTTCGTCGACATAGGCTTCGATGACCTGTTCCAGGTAGGCGGGCAGGTCGTGGTGGATGTTTTGGAAGTTGGCGATGAAATCGGGGCTGGAGTTATAGAGCTGGCCCAAGCCGCGCAGCCGGTCGAGGCTTGGCTCGTAGAAGTGGCGCAGGTGCTGCTGCCAGCGGTCGAGGATGTCGGTGACTTCACGGTCGCCCGCGCTCTTGCCGGCCTGCATGGCGTCGGCCAGATCGGCGTAGATTCGATCGCCCTCGGCCATAATTTCTTCTTGCCGCGCCTTGCCGTAGCTGTTCCAGCGCCCGATAGTCTCGTTGACCTCGGCGGGACCATATTGCAGGCGCGCCTCGCGCTCATACTGCTTCTGCTGCTCGTCGCTGTGGCGCTTCAGAACGCGTTTCTTCTTGGCCATGTCAAATGCTCCGGGTCGCTCTAGCTGCGTTTTGCTTTCAGATCATCGGCGTTGTTGTAGCGCCGGATGGAGGGGTAGCGCCAGGCCACCCAGGCGGTCAGCAGCACGGTCGCCAGTCCGCCGCTGAAAATGGCGAAGGGCGCGCCGAAGAGCGAGGCCACCAGACCGGCCTCCAGTTCGCCCAATTGCGGGCCGCCCATGAAGAACATCATATTGACCGAGACCATGCGCCCGCGCAATTCGTCGGGCGTCATCAATTGGCGGATGGTGCCGCGGATGACCATCGAGACAGTATCGCCGGCGCCGGTCAAGGCGAACAGGAAATACGAGAGCGCGAAGCTGGTGGAGATGCCGAAGATGGCGGTCGCCAAGCCATAGACGCCTACGCTCAGCAGCAGGATGAGGCCTTGCCGTTTCATCTGCGAGCGCAGCGACATGATGAGGCCGACCAGCAAGGCGCCGATGGGCTGCGCAGTCGCCAGCAGGCCGTAACCCGCCGCGCCCACGCCCAGGATGTCGCCGGCCACGATCGGCAGCATGGTGCGCGCCGAAGCGAAGAGCGTGGCGAAGAAATCCAGCAGCATCGTGCCCATGATGATGCGCGTGCCGAAAGTGAAGCGGATGCCGTCAATTAGCGCCCGCCAGCCTATGCTTGTCGCCGTCTTGATTTTGCCGCGATGGCGGATCAAGCCAATGGCGATGATGGCGACCACGAATGTGGCCGTATTGATGCCGTAGACCAAGCCGATGTTGAACTGGGCGACCAGCAAGCCCGCCAGCGCCGGCCCGCAAATTGTGGCGATCTGAAAGATCAGCGTGTTCAGGCTAATGGCGTTGGTCAGGTGGCGCGGCTTGACCAGATTGGCCACGATGGACTGACGCGCCGGGCTGTCGAGCGCGGTGGCGGCCGCCCCCAGCGCCGTCAGCAGGTAGATGGTGTTGACATCGATCTGGCCGGCCAGCGTGAGATAGGTCAGCACGGCGGCGATCAGCGCCGAGATCACGCGCGTCCAGATCATGACGCGGCGGCGATCCAGCGCGTCAGCCAAAACGCCGCCCAGCAAGGCGAACAAAACAATCGGGATGACCCGCACCAGACCCAGCATGCCCAGGCCGAATGCTTCCGAACCCATGACGATGTCACTGCCGAATACGCTGATGGTGAAGCTCTGCCCGCGCAGCAGCTGAAAGATATGCCAGTTTATGGCGAAGAGCTGCATCTGCGAGCCGGTGGTGGAGACCATCTCGCCGAACCAGAGGAAGCGAAAGTCGCGATAGCGCAAGGCGGCCATTCGCGTCAGGTTACGTGCCATCCATACCCTCCAGATCCAAGGCGCAACCTTAGCGCAAAGCCCCTGCCGGCGCTAGATTCAATCAGGCGGTCAAGCGCCGCAGCCGCTCCAGCAGGGGCGTCGACTCCCGCTCCAGCAGCCCGGCCGATTGGGTCATCAGCGTGGCGAAGCGCAGGGTCAGGTCGCGTATCGCCGCGGGCGGGGTGTAGGTCTCGATGCTTGCCCCGCGCCGATGCGCCGCCGCTGCCGTCCCTTGTACGCCGCGCAGCACAGTCAGGCGGTTGTTCGCGCTGTCGACGGCGGTCACGCGCAAGTACTCGGCCTCAATCCGCAACAGTTGCCCGACTTGAAAGCGCGGTGCTCGCCCGTCCTGGTCGCTGCCGCTTGCGTCGCTCACTGTGATGGCGCCGGCCTCAGCACCCAGCGCGGCATCACGCAGCGAGTCGCCGCTATCGCGCCAGGCTTCCGTCCAGCGGTCATGCCAGCCCCAGATGCCTTCTATGCTGATGGTGGATACGGCATCGGCGCCGTAGGGGAGAGCCGCGCCCTGCGCCACTCGCAAGACACTCGCCGGCGCGTCGCGGTCGTCGGGCAGCAGCCGGATATCGGAGTGATTCAACGCGACGCCGCCGATGCTGAGCGAGCGCAATTCGAGCAGGTCGTCGGGCAAAATCAGCTCGCGTTGCCCCGGCCGGTCCAAGGTGATTTCGCGGGTCTGCAAGCGGGGGCAGTAGCGCCGCTGCGTCAGCGACTCGATGAATTGGCTGGCGGCCTGCAGTCGCTGCAGCAGGTCGTCGTCTTCATCGGCGTCGGTCGCCGAAAGATTGAGATGCCGGCGCAAATCGTCAAGGGTGGCGATGGTGTACATTTTTGTCCTTTCTGCTGGATACGTGTATAGATACGGAAAGCGAAAATGGCGCCGGTTGCGAATTGGCTGTGGCTGTCGCGGAAGGCGCGCCCGTGTTACTGTTGAAGCGGAGTGGGATGAGAAAAGGCGAAGTCGTCGAGCAATGAGAATGCAAGCCATCACGCCGGCTGAATTCGACGCCGGGCTGCACCGGCTGCCGATCGCCGGCGAGTTGCTGTTGCCGGGCGTGCAGGTCTGCGTGGACGCGGAGGGCTACGCCTACGAGCTCAAGCAGGCGCTGCTGCCGCGCGGCGCTTGCGGCACGGTGGTGGAGTTATGCCGTCAGGGCGAGGGCGTGGAGGTGGCGCTGGACGCGGAGCAGCAGGAGGACGGCGGCTTTTTCTTCGCGGCGCTGTGGGTGCTGGTGGGGTGATGTAGTCGGCTGCGGACTATGCGCGCACACTGCAAAGACCTGAATTCCGTGGAATTAGAGCATAGTCAGGCTGTGACCGAAGGTGTGACCATTCCGCCCGATGCCGAGGCATTGGCAGCATCCACATCTTCATAATGAGGCGCGTTGAAAACCACACCTGAGTTAAGCATCTGAGGATCAGGGACGTCCAAATTCTTGTCCAGCAGAAACCAGATGTGATCCAGCTTGGCGGATTCGAGCCACTCCAGTGCTTCGTCTATTGTATCGCCGTGAGCAATACAACCTGGCATTTCGGGTACGATTGCAACGTAAACTGCCTCGCCGTCGGTTGTCTCATCAAGAAAGACCTGCGCCTGGTACGGGCGGTTTGCTAGGGACTTC
>LXNI01002284.1_pt1 | contig 13717 bp, 12 predicted proteins | sample 809091 | NCBI WGS metagenome assembly LXNI01 (sample SAMN04870527, study PRJNA318959) | sponge metagenome | biome: 01000161; feature: marine sponge reef; material: water | host: Sarcotragus foetidus | place: Greece: Milos, Mediterranean Sea | collected 2013-05-29 | depth 5-7 m | reverse complement strand
ACCCTCAGGCGGCAGACGGTACGGAACCGTCTGCCGCTTCCAGAAACCAACCCCGAACCGAACCGGATCGAAACCTCTCTACCGCTCCCGCTCCACGCTCATTTCTCTATTGGAAAACACTGCCGCTGGGGGAGAACGGATTCGCTCATCTCAGCATGGAGTACGGCAACGCCGACCCGACCAGCCGCAGCGTTCAGCGCGCCGACGCGGCGGCGCTGATTGCCGCGGGCAACACGCACGTCCTCGACCCGGCGCAGGTGTGGGGTGACTCGGAGTACGAGGACGACCTGAAGCTGTTCGGCAACTTCGGCAAACTGCTCGCGAACGGCGCGCAGATCTACGGGCACGCGAACTACGCCGAGAAGACGGCGACGCAGGGCTTCTACTACCGCAATCCCAACACCCGCGCCAGCATCTTCAGTCTGGACGGTGGTCGCACGCTGCTGATCGGCGACGTGTTGGACGCGCAGGACGGCGTGCGCGACGGCTCGGCGGGATGCCCCACCGTGACGATCACCGACGACCGGCCCGATCAGCAGGCGCTGGCGCAGGTGTTCGCCGACCCGAACTGCTTCTCCTTCCAGGAGATCGCTCCAGGCGGATTCACGCCGTACTTCAGCGGCGTGATGACCGACACCTCGGCCGTGGCCGGAGTGCGCCGGACGACGAAGAGCGGTTTCACCTGGGACGCCAGCGCCAGCTACGGCTCGCACGAAGCGGACTTCCTCCTGTTCAACACGGTGAACGCCTCGCTGGGTCCGGAGAGTCCGCGCGACTTCGATCCGGGAATCTACCGGCAGGCCGAACTCAACCTGAACTTCGACGTCTCCACGGAGACGGAGATCACGCAGGACTCCGACCTGCTCGGTCCCGGCGACGTGCTAGCGCTGGAGCGCGGCGTGCCGGAGACGCGGTGGAACATTGCCGTCAACCAGGGCGTCAACCTGGGAACTCGGCGGGTCGACCTGCTCGGACGTCTCCACTACTTCGGATCGTGGGTCGACCACCTGGACGCCCGCTCGGTGAGGCGCGCCGACGCGCCGGTTCTCGATGGCCGCTTCATCTTCGACCTGGAGGTCAGCGTCCCGCTGGTGCGCGACACGACGCTCTCCGTCGGCGGCCAGAACGTCTTCGACACGTTCTCGGATCGGATGGACCTGTTCGCGGCGCGGTTCGGCCTGCCGTACAGCCAGTTCACGCCCTGGGGCCTGGGCGGCGGCTACTACTACGCGCGTCTGCACCACCGCTGGGGCCGGTAGACCGGTAGCCGGCCAGGCCGCCTGAGGGCGCGGTGGTTACACCTGTTGTCGGGGTCGGTTCGCGTCCCACCATGTGAGATCATCCGCTCATGGCGCGCAGGGCTCCGCAGGGAACACAGGCCATTCAGCGGGCGCTGTCGCTCTATCGGTCGTTTACCCCTGAACAGCCGGAGCACCGGCTGACGGACCTGGCCGCGGCGCACGGACTCCATCCCTCGACGGCGCACCGGTTGCTCGGTGTGTTGGAAGCGGAGGGGCTGGTCGGCCGCAATCCGGATACGCAGGGCTACCTCTGGCTGCCCGAGAGCGGCTACGGCGGCGGCGAGCGTCCGTTCCGCCGCAACGGCATGCGGTTGCTGGAGCCGCTCCGGACACCGTTTCATCGCCGCACCGAGGCGCTGTGCGAAAGCGACGCCCGGCGGGACTGGTCGGGCTACACCTGCGCCCTGAACTACGAGCCGCAGCCGGCCTACGAGTACTGGGCGGTGCGCAACACGGCCGCCCTGATCGACGTGTCGCCACTGTTCAAGTACGAGATCACGGGGGTGGATGCGGAACGGCTGCTCGACCGGGTGATGACGCGGGACTTCACGAAGTGCCGGGTCGGCCGGGTCATGTACACGTCGTGGTGCAACGAGGACGGTCATCTGCTGCAGGACGGCAACGTGCAGCGCCTGGAGCGCGAACGGTTCCTGGTCAGCGCCGCGGAACCGTGCCTGCGCTGGTTCGAGGACTGCGGCCTCGGCATGGACGCCCTTGTACGGGACGTCTCCACCGACCTGGGGGTACTCGCGCTCCAGGGGCCGCGGGCGCGGGCGATCGCCGAGGCGGCGATTCAGGGCGTCGACTTCGGCGGGATGCGCTACTTCGACCTCGCCGGCGGTGAACTCGGCGCCGCGGCCGGCGAGGATCGGGCCGTTCCGGTCACGGTGAGCCGTACCGGCTACACGGGCGACCTGGGCTACGAGTTCTGGGTCGCGTCCGAGGACGCGGAGGCCCTGTGGGATGCGCTCACCGCCGCCGGAGCCGATCACGGCCTGCGGCCGGCCGGTCTTCTCGCGCTGGACATGGTGCGGGTCGAGGCCGGCCTGGTGCTGATCGACGTCGACTACGTATCGGCGGCCCACGCCGAGATCGAGGTGCTCAAGGTCACTCCGGCCGAGGCCGGACTGGGCTTCACGGCGAAGCTCGAGAAGGAGGCCGACTTCATAGGTCGCCGGGCGCTGGAACGCGAGCGCGAGCGGGGACCGGCCTGGGCGACGGTCGGACTCGAAGTCGACTGGTTCGAACTGGAGCGGCTGTGGGAAGAGATCGACCTGCGGCCGCAGGTGGTAGGCGTTCCGGCGTCGCGGGAACCGACGCCCGTGTTCGTGCCGGGAGGTCCGCAAGTGGGGCAGTGCACGACGCGGTTCTTCTCGCCGCTCCTCAAGAAGTACATCGGTCTCGCCACGGTGCAGGCCGATGCGGCGGCGCTCGGGACCGTCCTCGAGCTTGAGGTCGCGGTCGGCTACGGACGGCGCCGGGCCGGTGCGCGGGTGGTGAAGCGGCCGTTCTTCAACCCGGCGCGCAAGACCGCCGTGGGTTCGGCTTCGGGAGGCCACGGGTGACGGAAGGCGCGGTGGGAACCACCGGGACGGCAAGCGGAGCCCCGGAACGCGGCAGCGGCCGCTTCGATGCGATCGTCGTCGGCGCCGGTCACAACGGCCTGGTGTCCGCGGCCTACCTGGCCCGGGCCGGCCTTGATGTCGTCGTGCTGGAGCGTGGCCCCGTCATCGGCGGCGCCACGCTGAGCGAGGAGGCGTTCCCGGGGTTCCGATACAGCGTGTTCTCGTACCTCGTGTCGCTGCTGCGCCCGGAGGTCATCCACGAACTGGACCTGGTGAAGCACGGACTGTTCCTGGTGCCGACGGCCAGCACGCTCAACCCGCTGCCGAACGGCGACTGCCTGTTCCGGGAGTCGGACCCCCAGCGGACCTATCACCACATCGCACGCCACTCGCGGCGCGACGCCGAGGCGCTGTCGGAGTACAAGCTTGAGATGCGGCGCATGGGGCATCTCATGTTCAAACTGCAGCGGGCGGCGCCCGACGAACTGGCGGCGGCCGTTACGGGCCACGTCGGTGAGGAGCCGGACCAGGCTGGTTCCGAGGTGTCGGCGGAAGTGGCCGACATCGCCCGCTACTTCCTCGACCTGCCGAAGGAGCGGATGCGCTCCTTCCTGCAGATGCTGACGATGAGCTCGGCGGACTTCCTCGGCCAATGGTTCGAGTGCGACGTGCTCAAGGCTGCGCTCTCGTCCTCCAGCATCATCGGGTCCAACCTGTCGCCGCGCACGCCGGGCTCGGCCTACGTGCTGCTGCACCACTACATGGGCGAGGTCGACGGCGTGTACCGGGAGTGGGGCTTCCAGAAGGGCGGCACCGGCGGCGTGGCCGCGGCCATCGCGTCGGCGGCGCGCGGCTACGGCGCCGAGATCCGCACGGACTGTACGGTGGCCCGGGTGCTGGCTCGCGACGGCCGCGCCCGTGGCGTCGTGCTTGCGAACGGCGACGAACTGACCGCCGATGTCGTCGTCTCGTCGGCGGCGCCCCAGATCAGTCTCGGCCGCCTGCTCGAGGCCGAGGACGTTCCGGGCGGCGAGGGGGAAGAACTCGTCGACCGGGCGGCCCGGTGGCAGAGCAGCGGCTGCGCGGGCAAGGTCAACCTGGCGCTCGACGGGCTGCCTCGTTTCGAGTGCATGCCGGAACCCGGACCCCACCTCGCCGGCGGGATCACGATCGCTCCGGGTCTCGACTACGTCGACCGCGCCTACGACGACGCGAAGTACGGGGCCTTCTCGAAGCGTCCGTTCATCGACATGATCATCCCGTCCGTGCTCGACCCGGACATGGCGCCGCCGGGGAAGTGCGTGGTCTCGTGCTTCGTGCAGTACGCGCCCTACGAGCTGGCCGGGACCACCTGGGACGAGCAGCGCGACGCGTTCGGCGACGCCGTTGTGCGTACCCTGGCCGAGTACGCCCCCGGGATCGAAGACCAGGTGCTGCACCGGCAGGTACGGGTGCCGCCGGACATCGAGTCGATTGCGGGCATCCCGGGCGGCAACATCTTCCACGGCGAGTTGCGGTTGTCGCAGCTCTTCCTGTTGCGTCCGGACCCGGCCGCCGCGGCCTTCCGTACGCCATTGCCGGGGTACTACCTCTGCGGTTCGTCGACGCAGTTCGGTGGCGGCATCTCGGGCGGGCCGGGACGACTGGCGGCGCTCAGGATCCTCGACGACCTGAAGCGTCGCGGGGCGGAGGCGGGGTGAGCGACCGCGTCGCGATCGTCGGCGGGGGCCACAACGGCCTGGTTGCCGCCGCCCTGCTCGCTCGCTCAGGGCGGGAAGTCGTGCTGCTCGAGGCGCGGAGCGAACTCGGGGGTTTGGCCTCGACCCGGGAGCTGATTCCCGGGCACCGGGTGGACGTAGGCGCCAACGACCTGGGGATGTTCCGCCGTTCTCTGATCGACGAACTCGAACTGCAACGCTTCGGCCTGGAACTGATCGAGGCGCCGGCCGTGGCTGCGGTCCCGGCATCCACGGACTCGGGCGCCGTCGTGCTCTGGCCTGAAGCCGATCGGACCGCCGAGGCGCTTGCCGCGGCGAGTCCCCGAGACGCTGCCGCCTGGCCGCGATTCGTCGCGGAACTCGCGGAGCGGGCGGCGGCGCTTGAACCGCTGCTGTGCAGGCCGCCGGAACTTGCCGACATGGGGCGCCTGTTGATCGCGCCGGAACTGCTGCGCTTTCTCTCCGCGCCCCTTGAGGAACTGCTGGGGGAGTGGTTCGAAACCTGGGCGCTGCGTGCGGCGCTATGCGGTCTGGCTCTCCCCGCAACCGGCCTCGGTCCGCGGGCGAACGGCACCGGTTGGCCGCTGCTCTACCACAGCGCGCTCGGTGGATCCGACCGTCTGGCGTCCGTGGTGCGTGCCCGGGGCGGCGCGGGCGGGCTGGCGGAAGCGCTTGCGGCCTCGGCCGCTGCTTCAGGCGCCGTGTTCCGGACCGGCGCCGTCGTCTCGCGCATCGTCGTCGATGAACGCCGCGTCGCGGGTGTGCAACTGGCGGACGGTGAACGGATCGAGGCCGGCGCCGTCATTTCGACCGCGACCCCCGCCGTCACCTTCCTCGACCTGGTCGGAGCGCCGCAACTCGAGCCCCGCTTCGTCCGCCGCTTGCTCAAGGTGAAGTACCGCGGCGCCGCCGCACGGCTGGCGCTATCCCTCGACGACCTGCCGCCGTTCCAGGGCCTCGAACGGCCGGCCCTCACCGGGCGGATCGTGCTGGCTGGGAATCCGGACGACATCGAGCGAGCGGCCGACGCGGCGAAGTACGGCCGCTTGCCGGAGCGTCCGTGGATCGAGGCGGCTCTGCCGACGGCTCTCGACCCGTCGCTGGCGCCTGCCGGGCGGCACCTGTTGCTGGCGACGGCGCACCACCTCCCGTTCGATGTCGAGGGTGGCCGGGATGCGGCGGGCCCGGAGCTCCTGGACCGGATGGTGGCCGAGCTCGAGCGCTGGGCGCCAGGTGTCAGCGGCCTGATCCGGGAACACGCGCTCCTGCTTCCCGCGGACTACGAGTCGGAGTACGGCGCCACGGAGGGCGGGCTCCACCACGGCGAGATGAACCCGGGCCAGAGCCTGTGGTTGCGGCCCACGGCGGGCTCCTGGGCGGGCGACACGTTGCCGGTCGAGGGCCTGTGGCTGGGAGGCGCCGGCTGCCATCCGGGCGGCGGCGTGACCGGGCTGCCGGGTCGGACGGCTGCGGTGTCGCTGCTCAGGGGATAACCTCCGGCGACGGAACCTGGATCGCTCAGCCCAACCGCACGAACGCTTCGGTCCGGCGCCGCCAGGCGTCAGGCCCCCCAACGCACCTTGAGACAAGGGCACCTGGAGACATCGATGAAGAACTTACTCCCCTTCGTTTTCGCGCTCGGCACGGCGTTGTGCTGGGGCCTCTACGGCCCCGTGCTGGGCAGGGCGCGCCTGGTGGACGAGACGATGTCTCCCTTCAAGCCCTACGTCGGCATCGGCATCGCCTACCTCGTGATCGCGATCGTCGGCGGTCTGATCGGCATGCGAGTCATGGGCGACAGCTTCGAACCCACGGGGCCGTCCGGTGTCTGGGGCCTTTACGCGGGCACCTTGGGAGCTTTCGGGGCGCTCTCGCTGACGCTCGCCATGTTCAGCGGCGGAGCGCGGATTCCCTACGCCGTGATGCCGGTCGTGTTCGGCGGCGCGGTGACGGTCACCGCGCTTTACACGCTGTACCGCGGCCGGGGCCAGCTCGAGGTGAGTCCCCTGCTCTGGGTCGGCATCGCCGGCATGCTGATCTCGGTCGTCCTGATCACGACGAACACGCCGCACCCCGGGCCGCCGGGCGGCGGCCACGGCGAGCAGGCGGCGGTGAGCGAGGAAGGCGGCGGTACGGGCCCGTCGTCCTGACTCATGTCGACGATCTCGACCCATCTCAACTGGGCGCCTCGAACAATCGTCGACTACGTCTGCCGTCGCGTGAGCGCGACCCGGAGCGGCTTGACCATGTGGGCGCCGTAGCCGAGAAGGAACAGTGCCGACGCGACGAGGTGCGTCGCGATCCAGGTCTGCCGCCAGAGCTCGCCGACGGCGGTCTGGATCAGGTAGCCGGACACGATCATCGGGGCACAACCCAGCAGCAGCGACAGGCCGCTGCGGCGACGGTCGCGGACCCGGCGCCGGTAGTGACGCCAGGCGTGGTCGCGCCAGATCAGGCCGACGGCGAAGACGAGCAGGGGCGCTGTCCAGAGGTGGAGGTGCTGAAGGTGCGGTTGCCAGGGGTGGCCGACGACCGCAAACTCGTCGGCCGGCGTGGTGAAGTAGCGCATCCAGGCGTAGACCAGACCCGTGCCGCCGACGAGGACGGTCGACGTGTGAACGGTCCAGGCGGTCAACCGGTTCACGGCACGAGCCTTCCGCCTTGGGACGCGGCTTCCCTGAGCACCTGATCGAGCGCCAGGATCCTGCGCACCGCATCCGTCGTGGCGCGAGCCGTCAGCGTGGCGCCGGTGACGGCGTGAATCGATCGCTTCAATCGCAGTCTCGAGTCGAGGCGTTGCTTCAGGAACTGGTCGTACCAGGTGCGGCGCGGGATGTACTCCTCGGGCTCCAGGAAGGACAGGACTTCCAGTCGCGTGACGCGGCCCTCGGCGTCGACGACGACCATCAGGGTCTCGGCGAGGGTGCGGACGCGGTGGGCATCGAAGTAGGCGGCGCCGGCAGGCTGGCCGTTGCAGATCGCGGTGTACTGCACGACCAGTCGCGAGTCGATCTCGACGCCGGCCGCTTCCGTTGCGCGTTGCCGCTGGTCGGCGGTGAGATAGCGGGTCTGCCGGACGACGCTGCAGTCGGGGAAGGCGAGTTCAAGGGCCTCGGTTCGGGTCAGGAAGACCTTGGCATCGGCCGGTCGCGGCGCGATGAGGATCAGCGCGAACGGAACCGCGAGCGCCGCCGTCCGAACGGCGAGGTGACGTCCGGGGACCCGATCGCGGGTCCCCGGGGTGGTTCGCGGGCCGCGCGAATCGCGCCACCCGGGTTTCCTGCCCTCGGGCACGGGTCCTCAGAACAGGTAGCCCATCGCCAGGTTCCACTCGTCGAACCCGGTGCGGCCGGGGTTGGTCCAGTCCTGGTAGCCGACCTTGAAGACGAGCCGGTCGATCGGCTGGTACGCGGCGCCCCAGGTCAGGATCTCCCGGTCGAAGATCGGGTCGCTGTCGAATCCGACCGGCACCTGGACCTGGGTGTCGATCGACTCGATGCGGACGAAGGGCGACAGGGAGGCGCGCCCGCCGCGGTGGGCGAGGACATCGTAGGCCAGTTCGAGGTAGTGGCCCTCGAGCCGTTCGCCGATCGAGTCCGTGCCGGTCTTGCCGAGGGTTCCGTTCAGCCGGGCGGCGTCGCCAACGTCACCCTGGGCCCACAGCCCGCGCAACCGGAAGCCCCGGTGGCTCCAGTCGAAGTGGAAGTCGAGGATCTCGGTCCGGGCGTCGATCGTCCTGCCGGCCGGGTCCCGCATGCCCTGACCCGAGTTCCCGACGTAGGCCGAGACGCCGACGATCAAGCCGGGGGTCGCGGTGTAGTCGAGCCGACCGGTCCAGGCGAAATCCTCGGCCTGCGCCTGCGCGCCCTTCTGCCGTCCGCCGCGAAGGCCGTTCGATGTGAAGCCGTCGCCCTTCAAGCCGTTGACCACATAGCTCCGGTAGGAGAAGGGGCCCACGTCGCCGAAAATGCCGGCGCCGTTCTCGCGCCACGTACTCGGGATGAGGACCTGTTCCACGTAGGGACGCTCGGCGCTCGGAAAGAGAGTCGGCTCGTGCAGTTCGTTGAGCCAGCCCATCGGGAGCAGCAGGATTCCGGTGCGGAAGTTCAACTGCGGCTTCCACAGGTAATCGACGTAGGCGAACTCGACCGAGGCGCTGCCTGATTTGCTGGTCGAGGCGTGCTCGAACTCGATTTCCGAGTTGAACACCCACCGGTCGTCGAACTTGTAGCCGACGTAGACGACGGCGCGCAGGAAGTCGATCGTGTCGCCCAGGCCGGTCGGCTCGCCGCCCTCGCGTTTGCTCGCGTAGCTCTCGAAGACCATCTCGCCGTAGCCGCCGATCGACAGGCCTTCCTCCACGCGGTAGACCTTCGAGGCGGCGATGCCCAGGCCGTAGAGGCCTTCCGCGTCCTCGGCGCTTCCAGTCGCCGCCTCGCCGAGCGTCAGCTCCTCGATCTCTTCGGCCAGGACCTCGATCCGTCTTTCCAGTTCGGCGACGCGATCGTCCCCGGCCTCGGCGGCCAGCTCCGCGATGGCCTGCCGCAGTTCGGCGACCTGCTGTTCCAGTGCGTCGAGGCGGTCCTGCGTTGGCTCCTGGGCGAACGCCGTTCCGGTCGCCATGACCATCGCCAGAGCCGTGACGAGAAAGGCGACCAGCGGCCTGCCGACCTTCCGTGCGCGGGTTACCATCCGTCACTCTCTCCATTCGGGACCCACGGGTCCCGATTGCGAGGGCGGGCGGACCGCATGGGCTACCAATTCTGGTCCGCTCGCTCTCCGTTCCCGGCGTGGCAACGGGGCGTTGCCGTAGTGCGAACCGGGATAGTGGAGCGGATCGGTGCTATTTGTCAAGGGGACCGAAGGTGCCGCGGTGGGCGCAGTCCCCGGGGCCTCCACCAATCTCCGGCGTGCCGCCCCCGCAGTCGAACTTCTTCGCGGCCGAGGGGACATTCCCCTCCTGAGTAATTTCGACCTATCCCGAGCAGCGGGCGGCGTGTCCCCTCCAGGAGGATACGCCGCTTGAAGCGTGCTGCCTCAACGTCGCCGTCAAGACAGGTCTTGTCGGCTCCGGAGCCCGAGGCTTGGGCTATTGCAGGGTTGTGCTAGCAGTTCTCGTCGCGCCAGTCCTGCATTCCGAAGATCTCGTTCACGAGGGCTCCGCAGGCCAGCCCGTTATCGTCGTAACAATGTCTGATGTACGTGCCGATGAAGGAGTCGTTCCGCATTGTAACGTAGCCACACATGAGCCCGTATTCGAGTGGCGTTCCAAACGCACTAGAGACCCCCGTTGGACTGTCGCCGGACTTGGGCTCGAGTAGGTCGACGGGTTCAGCGCGCGACATCTCGGACTGCCTTTGTCGAAGCGCTTTGAGAAACTCGATCTCCTTCATCGTCTCGGTGTGCTCCTTCACAGTTTCCTTGGCCGAGTTCAAGAGCCAGATGATCTCCGAGTCGCTGGCGCCGTCGATTAGACGCTGGAGGGCCAGCCGCGCTTCTGAGGGACTGACGCGGGGAGCGCGGGCCGCCTTGGAGACGGCACTCTCAAACTGATCCCAGAGGCCGGTTTGGTGCCGTGTGGTTTCCTCTGGGAGAGTTTGCCCGTACGTTGAAGGCGGTAGCCCAACGGCCGTGGCTAGCAACAATGCGGCGCAGCAGTACGTAAGCGGCTTCATGAAGAGGTTTCTCCTTGGTCGTTGCTTCTCTGCGGTGAATGACTCCTTTGCCCGTCCAACAGACTAGGAGGCCTGCCGGGCGGTGTCAAGACTCTGTTACCGACCCAACCTTCCAGGCCGTGCGGTCCGCAGGTCGCGCCTCTGGACTGGTGGCCGGCAGCACGAGCGGCGGAGCCTTGGGTCTGCTGGCCGGCATGCACTGTCGCCCGCCTTCGACTCGCTCAGAAGGACTGGCCGGTCCGCGGCGGCGCGAACTGGGCCGCCCTACTCGATGATTCGTGTACCGGTCGTCGCGAAGTCTCCGAGGTCGCTGGCGAACGTACCCGTGATTGAGTCGCCTTCGACTGTGCCAGTGAACACCAGGTGGAACTGCTGGCCGCCGGCGTCGATGTCCATGGCAAAGCCGAGCGTGCCGTCGTCGTTCCAGGTCACGTCGGCGAGTTCGACGTCACCCTGGGGCGAACTCATCGTTCCCATCAGACTGCTGGCATCGCCGGACACGATCAGGGTGGGTTCCTGGGTGCCGAGCGGCGTCTCGATCGACATGTTCCAGGAACCCACGGCGGCGGGCAGGGCGGGTGCGCCGTAGGCGCTGCAGCCGGCGGCGAGCAGGGCGGCGGCGAGCGCGAGGAGGAGGTAGTTGCGGAGTTTCCCGTTTGCGGTGTTCGTGGTTGCGGGGTTCATCGTGGCCTTTCCGGTCCTCGTCGGGACCCGTGTCGTTCGGAGCGTCTGAGGCCCCGGGAGTCAAGATCGTGTAGGCGGCGAATGATAGCCGAGCGGCCCGGCTGGCGGGTTTCTAGTCGTTCTCGAGTCGCTGGCGCATCTCGTCGAACATGGCCAGGTCGGCCAGCGAAGGCTCGGGGTTGCGCAGGTCGAGGCGCGCGAGCGCGTCGCGCACGATGTCGGCCACCACCCAGCGCATGTACGGCTTGCTGTCGGCGGGAATCGCGTACCACGGCGCGTGGCTCCTCGTGGTGGACCGGATCGCCTCGCCGTAGGCGCTCATGTACTCGTTCCAGAAGCCCCGTTCGCGCACATCGCTGATCGCGAACTTCCAGTGCTTGTCGGGACGGTCGAGCCGGCGCATGAAGCGCGCCTTCTGCTCGTCGCGGGAGATGTTGAGGAAGAACTTGAGGATCACCGTGCCGTTGCGCGCCAGGTGCCGCTCGTGCTCGACGATCGACTCCATGCGCTGTTGCCACACGCCGCCCGAGTCCACGTGGGGCAGGTGCTGCTTCTCGAGCAGCTCGGGATGGACCCGGACGACGAGAACCTCCTCGTAGTAGCTGCGGTTGAAGACGCCGATGCGGCCGCGCTCGGGCAGGCTGCGGGCGGTGCGCCACAGGAAGTCGTGGTCGAGCTCCTCGCTCGAGGGCTGCTTGAAGTTGAACACCTGGCAACCCGCCGGATTGACGCCGGTCAGCAGGGCGTTGATCGTGCTGTCCTTGCCGGCGGCGTCCATCGCCTGGAAGATGAGCAGCAGCGCGCGGCGGTTCTCGGCGTACAGCAGCCTCTGTTGACGGCTGATGTCGCGCACGGCGCGCCGCCGCAGCTTGCGGAGTTCGTTGTGACGGGGGGCGTCTTCGGGCGGCGCCGTGCGCCATTGCCGCGGGTCGAAGCGCTTCGTGCCCTCGGGCACCAGGTAGCGCTGCGCCGGCTTCGCGGCTTCGCGAACGGCCTCGGAGTCGTTTTGGGACATGAACGCCTAGGATACTCACTACGGATGATCAAGAGTCAGGAGACGACCGCGATGAAGCGAACCCATCGACGCGAATTCCTGAAGACCGTGGGAGCGGCGACGGCCGGTGTGGCGGTAGCGTGCAGCCTGCGCTCCGAGCGGGACCAGGGCGGCATGCCCAACGTCGTCTTCATCCTGGCCGACGACATGGGCTACGGTGACATCACGGGGCTGAACCGCGACTCGCGGATCCCGACCGCGAACATCGACCGGCTGATCCGCGAGGGCCGGTACTTCACCGACGCCCATTCGCCTTCGGCCCTGTGCACGCCGACGCGCTACGGCGTGCTCACGGGCCGCTACTGCTTCCGCACCCGGGTGAAGCGCAGCGTCCTCTGGGGCTACAGCCGCCACCTGATCGAGCCCGAGCGCACGACGGTCGCTTCGCTCCTGAAGGACAGCGGCTACCGGACCCATTGCATCGGCAAGTGGCACCTGGGCATGGACATGCCGGCGTGGGGAGGCAGCGGGTTCCCCGAGGGCGACGAAGTCGTCGACCAGCGCTCGTACACCGGCGATGTCGATTGGGCGGGCCGGATCGAGAACGGACCGGTCGCCAACGGCTTCGACACGTTCTACGGCATCTCGGCGTCGCTCGACATGCATCCCTACATCTACATCGAGGACGATCGCTTCCTCGGGGAGTGCACGGTCGAGAACGACCTGCTCTTCACCACCGAGGACACCCGTGAAGAGCGCTACGGCGACAACCTCGGCCCGGCCCATGCCGACTTCCGCGCCGACGAGGTGATGCCGAAGCTGACCCGGCGTACGGTCGAGACGATCGAGGCCCAGAGCCCCGACGAGCCCTTCTTCGTCTTTCTCGGTCTTACCGCGCCGCACATCCCGATCGTCCCTTCGGAGAAGTTCCGCGGCCTGAGCGAGCTCGGGCCCTATGGCGACTTCTGTCTCGAGGTCGACGACACGGTGGGTCAGGTGCTCGACGCCCTCGATCGCAAGGGCCTCGCCGAGGACACCCTGGTCATCTTCACCGCCGACAACGGGTGCGCGCCGTACATCGGGGTCGAGGAGATGAACGAGCAGGGGCATTACCCCAGCTACATCTACCGGGGCTACAAGTCGGATATCTACGAGGGTGGCCACCGCATACCGTTCGCGGCCCGCTGGCCGCGGCGGATTCCGGCGGGAACCCGTTCGGACGAGATCATCTGCCTGACGGACCTGCTGGCGACCTGTGCCGGCATCACGGGCACGAGGCTCGGGGAAGACGCCGGCGAAGACAGCTACGACATTCTCCCGGCCCTCCTCGGCGAGCCCCTTTCCGCGCCGATTCGCGAGGCGACCGTGTACCAGGCGGGGGACGGTTCGTACGCGATCCGCCAGGGACGCTGGAAGCTGGAGGACACACCGAGCTCCGGCGGCTACTACCGCGTGTCCCGCGAAGAGGCCCGCGAAAGGGGCCTGCCGGAGATCCAGCTCTACGACCTGTCGTCGGACGTCGGCGAACAGAGAAACGTCCATGCCGAGCATCCCGAGGTCGTCGACCGGCTGAAGGCCCTGCTGGAGAAGTACAAGCGCGAACCGCGCAGCGCCCCGGTGCTCGGTTAGCGGCCAACATTCCGAAGCCGGCGCTGCGCGCCGGATGCCGGCCAGAGGGCCGGCGCACCTGTACCTTTCCGAGGTTGATTCCGATCACCGTCTCGTACCGATCCGCCGTAGTCGCCGAGGCTGCGGTAGCTGTGGGAAACCGGTCTGCCGG
>LXNI01002283.1_pt1 | contig 13720 bp, 8 predicted proteins | sample 809091 | NCBI WGS metagenome assembly LXNI01 (sample SAMN04870527, study PRJNA318959) | sponge metagenome | biome: 01000161; feature: marine sponge reef; material: water | host: Sarcotragus foetidus | place: Greece: Milos, Mediterranean Sea | collected 2013-05-29 | depth 5-7 m | reverse complement strand
TTCCGCATCTACAGCATGACCAAGCCGATAACGTCCATCGCCTTGATGATGCTCCACGAGCAAGGCAAGTTCCAGCTGGTCGAGCCGGTCAGCCGCTATATTCCCGCTTTCGGCAACACCAAGGTCCTGGCGGGCTACGGCTATATGGGTCCGCAACTCGTGTCGCAGAATCCGCCCATGACCATCCACCACCTGCTGACGCATACAGCCGGCTTGAGTTATGGCTTCTTCTTCGACTCGCCGATTGACGAAATGTATCGCGACTCCATCTTTCGCAGCGAGACGGCGTCGCTGGAAGAGAAGATCGTGGGCATGGCGGAATTGCCGCTGCGCTTCCAGCCCGGCAGCGCCTGGAATTACAGCATCGCCACCGATGTCTGCGGCTATCTTGTGCAGCTGCTGGCCGATATGCCCTTTGAAGATTTCCTGGCTGAGCGGATATTTGAGCCGCTGGGCATGGTGGACAGTGCCTTTCACGTCTCGGCAGACAAGCTTGACCGTTTCGCCACGCTCTATCGCCACGATGCGCAGACTGGGGGATTCAGCGAATACGAGGGCGCGCCGCATATCCCCTGGCACGACTATAGCAAACCGGCGAGCGCGCCTTCGGGTGGTGGCGGACTGGTCTCCACCATGTCGGATTATTGGCAGTTCGCCAATATGCTGCTGAACGAAGGCGAGTTGTACGATACGCGCATCATCGGGCGGAAAACGCTGGAGTTCATGACGCGCAACCATATCAGCAAGGAATTGCTGCCGCTGGCTATCGGCCTGGCCACCATTTCCGGGCGCGGCTTCGGCCTGGGATTCGATGTGGTTATGGATGCGCCGCAAACCGGCGTGATCAATTCGGAAGGCAACTACGGCTGGAGCGGCGCGGCCGCCACCAACTTCTGGGTTGATCCGCAAGAGCAGTTGGTCGGCATCATCATGACGCAGTTGATGGACAATATGCTGCTTTTCCAGCAGGACTTCCGCGCGCTGACTTATCAGGCGCTGGTCGATTAGGGCCCGTCGATCGCGGGGATCAAGTCGTTCCACAAGAACTGGTAGGACTCGGCTTCTTCGGCGTAATCGCGCGGATTGCCGGCGAAGCTGTGGGTGGTGACCAACACCAGTTCGAGCTCGGGGATGACATGCAATATCTGGCCCGCGGCGCCCAGCGCGGAGAACATGTCGTAGGCGGCGATGTAGTTCAGCCACCAGTAGTAGCCGTAACCAGCGTAGTTGTTGCCGATGTCGACTTGCGGCGAAGTCGAGGCGACCACCCACCAGCCGGGTATCACTTGCTCGCCCTGCCAGCGTCCCTCCTGCAAGAACAGCTGCCCGAAGCGCGCCATCTCACGCGCCGTCATGCTTAGGCTATGACCGCCGGTGAAGTAGCCCATTGGATCGACGCCCCAGAATTCCGCCTCTATGCCCAGTGGTTCAAACAGGTAACGATGCGCGAATTCGCAGGCGCTCATGCCGGTAGCTTCGGTCCACACTGCCGACATGACATGCGACGCGCCGGTGCTGTAGTGAAAAAGCGTGCCCGGCTCGTTGCTGATGGGCAGGCTCAGGATGTCCGCCACCCAATCCCGGCTGCGATTAAGGAAGCGCTCGCTCTCGTTTTCTTTCCAGGCCAGACCGTGCGTCATGGTCAGCAGGTCGCGCAGGCGCAAGCCTAGCAAGCGGGGATCGTCCGCCTCGGCGAAGTAGTCGGGAAGGTAGTCCGCTACGCGATCATCCACAGTCCTGAAGGCGCCCTGGTCAAAGGCGATGCCGACGAGCGCCGACAAGATGCTCTTGGATACGCTGGCGATGTTATTGCTGTCCGCCACGTGGCTGCCGTTGTAATACTGCTCGTATACGATATGGCCATTGCGCATCAAGATCAGCGACAGCCTGGTGGGCGATTCCGCCAGGCGAGCCAGGCCGTTGGCGACAAGCGCTGGATCGATGCCCTGCTCTCTCATAGTGGAAATACGCCACAAGTCGTCGTCACTCAGGTCGTCCGGCGCGTCCCACCGCTGATAGAAGCGGCGCTGCTGCGGATGGTTTTCGAGGTCGCAGGCGCGCGGCAAGTCGGCTGGAGATTGCGCCATGACCGACCCCGACAGCCAGGCGAGAGCAATCAGGCAGATTATGAGCGTGTCGCGCATTGTTGTGGTCAACCGACGTATGATTGAAGGCCGCTTTCCGCGCCAGGTTGCGCCCGGGCCGGTTAGCAGAGCGTATCACATTTTAGGTCGCGCTTCAGAGTGGCGATGTTCACGGGATTTTCTGTCCGATTTTTCCTTCCTTTCCGCTTTTCTGTCCGACGAAAAACTTTTTTCGGACAGATAGCCCCTTTTTGTGTCCGAAAGACCGGGCGGACGCAAGAAGCGAGCTGTTGGCGCGACTAGGCATGAGGCGAGTATAGCCGGATGTGGGCGCGGGTTGGCGACTTTTTGGTCGCGCGTTGTGCATGAAATTTCACCGTCGAGAACACAGAAGCAGCCCCTTGTTAGTCGTGCGAAATGCTATTCTGTCACCCTTTTCTACCCCATCCCCCGGCCCCTTTCCCGCCATTTCTATGGCGGGCATCCAGCAAGCTAGCCGACGAGCGGACACCTATGGGCGTCGCGCAAATTGCAAAGCTTACCCCAGCCCCCTCCCCGACAAGTCAGGGAGGGGGAGCACCGTCACCGAACATGAGAATATAACCCAAATCCGTTCACTATAGCGCATCATATTCCTATGTCACTGACGAGTCACCCTTCCCAATTTAAATGGGGAAGGGCCGGGGACAGGATAGAAAATACTGTCCGCTCCTCAGCAGCAAGCTAGGGAAGGGGAGCTATTCTGTGCGAAGTCCGCAAAAATCTGTTGCTTTTCGCAAACACAGGCGCTTCTCTTGTTTGGATTTAGGGCTAATCCGGTTGTCGCTGCTCAAGACTTTCATTACAGGACATGACGTACAATCGGCTTGAGTTATGATATCGCATCCCGATGTTCGGCGCGCGGCTAGTTCCTTGATGCGCGCTTTGATATACTGATGCGTTGCTGTCTACTATTAGGCAAGGACTCTATGTCGCTGCGGCTTTCCGGTTTGCTGGATGTACTGCGTCAAACGCAGAGCTATAAAGAACTGCTGGACCAGCTTCGCAGGCGCGAGGCGCGGGTGGACTACAGGGTCGTCCGCTCGGCGCGTCCATTTCTGCTGGCGGCCCTGGCGCGGGACTGGCAGGCGCCAATCCTGTACCTGACTTCGGCGGCGCGGCGGGCTTACAACGTCAGCGAACAGCTGCCGATTTGGCTGGACGATGAGCAACGGCTGCATCGATTCGCCGAGCCGTCGGCGCAATTCTACGATCGGGCGCCCTGGGATCTCAGCGTGATTCGCAATCGCATCGCGACTCTGTCCGCGCTCTCGCACGAAGCGGCCGACGGCGGGCCGATCGTCGTCAGCTCGGCGCGGGCGCTGCTGCAGCTGACTTTGCCGCCCGACGAGTTTCGCGGCGCCACAGTCGAATTGACCCGGGGCGAGCGGCACTCGATGGAGCAGTTAATTTTGCGCTGGATCGGCATGGGTTACGAGCCGGCCGCGCTCGTAATAGAACCTGGCAGCTTCAGCCGGCGCGGCGGCATCCTCGATGTATTTCCGCTGGCGAGCGAGTTTCCTGTGCGTATCGAGTTCTTCGATGACGAAATCGAAAGTTTGCGACGCTTCGACCCGGCCAGCCAACGCAGCATTGACCGAGTAGAGACGGCGCGTATCGTGCCGGCGCGCGAAGCCCTGCCGCTGCGCACGACGGCGGTCGGCGCGAAGCTAAAAGCCTGGGCCGTGGCATCCGCCAGCGACCCGACCGACTACTCCAGCATCAGCGCCGACATCGAGTCGCTGACGCAGGGCAGCGCATTCCCTTGCCTGGAGCACTACCTGCCCTACCTGTATGACAAGCCGGCCAGCTTGCTGGATTACATACCCGAGCAGGCCTTGATTTTGATCGAGGATCCGCAGTTTGTCGAAGAGGCTGCCATAGAGATTGCCGAGCAGGCGGGCGTCAATCGCGGCGAAGCCGAATCAGCCGGGCAGGCAGCGCCCGATCATCCAGCGCCCTTTCTCGCTTGGGATGCGATCCAGGCTGAACTCGGGCGTCGAGCCAGCGCCGCGCTCAGCAGCACTAGCGCGGGGACGGCATTTGCGCCGGGCGAGCGATACGGCGGCCAGCTGCGTCTGCTGCTGACTCGGATAAGGCGGCAACTGAACCAGGGCGATAGCGTGGTCGTCATCACCGAGCAGGTAGAGCGCCTGGAAAACTTGTGGTACGAGCAGGACACGTCGACCTACATACCGACGGTGACCAGCATCGACGCCGCGCCGGCGCCAGGCAGCCTGTGTTTCATCCGTGGCGCGGCCGCGGAAGGCTGGTCGCTGAAGGGCGCGGGCGGCACACTCCATTTCGTCACAGACGCTGAGATATTCGGTTGGACGCGACCCGAACCGCGCCGCCGTCATGAAGCAACCGGCAAGCGTGGCGGCAAGGCAACAGACACCAGCTATACTGATTGGCAAGAAGGCACCTACGTCGTTCATGTTGATTATGGAATCGGCAAGTTTACGGGCTTGCATCACCGCAGGGTAAATTCAACCGAGCGCGAATATTTGCTGGTGGAATACCAAGGCGCCGATACGATATACGTGCCCATCCACCAGGCCGATCGGCTGTCTCGTTATGTCGGCGCTGACGACAAGGCGCCAAAGCTGAATCAGCTGGGCAAAGCCGATCAGTGGATTAAGGCGCGGGACAAAGCGCGGCGCAACGCCGTTGAAGAAGCCCGCGAACTGCTGGCCATATACAGCAAGCGCGCCCGGGCCTTGGGGCATGGCTTTAGCGGCGACACAGCTTGGCAGCACGAGATGGAAGCCGGCTTCCCCTTTGTCGAGACGGAAGACCAACTGCGCGTGATTCAAGAAGTAAAAGCCGACATGCAGGACCGCAAACCGATGGATCGCTTGATCTGCGGCGATGTCGGCTTCGGCAAGACCGAAGTTGCCCTGCGCGCCGCCTTCAAGGCTGTGCAAGACGGCATGCAGGTGGCGGTGTTGGTGCCGACCACGGTGCTGGCGCAGCAGCATTTCGAGATTTTCAAAGCGCGTCTGTCCGCGTTTCCGGTCGAGATCGAAATGATGTCGCGCTTTCGCAACAAGGCGCAGCAGACGCAGATCGTGGAGCGGCTTGGCTCCGGCGAAGTAGACATCATCGTCGGCACACATCGCTTGTTATCCAAGGATATCTGTTTCAAGCGTCTGGGTCTGATGATTATCGACGAGGAACAGCGCTTCGGCGTCAAACACAAGGAACACTTCAAGAAGATGCGCTCGCGGATTGACATTCTGACGCTGACGGCCACGCCGATTCCGCGCACGCTTTATCTGAGCTTGAGCGGCATACGAGACATCAGCATGATTCAAACACCGCCGGAGGAGCGCGTTCCGGTCATAACGCAGGTGGGCTCCTGGGATGACAAGCTGAGCCGGCGCGCGATTATGCGGGAAGTCGAACGGGGCGGGCAAGTCTTTGTCGTGCACAACCGCGTCAAGACCATTCACATAATTCGCAACAGGATCGAGCGGATCGTGCCCGAGGCGTCCATCGCCGTGGCGCATGGGCAGATGAGCCCGCGGGCGCTGGAAACGGTGATGGCCGAGTTCTCGCGCGGAGAATACGATATTCTGCTTTCGACCTCGATCATCGAGAATGGCATCGATATGCCGCGCGTCAATACGCTGATCGTCGACCGGGCCGATCACTTTGGCGTGTCGCAGTTGTATCAGCTGCGCGGCCGTGTAGGGCGCTCGGCGCAGCAAGCCTACGCTTATTTCTTTCACGACCGCGGCATGCTGACCGAGGAGGCGCGCATCCGCCTGGAAACGCTGGCCGAAAACACGCAACTGGGCGCCGGTTTTCAAGTCGCCATCCGCGATCTGGAGATGCGCGGCAGCGGCGATATCCTCAGCATGAGGCAGTCGGGGCACATCGCCAGCGTTGGCCTGCACCTGTATACTGAGATGCTGCAGCAAGCGGTAAAGGACCAGCAGAGCACTCCGGCCTCAGAGAGCGCTGAAGTGGCGCCTGCCTCCGCGCGCGAGCGGATAATCATCGACTTGCCGCTGCCGGCCTACCTGCCGACAGACTGGATCCCCGAGATGGCGCTGCGCTTGCAGCTGTATCGCCGCATCGGCAACATCACGCAGCTGGACGAGGTCGACGCCATGCGCCGCGAACTGCTTGATCGTTTCGGTCCGCTGCCGGCAGCTGTGGACGGTTTGCTGTATCAGATCAGAGTGAAGGTCCTGGCGCTGGCCGTGCGCGCCAGCCACGTTCGGCTGCCGCGCGAGCAAGTGCTGATCAAGCTGCCCTATCTGGCTACGGTCAGGCGCGAGCTGCTGGCGCTAACTCTGGGCGACGATGTCGAGGTCACGCGGACGGAGGTTCGCTTGCCGGCGGCGGAGGGGATCTGGCAAGACCGGCTGCTTGAGGTTCTGGAGCAGTTGCAGTACAAGGTCAACGTGAAGACCGCGGCGAGCTAAGCCGGCGGGGGCGGGGCCGCGCTACTAGAATGTTGGCATGTCGGCAAAATGGATGGCGAGAGTTGGCATGAACCTCTCGGGGCCGTACAAGCATTCGCTAGCCATTTTGGCGGCTGCCTTCCTGATTCTTTTAATTGCGCTGCTGCATGCTCATGTTTACGGCAACCGCAATTATCGGCACGACGAAGTCTTTGTGACGCGATTATTCTCGCTTTATTCGTGGTCGTCACTGGTGCTGGATACGGCGGACGATCCCGGTCCGCCCGGGTGGCGATTGCTGGCCGACACATGGACAGACTACCTTGGGCAGTCTGAAGCAGTCGCTCGCTGGCTGTCAAAGCTAAGCAATTTAGCGACGTTTGCGCTGCTATTTCAGCTGGGGAATCAGATTTTGGGCAGGCGCGTCGGCCTCTACGCGGTGGTCCTGCTCGGCGTCTATGGTTTCGCAGCCAGCGCAATGTACGAGCTGCGCCCGTATCCCATGCTAATCATGTTGACTACGGCGCTGCATCTGCTTTTCTACCGCTGGATGCAGAAGCCGTCGTCAGTCTTGATGTTTGCTTACACGTTTACTGGCATCGCCGCCATATATACGCATTTCTTCTCTATGTTTGTCTTCCCGGCGCATGCCGTTTGCCTGCTGCTGTTCGCGCGCCATCAGCGCAAGCTGTGGCTGAATTCTCTTCTAATGTGGGTATTCATCGGCTTGTCATTTCTGGGTTGGATTCTGCCTTTCCTACAGGTGATCATGATTGTCATGCCCGGCGGTATTTATTACGCCATTCCCCCGGGCTGGACCGGGATTCTTGAGTACTACAATCTGAGCAGATTCCAGCCAGAAATCATGTATCAGTTTCTTTTGCTGTTGAGCCTTTTCGCGCCGTCGATCGCGCGTAACTTTGGAGCGATTGACGGTCGGCTGCGATACCGCCAAGGCAAGAGCCTGCTCTATGCTCCAATTCTGCTGCTGTTAACCGTTGTTATTGCGTACGGGGCAAACACGCTAGTCAGCAGCTTTTCAAAAACGAATATCGTCATGTACGCGCCTCTAATCGCGGTGAGTATGGCGCTGGGCTTACGCCTGCTGCCGACCAAGGCAGCCCTGATTTTACTGCTGCTGCTGTTGATGCACGCGCCGCAAAACTTGAAGGTACGGGTTGAAAACGCTCCCTTTCGCGAACTGGTTCAAACAATGTCGTCCAGCTATCAAAGCGACAGCGTTGTTATTACCGAATTCAGATGGGCCTGGCGCTGGCTCTTGGGTACTGCTTATTACTTGATGGAATTCACACCGGACAAGATGTCAAAAGACCGGCAATTCCACCTTGTCGAAGCAGGGGATTCGGCGCATCCGCCCAATTATCCTGACGAATTGGTGAATATCTTTAAGACATTTGAACCGGCCGCTTTTGAGAAGCGGCTGCCTGAGCACAGGCAGCTCTGGCATTTGACTCAAGGCGGCGGCAATGCTATTGGCGACGCATTCGGGGACTGGCTCAAGCAGAATTACGCCTTGATCCGAACTCACGTTTGGGATGAACCCTACGTGACAAGCCACTCGCTGAGCGAATATGCGAAGGCGCCTGGCCACCAAGGACCGATCTTAAGCGCCGGAGACGAGCTGCGGCTCTATGCCTGGGCGCTGAACGACTCCGTCGAAGCGGCGGCCTGTCAATCAGTCACGGTCGAAAGTTGGTGGCAACTGGACGCCGAAGTCGACGTCTCCTACTCGCTAAGCATCATCCTCGCTGACGCTGACGGCCAGCGGGCGATTCAAGACTCGATTCCGGCGCAGGTCTTCACGACCGATTGGCAGGCGGACCGGTTCTACCGCGACCGAAGCACTTTGGAGATCCCATGCGCCATTGAGGAAGGCAGCTTCAATTTATTGCTCGCCGCGAAAGAAACGGTGAGCGGGGCGATTTTGCCACTTCGTTACGCGGATGGCAACGCAATCGGCAAAGAGTTCTATCTGACTACGCTGCATGTTTCGGCAAGTTGAGCGCGCCTCATAAAGGCTTGTCCGGCATTGTCACGCTGCCGCCGCTCGCTCGGCTTAGGCGAATACTCGACATCATTGCCACCGAGTACACCGAGTTTGATAGAGTACACAGAGGAAAGGCATCATTCTTTGTCCACAGACAGAATCGGCGAACGAGTGGATCATCCTTGACTCGACCAACCGCCATATTTCCCGGAATTCCTCTCTGTGCACTCATATTTTCTCTGTGCCCTCGGTGGCAAAAGTGTCGTGAATCCTAAAAGGCGCGGCGCCCACCCCAACAAACCGTATCGTCATCGGTATTTTAGTAGCGGACAAGCCTATTAGCCAACGCAGCTACTTGACGAGGTCCGCGAAGACGCCGCCTGTCACTTGCTGCAAGGTCTTCAGGCCGATGGGGAATATCGCATTGGCAGCGCCGCCGGCGGCATATACGGTTTCAAAACGCTGCAGCGACTGGTCAAGGTAAATCAAGAAGCCGCCGCTTTGATGCCCGATAGGCGGGACGCCACCGGGCGGGTATCCGAGCAGGGAGATACACTGCTCGGCCGTCATCATGCGCGCTTTTTTGCGGCCGACGGCAAATAGCGCCGCCAGTTTGCGCTCGTCGATCGATTGGTCGCCGCTGGTCAAGACCAGGGTCGGCGTCGTCTTGTTGATCATGAAACCCAGGCTTTTCACAATTTGGCCCAGGTCACAGCCGATGTTATCCGCCGCCAGATGCGAAGTAGCCGTAGAACTGGTGAATTCGATGATTTCGATATCCAGATTCAAATCTCGCAAGGCCGACTTTACATCGCAAACACCAAGGACTTGCATAAACATTCCCATGTTGAATACAATCTGTGCTGAAGATTGTAGTGATTTCGGTCGCCAGAGCAACAGCGGGTTGCGGGAGTTTTCCAATGCAGGTGAATGTTCAGAGCTTTGACAAGCAGGGATACCTTACCGTGCCCGGCATGTTTACTGATGATGAAGTGGCAAGTTACCGACAGCACTATATGGACATGCGCGCTGCGGGAGAATATCCGGGAGATTTTGCCGGCGTCGACGCCAAGAGCAGCGACCCCTTAAAGCGTTATCCGCGGCTGATTCATATGCACCGCTGGGACAAAATCAGCCTCGACTGGATGCTTCACGAGCGCATCGGCAGCGCATTTCGTCAGTTGCTGGGCAAAGAGCCGCTGGCCGTTCAGACGATGCTGTATTTTAAGCCGGCCGGCGCTCGCGGCCAGGCCTTGCACCAGGATCAATTTTATCTGCGCGTACAGCCCGGCACCTGCATAGCGGCCTGGATGGCGCTTGACGATTGCGATGAAGAGAACGGCTGTTTGCAGGTCGTGCCGGGCAGCCACAAGCTGCCGATTCTGTGCCCGGTTGAGGCGGATACAAGCGAGAGCTTCACGGATGTCACCGTGCCGCTATCGGCGGATATGCAGCCAGAGCCGGTGATTATGAAAGCTGGCGATGTGTTCTTTTTTAACGGCCAGGTGATCCACGGCAGTTACCCCAATACATCGGCCAATCGCTTTCGCCGCGCCTTGATCGGCCACTACATCGACGCGGCGGCTGACCAGGTGTCGCATTATTATCACCCGGTGATGCGCTTCGACGGCACAGTCGTCGAGTTGGATGTCGCGGAAGGCGGCGGACAGTGCGGCGTGTGGGTGGATGAGGGCGGCGAGGAAGTGCTCGAAATGAGCGGCCAACTGGGCTAGTCAGCGTAGAAGGTCCCGCCGGCTTGTTCAAAGTGATCGCTCGGTTCGGCCAGATCGGCCTGCGGGTGCCGCTTGGGTACCGCAGTAAGCAAGATGCGGCGTCCCCCGGCCTCGACATAATAGGTATGCAGGGCTTGATCCGGTGGCGCATTAAGACGGCCGGAGAGCCGGTGATGGAAGCGGATGCTTTCGCCCGACTTGCTGGCCAAAGTCGTTTTGCGCCAGATCTTCCAGCGCGAATTTGAGCCATCGGCAAATAACACACGATAACTCGGTTTGACGCGGGCGAAACGCAGGGCGCGCATAGCCATAGTCAGGACAAACGCGCCGAGCAGCGCGATCACGATCAGCCGCCCGGCCGGACCGTAGCGCCCCGCGATCAGAATCAAGGGCACGGACAGCAGCAGCAGAGTCGTCAGCGGCTCGGTGATAAGCTGCAGCCATTGGCGCGACGACAATCTGCCCTCGCGGTTGCGCTTGAGATCGTTGCGCGTCTCTCTTGGAAGTTTTTCTTTGGCGGACATAAGGCTAATTCTATCCCGCTTCGTGAACGATGCTAGTATCGATAGGGTTGCGGGGACGCAATTGCAGCACGATGACGCTACCAATGATCAGGGCAGCGCCGAGCCACTGGATAGCGAGAATCACTTCCGCGAGGATCAGCATGGATACGATCATCGACAGGATGGGCTCGACCGTGCTAATCAGCGATGTCTGGGCCGCGCCGATGCGCTGGATAGCAAGGTTGATGGCGAAAATCGGCAGTACCGTGCCGAAAGCGGCGATGCCCAAGAGCATCAGCAGCGACAGCGCATTCTGCGGCATTTGCAGCCCGCGCAGGGGAATCAGCAGCAGGAGCACGGCCAAGGTGCCTACCATCATCCAGGCGCTGGCGCCGGAAACGTCAACGACGCCGGCCAGCGTTCGCTTGGCCAGCAGGTAATAGACGGCGACGATCGCTGCGTTGAAGAGCGCTAGCGCCACGCCCAGCGAATCAATGCTCGCGCCGACTATGAGGTCCGGCACGGTGAGTACGATGCCGGTCAGCGCCATCAACAGCGCCAGCCAGGCTATGGGCCGAATCCGCTCGCCGAACAGCGCAGACAGCACAACGACCATCGCGGGATAGGAAAAAAATAGCACGATATAGGTGCTGCCCGGCAAACGCTCCAAGGCGAAGAATGCCGCCAGCACGGCGGCCGAAATCACGATGCCGACGGCCAACATGGCAGGTATGGGCACATCGCTCGTTCGCGCCGCGGCGGCCGAGCGCCGGCTGAGGCAGACCAAGCTCCACATGATTGGCACGGCAATGACAAAACGCCAAATGGCGATATCAAAGGGCTCAAATGACGAATGCAGATAGGTAATCTTTACCATTGTTGGCATGAGCGCGAAACCGGCGGCAGCCAAGAGGACCCACAAAACGCCTTCGCGCTCTTTACGAGACATTGCGGCTCACGCGCGAAGGCGCAGATTCAACACTGCTGCAGGGCTGATATTTAGGCGCTGCGGTAGCGGTCAAGCGATGCTCACCATGCTGACCAAGTTGGTCGCCAAGGGGTAGAAGATGCCGAAGACCAAGGTGCCCGCAAGCGCGATATTGATGGCCAAGCGCACGTAGCGCGTCTCCAGCGCAGGAATCAGTGCGCCCGCGCTATCACGCAAGTACATATTCACGACCACGCGGATGTAGTAGAAGGCGCTCACCACGCTGGTCAGGACGCCGATCACCGCCAGGCCAAACAGCCCCGCTTGCACCGCCGCCGAGAATATCATGAACTTGCCGACGAAGCCGGCGGTCAGGGGTACGCCGGTTAGGCTGAGCATGAATATCGTCATGGCCATGGCCATCAGCGGACGAGACTGCGCCAAGCCGTTGAGGTCGTCGATATTGCCGCCGCTGCCGTCTACCTTCTCGATCGCCATGACCACGGCAAAGGCGCCCAGGTTGGTGAACATATAAGCCATCATATAGACCAGCGCGCCTTGCGTGGCGGCGTCAATGACGTTCGAGGCGCCAGCGGCCGCTACCGCCACCATGATGTAGCCGGCGTGAGCGATGGACGAGTATGCCAGCATGCGTTTGAGATTGCGCTGTGAGATGGCGACGAAGTTGCCCAGCACCAACGTGAGTATGGCGATGATGGTGGCGGTCGCCTGCCAGGCCGCCGCTTCGCCATCCGCCAGCACCAGGACCGAAAGCCCGGTGATCAGCACACGCAGCAGCGCCGCGAAGCCGCCGATTTTTGCGGTCACGCTCATAAAGGCGGTGACGGGCGTGGGCGCGCCTTCGTAGACATCGGGCGTCCACATATGGAAAGGCACGACCGCTACTTTGAATCCCAAGCCTACAATCAGCAGCGCCGCGCCAACCAGCAAGTAGAAGGTGGCGGAAGAAGTCCCGCTGACGATGCTGCCGGCTGCTGCAAAGATCTGCGGGATATTGGTGACGCCGGTGGCGCCGTAAACCAGGGCCGCGCCGAAGACCAGGAATGCGCTGGAAAAGGCGCCCAGGATGAAGTATTTCATGCCGCTTTCTTCGGATTTGAGCGCCAGCTCGCTGCCGTCGTTCTTGATCGAACGGAAGGCGGCCAATATATACAGCGGGATGCTCAGCAATTCCAGCGCCACAAAGACGATGATCAAGTCGTTGGCGCCGACCATGAACATGGCGCCCGCCGATGATATCAGCGCCAGTATGTAATACTCGCCCCGGTGGATTTCAGCGCGATTGAGGTAATCCCAGCTCATGAGAATGGCAATAAGGGTCGCGACCAGGATCACTGCGTTCAGGAAGCCTGTGAAAGCATCGCCGACGAACATGCCATAGAGCGCCACTTGTTCAGCTTCAGCGGGGGAATAGACGAAGATATTCGCCAGGAAGCTGAACCCTAATCCCAGGCAAGCCAGAACCGGCGTCCAGTGTTGACGCTCCTCGCCGGCGAACAAATCCGCCAAGACAAGTATCAGAGTCCAGCCCAACAGCAAGGTAGCGGGCAGCGTGGATGCCAGGTTGGATTGCGCGAGGAATTCGACGATAGTCGGCGACTGAAACATGTTTTCTCCTAGCGAACAAACATGGCGACGATGTTATCCACGGAAACATCCAGCATGTTAAAAAAGACGATTGGCTGCAGGCCCATCCAGAAGATCATGATGATGATCGGGATGTATGCCGCTTTCTCGTACCAGGTCAGCGTGTAGCCGTCTTCGCTCGCCAGCGGATTCTTGAGTTCGCCCATGAATACATGCTGGAACATTTTCAGCAGATAGACCGCCGCCAGGATAACGCCCAGAGTAGCGAAAAGCGTGAAGGCGAAGCCCAGGTAGTCGCTGCCCAGCGAGCCCAGCAGAATCGTAAATTCGCCGATGAAGCCGTTGAGGCCGGGCAAGCCCATGCTGCTCAGCGAGACGACCAGGCTGATGGCGCCGAAAAGC
>LXNI01002282.1_pt1 | contig 13723 bp, 8 predicted proteins | sample 809091 | NCBI WGS metagenome assembly LXNI01 (sample SAMN04870527, study PRJNA318959) | sponge metagenome | biome: 01000161; feature: marine sponge reef; material: water | host: Sarcotragus foetidus | place: Greece: Milos, Mediterranean Sea | collected 2013-05-29 | depth 5-7 m | reverse complement strand
AGCCTGCACCGTCGACGCAGATCTCGGCAAAGACGTGATCGCGATCAGCAGTATTCGGGCTGCCATCTTCATTGAGCGCCGGCTCGCCGTCGGTGTCGCCGTAACGGCAGATTGACAACTCAAGCATTTGCGTGGCACTCAAGCTGACCTCGAAGCTGCCGTAGTCGCCCCCGATGAACGGCAAGTCAGTGGCGTCGAAACGGTACCGCGCCGCGTAGATCAGCGACGTTGTGGATTGGCGACCTTGGTCGACCCAGCTTTCGCCCACCTTGCGGAGTTCCAAGCCATCTACGCCACCGCGTTCGATCGCCGCACCGGCAACGCCGCCGCTTACGCTCTCGTGTTCGCGGACCCAAGCGATTGCAGCTTCCCTGCGACACGCCAGCTCGCTAGCGGGGGTCATCTCGACGTATTCGGTCACGTTCACGATCTGATCCGCATTCGGATCGTTGTAGTTCAGCAACGTGCTTTCACCGCAGCGTCCCTGAACGAACCGTCCAAAGCCCCCGCCGGCAGAGCCCAGGTTCGTACCCGCGCCGACACGCTCCGACCGACCATCGAACTCCACGGCCGTGTAGTCCATGTCGAAGGTCAGATCGCCGTCGAGGAATTGCAGAGAGAGGCCGGCATTCCAAAGGTCGGAGGTCTCCGGCCCCAGCGTCGGGTTGCCTGCGAACGCGATTTCAACGCCGTCGACAACGCCGCCCGTGTTGCTCAAAGTCGGTATGCAGGCTTCCAGTTCAGGCAGATTGTTGCAGATGTAGTCCCCCAACGATGCGCGGTTTCGCGCATTGCCCGGCTGGAACAGCGACGACGAACTCGGCAGGACGAAGCCTTCGGTAAGGCTGCCCCGTACGGCCAACCAACTCGTCGGCTGGTAGCGCATTGCCAGTTTCGGAATCACCGTGTCGTATTGCGCGTTGGCGCCATAGGCATAGAGGTGGCCCGTGGTGTCGAACTCCGCGTAGCGCCCGGCGATCTGGACTTCCATCTGACCCCATTTCGGGTGGGAAATCGGCGTGACCGATGCCTCGACGAAGACTGCGCGCGTCTCCTCGTCGGTCTTCTGAAGCTGCACCGACTCACCGGCATTGAGGCCGATCAGCTCGTCGCCGCCGAGCGACACCCCGGTCAGCGCGAACGCATCGGGATTGAGCTCCTCGGACTCGGTGCGCCAGTGAATCCCGGCCGCGATGCCGACGGGCGTGTCGTTGTAGATCTGGAACAGCGATCCATTGGACACCACGAAGTCGAGCACGTGCATGCCGAGCGAGCGCTCGTTCTGCACCAGTACGATGCCGGCGTTGGAGAACTCGTCAGCCGTGTTGATCGCATCGCTCGCGTAGGCACCTACGCTCGGATTCCAAGGACTCTGCGTGGTGTCGGCCTCCGTTCGATACGCGTCCTGGAGTTCACCTTCCTCCGTGGTTGCCAGCCAGTGCGTGCTGAACGGGTTCCAGCATTGGTCGCCGTATTGACCGCCCTGACAGCGCAGCGCGGCATTCATCATCGGCCAGATGCCCTCCGGACGGTCATCAGTGCGCCGGACCAAGGTCCAGATCCAGTCTGCGTCGACGATCCACTCGGTTTCCGGAATCGACACCTCCGTGCCCAAGCGGAAGCGGAAGTTCTCGATGCGCGTCCGGTCCCGCCAGGTCATGTCGTCGTTCAGCCACGGCAGGTTGTTGTTGTGCGGGTTCTTCGGCCACAGGTTCATGCCGCGCAACCGCACATCCTCGAACAGCCGTATGCCGCCGGCACCGACGGTATCCGGGTCGAAGCGGTCGGGAAGGCCGTCGCCGTCCGCATCTTGCGTGTCGGACAGGAGGAGGACGCGGTATTTCGGATCGCGGTTGTAGGACGTGTCCGTACGCCAGATCTGGTCGTCGTTGTCGTCGAGCAACGGTTCGCCGGCAGCATCGAATGCGGGCGTGCCGCGGTCCGGAATGCCGTCGCCGTTCGCGTCCTGGGCGAAGACGAGTAGTTCGCCGGGTTCTTGCAGGTAGTCGTAGCGCCCGTTGGCGTTGGCGTCGTGATAGTTCAGGTAGGAGTCGCCCAGGCAGCTTGTGACGTTGCCGTCAGCGTCGCGCACTTCCCGGCAGAACGTGTTGGGGGCGCCCCACTCGTCGTCCGGGTACAGCCACTCGAACGAGTTGGTACCGTCGGCGAATGCCCTGTAGGGGTTGCCGGGGTTGGATCCAACGGCGATCGGCTGCACGTCCGAATACGGATGGGCGCCTGTGAACGGCCAGTCGTCGAAGCGCGGAGCGTACTGACGCGTATCGTAGTCGAGGCGCGAGACGACCATCTCTCCGTGGATCGTCACGTAGTCGTTGAACTCGTGCTCGAAGTAGGCCATGCCCTGTTCCTGATCCCGCTTCTCGCGGATGTCGAACGTGTCGCCGATGGCCTGGCGGCAGTCGGGACCGGGGCCGGGGAACCTGACTTCCTCGCCCAACCATGCCGAGAAACCCGCAAGTTCGCCGACCTGCCAGCCGTTGAGGAAGCTGCCCGGCTTGTTGTTGTCGGTGTAGCCCAGGTTCCTGACCGAGTCGCCGAAGATGGTCGTCAGCGTCGGGTCGCCGTAGTGGTCTAGCCACCGCGCTTCGGACCAGCCATCCGGCTGAACGCCGCGCCGGGGATCGTCCAGCCCGATCGGCGGAAGGAACGGCGTGTGGTCGTTGCCGCCGCCGAAGTCGTAGCCGCAGCCGGGGTCCGGCCGACGAGCGGTCGCCAGGTTCCCCAACTGATCCTGCAATGGCGGCATGCCGTCGCCATAGTGGGAAGGTACGAAAATGCGGACTACGCCGGCCCTGTGGCGATCATGCTCATCGCCATTCATGGGAGCCCTCAACGGCGAGAACCAGCCGCCGCCCGCGTCGCCTGCCACAAGTCGATCCGGCACCACGCCGTTGGCCATGGACTCCCGGGTCGGGGAGTAGCGGTCGGCCACCCAGCCTCCGCCTAAGCCGGGTGCCCAGCCCCGGGCGCCCCAAGGGTCCGCCACCTGGCCCTCCGGCCAGGTATGTGCACCGAAAAGCACCGGCTGCACTTCACCGTCAGAGTTGCGGATCGGGGCATACCAGTCGCCAGGATGGCTCCACGGTCTCTCCTGGTAGGGGTGCGCGTATTGGCCGGTCCAGTTCGCCGAACTGATGATGTACTCCGGCCGGTCGGTGCCTTTCATGCGTTCCTGGTCGCGGATCTCCAGTGCGAAGATGACGCTTGTGCGCTCACCCTGGGCGCCGGCCAACAGGCCCAGGCGCTTTTCAGGAGCCCCGTTTTCCAGCGGCTGGCGGTACTCGTAGTTGACCATCAGGCCGTCGAAGTCTTTCCGAGGCACCAGGTTAATCACGCCGGACACCGCCGATGCGCCGTAGAGCGCCGAGGCGCCGTCGAGGATGGTCTCGAGGCGGCCGACGGCGATTCCAGGGTAGAGGTTGTTCAAGTCGGCACCGGCTCGGCGCGTTCGCGAGCCGTAGCCGTTGACGTTGGCCGGCACGCGGTGGCCGTCCATCATCGTCAACGTTGCCCGCGTCCCCAGTCCGCGCAGGTTGGCCCAGGTTTCCGAGCCTTGCTGGAACTCCTGGTCGTCAGCGCTGTTGAACTCGATGGGAGCCGAGTTCGCATTCACGCCGATCTGGAAGGTCTGGTCGAAGACGACCTCGCCTAGGTCCGAGGTGGCGGCCAGCGACAGATCCACCGCGTCGACCACGTCGCGTGGCGAGGGCAGGTCGAAGTTGGTGCGTCGGATGTAGGATCCGGTGACCAGGATCTCCTCGACGTCCTCGTCGTCCTCCTCCTCGTCCTCATCGTCCTCCGCCGCCCTCAGGTTCAAGGCAGCGAGGCTGAAGCTCGCGAGCAAGGCCCAGATCATGGCCTGCCTTATGTGCTGTTTCATAGGTGCTCCCCTATTCCCACGGGTTCGATTCCCTCGATGCCGGCGACTGCCACCCGGTTCCATGCAGTACGCACGAACGCCCGGAGTCCTCCGACAGGGCGATTAAACATGCCGCCACCAGGAGCGTCAACAGGTTTATGAGCAATTGTTACAGTACGTTTCGCTCGTCGCGTCGGTCACTGCCCACGCGTGCTCAGCAACCGAGCCCCGCGCCTGCCAACGCCGGGTTCCGGCATCGCTCCAATGTCTCGACAGCCTCGCGGGCTGCGGCAAGCCGCTCCTCGATGAACTCGCGTGCTTCCTCGCTGCCCTGATAATCCTTCAGCAATATGCGGATCTCTTCGGGCAGGGGTGCCTCGAAGTAGCAGTGCAGTTCCTTGACGAAACTGCGCAGCGGCCGGTTCAGGTCGCAGACGACACCCGTGGCCTCCTCGCCGTAGCGCGACCGGTAGTCCTCGACCACCTCTTCGAAGTAGGCAACATGGGTCTCGGGAATGCGCTTCCAGATGTCATTGAAATAGTTCCGGATGCCCGGAGACGTCGCCCCGGAAGAAGCCGCGCCCAGCCAGCCGACGCCTTGGGTCGCATCCCGCTCGACGTCGCCAAGGCCCTGCAGATAAATGTGGCCCACGCGGGCCTGCGAGTCCTTGAAACCCCGCTGTGCGGTGTCGAGCAGGTGCGGGAAGGCTTCGTCGATCTGGCCGAGGGCGAAAAGCCGTTTCCCCTTCGCCAGGTCGCGATAGATCCTACGGCGGTCCTCCAGCGTCTGGATTCGTTCCTCGATGACCGTGATGACCTCCAACGGCAGGCCCGACTCTTCGGCGTCGGCGACGTAGGACGTCGACGCCGGCGGCTCGGCGTTGCCCGCGAACTGCGCCCCGGTCGACTCGGGCGCAGCTACGGTCGCTGGCGGTTCAAGTGGTGCCGGCGCGCTCGCGCTTGTCGCCGGGGCATCGTCGGACACGGTTGCACAGCCGGCAAGCAGCATGGCAAGACCCATCAGGCCGCATCGACGCATTGGCTGGTCCCCTCTGGTCGAACGCGTAAGAGTCTACACCCGTACCGCCCAGCGCCAACATGCGGGACGCGGCAACGCCGTGGCCACGACCGCACGTCTACGACGCTGTGGACGTCCCCGGGTTCATGCATGGGTCAGTCCGTTAAGGATGCCAGGCACTCGGCCGCCAGTCGCCGCAGTTGGCCCACCATGTAGAGGGGCAAGGACAACAGTCGATAGTCGATCGCCGACCCGTCGGCAAGCCGGCGCGCGTCGCGCAGCAGGCTCGGCACGTCCGCATTGAGCCGGACGGCGAAGTCGCACCGCTTTTCCGCCAGGAACTGATGCAGCGAACGCAGGGAGCCCGTGGTCCCGGCCTTGACTTCCACGGGTACGACGTGGCGGCCGATGGTCAGCACGTGGTCGACTTCCGCCGCGGCGTTGCGTGCCTCGCGCGCCCAGTAGTGCAGGGTCGGCATCTCGTAGGGCGGTCCGCTCGCAAGCAGGTGCTGGCCCACGAACTGTTCCGCCACCGCACCGTCGTTGACGAGCACCGGATTCTCCTTGCCGAGGTCGATGATGTTGAGGTGCAGGGCAGCACACATCGATCCGACATCCATGGTCAGGCACTTGAACGAGCGCTCGTCGACTTCGGCGCCCAAGGGCAAGCCGTTGGCGGCCGTCCTGTGGACCTTCCACGCCACCCGTGCCATGCACAGGCGGCCGAGCGCATCGGCCAGTTCCCGGGCGCGGTGGTCGCGGCTGACGGCCGTGTATTTGAATTTCCGTCCGACCATTGCGGGCAGACGATCAAACACCAACTGCATCCGGTCCTTGAGACGACCGTGACTGTACTTGGCGAAGTCGTCCCGGTAGGTCGCGAGCATATTCTGCTGGATACGTGCGACGGATCCAAAGTCTCGCGGCTCGCGAGCGGCAGTGGATGCGTAGGCAGAGACCGCCTCGGGCAGCCCCCCGACGACCCAGTACTGCCTGAGCAGGTCCAGATATTGCGCGTGCAGCGCCGCGGGGAAGCCATCGGCGAGTGAGAACGTCCGGAGGTGTTCGGCCAGATGCGGCCGCTCGACGGCCACCAGGAAGTCTTCGAAGGTCATGGGCCCCATGTGCAGGAACTCGATGCGCCCCACGGGCATGGAAAACCCCTCGTCGCCGAGCGCCAGTTCCAACAGCGAACCTGCGGCCAGGACGTGCAGCCCGGGCATCTCCTCGTAGAAGTACCGGAGCGCCGCCAAGGCACTCGGCACCGCCTGGATCTCGTCCAAGAACAGCAGGCACCTGCCGGCGGCGATGGCTCGGCCCGTCATCAGGGAGAGGGTGGACAGGATCTGGGCCGGGTCGTTGGTCGCGAAGGCCTGGCCCATTTGCGGGTCGCGTTCCAGGTTGATCTCCACGAGCGGCATACCCGACACGCGAGCGAACTCGCGTACCAGTGTCGATTTGCCGACTTGACGGGCACCACGAATCACGAGGGGCTTGCGGGACTCCCGCCCGGCCCACTCCTGCAAATAGTCCAGTTCGTGACGTTCGAGGATGTTCGTCATGGAGCCGCCATTGGCGGGACGGTTACATCAACTGCTCACACCCTTGGATAATGTCCAAACAAGCGACAAAATACAATGCAATTTTGTCACTGATGACGATCTTAAGCAGTCGTTATCGTTATCCTTGGCCGTACCAAGTTGCGTCCGATGGGCCTCAAGCACCGGACCCCGCGTCGAAAACCTGGACGACGTCGATCAGCCCTTCGTTCAAGGATCCGGACCGGAACCCGCCGAGGTCCACAGCGACGAAGCGGTAGCCCGTGGCCTTCACGGCCTCCTGGATTGCCGCGCGCATCGAAAGCGCCCGCGGCAACTCGGCGGCGACCAGTTCGATCCGCGCCACCTCTTCGTGGTGGCGAACGCGGTACTGCGAGAAGCCGAGGGCGGCGAGCGCATCCTCGGCGGCTTCGACCTGGGCCAGGCGCTGTTCGGTAATGTGCGATCCGTACGGGAAGCGGCTCGACAGGCATGCCGACTGCGGTTTGGCGGCATTGTCGAGTCCGAGGTGCGCGGCAAGCGCGCGGATGTCCGCCTTGTCGAACCCGGCATCGACGAGTGGCGAAACCACGTGGAAGTCGCTGGCGGCGATCAGTCCCGGCCGGTGGTCGCCGAGGTCGTCGGTATTGGTGCCGTTCAGCACGTGATCGTAGCCCTCGTCGGCCGCTATGCGCGCCAACGCGTCATACAACGTGGTCTTGCAGTAGAAGCAGCGGTTGACCGGGTTCGCGCGGTACTCGGGCTTCGAGACTTCGTCCGTGACGATGACCCGGTGGCTCATGCCCCACTTCTCGGCCAATTCGCCCGCGAGCTTGAGGTCGCTGCGCTTCAGGCTCTGCGAGCCCGAGGTGACGGCCAGCGCATCTTCCCCGAGTGTCTCGGCGGCGACATAGGCGACCAGCGAACTGTCGACGCCGCCCGAGAACGCGACGATGACGCGCTGCAAATCGCGCACGGCGGTCTGGAGCGCGGCGTACTTGCCGGCAACGTCGTCGCTGAGTGTGGGCGTGGCCATAGCCGTAGCATCGTCTCACCGTTCCCGACGCGCATCAACCGCATGCACGACAACCGTGGTTGGTGCGATCGGGTACAGTTCGCCCATGGACCGAGCCGGCTTGCTGAACCACCTCCGGGCCACGCACTTCGAGTCCGGCGACCGCGAGCGAGCGTTGGCTGACGCTCATCGAATCGCCGTGCATCTCCGAGACGAGGGCGCGACCCGCATTGTCGGCATCGGGTCCGCATTCGAGACCACGCGACCGTTCACAGACCGCTCCGACATCGACCTGGTCGCCGAGGGGATCGACCCGGGAAGATTCTTCGCCGTGTCCGCCAGCGCGGCGAGATTGACCGACTTCGATCTGGATCTGACGGCATTCGAAACCTTGACCGCTGCGTTCCGTGAGAGCGTCGACACGTACGGCGTCGAACTGTGACGCCGGAAGACGTCCTCGGCCGACGGCTCGCTGCGGAGATCGAGGCCGAGTTGGCGACCATGGCCGCTTTGGCTGACGAGTTCGCAAGCGCACCGCCGGCAGACGAGCGCTACGCAATCCGCGCCCGCGGGTCGATGCTCCACGACTTCTACAACTGCGTGGAGCGCGTTTTCCTACGCATAGCGCGCGAACTGAACGGCGGTGTACCCCGCAGCGAGCAATGGCGTCGCGGACTCATTGACAACATGGCCCTCGAAATCCCCGGAGTGCGCCCGGCCGTGGTCGATCGCGGCCTGGCCGACGTCCTCGGCGAGTACCTTGGCTTTCGGCACGTCTTCCGCAACGTCTACGGCGGCGTCCTGGTCGCTGACCGGATGGCGTCGCTGGAAGACCGTCTGCCCGACACGATCACGGCTTTCCGGCGCGACATCCGAGCCTTCGTGGCCTGGATGCTCGGCCAGCCCGAGTCGCGAGTCCCGCCAACCGCGCCGGCCGCCCTACGAACCCGCACCCGCCCGCCAGGCGCGTCTGAGGTCGCTGCGGAAGTCCGGATGAGCAATCGCGATCAGCGCCTCGGCGCGCGCGTCCTGGCTGGCGCCGTGCAACCTGGCGATGCCGTATTCCGTCACCACGATGTCCACGTCGGTACGCAGCGCCGTCACGACGGCGGTGCGCGGCACGATGCGCGACACCCTGCCGCGTGCAGCCGTGGCGGTCATCGCGACGATGGAACGCCCGCCCCGTGACATGCGGGCCGCGCGCATGAAGTCCACCGCGCCGCCCACGCCGGAGATCTGACGGCCGGCGACGACCTCCGCGTTGACCTGGCCGTCCAAGTCCACCTCGACGGCCGAGTTGATCGATACGAAGCTGTCGATGAGCGCGATCGTGCGGCTCTCGTGGGTGACATCCGCGCCGACGAGGAACACGTCGGCCCGCGACGCGGCCCACTCGAAAAGTTCCGCGCTGCCGACCAGCATGCCGGTGACGTGGGCACCTTGCATATGGCTCTTGGCAGCCCCGTTGACGACGCCGGCATCGATCAATGCGCGCCCGCCGTCGTCGAGCAGGCCGCCGTGCAGCCCCAGGTCGTTCTTGTCGGCGAGCGCCGCGAGAATGGCCGCCGGGATGGCGCCGATTCCCGTCTGTATGCAGTCGCCGTCGCGGATCAACGCCCCCACGTGCGCCCCGATGGTGCGCGCGACCTCGTCCGGTTCGGACGGCGGCATCGTCATCGGTCCGTTGGCGCTTGTCACCAGGTAGTCGATCGTCCCCTCGTCGATGGGCGGTGCCCCGGCCGGTGCCGGCAAGGCCGTGTTCAGTTCGGCAACCACGATCTTCGCGGCACCAAGGGCCGCCCGGTGGAAGTCGACGTTCGGCCCGGCCCGCAACACGCCGGACGCGTCCCGAGTGCACTGGATAAGAGCCATGTCGAGGCCGCGCGCCAGATGGTCGTAGACATGGCGCATGTGCATGGGCAGGTACTGCACGCGGCCTGTGGCATGGCCTCCGCGCAGGTCGCGGGTCAGGAAGAAGCTCTCCATGCGGGTCGCCGTGCCGAGCGACGAAAAGTCGAACCGATTCATCCCCGGCAACGGGAACTGAAGGAACGTGACCCCGTCCGCAGTCCCGGGTTCGCGCTCGCAAGCCCGGCTGAGCCCCTCGACCAGGGCCCGCGGCTCGTTGCTGCTGCCCGCCACCCAGACCCGCATGCCGGGACGCAGCAGCCCGCCCACTTCGATCGCGTCGATGGCTTGCACGCTGCGGTTGCCTAGAGGCGGTTGATCGTGTTGGCGAGAAAACCCGCGCCGAAGCCGTTGTCGATGTTCACCACGGCGACCCCGGACGCACAGCTATTGAGCATGCCGAGCAGCGCGGCGACGCCGTTGAAGCTCGCGCCGTAGCCGACGCTGGTCGGCACGGCGATGACGGGCTTGTCCACCAGACCCCCGACCACGCTCGGCAATGCGCCTTCCATGCCCGCGACCACGACCACCACCCGGGCCTTGCGGATCTCCTCGATGCGGGCGAGCAAGCGATGCACGCCCGCGACGCCCACGTCGCTGATGCGCAGGACCGGGTTGCCGTAGAACTCGGCCGTCAGAGCGGCTTCCTCGGCGACGCCGCGGTCGGACGTGCCGGCGGTCACCACCGCCACCTGCGTCGAGACCGGCTCGTCGTCGTTCAGCCTGCAGGTCAGCAGGCGCGCTTCGGCATGGTGGGTGGCCTGCGGGACGGCGGCAAGCGCCGCCCGCGCAGCGGCTTCGTCGACGCGTGTGGCCAAGGCGTTGTGGCCGCGCGCGACGATCGCCTGGAAGGTCGCCGCCACCTGTTCCGGCGTCTTGTGCTCGCCGTAGACGACCTCGGCGGAACCGGTGCGCCGCAGGCGGTCGTGATCGATCGTGCTGTGGCCGAGGTCCTCGAAGTAGGCGCCGTCGATGGCCGCCGCGGCCTGGTCCCGGTCGAGGCGTCCTTGCGCGAAGTCGTCGAGGATCTCCGCGATGGGTTTCACGGTTCGAGAGCCTTGTCGACTTCGCGGTCAACGGCGGATTTGGCGCTCAGGTAGTCCAAGCCGTTGCGCACGGCCAGAGCGGCCACGTCGTCGTGCTCCGACTTCCAGCGCTTGGCGCCATTCGGCAGCGTGACGACCTTGACGCGGACCGGTCCCCACGTCGTGTCCACGGTGCGTTCCTGCCGGGGCAGCATCCGCTTGGCGACCTCGTGCAGGCGCACGCCGATGGTGGTGGATCCCGCGAAGAGCTCGTCGAGCACGGCATCGAGGCGCGCCTCGTCGACGAGTACCGATAGACGCGTGCCCGGACGCGCCTTCTTCATGACGATCGGGGTGAGGAAGACATCCCGCGCCCCCTTGGCGAACAAGGCGTCCATCAAAGGCTGGAAAGCCTCCGGCGTCATGTCGTCGATGTTGCATTGCACCTCGAGATTGGTCTCCGCCTCGATCCGGGCCGTCACCTCTCCGAGGGAAAGCCGCAGCACGTTGGGGACGCCGAAGTCCTTCATGCCGACGCCATAGCCGATGGTCGACACCTTGAAGCCGGCCGGCGGGTCGAACTGATCGACCGCGCAGTTGAGGATGGCAGCCCCCGTCGGCGTCGTCGCCTCCCCGTCCACGCCGCCGTAGCGGCAGGGCGCGCCTTTGAGGATCTCGGCCGTTGCCGGCGCCGGAACCGGCATCGTGCCGTGCGCACAGCGGACCATGCCGCTGCCGAGTTCGATGGGGCCGCAGAAGACGCGATCCGCATCGAGGTAGTCGAGACCGATGGCGGCCCCGGCGATGTCGACGATGGAGTCGGTCGCACCCACCTCGTGGAAATGGATCGCCTCGACCGTGGTGCCGTGGATCTTGGCTTCCGCCTCCGCGATGGTTTCGAACATCGCCACGGCGCGCTCGCAGACCTTGGGCGCGAACCCGGCACGCCCGAGGATGCCCTTGATCGTCGACAGGTGGCGAAGCGGCCGTTCGATGCCTTCGCGCAAGCGCACCGTGGCTTGAGTGCCGGTGATCCCCATCTTCTTGCCCGGCTCGACGACGAGTTCGAACTCGTGGGCCAATTCGAGCTTGTCGAGTTCCGCCTCGAGGTACGCCGCCGGCACGCCGACGTCGATCAAGGCACCCAAGTGCATGTCGCCGGCGATGCCGGCGAAGCACTCGTAGAACAGCGCCTGCTGGTTCAATGCGTCATCGGCGCGTCGGCGACGCGCTTACGCCAGAAGCGTGTGCGTCGGGCCGCAGAACCGGTCGATGGCGATGCCGTGCGTGCAGGCATTGGCGCACGGCTGGCCATCGCAGGACAAGCACGCGGCGGCGTTGGTCTTCAGCATCCCGTACTCGCGCCTGGCGAATTCGACGTCCTGGTAGTCGACCGCATACATCCGCGTGCGCAATACCTCCTGGATCGGCACGCCGTACGGGCAGGCGCCGGCGCAGTCGTTGCAGACGTTGTTGCAGTACGTCTCCTTGTTCAGGTGCGCGTAGCGCTCGAGCAGGTCCATGTCGCCGTAGGCGAGCTTCTCCCACCCGGACGCGCCGAGGTACTCGTCGATCTTCTCGACGCTGTTCATGGTGATCACCGCGCTGTCCACGTCCGGGTTGGACAGCACCCAACGCAGCGCCGCCTGGGCGTACGTTGCGCCGTCCTTCTCGTATGGCCGCATGTCATTGAGGCGGCCTCCGCGCAAGGTCTTCATCACCGTGACGCCGACGCCCTTGGCCTTGCCCTTGGCAAGCACGCGCGGCAAGTCCTGCTGGGTGGCCACCCAGTCCATGGACCGGGTCACGCGTTCGTAGAACTTCGGATCCTGGCCGAAGTTGTGGGCGACCAGAACGGCGTCCACCAGGTCCTCGTCGAATACGTAGTCCAGGCAGTCGATGAGATGGCCGGCATGGCCCGACATGCCCGAGAAGCGGATCTTGCCCTGCTCCTTGGCGCGCTCCATGAAGGCATGCCACTCCGGGTTCCGGACGACCGCCAGGTCGTTGACCGCGTGGTTCATGTAGATGTCGACGTAGTCCATCTGCAGACGCCGCAGCGAGCCTTCGAGCATCTCCATGAGCCATTCGGCGCTGCTGCCCGGTTCCTGCACGACCTTGGACGTGATGACGGCCTGGTCGCGCTTGCCCTTGAGCGCCCGGCCGAGCGCAATCTCCGAGTTGCCGCCCGTGTAGCCTTCCGCGGTGTCGAAGTAGTTGATGCCGCGGTCGAGGGCGTAGTGCACCAGATCCTCCTGGCCCTGGCGCAGGCTGGAACTGCCGAACGAGACGTCCGCGATCTCGTAACCGGTGCGGCCCAACGCGGCATAGCGGCGGACCTCGCCGGGTTGCGTCGGATCGTTGGCCCACGCGCTCGCGAGCGGCAATGCGGCGGAAGCGGCTGCGCCGGTACGCAGGAAACCGCGGCGGCTGGTGGACACGTCGGCACTCGCCATGACACTCCTCCCGAATGCGGATGTCGCGCAAACTATTCAATGCAAGACTACGCCCCTCGGTCGGCATTTGCGAATATCCGGTCAGCTTGCTTGTACCCACCAGGGAGAATCGATGACCACTTCACCCGTCCCGTCGAGGTTTCTCGTCAGTGCAGTCGCGATGGTCGCGCTGACCACGGCCACCGTCGCCGCCGACACCGACCCGATTCCCATGGCCGCGCCCGAGAGCGTCGGCATGTCGAGCGACCGCCTCGAGCGCATCGGCGTCGCCATGCGGCGACTGATCGACGCCGGCAACATCCCCGGCACCGTCACCCTGGTCGCACGGCGCGGCAAGGTCGTTCACTTCGAGGCCAACGGCATGCGCGACGTCGCCGCCGGACTGCCGATGGAGAAGGACACGATCTTCCGGCTCTACTCGCAAAGCAAGCCGGTGACCGGCGCCGCGATCATGCTGCTGTTCGAGGAAGGCCACTTCCTGATGACCGACCCCGTCGCCGACTACCTGCCCGAATTCGCCGAGATGGAGGTGTTCCTCGGCGCCGAAGACGGCGAGGTGCAGACCGAGCCGGCGACGGCCATGACGATCGGGCAACTGGCGACGCACACCTCCGGCCTGACCTACGACTTCTTCGGCTCGCCCGTCGGGATCATGTACGCCGAAGCGGGCGTGACCGGATCGGCCCCCGATTCTCCCCATCCGGACCTGAAGTCGTGGACCGAGGCGCTCGCAAAACAGCCGCTCGTCGCGCAGCCGGGCACGGAATGGCACTACAGCGTCGGCATGGACGTGCTCGGGCGCCTGGTCGAGGTCGTCTCCGGCATGTCCTTCGGCGACTTCCTGCACACGCGCCTGTTCGAACCCCTGGGCATGACCGACACC
>LXNI01002281.1_pt1 | contig 13733 bp, 13 predicted proteins | sample 809091 | NCBI WGS metagenome assembly LXNI01 (sample SAMN04870527, study PRJNA318959) | sponge metagenome | biome: 01000161; feature: marine sponge reef; material: water | host: Sarcotragus foetidus | place: Greece: Milos, Mediterranean Sea | collected 2013-05-29 | depth 5-7 m | reverse complement strand
CCCTGCCCGATAGCGGCCTCGATCACGTACTCGCCCAGCTCTGTCCCACTCGGCAGGCCGTCCCTTTGTGCATGTTCACCCTCGCTCATATCTTGCGCCTCACCGCTACTAGTTGGCCCATCGTAGCACTGGAACCCACCGCGGAAACCATCGCCGCTACTTGCGCTCGACGGGCTGCCTCACTGCTCTCAGGCACACTCATTTGCATGGATCACCTGCGTCTGGCGGGCGTGTCACATCCGAAGTGTTCAGCACGCCGCAGGCGTTCCTGTGGCCCAGCATCCCGCAAACGTCTCACGCCTAAGGTCAGACCGCTATTCGCTCCTCGACTCTGAGTATGCGCTGCCTTTCGCGAATCCTCTATCATGGGTTGCCGTGCTTGCATCCGCCCGTCGCCGGGCGGCCCTAGGCCGTGCCCGCCCGGAGTTCAGGAACGCGTCGCACAACCACGTGGCGTTCCTCGATGGTCCACCTTTTTCAAGCAGACACCGATGACACCGCAACAGCAAGAGCTCAGCGCCATCTCAATGTCAGCATCATTCGACACTGTCGCCTCTGAACTAGGGCATTCCTTGGCCCATCGAAGCTTCTTTTCGAAGGACTGATCTCAGAACGCGGATGGGCTGCGACTGGACAGTGAAGACCCAAACCCTAACCATCGGTCGTAGTCCAGACTCGGACATTCGAATTCGCGATGAGACCGTCAGCCGCCGACACGCGGAACTGACGGTGACCGGTGGCGGTCGCTTCTATGTGACCGACTGCTGCTCGCTTCGCGGCACCGGTGTGTCCCGGGGCGGCACATGGATCTTGCTCAGGCAAGACTACGTTAATCCCGATGAGAGAATCCGGTTCGGAGAGTTCGAAACGAAACTGGCCCGATTGCTGGACGACAACTCCCGCGACCCCAAATCCCGCCACCCGGGTGCGGAAGCCGCTTCGGCTAGACCCCAGCGAAACATGGCTGGAAGCAAACTCGCGTGCGGCTCGGTGAACGTGAAATGAATCCTCTCGAAAGCGACGAACAGCACTTCCGGATCATTACCGCGCTCGCAGCAATGCTGGTGGGCTGCGTCGTGATCGGAATCCTCTCTGTTGCCCTGCCGGCCCCCCAGCAGATGACGGGCGAGATCTACGTATCGGCTTTGTTGCTGGACAGGGGAAGTGGAATCTACCCGCTCACCATCCAAAATCTCATGTGGCTGATGTTCTTCTTCGGCCTCGGCGAACTCTGGATCCGCTTCCGCCGCGCAGACCGAGAACTCGACCAGCTGCAACAAGGAATCCTGCCTGACGACGACACAACCATGTTCCGGGGGAAGGACCTAGTGCCAATATATCGAAGCATCATGAAGGCGAAGGGTGCCCGCCATTTTCGCCTCCAACGACTAATTCTGCGCGTAGTTCAGCAATTCCAAATCAGTCGATCCATTGATCAGGCCAACAGCCTGATGAACTCCAGTCTGGAGCTGATGCAGCACGAGATCGAACTCAAGTACAACATGTTGCGATACCTCGTCTGGCTCATTCCGACATTGGGCTTCATCGGTACGGTCGTGGGCATCGCGCTCGCTCTCTCTGCAGCAGGAGACATGCCAGATCTCGATATGGCTGACGATGTGCAGGCATGGTTTGCCGCGATGACCACGAAGCTCGGGATCGCCTTCAATACAACCTTGCTAGCATTGCTGATGGCCGCAGTGCAGGTCTTCGTGCTTCATATCGCCCAGGGCAAGGAAGAAGGCGCACTCAACAGTGCCGGGCAGTACTGTCTCGACAAACTGATCAACCGGCTCTACGAAGGCTAGGGGAGAATGGTGCCATGGCGAAGAAGTTGAATGAGGACGGCATTCCAACAGAGATTCCTTCCAACACACCGAAGCGGAGTGGCTCGCTGTTCGGCGGCTTGAATCTCGACCAGCCAGGTCACGAGCGGAATCCTGGTGGCGACGATCGCGCAGACGTTGCAGGTTCCGACCGGCCCGAGCCGCCCTTCGATGATGAGCCCCCGACGAGGCCAGCCACACGCCATCGCGATGCAGCCCCCAACAGGTATCCGATCGACACTGGGGAGCCCCGAACTGTGATAGCAGGGGGTTGGCGCAGGTCAGCCACTAAGCGACATGGATCTGAGCCGGCCGTGGCAAGAGCCGGGCAAGACTCCATGAATGATCCGGTCGTCGGATGGCTGGTGGTAGTGGATGGCCCCGGCGCGGGATCCTCGCTCCGATTGGGTAGCGGTCAGAACAGCCTCGGCAGGGGCCAAGAGGCCCGAGTGAAACTTGACTTCGGCGACTCCCAGATCTCGCGCTCCACCCATGCAGTCGTTACGTACGACCCCAAGGGCAACCGGTTCTACCTTCAACAAGGAACGGGGACCAATTTGACGTACTTGAATGGAAACCCCGTCTTGGCACCGACACCGCTGCCTTCGGGCAGTGAAATCCTCCTAGGCGAGACGACATTGCGGTTTGTCGCACTTTGCGACGACAGTTTCAATTGGACCGATCGGAACCCGCACGTGCAGTGACGGTGGGAGCCGACATCGCTTGGGGCCAGATCCAAGGTAATCGCCCTTCTCAGCAGGACTCTGCGGCGTGCCTGTCGTGGCCGTCCGATCTGCACCTTCTGGTCCTAGCAGACGGTCTAGGAGGGCACACGGGCGGTGAAGTAGCAAGTACCACGGCCGTGAAGAGCTTCCGCGATGCCTTCGTTGCAGCGCCCGCGAACCTTGCAATCAAGGACCGGTTGCTGTCCGGCCTGCAAGAGGCAAATCTAGCAATATACGACCGTGCGCAAGCGTCCGCGGAATTGCAGGGTATGGGAACGACGCTCGTAGCTGCCGGCCTTGAGCAAGACTCGCTGATCTGGGTGAGTGTCGGTGACAGCGTGCTGTGGTTGCTGCGTGACCACGGTATCCGTCGACTGAATGAGAATCATTCGGTTGGAGGACTGCTCGACAGGCAGGTCCAGGCAGGCGAGATCAGCGCAGAAGAAGCTGCGAGCGCACCAGACAGATCCGAACTGCTTGAGGCATTGATGGGCGACGACGTTTCCTTGGTTGATGCCCCCAAGGAACCACTCCGTCTCCAATCTGGGGATGTCTTGATCCTGGCTAGCGATGGCGTTGAGGCCTGCGACGATGCTGAGTTGGTCAAGATCGCCGCCGAATGCAAGCAGTCATCGAGAGACCTGGTCGACGCGATCCTCGAAGCAGTAGAGCGGCACGCAAGGCCCGGACAGGACAACGCAACAGTCATCGTGGCGCAGATCGACAGCTCTGGTGAAAGCGGGTAGGCTGTAAGTTCGATGAACGCATTCCGATTGGTCATTGTCACGGCTACGTTACTGTTGCTGGAAACGAGTGCCTACGCGGAGAGCGTTTTCCGAGTAGTAGTCCGGCAAGACGGGTCCGTCGCGGCTTCGGGGCTGGGCGTACTGGTCGCAAACGAACTCGTGCTGACGGGAGCAGCCTTGGTCGATATAGGCGAGGAAGCACTGGTCGAGGACGCCGAATCCGGAGCCATGATCGTGGCCGAGATCCGCGAAACGGATCCGACGGCCGATCTAGTCTTGCTATCGGTTCCAAGCCTGCAAGGCGAGCCCATCTCGATTTCACTCGAACCGTCCGGCTCGGGTCGTCAAGTGTACTTGCGGGGATTGGGCGGAGTACGGCGGGAGGGGGTCTTCCATTCCCAATTCACTAACGCGGCGGAACAAGTTCGCTACCGGTTCACCGCCATCCCAGGCGATGGTGAAAATGCGGCACCACTTATGAACAGTTGCGGCGAATTGCTTGCACTGAGCCAGACTCGCACCGAGGAGGACTCAACGGCGGGTGCCAGCTTCGGCGAGAGCAATACGCTGCCCGATCTCATCACATTCCTCGAAGAGAGCGAAGTGGGGGCGGATATTGCCGCCAAGACCTGCCCATCCCTCCAAGAGCAGCTAACGGAGGCCGCCGACTCAGGAAAGCGCTTGGAGGAAGAGAAGGAAGAGCTAACGGCTGAGATTAGGGAGCTCGAAGAGGCTCTCAGCCACGGCAGCCAACAACGCAGCGCCCTCGAGGAAGACCTTCAGCAAAAGAAAGAGGAGCTTGCAGGCAAGCAAGCGGACCTAGAAGCGGCCGCCAATCAACGTACGGAACTCGAACAGCGTGTAGAGCGCAATGAGGCGCAGCGTAAACAGGTAGAGGCGGAGCTGGAGCGTGCCGAGGCGGAAATCCAGCAAAAGGAGCAAGAACTCTCCGAACGCGATCGACAGGAGCGGGCGGCGCAGCGAACACGATGGTACCTAGGGGGCGCTATTGGATCCACACTCTTAATCCTTGCGGTGGTGCTGTTGCAAAAGTCTCGCAAACGACGCTCGGAACTCGAGCAGGCTACTGGTGAGCTCCAAGCTGCTCAAAGCAGCGTCGAACGCAGCAACGCGACATTTCCCGACATGATCCTGAGGGGGGACGGGCCCGACGGGCAAGAGATACGAGTGAAGATCATTGGAAACGCGCTGGCCCGTGCCGAGAACGGACAGGTAATCGGGAGGTCCTCCGGTGACGCGGACTATGTCGTGGCCGAGCAAAGCGTGTCGCGGCGGCATGCGCTACTCCGAGTGTCGGGAGAAGTGGTGACGATTGAAGACCTGAACAGCCTCAACGGAACAGCCATCAACGGCATCGAACTCAAGGCCGGTGAGCCCCTGGCACTAGCAAGCGGAGCGAAGATCACGCTCGGCGATGTCGAAGTCGTTGCGCAATTCTTCCAAGGTGCTGCGTGAAACTTCGCCGGCGCGAGATCAATGTCTTCTCCATGTCCGCACTGGACCTATTTGCGTCCGGCATGGGTGCGTTCATCTTGCTGGCGGTAATGGCGCTTCCATTTTTCCCGAATACCGGAGACTCCTCGGAGCGGATCGAAGAGGTTAAGCGCGAACTCGCTAGCGTGCGACAAGAGCGCGACGCCGCGAGGAACATAGCAAGTTCCCTCGAACGAGCGCTGGAAGAGCTGCGGCAGCGCGATGGCAAGAGCGAATCTGTCGAGAAACAACTGGCCGATGCCGAAAGCCGGGTCCACAGCCTGGAAGAGGCGCTAGTAAAAGCTCAAATGCCCGACCTCGACGTCGTGATCTGTCTCGACGTTACTGGGAGCATGACGCTGCAGATCGATGGCCTGAAAAGAGAAATCTCGATTCTTGCAGAGATTCTGGACAATCTCGCGCCTTCTGCGGGGATCGGGCTGGTCGCGTTCGGAGATAAGCGTTGGCAACAACCGATCCACATCCAGCAAATTGTTCCGACTTCACGGATTCTCGACCTCCAAGCCTTTATGCAGCGACTCGAGCCCACTATGGACCCATACGCGATGCGCAACTCGGACGGACCAGAAGCCGTAGCAACTGCGGTCGAGCGTGCAGTCGCCCTTGACTGGCGTTCCGAGAGCAAGCGGCGCTACGTGATCGCAGTCACAGACAACGCCGCCTATCCTTCAAGAGAATCCGCAGCCCTGCGGGCAGCCCAGAGCTTTGCCTCCACAGAAGGCCAGTTCGTGTCGACGGTCAGGGCAAACTTCGCCCAAAATCAATCCTTGCAAGACTCGGCTGACCGATTCCTCCGCCAACTCGCCCAAGCCGGCCGAGGGCAGTTCATCGATGCGGCGGGCGGAGAGTCTATGATCGGCAGTCTCCTGCTCGCGATTATTGGCACGTGACGCGAACGAAATCAAAGCCGATTCAAGACGGGGTTTCGATTGCCGGAGTAGTCCCCGTGCTGGCCAGCGTGGGAACGGAGCGATGGCGCTCTCCGAAGCCTGGCATTGGCAAGCGATAATGACCTCCATTGAGAGTCACAGCCCATACCTTCACGCACATTGGCCAACGGGACGAAAACCAAGATCGCCTGATAGTCCTGCACTCAGCCAGCGGAGCTTCTTGCCTTGTAGTCGTAGCTGACGGACTCGGTGGCCATGGCGGCGGTGCGCTTGCAGCCCAGACGGTAGTCGAGACGACCGAGCAGGTCTGGCGCGACCGAGAGAGTCTCATCGACTCCGAAGAGTTTCTGAGGTCTCTGGCTCTGCTGTGCCACGAAGCCGTGAATGCCGCCGGGAAGAAGTTCGGTCAGGAGCCGAGGACTACGCTAGCGGCGCTTCTGATCGAGAGAGGGGGCGCGGCATCCGTTCATGCTGGCGACAGTCGGGTGATCCAGTTTTCTGGTGACAGTATGGTGGGTCGTACGGTCGATCATTCGATCGGCCAGTTGAACGTATTGCGAGGCCAGATTACCGAGAGCGAGTTGGCAACTCACCCCGACCAGAAGAAGCTGTTCTCACATCTAGGCGGCGAGAGCCTCCCAGATCTTGAATTCAAGCACTGGAAGCTCACGGAAGGCAGGCGATTTGTTGTTTGCAGCGACGGTTTCTGGGAGGTGTTTCCTCCCGAGCAGGTGCCGAAACTCTTCGAGTCAGCCGATCCCAAACGAGAGGTGATGAGCCTCTTCTCGAAGAAGCTAGCGGCCTTGAACAATCATGACAACACTACTGCAGTCTTGGTGGACATTCGCCAAGCATTGAGCAGCGTGTGGTACTGGCTAGCTCTAGCTGTGCTGGCTCTCACCGGCCTTGCAGCCGCTCTAGTGCCCCACGAAGGATTGAGAAATCGGCAAACGCCTGGTGGCGATATCGCGGGAGTGGCCCCGACTGGAAGAGCATCCGAAGAAGGTTCGATTCCTTCAGCGGACACACTTGGCGGGGTAAGGATTGCTATGGCCGCGCAGATTCCAACCGCAGGTGAAACCGAATCCGGAACACAAACTGCGACACCTGAGAGTGAAGGGGCTTCGTCCAATGGAGAGACCACGACAGAGAGCGCTGCCACTCAAGCACCGGCTGGCGAGACCCGTGGGACCGATGCGATCGAAACTATCGACCCAGCAGTTCAACTCGACCGAATAGCGGTCCGGCTCGAGCTCGGTGCGAACAGATCCGTCTCAGAAGTTGTGGCAGACGAGTTGCGCAGGACAGGGAAAATTGGAGTGAACGACATACTGGAATCAAGCGGCAAGGTGAGGGAGCTGAACCGCAGGGGTCTAGTTCGCTTGAAACAGAAATACAAGGGGATCCTCGTATACGCCGCGGAAGTTGTGGCAACCGTCTCCGCACAACGTGTCGTTGCTGTTCACGGCCACCTGGCACCCGGCGTCGATGTGGAAACAGCCCCCACGCGAAACTATGCTCAAACGATCTCACTTGCGGAACGAGTGCTTGCAGTGGACATTGACCCTCAAGATCAGGGCTCAACCGTGATCTTTCGGGACGAAAACGGTCGATGCCATCTGGTGTGGTTGGGCCTGGTCTTAATTGATCGTGCCCAAGAGCAGGTGCTGTTCGATCCGGACACCGGAGAGGCACTACTTCGCATTCCAGTGGACGTGAAATGATCGGGAAGTTCCGCCAAGTAGCCTGATGCCCCCAATCCATCCATCGCGGCACGGACCGATTGGAAGTGCAGTTGCGGTTCTCGCGCTACTGCTTGCCGCAGCAGATGGCGTCTGCCAAGAGGGCGGAGGAGGAAGCCATAGCGTCAGTCTGGAATTCGACTCCGAGACACTCCGCTTGCTGGACGATGTCGGCGTCCAAGTGTGGGTGGCTAGGGACGTTCATCGAAGATTGGGGTTGACGTCCGGCGATGAGTTAGAAGTGGATCCCGAGCTCCGCCAAGTCGTCGACACCACGGTCTATGTGGTAAGGCAGCATGCCAACAGCTTGCCAGTCGTGAAATTGGAGTCACGCTTGCTCTTGGACCAGCGCGGGCAGCCAATCCGCCTATTCGGCCACCACCGAGGCTTCTCCCAACCGCCACCGCCTACACCGTCAGTCGATGTAAGGGACATCTTGGAACCCTTGGGAATCTCGGAGGGTGATCTGTCGTCCCAACGACTGGTTTACTGGCCGGACGGAACTGACCTTAGAGAAGAGACGGACCGGCCATTCACGGAAGAGGAATTGTTGCTCGCCTGTAATTGCGACTGGGTCTCGGCCAGCACTTGCTGCAGTTGTGCGCAATCGGCACACGTGGGCTGCTGCCCGTCCTGCTGTGCGTTCTGCCTGGACTGCGTACTGCTCACAACGACCGGGCTAACACCGCCCAGTCATTACCATGGCAAGCTGTCACACAAGAGTCAAGTCCGCGTCGCATCTGGACATGGCTGGCCCGCCTCCAGCGCTATACGTGGATGAGTTGCAAGCTGACTGGCTGGCGGTCCTGCTCGATCCCGCCACAAGCCCCCTCCTCGGGACTCCCCCGAGCGGCTCTCCGGACCTCTTGCGCCCCGCTTTCTGAATGCTTACTCAGCGACAGCACCTACCTGCAGCGCCAGCAACGAGAATGCCTACGTCTCCCACCACCGTCTTCTCTCAACGCCTTACGTTGACACGACCAACCTGATCAAATCCACCTGAGCCACTCACCCCATTTCATAAATCTTCCGCCCAAATACCAGTACACAAGAGATGATATAAACGCTAGAATAGACGAGCCCAGTGTAGCGACAACTCCATCAACAAAGTAGAGAATCAGCAAACCCATCGCCATCATACCGGTTCCGAAACCGAGAAACTGTAATAAGCCACCAGAAATGGATAAGATCCAAGACGACAAAGTGATTAATTTCCTTAAAACTCTGCCGCTTGTAATGAAAGCAGGAACTAACCAAAATAGATCGTAAAAACTTATTCCAGTAGTCCACATGAATCTGGCAAAACTTGGCAATATCGCAAGAAGTCCCATCTGACCATCAGAGTCTTTCGAGATCTTAGGAGACATTAGCAAATCCTCTGTAAATATGTACGTTTGTGGATCGAACCTAGCAAGGGCACCGTACAAAATCACATAATATAATCCACAGAACACTAGACCGGTCGCAAGCCTCTGAAACTTAGATATGTACGGACTGGGTGGCGATGTTGCAGGCGGTGATGCCTTGCTTCTCCTTGACACATCCTTCTTAGACCTTGCCATCGGATCCCTCGATATGTATCGCTCCGGATCACAATGTTCTGTAGCCATCTTCAACTTCTCGGCGAGCTCAATACAATCTCTAGGTCGGTCAGTTTGGAGAACCTTCAAGCTGTAGTCTATTACATCAAGAACGCTACTAGAAAATCGGCCTGCACCTAACTCGGCTGCCGCAGGCAACGGATCACGTTTACCTCTCAATATGGACGCTGCTCGCAACTCTACTCGCTTTGGATTGGGTGGGTGCCACGGAGGCATTCCCCCCGCCACGATCCTCCACATCACGGCTCCAACCGCATAGACATCCGTCCATGGACCCAATTCCCCTTCTCCCACCTGCTCAAGTGCTGCGTACCCTTCTGTGAATGGTGCCGCGGACTTACTTTGGAGCGATATTTGCTCCTTCGCCGAACCGAAGTCGATTAGCACGGGCTTCTGGTCCGACCGGCGCACGAGAATGTTTGACGGCTTGATATCCCGATGCAGTACGTTTGCCTCATGCAACACCTTAAGCGTGGTCAGTATCGGTGAAACAATGGCGAGCAACTCCTTTTGAACAAATGGGCGCCCAGCAGCTTCCCGCTCGCTCAGTAATGCCGCAAGGGACATGCCGTCTATGAGTTCCATGGCGAGGTATGCCGTATTATTAGCACGGAAAAAATCCAAATACCCCACTACTCCGGGATCATTCTTGAAGTCGGCAATCCGTTTGGCTTCTTCAAGGAATCGGAACTTGCCCTCCTCGAAGTATGGAAGACTTTCGCTGCTTCTGGGACGCACGGTTTCTCCATCCCTAACCGCAAGGGTGGACGGAAAGTGTTCCTTCAGCGCGACCCTGTGTCCAGTTACGATGTGCAAGGCACGGTACGGTAAACGACGCCGTTACCCCCACAACCGAGCAGAGGTCCGATCTCATATCGGCCAACGATGGTGCCCTCAGGCAATCCATCCTTGAGATCGAAGTTTGCCTCACTCACGACTTGTCCTCCTAATAGTCCGAACGGTTCGAGTTACTCCCGGGAACTGACTCCCTAAGTTTCGACAGAAAACTCCCTAGTAAGAAAGCGATCAATGTTATCAATAACATCGCCACTATTGCGACAACCGACGACAGTATATTTTTGACAGTAATGAACGAAACAATTCCTCCAATACCATCATCAACCCCAGACCCTATTCCCCAAGCACATACTACAATAGCGAACATGAGCCACTGGAGCACAGAGCAAGTGACGCCCACGTAGCGATCAACTTTTGACTGAGTGGCTAACAGAAAGAACAATAGCAACCACATCCCGGGAAGAATAAATCCGTATTCTAGTAGATATTCTATAGGCATAGGCATAGGATAGTCGTCAAATATCAGACCTCTGATAATCGGCTCACAAAACCGCATAATTATGAATCCGAATACACACCCCAATACGGAGAACACTATACACATCATAAGTCTTCTCAGGAGTGACCACATTGGATCACTTGGAGGATCAGGGGCAGGGCTTATGATGCCGGTATTGGGGAATTTCTTGCGCCAAGCATTCTCAGCGGCCTTCCTTGTCGAGATATAGCCCCTCATTCCGGGCCTAGTCGGTGGTCGGGTGAGAGCGCCTTGATCATTTGACTGGGTAACAGTTGATGTCTTAGGTAACTCGACAATTCCCGAAGGTGCGTCTAAGGCCCTTAGAAGTTGTTCGCAATTCTGGAATCGTCTGGCTTCTTGGACACTTAGACATTGGTCAATAGCGATGAGTAGGCCCTGTGAAAACCGGTTTATTCCTACCTCAGTCGCTGATGGCAATGGATCAGGCTTACCAGTCAATACCGCCATTATGCGCAGTTGCACTTTCTTTGGATTGGGTGGATGCCACGGAGGATCACCGCCTGCCACCATTCTCCACATCACGCCTCCGACCCCATAGACATCTGTCCATGGACCTAGCTCCCCTTCCCCCACCTGTTCCAGCGCTGCGTACCCATCCGTGAAGGGTGCCGCGGACTTACTATGAATAGCTACTTGCTGTTTCGCCGCACCGAAATCGATAAGCACCGGTTTTTGGTCGGATCGGCGCAGTAGGATATTCGACGGCTTGATATCCCGATGCAGCACGTCCGCCTTGTGTAACACCGTCAGTGTGGTCAGTAATGGCACGATGGTGGCCAGCAAATCCCTCTCGTCATACGGGTGTCCGGAAGCTTCCCGATCCCTAAGTTGTTCCGCTAGGGACATGCCGTCGATATGCTCCATGACGAGGTATGCTGTGCCATTGGCCCGGAAAAAATCCAAACATGTCACTACACCGGGATCATCCTGGAACTGGGCGATCCGTTTGGCTTCTTCAAGGAATCGGCGCTTCCCATCTTCATAGTGTGGAAGTGTATCCATACTTCGGGTATGCACTGTTCCTCGATCCCTGACCGAAAGGTCGCTCGGAAGGTATTCCTTCAACGCGACGGTCTGTTCAACTTCGATGTGTTTTGCTTGGTAGACGATGCTATAACCGCCGTGACCAAGAACGCCGTTGATCACGTACCTTCCGACAATCGTGCCCTCTGGCAAGGCGTCTCTAAGACTAAACCCCATTTGCTCACGGCGTGTCCGCTGGCTTTTGGCCATCCTGCACGGGACCGTCAGTAGATACTATCATAGACGCTATCAAACGTGAGCCAAGCTAGCCGTCGACGCTTCGATAAGACAGGCAAATTCAATTTTGCGACGAACACCATTTTGGGGTAGGTTCGAGGATCGGGAGACCTGTGCAGGACCGGCGATCAGCCAAGCGGAGACGCTCTGCGAAAGCGCGACGGTGGTGCTCTGAGTCCGCTGCAGCCCCCGCCGCACAGCCCGGCGGGCGAGCCGACACACCTCCGCCGAGGGAGCGCCAAGCCCACAGCGCAGTGGCCTGTGTTTAAGTACTAAAGAAACCGGGGCGCAAGAGGTCCGGAGAGCCGTTCGGGGGAATCCCGAGGAGGGGGCTTGTGGCGGGAGTGTTCAGGACCGCCAGCCAGTCACTTTGCAACTCATCCACGTATAGCGCTGGAGGCGGGCCAGCCATGTCCTGATTCGACGCGGACTTAACTTTTGTGTGACAGCTTGCCATGGTAATGACTGGGCGGTGAGCCCGCTCGTTGTGAGCAGCACGAAGTCCAGGCAGAACGCACAGCAGGACGGGCAGCAGCCCACGTGTGCCGCTTGCGCACAACTGCAGCAAAGTGCTGGCCGAGACCCAGTCGCAATTACAGGCGAGCGCATCCGAATTGCAGGCCGCGCAGGCCTGGGAAGCGAAGTTGCAAGCCCAGGTGGTGTTGTTGCAACAGTTGCTGTTCGGACGCAAGAGCGAGTCCGCGCCAGCGGCTGCCGACGAGCCGGCGGGCGCGGACACGGCACCCGCCGCGAGCGGGGACGAGCAGAGTTCGGGGCCAGATGCGCCGTCGAGGGATGACCCCTGGCACCGCCATCAGATGGCAGCAGTTGCACACACGGAGAAGGTGCCCGGCCGGCCCCTGAGTGGCACTCGCTGCAGGGGTGCCCGGCCCACTGCGTACGCATCACGACAACCCTCCGGAAGGCGCACTGCGCCAGCCGCTGGAAGTCCGTCCGGAGCTTTGCTGGCGGGATCACGCCAGTGCCAGGCTGACACCACAGGGGCATCGCCGCCGGACCCGCAAGTGCGCTGGACAATCTGCCTGCAAGGGCCTGCCGGGTGGTCTGCTCTTGCTGTGCAACAGCTTTGCTTGCAATCACTTGCAAGATTCCCAAGATATCCCGCGGCACACTCGCGGACAGCTCCGGCGGGCGGCCCTAGGCGCTTGGGAAAGCGTGGCAACGTTACGTTGTTCCATGGGTTCGGCAAGGGCGCGGAGGCCGCAGCAGAGGGCTTGGCATGGACGCACGCAGAGCGGCCACGGAACTGCCGCTGTTCCGCCAGCAGCAGCCGAAACTCGTCGGAAATACGTGGGCGGAGTAACTGCGTGCGGACCCTGCGCAACAGTCACGGGATCGCGGTGTGCCGGCAGGGCGAGCGGGTGGAGCGGGGCGAGCAGGTGATGGTCGAAGCGGCCGAGCGGCAGGGAGTGGATGTGGCGGTGGTGAGGCGCCTGATCCGCAATCAAATCCTGCCTGCCCGACAGGCCTGCAAGGGAGCGCCGTGGCTGATCGCGGAGCAGGACTTGCGCAGCGAGCGTGTAGAGGCGGGACTGAGCGGGCGGCGGGAGCCGGATCTGGGCCAGCTGGCATTGGAGTTGAGCGGCGGCAGTTCAGCGGGGTCGGGCGAGAGCCGGTAACGTTACCGTGGTCAATGTGATTCTGGCAGGCAGAAGAGGCAGGGTGAAACTCACTGGCGTTGACGAATGCAGAGAAGCAACGGCGGTATCGGGAGCGGTTGCGGGAGGGCACGCGACCGGTGCGCGATCGTCGGCCGGAGGTGTTGTATCGCACACTATTCCACCAGAATTTCTCAAACTATTCCGCGAGGCGACGCTGAGGATTTCTCAAGCAGATCCGCTATTGCAGGAATGGAATGGCTGCAAGAGCGCCCGTAGGTTGCACGATACAAGCCACTTGCGGCGCATTCACTGCGGCTCTCCATTTCAGATTCTTCCGATTTCCCGTAACTACCCACGTACTCGGCGGACACAAGGCCTGATCAGTGGGATGGCAGGGATTCCACTTTCGCCAGAAGGGCTGCCGGCCCTTCCAGCAAGACCTCGATGCGGTTCAGGCCCTGCTTCCG
>LXNI01002280.1_pt1 | contig 13734 bp, 10 predicted proteins | sample 809091 | NCBI WGS metagenome assembly LXNI01 (sample SAMN04870527, study PRJNA318959) | sponge metagenome | biome: 01000161; feature: marine sponge reef; material: water | host: Sarcotragus foetidus | place: Greece: Milos, Mediterranean Sea | collected 2013-05-29 | depth 5-7 m | reverse complement strand
AGAGCCTCATGCAGGCGGTGAAGGCGCGGCTGGTGCGCCCACGCTGCCTGATCGACCTGCAGGCGGTCTCATCGCTTTCCGGCATCGAGGTCGGCGCGGACGGGGTGCGCATCGGCCCGATGACCCGCTACGCGGAGATCGCCCGCGACGAGCGGCTGGGCGGCGCCTGCGCCGCGCTTCGCGACGCGGCAGAGCGCGTGGGCGACCGCCAGGTGCGGAACCGGGGCACCATCGGCGGCAGCCTCTGCTGGAACTACGTCGCCGCCTGCATGCCGCCCACCGCGATCGGGCTTGGCGCGCAGCTCGAGCTGACTGCGGCCGGCGGCGGCACGCGAACGCTCGCTGCGGAGGACTTTTTGGGCGGCCCGCTGGAGACGGCGCGGGAGGAGAACGAGATCCTGACCGCCATCACCATCCCGGCTGCAGGCGGCAATGCCGGGAGCGCATACAAGAAGTGGGGCCTCGTCACCGACGCGCTGCCAGTGATCGGGGTCTGCATCGCGCTGGAGGTGGCGGACGGTCGCTGCGCCAGCGCGCGCGTCGCGGTCGGCGGCCTCGCGGACGGGCCGACGCGCTCTGCCGCAGGCGAGGCAGCGCTCGCCGGCGTCGCCGCCGGCGACGGGGACGGCATCGCCGCAGCCATGGACGCGACCGCGGCCGAGATCGAGACCCAGGCGGATCTCTGGGCCGACAGCGACTACCGCAAGCAGCTCATCCGCTCGCTCGGCGCCGAGGTCACGGCCACGGCGTTCGCGCGAGCGGGCGGCTAGAGGTGGGGAGAGGAAACCGGCAATGAGCACGACCACGATCACGGTGACGATCAACGGCGAGGTCTTCGAGGAGACCGTGCCGGTCCGCATGCTGCTGGTGGACTTCATCCGCGAGCGCGCTGCGCTCACCGGCACCCACATCGGCTGCACCTACGAGGGCGTCTGCGGCGCGTGCACGGTCCAGCTCGACGGCGAGGCGGTAAAGTCCTGCCTGATGGTCGCAGCCCAGGCCGACGGGCACGAGATCACCACCGTCGAGGGCCTCGCCGAAGGCGGCGCGCTCTCGCCCCTGCAGCGGGCCTTCAACGAACAGCATGCGCTGCAGTGCGGCTTCTGCACGCCGGGCATCCTGATGAACATGGAAGAGTTCCTGCGCGAGAACCCGGACCCCACGGATGACGAGATCCGCCGCGGGCTGGTCGGCAACCTCTGCCGCTGCACGGGCTACGCGCACATCGTCGATGCGGTCCGCGAGGCCGCGAAAGCGACAGGGTGAGGGAGGAGAGGCCGATGACCGGAATTGGCGAAGGCTGGGTCGGCAGCCATTTCCACCGCAAGGAGGACCATCGCCTCATCACGGGGAGGGGCAAGTTCCTGGCCGACCTCGCGCTGCCGGGCACGCTCCATATCGTGTTCAAGCGGAGCGACCACGCGCACGCCATGATCACGGGCATCGACACGAGCGCGGCCAGGGCGATGGCGGGCGTCGTCGCGGTCGTCACCGGCGACGACATCAAGGACGAGATCCTGCCCATGCCGCAGCCGGTGGTGCAGCCGGCGCTGCCCGCCACCTACCCCAAGCACTGGCCGCTCGCGGTCGGCAGGGTGAAGTGGCACGGCGAGCCGGTGGCGGCGGTGATCGCCCGCGACGCCTACGTCGCCGAGGACGCGGCCGAGGCGATCGAGGTGGGCTACGACCCGCTGCCCTACGTGGGCGATGCCGAGAGCGCGCTGGCGGAGGGCGCCACCATCGTCCACGAGGACTGGCCGGACAACGTCATCTTCCAGATGGATTTCACGGGCGGCGCCGACGAGGAGAGCCAGAAGGCGCACGAGGCCAAGGTGCAGGAGGTCTTCGACAACGCCGACGTCGTGATCGAGCAGCGCTTCACCTGCCACCGCTGCGGCGTGGCGCCGATGGAGACCCGCGGCGCGCTCTTCGACTGGGATGAATCGGACGGCTTGACCGGCTGGCTCACGACCCAGCGCCCGCATATCGACCGCCTCGCGCTCGCGGACATCCTCGAGATCCCGGCCGAGAAGATCCGCATCATTGCGCCGCGCGATCAGGGCGGCGGCTTCGGCGTGAAGGCGCCGTTCTACCGTGAGCCCATACTGATCGCCTACATGACGAAGAAGCTGGGCCGCCCGGTCCGCTGGATCGAGACCCGCCAGGAGCACCTGATGGCGGTGAGCCAGGAGCGCGACCAGATCCACGACCTCGAGGTCGCGGCGGCGAGCGACGGCAGGCTGCTCGCGATCCGCGACCGCGGGCTCGCCGATTGCGGCGACGGTTGCGAGGGGGTCTACTGGGGCTTCCTGATGCCCTTCCTCGGCGCGGTCGAGCTGCCCAACGCCTACGACTGGCCGATCGGCGACATCAAGGTGAAGGTCGCGATCACCAACAAGTCCGCGCTCTCCCCGGCCCGCGCCTTCGGCGAGCTGCCGACCCGCTTCGCCATGGAGCGCGCCATCGACATGGTGGCGAAGAAGTGCGGCATGGAGCCGGCGGACGTGCGCCGCAAGAACCTCGTGGCGGAGCTGCCCTACACCTCGGTCACCAACGAGTATTTCGACAGCGGCGACTTCATCAAGGTGTGGGACAACCTGATGGCGGAGGCGGACCTGCCGGGCTTCCGCGCCCGCCAGGCGGAGGCGCGGGCGGAGGGCCGCTATCTCGGCATCGGCTTCGGCCTCGGCGTCGAGCTTTCGGGCGTCGCCTCCGAGCTCTTCGTGCCGATGGAGAACCAGCCGGGCTACGGGGCCGCGACCGTGCGGCTCGACCCGCGCGGCAAGGTGCTGGTGTTCGAGGGCGACGCGCCCGGCGGGCAGGGCCACGAGACCACGGTGGCGCAGGCGGTCGCCCACAGCTTCGGCATCCACCCCAACGACGTGGTGGTGACGACGGGCGACACGGGCACGACGCCCTTCGGCTCCGGCACGGTGGGCGCGCGCGCGGGCTCCTACTTCGTGAGCGCCGCGGTCCAGGCCTGCGACGTGCTGAAGGAGAAGATCGCGCGCATCATGGCGCACGACCTGGCACTTGCCGATGCGTCCCCCGCCGACTTCGAGTTCAGGGACGGCTTCGTGACCTATGCCAGGGACTCGAACATCAAGAAGACGTTCCGCGAGGCGGTGGAGCGCATCATCATGGCGCCGATCAACCTGCCGAAGGGCGAGTCCGGCGGCCTCGAGCACACAGCCTTCTTCGAGGCCGAGAAGCCGATGATCGCCTTCAATGCGGATGTCTGCACGGTCGAGGTCGATATCGAGACCGGCCAGTTCAAGATCCTGAGCTGGACCACGTCGGAGGACGTGGGGCAGATCATCAACCCGCAGATCGTCGAAGGGCAGATGCAGGGCGCCATCGTGCAGGGGCTATCGAACACCATGTTCGAGGAGTTCGTCTACGACGAGAACGGCCAGCAGCTCACCGCCGACTTCGAGAACTACAAGCTCGCGACGGCGGCGGACGTGCCGGACATCAAGGTGACGCACGCGCCGACGCCCTGCCCCTACACGCCGCTGGGGAGCCGCGGCATCGGCGAGGGGCGGCCCTCCGACGTGCCGGGGACGCTCTGCAACGCCGTCTGCGATGCGCTCGCGCCCTTCGACATCGAGATCACGGACCTGCCGCTCAGGCCGGATTCGCTCTGGCGCAAGATCCAGGCGGCGCGCGCGGCCTCCTGAGCCCGGCCCCCGCCATGCCGCAGCGGTAGGGCGCGATGGCGGAGGCGCGCGTGCGCATCGGCTCCGGCGCGGGCTTCGCCGGCGACCGCTGGGAGCCTGCGGTCGAGCTGGTGGAGCGGGGCGGCATCGACTACATCGCCTTCGAGTGCCTGGCCGAGCGCACCATCGCGCGCGAGACGCTGGCCATGCGCCGCGGGCAGGGGAGCGGCTACAACCCCCAGCTCGAGGAGCGCATGCGCGCCGTGCTGCCGCCGGCAGCCGCGCAAGGCGTGGTCGTGCTCAGCAACATGGGCGCCGCCGATCCGCTGGCGGCGGGGCGCAAGACGGCCGAGATCGCGGCCGAGATCGGGCTTGCCGACCGGCGCTGTGCGGTGCTGCTCGGCGACGACGTGCGGGACGCCGTCGCCGCCCGTCCCGGCCTCCCCCTGATGGAGACCGGCGCGCCACTGGAGAGCGTCCTGCCCTGCATGGCGTCCGCCAACGCCTACCTCGGCGCGGATGCAGTGGCGTCTGCGCTCGCGACCGGGGCACCGGTGGTGGTGACGGGCCGGGTCGCCGACCCCTCGCTCTTCGTCGGCCCCATCGTCCACGCCCTCGGCTGGGCCTACGACGACTACGCGCGTCTCGCCCAGGCCGCGGCGGCGGGTCACCTGCTGGAATGCGCGGGCCAGGTGAGCGGCGGCTACTTCGCCGACCCCGGCGCGAAGGACGTGGCGGGCCTCGCGCGCCTCGGCTTCCCCTTCGCCGACGTGACGGACGCGGGCGCGGTCACCCTCGGCAAGTGCGAAGGCTCCGGCGGGCGCATCGATGCCGCCACCTGCACCGAGCAGCTTCTCTACGAGGTGGGCGATCCGGCGGCCTACGTCACGCCCGACTGCGTGCTCGACATGACGGGCATCGCGCTCCGCGAGGTTGGGCGTGACCGCGTGGCGGTCTCGGGCGCCCGCGCCCTGGCGCGCACCGGCACCTACAAGGTGAGCATCGGCTATTTCGACGGCTATCTCGGCGAGGGGCAGCTCTCCTACGGTGGTCCCAACGCCGTGGCGCGCGCCCGGCTCGCGGGCGAGATCGTGGCGGAGCGGCTGCGGCTCAGGGGCTTCGCCTACGATGCGCTCGATACCCGCCTGATCGGCCTCGACAGCCTGCACGGGCCGGGCGAAGGGCGGCCCGAGCCCTACGAGGTGAGGCTCCGCGTCACCGGCCGCACGCAGGACAGGAAGGCGGCGCACGCCGTGGGCTTCGAGGTCTCCGCCCTCTATACCAACGGGCCTGCGGGCGGCGCCGGGGATGCGGCGAGCGTGCGCGAGATCCTCGCGGTGCAGTCGGTGCTGCTGCCGCGCGACCTCGTGCAGCCCCGCGTCGAGGTGGTGGAGGCCGCCTGATGCTGACCGTGCGCGATCTCGCCCACGCCCGCGCCGGCGACAAGGGGCACAGCGTCAACGTCTCGGTCATCGCCTGGGACGAGGCGGGCTACGAGCGGCTCCTGCGCGAGTTGACCGAGGCACGGGTGGCTGCGGCGTTCGCCCCGCTGGCGGAAGGCCCCGTGCGGCGCCACGCCCTGCCGGGGCTGGGCGCGCTCAACTTCGTCATCGAGCGGGTGCACGGCGGCGGCGTCACCGCCACCGGCGCGCTCGACATCCACGGCAAGAGCCTGTCCTCGCTCATGCTCACGATCGCGCTGCCCGGCAACGAGCCGGAGGGAGAGGGCACGTGACTGGCCCGCGCCGGGCGGCCCTTCCGGCCAGACTTCGGCAACCCAAGGCGCAAGGGAAAGGACCGCCGTGAAAGCCGCCTGTTTCGAGAGGCACGGCAGCCCCGATGTCATCCGCTACGGCGACGTGCCGGACCCGGTGGCCGGCCCCGACCGGATCGTCATCGACATCCATGCAGCCAGCATCAACGGCGTGGACTGCAAGGTGCTGGAAGGCCGCTACAGCCAGGTCTCCCAGTTCCCCTACGTGCTCGGGCGCGACTTCTCGGGCGAAGTCGCCGCGCTCGGAGACGGGGTGGACGAATTCGCGCCGGGCGATCCGGTGTTCGGCGTCTGCGCCCTGGGGCAGGAAGGAGCCCACGCCGAGAAGATCGCGATGGAGGCGGCGCTGGTGGCGCGGAAGCCGGCGGACCTCACCCACGTGGAGGCCGCGGCGCTCGCGCTGATCGGGCTGACGGCGGTGGTCTCGATCGAGGACACGCTGGCCCTGCAGCCGGGCGAGACGATCCTGATCCAGGGCGGGGCCGGCGGGGTTGCCGGCTTCGGCATCCAGCTCGCCAAGCATATCGGCGCGCACGTCATCGCCACCTGCAGCGCCCGCAATATCGACTACGTGCAGAGCCTCGGCGCCGATCGGGTGATCGACTACAACGCGCAGGATTTCGCGCAGGCGGTCTCGGACTGCGATGCCGTGTTCGAGACCGTGGGCGGCGACGTGGCCCGACGCTCCTTCGCCGTGCTCAGGCCCGGCGGCCGCGCCGCCTTCATCGCCTCGGGCCCGGCCGCGCCGGCGCCGCCGCGCGCCGACGTGAGCGCGCTCCGCCCCAGGGTCGGACGCGACCGCCGTCACCTGATGCGTATCCTGGAGCTGCTGGAGGCAGGCGCCGTCCGGCTGCCCGAGATTCGCACCTTCCCGCTGGAGGACGCCGCTGCGGCGCTTGCGGCCAGCGCCTCCCGCCACCTCCGGGGCAAGCTGGTCCTGAAGATTCGCTAGTTTCTTGGTGCCTGCCCGAACTGCACTGCGTGGAGAATTAGACGATGCCCCTGGAGAACCTCAACCACGTCCTCGTGATGACCGGGGATCTCGAGGCGACCCGTGACTTCTATGTCGATGTCCTGGGCCTCGAGGACGGCGACCGGCCCCCCTTCGCCTTCCCCGGCCACTGGATCTACCTGGGCGAGCGCGCGGTGATCCACGTGGCCGAGCTCAGGGACTATCTCGACAAGCGCGATCGTGGCGCACATCGCGCGCCCCTGCGCGCGGGGCCGCGAGACGGCGTCTCGGACACCGCCACCGGCTCGATCGATCACATCGCCTTCGAGGCCACCGGCTTGCGGGACATGATCGCGAGGCTGAAGAAGCACGGAATCTCCGCCCAGCATCGCAAGGTGCCGCACCTGGACCTGCACCAGGTGTTCGTCCAGGACCCGAACGGCGTTCGCATCGAATTGAACTATCCCGCGCACGAAGGTGCGGGAGTGGAGCCAACGGGTTAGAGCGTTTCCCACTCTCCAAGCTCGCCCCCCGGTCGGCGTTCACCCCCGTCGAGACCAGCACTGCTCGGCCACGCGGAGAAAATTCCCTCCCATGATGGCCGCGATGTCGTCGTCGCCGTAGCCGCGTTCCGCCAGCCGCGCGCTCAAGCCGCCCGCGGTTTCCGGCGAGACGAAGTCGAGGCTCTTGTAGAAGCCTTCGTCGTAGCCGAACTCGGGCGGGAACCAGTAGGCGGGGTCCTCCCCTTCCGGCATGTCCTCCAGTTCCATGTCGTAAACGTAGTCGAGCCCGATGCCGACGTGGCGGGTGCCGACACGCGCGGCCAGGTAGTCGACGACCCGGACCATCGCGTCCGCCTCGGCCTCCCCGCCCGGCAGGAACGCGCTGATCCCGTTGACGCCGATGACGCCGTCGAGCCCGGCGCAGGCGTCGATCATGCCGTCGGTGATGTTGCGCAGGTTGCCGTTCAGCACGCGCGCGTTGGCGTGGCTGAAGACCAGGGGTTTTCGGGCGATCGCCATGATCCCCATCGCCGTCTCCTCGTTCATGTGCGAGCAATCGACCACGATGCCCGCGGCCTCGCAGGCGCGCACGAACGCGGCGCCGAGTTCGGTCAGGGGCGCGCCCGCCTCGTAGCAGCCGCCGGCGGCCTCGTTGGCGCGGTTGTAGGCGAGGAGCACCTGGCGCACGCCCAGCTCGGCGTAGAGGGCGACCGTCGAGGGATTGGCGAGCAGCGGCTTCGCGCCCTCGAGGTCGAAGCCCACCGCGAGCTTGCCCTGCTCCGCCGCGCTCCGGACATCCTCGATGGAGCGGGCGGCGATGAGATCGGGGCTGCGCGCGATCTGCTCGCGAAACGACGCGATCATGGAGACGACGTCCGCAATCGGCGTCATGTCCATGCCGACGTTGATCGAGACGTAGTCGAAGCCGGCGGCCCGGTGCCGCTTCAGGGAGGCGAGATCGTAGTCCGCCTTGAGCGGCACGCAGCTGTGGGCATCCCAGCGAATATCAACCATGCGATTGCGGCGGCGGAGCGGCCACCGCTCCCTTCGTCGACGTGAACGCACGGGCGCGGGCGGTGGCCGATCGCGTGACGACGCCAGCCGTCCGCCCGGCCCGATGCCTGCTCATTGTCGCATGCCGCTCGCCATGCCTCACCTCTTCCGACAAGTGCAGGACCGGCAGGCACCGCGCGCACCGCTGCGTTGTCGCCCGGCGCGCCTGCTGATAGCGTACCGCGAGCGCTGGCTTGGTCCGGGGAATTGGCCGATGACTTTCGATCTTCTGATCCGCAACGGAACCCTGGTGGACGGCTCGGGCATGCCCCGCTACCGGGCGGACGTCGGCGTGAGTCAGGGCCGCATCGCGGAAATCGGCCGGATTTCCAGCCCCGCCGAGGAGACGATCGACGCCGAGGGCATGATCGTCGCGCCCGGCTTCATCGACGGCCACACCCACATGGACGCGCAGGTGGCGTGGGACCCGGCGGGCACGTGCTCCTGCTGGCACGGCGTGACCAGCGTGGTGATGGGCAACTGCGGGTTCGCGCTGGCGCCCTGCAAGCCGGAGGCGAGAGAGTGGTTCGCCGAGTGCCTGGAGGCGGTCGAGGACATCCCCAAGGACGCCATGGTGGCCGGGATCGACTGGCGCTGGGAGACCTTCCCCGAGTATCTCGCGGCCGTCGACTCGTTCCCGAAGGCCATCAACTACGCCGCCTACATCGGCCACTCGGCGCTCAGGATGTACGCGATGGGCGATCGCGCCCTGGACGAGGAGGCCGGTGAGGACGACCTCAGGCTCATGGCGGACCTGGTGCAGGAGGCGCTCCGCGCCGGCGCGGTCGGGTTTTCCTCGTCCCGGTCCAACACCCATATCCGCCCGGACGGCGGCCCGGTGGCGAGCCGCATCGCCGACTGGTCGGAGATCGCGCACCTAGTGGACGCGATGGCCGAGCTGAACGCCGGCATCTTCCAGATCGGGCCCGACGTCTCCGGCGGCGAGGCGCAGCGCGCGTGTCTGGACGAGCTGACCAAGATCGCGGTCTCGAGCCGGCGGCCGCTGATGCTGGGAGTCTTCGCGTCGCGCCAGGGCGACCGGCCCAATCCTCTCGAGTACCAGTTCGAGTGGATGGACCGGGTTGCAGCCGAAGGGGGGCGGGTGCTGGGCCAGGCCACCACGCGCTCGATCAACGCGATCTTCTCGCTGAAATCCTACCTGCCGTTCGACGCCATACCGGCCTGGAGCGCCATCCGCGGCTTGCCGGTCGAGGAACAGAAGGCGCGCTTCCGCGATCCGGACGTCCGTGCCGGCCTCGTCGCGGCCGAAGCGGCCATGCAGCCGAGGGGCACCGAGTTCCAGGGCGGCGGCGCCGCCACCACGAACCCGATGAAGCCCGACTACGCCAACCTGTTCCCGATGTTCGACGTGAACTGGGACGAGCCCAGCATCGAGGAGCTCGCGCAGTCCTCCGGGGGGCACCCCGTCGAGGTCATGCTCGACCTGATGGTGGAGAACGAGGACCTGCTCTTCGTCCAGCCGCTGGTGAACGAGACGCCGGACGAGGTTCGCCGGATGCTGGGGAACCCCCGCTCGCTCGCCACCTTCTCCGATTCCGGCGCACACGTGTGCCAGGAGATGGGCTCGTCGCTGCAGACCCATCTGCTGAGCTACTGGGTGCGCGCCAAGCAGGCGTTCACCCTGGAGGAAGCGGTGCGGATGCTGACGTTCCAGAATGCGTCCGCCTGGGGCATGCACGACCGGGGCCTGCTGCGCCCCGGCTTCGCGGCCGATATCGTGGTCTTCGACGAGACGACGGTGCGCCCGCGGCTGCCCACGGTTCAGCACGACCTGCCCGGCGGCGCCCGCAGGCTGGTGCAGAAGGCCGACGGCTTCGCCGCCACGGTGGTGGGCGGCGCCGTCACGCTGCGGAACGGGGAGCCGACGGGCGCGCATCCCGGCCAGCTCATCCGCGGGGGCGCTGCCGCCCGATAGAGCGCTGATCGAGAAGTTCCCGTTATCAGGCCCACTCTTCCTCTCGTCACGGCGGGGCTTGTTGCGGGCATCCACAGCCCGACGCCGCGCCTGGTGCAAATGGATGCCCGGCGCCAGGCTCGGCATGACGACTAGGAGTCAGCGACGCTGCCTATCTGGAAGTCGCTGACCCCCGCAGCCTGCCCCTCCCAACGCTCGACCGACGGTTGCGCGAGGCGGCGGAGGCAATTGGCATTGCCGTGGTGCAGGCTGTCCGACGAACCGAGGCCACCTCAATAAGAGCCCTGCGACGCAGGCGGCGGCACCAGCCACCGCTGCAGTCGCAACTTTCAAAGTCACCAATCGTTCCATCGTCTTACCGATCCACAACGCCCGCGCCTTCCCTCTCTGACCTCATCTCGTCCATCGCGCCGCAACCGGCTTTGCTGACCCCTACGCCGGATGCGCAGCCACGACTCCGTAAGCACCGACACCGAGGGCGCCACCTGAGATAGCCTTGCCTTTTCCAACAGCTAGGCCGCCAAACTTAGGTGTATTCCTGTCAACGGGCTTTCAAGATTGTCACCCTGCGTAGCGCGGCGGAGGTTGTAACCGACGCAGGATCGAAACTGCGCGGTCAATTCGAGTTGCGTCAACGGAACGCGCTATGATCGCCCGATGAGCGTCAAGAACGGCACCGACCACCTGCGCGCTCTCGACAAGGACCGCGAGGTCTATCTCGACGGCGCGCTGATCACGCGTGTCGCCGACCATCCCGCCTTCGCCGCCGCCTGCCGCTCCGCAGCCGCCCTCTACGACTTCCAGGCGGCGGCGGAAAACGTGGACCGCATGACCTTCGACACCGGGACCGGCAGGCGTGCCAACCGCGCCTGGCAGATGCCGCGGAGCCACGCCGAACTGGTCGAGCGGCGCGAGGCGCTCACCGCCTGGGCCGAGCTGCACGGCGGCTTCCTCGGCCGCTCGCCCGATCACCTCGCCTCCTGCATCACGGGGCAGGTGATGGGGATCGAGGTCTTCGAGCGCCACGGCGCGCGCCACGCCAGCGCGCTCCGCGACTACTACGCTCATGCGCGCGACAACGATCTCTACCTCACCTACGTCATCATCAATCCGCAGGGCGACCGCTCCAAGTCCTGGGGCGAGCAGGCGAGCGAAGAGATGACCATGCGGGTGGTGGACGAGGACGCGGAGGGCGTGACCGTGCGGGGCGCGAAGATGCTCGGCACCGGCTCGGTCATGGCCGAGGAGATCCTGGTCGCGAACCTGCAGCCGCTGAAGCCCGGCGAGGAACGCTTCGCCATCTCCTTCGCGCTGCCGCTCGATGCGCGGGGCCTCAAGGTGCTCTCGCGCAAGAGCTACGAGGCGAGCGCCACGAGCGCCTGGGACAATCCGCTCGCGCACCGTTTCGACGAGAACGATTCGGTCGTCTACTTCGACGACGTGAAGGTGCCGTGGGAGCGCATCTTCGTCTTCGGCGACACCGACATGTGCCGCGCCCAGTTTCACGACACGCCGGGCCACGTGCTCCAGAACTACCAGTCGCAGATCCGCCTGGTGGTGAAGCTCAAGTTCCTGGTGGCGCTCGCGCGTCGCATCACCGAGACCATCGGCACGGTGGCGATGGCGCCGGTCCGCGAGCAGCTCGGCGAGATGGCGTCCGAGGTCGCGGCGGTGGAAGGGCTGCTCTGGGGCATGGAGAGCGCGGGCGGCATGGCCGGCGACTACTACGTGCCGAACGCGAGCATGATGTACGCAGCCCAGGTCCAGACCCAGGCGCTCTATCCGCGCCTGATCGAGCAGATCCGCGCGCTCTCCGGCGGCGGCCTGATCATGCTGCCGTCGTCGGCCGCGGACCTCGAGAATCCGGCCATCGCACCCCTGATCGAGCGCACGCAGGTCTCCGCGCGGGAGGGCGAGGGCGCGGCCGAGCGCATGGCGCTGATGAAGCTCGCCTGGGACGCCGTGGGCTCCGAGTTCGCCAGCCGCCACACCCAGTACGAGATGTTCTACGCGGGCGCCAAGTTCGTCACCACCGCGCACTGCTTCAGGCGCTACGACTGGGCCGGCGCCGAGCGCATCCTGGAGGGGCTGATGCAGAGCAGCGACGGCGCGGCCAAGCCGTGAGGGTCGGCGTCGTCAATCTCGGCGCCATCGTCTCGGGCGACTGGCGCGAACCATTCGTCGCGGGCGACGCGCTCATTGCGGCCGACGGTCTGTTGGAAGCCGTGGGCGAGGTGCCGCCTGCCGCCATCGACGCCTGCGACGTCGTGATCGACGCCGGCGGGGCGACGGCGATCCCGGGGCTGATCGATTCCCAGGTCCACGTCACCTTCGGCGACTTCACGCCGCGCCAGAACACCGTCGGCTACCTCACGAGCTACGTCCACGGCGGCACCACCACGGCGATCTCGGCGTCCGAGGTGCACGTGCCGGGCCGGCCGAAGGACCCCGCCGGGGTCAAGGCGCTGGCGGTCGCGGCCTTCAAGTGCTTCGAGCACTACCGGCCGGGCGGCATGCGCGTCCACGCTGGCTCCATCATCCTGGAGCCGGGCCTCACCCGCGCCGACTTCGACGACGTGCACCGGGACGGCGTCTGGCTCGCCAAGGCGGGTTTCGGGGCAGTCGAGACGGCGCGCGAGTACGTGGCGCTGCTACGCCACGCGCGCGAGGCCGGCCTGCTCACGACACTGCACACCGGCGGCGCCTCCATCCCCGGCTCCTTCCCCATCACCGGGGACGACCTCATCGCCATCGACCCCACCGTCTCCTTCCACATCAACGGCGGGCCGGTCGCCATCGAAGACCGCTACTTCGAGCAGGTCGCGGCGGAGACCGGCATCGCCATGCAGGTCTGCACCGCCGGCAACCTGAGGACCACGCTGCTCTGCGCCGAGATGGCGCGCAAGCACGACGCCTTCGACCGCTTCCTGATTGCGACCGACACGCCCACCGGCAGCGGCGTCATGCCGCTCGGCATGATCTACACCATGGTGAACATCGCCTCGCTGGCGGGCTTCGATCCCACCTGGATGATCGCGGCGTCCACCGGAAACGTGGCCGAGATCTACGGGCTGAACAGCGGTTTCTTGCGGCCCGGGCGGGATGCGGACGTCGTCATCATCGATGCCCCGCTCGGCGCCACCAGGCCGGACGCGCTTTCGACCATGAGCAACGGCGATCCGGTGGCCATCGGCGCCGTCATCACGGACGGCGTCCCCCGCTTCGTCGGCCGCAGCCGCAACACCCCGCCGACCACGCGAAAAGTGGCCGTCGCCCGCTGCGAAGTGCCTGCGTTCGAGCCGTCCTAGGCCGGGCCGGCCCTCAGTCGATCTCGTCTTCATTCACGATCCAGGGCTCCTGCAGCGCCGCATCGTGCCATTCGACGAAGGCCGGCAGGCTCAGCACGGCGCGGCTGTAGGCGGCGCAGGTCTCGTCGAGATCGACCCCGTAGGTATCGAGCCGCGTGACCACCGGCGCGTACATGGCGTCGGCTGCGCAGAAGGGGCCGAAGAGGAAGTCGCCGCCGGCCCCGTAGCGGCTGCGGCAGTCGCGCCAGATTTCGCAGATGCGGGCGATGTCCTCGTCCACGCCCGGCCCCCGGCCCCTTCCCTTGAGGTCGGCCCGCCGCAGGTTCATGGGCATGTGGTTGCGGATCGCCGTGAAGCCCGCGTGCATCTCGTTCGCGACCGCGCGGGCCATGGCGCGGGCGTTGCGGTCCTCGGGCCAGAGCCCGGCGTCGGGAAACAGCTCGTTCGCGTACTCGATGATCGCGAGGGTCTCCCAGACGGTGTGCTCGCCGTGCAGCAGCACGGGCACGCGCCCAGACGGCGAGACGGCCGCAATGGCCTCTTTCCAGT
>LXNI01002279.1_pt1 | contig 13737 bp, 18 predicted proteins | sample 809091 | NCBI WGS metagenome assembly LXNI01 (sample SAMN04870527, study PRJNA318959) | sponge metagenome | biome: 01000161; feature: marine sponge reef; material: water | host: Sarcotragus foetidus | place: Greece: Milos, Mediterranean Sea | collected 2013-05-29 | depth 5-7 m | reverse complement strand
GGGATAGCTCCCCCGGAATGCGGACACCTTGTACATTACCCCGTCCGCGGCGACGCCGAAGTAGACGAGGCTCGTGCCCGGGTGGCCGCGGTGGTTCTCCACGCGCAGCACCAGCCGCGGCTTCCCCAGCAGCCCCGGCAGCACGGACCGGACGATCCTCGCCGCCTCGTCGCCCCAGCGGCGGCGCAGGTGCTTGGCGCCGCGCTGGTCCAGCCGGATCACTCGCTGCCGACGCTCCACCTGACGGGACCGGGCAACGCGGAAGACCTGATCCGGGAGGGCGCCGTCCCGGTGCTCGGTTCGCTGGATGGGCTGAAGGGGCGCCAGTGCCGGGATCTCGCAGTTGGCACGGCTCCCGGCGGGCCACTGAGAGTGTAGCATGCCCGACGAGTTGTAGGCCGTTTCGCCGATTCCGGCTCCGGGTGCGCTCCCGATTGGGGCGGACAAATGTCCGCCTTACCGCGCTCGCCAGCCCGCCCTAGCGTGGGCTGCATGGCGGGCACCGTCGACGTCTCCCAGCTCCACGGCCTGCTGCCGCTCGGCCCGCTGCGGAACAAGCGCTCGGTCGACATCTCTTCCGCCGACCACGTCGACCCCGGCGGCTTCGTTTGCCAGGTCGCCAAGGCCGGCACTCTCACCTGCCGCGCGATCGCCGGCGAGGCCGACTAGGCCGAGACCCTCCAAGGAGGGCGATCATCCGGCGCTCCCGCATGGGTGGATCGCCCGTCGTGATCAACATCGATTTGCATAAAGGGAGAGTGACAAATGCGTGAACCCAACAGTCAAGAGAGGGTCCTCGCGATGATCCCCGACCTGCCAGAGGTCGAGGCGCGGCTAGCGGAAGCCTTCGCTCCGATGGCGGAGCCCTACACCCTGTCTGGTCCCATCGCAGCGGATGAGAACGCCCGCGTGGACTTCGAGCGCGAGGACCGCTTCGACCTCCCCAAGCACTGGAGCCTGCGTCCGGATCGAGACGTGTCGTTCCAGTCGCTGCTGGACGAGATCGCGGCCCTGCCGCAGTCCGACGGCCAAGGCGACTGGAAGGCCGGCTCCGGCCCGCTGCCGCAGGTCATCGACGTGGGGTACAAGCCTCACCGCTCCTGCTATCTGGCCACATCGCCCGACAGGCACCAAGGGATTTTCGCCAAGACCGAATACCGCGGCCGAGCGATCACGCCGACAGGCGCAAATCAATGGACCATCTCATCGTCCTAGCCGTTCGGCGCGGGGGAGTTTGTGGCAGATCCGTCGCATCCGACCGTCGAGTACTGCGTGCGCGGCGTCATCGACGTGGATGCCTCGCCCGGCCAATACCGCCAGCACCCGGACGTGCCGCGAGGCGATCCGATGCGTCCGCCGATCCACGCATTCGGAGACTTCTATATCTCGGCGAGCAATGTCTGGGGCCACGCGTATATCGCGTTGCGCCAGCTCGGATTCTGGGATGGCCTGGATGTTGCCATCAGTTGGATCGAGGCGATCGAGTGGGCCTACGGGGCCGGGCCGCGGCCCGCCTCCGGCTACGTGGCGCACCACGACCGCGCGCATCGACGCCGAGGCTGGCTGGTGGGCCTCGCCCTCCAACCGCGAGCTGCGCGGCATCGCCGGGACCTCGGGCTTCGTCAGCTTCGGGCTCGGCGACCCCGACGCCGAGGCCAACATCCTCAACGCCTCCGAGGTGGCCACCCTCGTTCGAGCCATCGGCTGGCGGTTGTGGGGCAACCGCACCTGCTCGGCCGACCCCAAGTGGCAGTTCCTGTCCGTCGTGCGCACTGCCGACCGCATCAACGAGGCCATCCTACGCGCGCACCTGTGGGTCGTCGACCGCAACATCACCCGCAACCACGTCTCCGACGTGGTCGAGTCCGTCAACGCCTACCTGCGCTCGCTGGTCTCGGACGGGGCCATCCCGGGCGGGCGCTGCTGGGCCGACCCGGACCTCAACAAGCCCGCCTCGCTGCAAGGCGGCAAGCTGTACCTGGACTTCGAGTTCACGCCGGCCTACCCGGCCGAGCGCATCACCTTCCGCTCCGCGCTGGTCAACACCTACGCGCAGGCCATCTTCTAAGGATAAGGAGACATCATCATGGCGCTCGTAAAAGTACTCAAGGACGTCAGCCTGTTCATCGACGGCAAGGGCTACGCCGGCAACGTCGAGGAGTTCGAGCCGCCCAAGCTCGCGCTCAAGACCGAGGAGCACCGCGCCGGCGGCATGGACGTGCCGCTGGAGATCGACATGGGCATGGAGAAGCTGGAAGCGACGGTCTCGCTGTCCAACGCCGACCGCGACGCGCTGAAGATGTTCGGGCTGGCCCCGGGCACGCTCGTGCCGCTGACCCTGCGCGGCTCGCAAGAGGACGAAGGCGGCGATGCCGAGTCCGTAGTGCACACCCTGCGCGGCAAGCTCAGGGAGGTCGACTGGGGCACGTGGAAGAGCGGCGAGAAGACGATTCACGAGATCGACGTGGAGGACATGAAGCGCGTCATCAACGGCGTCGACCAGCTCGAGAAGCGCCGCCAGGCGCTGGGACTGTAGGACTCGAAGCGTAAGAAAGAGCGCTTATGAAGTACGAAGACCTGCCTCGCGACGAGAAGGGCGACATCAAGGGCTAGGAGGTCGAGTTCCCGGTGGAATTCCCCCTGGTGACTCCGTTCAAGAGCGGCGCGACGAAGGTGGCGCGGCTCTCGATCCGCGAGCCCACCGTCGGGGATGTCGAGATCAGCGACAAGGAGAAGCAGAGACTGGCCCGCATGCTGCGGCTGCTGTCGCTGGTCGCCGAGCTGTCCCCGGACGACCTGCGCCGGATGGCGACGCGGGATTACGTCCGGCTGCAGGAGCTGCTGAGGGTTTTTCTGTAAGGGCCGCGGCGATCCGGGAGGCGCAGGCCGACATTGCGGTAGTGTTTCACTGGCCGCCCTCGAAGCTGGCCCGGCTCTCGATCCGCGAGGCCATGGCTTGGCGGCGCATGGCGATCGACCGGGCGCTCATCCTCGCAGGCCGAGGAGCTCGGCCATGAAGCCCGCCGCGCTGCGGGCGGCGAAGTACGCCCAGACAGCGAAACCGACCACCAGCGCCGACATGGCGAGGCCGAGCAGGAAAGCCATGGCTCCGGCCGCGATCCACTCGCCCGGGCCGGCTCCGCGAGCGGCGGCGAAGTCGGCCCGAATGAGGAGCGCGGCCGGCACCAGCGCGAGCCCGAAGATCCAGCGCCAAGCGGTGATTCGCCGCATGGTGCGAGCATAGCATGGCGGAGCTGAAGGTAGGACTCCAGATCCTCGCCGAGGATCGCTCCTCGGCGGCGCTGGAGAAGGTCGCGCGCGGGTCGAAGAAGCTCGAGGGTGCCCTAGCGGACGCCCGGAAGGAACTGATCAGCCTCGACAGGAAGGACTCGGCGGTCCGCAAGCTACAGGCCCTGCAGGCCGGGCTCGGCAAGACGTCGTCGGCGATGGATCGAGCCCGCCGGCGCACCTCCGAGCTGCGCCGGTAGATCAGGGACTCGGAGCGGCCCGACGGCCTCGTTGACGCGGGAGTTCGAGGCGGCTCGCTGCAAGAGCAGCTCGCTCTCGCAGGCTTACCGGCGCCAGAAGGAGGAGCTGAGCGCCCTGCGCGGCGAACTCCGCGGCGCGGGAGTCGACACGCGCCGACTGGGAGAGGCCCAGGGCCGCATCGCCGCGGACCTCGAGCGGGCGACGCGCAAGATGGACCGCATGGGAGAGGCGGCCGGGCGGGTCCAATGGCATTTATTACGTGGTGGCAGAAGCGCATTGACTCAAGGAAATCGGGTTCGGGCTCGATTTTCGGCGGCGTCAGCCCGCGGTTGCACTGGCGTTTTCGACTGCCTTGCGGTTCCTCCACTTCGTCTCGGGCCTGCGCGAACGGCGCGGGTAGGAGCGGCCCGGACGACGGCGCTGGCGGCTGGCCCCGATCCCGTCCAAGATCTTCTGCAGAGCGTCGCCGAGCGCCTTGGCGCTGTGCAGGAAGAGCCCTTCCAGATGGCGCCCGACCGTGTGCAGCGTATGGCGGAAGTTCGCCAGCACAGCCGGTCGCCCGTGCCCGTCGGGGCCCTGTCGGAAGGCCTCCTCGCTGTGGTTGGCGAACAGCCGCGAGAGGGCCGCCAGCGTGAAGTGGGCGTACAACTCTTGAGGTACCAACCGCTCGGAGCGGCCCCGGAACTGCTCCACGACGAGCATCGATTTGCTGACCTTGTAAATAGCCCTGAAGCTCGTCATACCCGCCCCCCCGACACCCCTACATGTCGTGGTGTCGAATCATGTAAACTCGCGCCGGATTTTACCGAGTTGGCACCAGAGTTTTAGCTCGGCGTGCCCAATCAAATTGCTCCTTACACCCGTACAACAAGGGCTTGCGCCGCGGGCCTGCGCTACACGAGCTGCAGCATGCCTGGGCGAACTGCAGTGTTCCGACAGCCTACTCCGGCCACTGGGGATTCAGCAGCGCCAGCGGTCAGCTCGGCGGGTTTGATCGCTCCAACTTGGTCGCCCTTGGCGGGGGTCGGTACAGCGCCGGTCGCTTCGGCACTGTCGCCAACGGCGGCAATTCGGTCCCGTATAGCCTGATCGAACTCTATTTGGCCGGCTTGGTTGGGGCGGAGGAAGTGCCGGACCTGTGGGTAGCAATTGACGGACGGTGGGTCGTGGTCGATCGGAGGCGAGTCGAGACCGAGGCCGGACATCCCGTGTTCTCCGCGAGCGAAGTGCGCGACGTCACGGTCGAGGAGATCATCGCTGAATTCGGGCCACGAGTGCCCGGACCGGAGGGGTCCCAACGGGAGTTCCGGGCCGCGGTTATCCTGTTGACCGATGCCGACCACCCGGCTACTCCCTCCCAGCTGGAAGAGCTCAGCCAGACTGTCTCGGCTTTTAGCACGAACGGAGATGACGGAAGCAGCAGGTACAACTATTTCGAGGCGACCGGTGGCAGGGCGTCCATCGCCATGGGAGAGCTGTCGCAAGTTCGCAAGAGGACTGCGGGACTGCCGGTCACCCCCGCGTCGTTCGGCGAGCCGCCGCCTGACTCCTTCTGCTCGACAGAGGGCGTCGGGAATCCCTGCTTCGGGCACCGTGAGCCGCCCGCTCGTGCCGCCAGAACTCACGGTAACAGCGTCACCGCAGGTGTCGACGGCGTCGCAGGGGCCCAGGACGAAACCACCGCCCGGGGCTCGCGGCGCGGCGCTGCGGACCGGCCGGAACCGCCGCCCTTCCGTCCTGGAAGCTACATCGCTGGTGCTGCCCAATGAGTCCTGGAGCGAGTCGCGGGTCCTTTCGAGCGTGAAGCTCGCGACTCTCATCGGAACGATCCTGTCCCTCTGAGGAGCCCGAGCCAGCGCAAGGCGAAGTAGTGTCCTACGCTCCGGACTGATCCGATTGGCCCCTAAGCAAGGCCGCCCGCGGCCCTCTCCCGCCGCGCAGCAGCGGCACCTGTGGACCGTGCCTCGGAGCCTCACCGGACTTGGCAGGCCGCCCCGCCGGGCCTACCCTGAAGGCATGGCAGGAGGACCCGCAGCCCTCATCGAATGTAGCCCAGCCGAGAAGGTCGGCCGTGCGCTGGCACAGGGGCTGGCCGTGATCGCCACGCCGCAGGCGGCCACCGCCGAGTCCCACCTGTGTTGAAGACAGGTAGGCTCGGGAGTGCGGTCGCGGTGCGGGAACTCAGCGCAGAGCGGGCTGCCACATCTGCTGGGGCGGTGCTCGGTCTGTAAGCGCAACAGATGGCCGCCACGCTCTCGTTTCGCAGCGGACGCTCCAGCCCCCCGGAGGTTGCCAGCCGCGGTGCCGCTATCGGTCCCGCACGGCCATCCCCGCAGACTTAGCGCTGGTGGCGATAGAGCACACCACGCTGGAGCCGTTAGCATGACCGTGCGGCCATCCGCCGGCCGATTTGACATTGAAGGCCCAAATCAGCGAGCGTGAAGCGTAGGCAACCATGTCACTGAAGCGTATTTCGCCGGACGAGGCGCACGAACTGCTCGAGTCGGGGGAGGACTACATCTACTTGGATGTGCGTTCGATACCGGAGTTCGAGCAAGGCCACGCGCCGGGAGCCAAGAACATCCCGTTATTGCATCGGACGGCGATGGGCATGCAGCCGAACCAGGAGTTCGTCGAAGTCTGCGAGCAGGCGCTAGGCAAGGACGCCAAGATCATCACTGCTTGCCTGAAAGGCGGCAGGTCGATGCGGGCCGCGCAGGTGCTGCAGGCGAATGGCTTCACCAACGTGGTCGACATGCGCGGCGGATTCGATGGCGAATCCAATCCGATGGGGCAGATCGTTTACCCCGGCTGGGCTCGGCGCGGCCTGCCGACTACGACCGAGGCGGGGGACGACGAGACCTACGAAGGGCTCTCGCAGCGCTGAGTGTTGCTGCGCGGCTCACCAGACGAAAGCGACGCCGGGCTCCAATTCGCGTACCTCCACCCCGGACTCCGCGCCGAGTTCCTCGCGGAGCTCGGCGGCGGTTCCGGTGAGTGCCGGGAAAGTCTTGTAGTGGATGGGGATCACCAGCTTCGGCTGCAGGAACTCGCACGCCAAGGCCGCCTCCTTGGGTCCCATCGTGAACAGGTCTCCGATGGGCAGCATTGCCAGTTCGGGCGCGTAGAGGCGCTGGATCAACTGCATGTCGCTGAAGACGTTGGTATCACCGGCATGGTAGAAGGCGCGGCCGTCGGGCTGGCGGACCACTAGGCCGGCAGGTTCGCCCGCGTAGATGATCTTGCCGTCCTCAAGGATCGAGCTGCTGTGCTGGGCCTGCGTCATCGAGATCCGCACGCCCTTTGTGTGGCAGCAGCCGCCCTTGTTCATTCCGACCACGTTCGGAATGTGCTTGGAGCCGAGCCACATCGAAATCTCGGCATTGCAGACGATCTCGGGCTCGAACTTCTCCACCACCGACCGCAGGTCGCCCAGGTCTAAGTGGTCGAAGTGTCCGTGAGTGATCAGGACGAGGTCGATTGGCGCGACCTCATAGCCGGCCGGGAAGGCGGGGTTGCCTTTCAGCCAGGGATCGATCAAGATCGCAGGCCCGTCGCCGATCTTGATATGAAAGGTTGAGTGGCCCAGCCATGTGAAGCTTGTCATTGCCGATGTTCCCGATGCCACGCAGGCAATGCCCGATCTTATCACTTGCCCCGCGCCCGCCTGCGCGGCGCGCTCCGCATCGCGCGCACCGATTCAGTCTCCTGTGCGAGCGGTTTTGGAGGCACTTCGCTCGGGGCGAGTTTCAAGATTGTCGATGCTAGGTCGTGTTGCTCGCGCGGCCCCTTCTCTAGCACAACATCCGCCCCAGTGGACTCCGCGGTCAGCGCCAAGGTCCGCACGTGTCCGGACAGGATCACGAGCGGCACGTCCGGGGCCAGCTTCCGGATCTGGCGAACCACTTCGTCGCCCCGCAGGCCGGGCATGCGATAGTCGGTGACGACGACGCTGAAGGGGGCGTCATCGGCGCATTCCCGAAAGCGCTCCAGCCCGGCCGCGCCGCTCTCTGAGATGGCGACCTCGTATCCGAGGTCCTGCAGGATCGCTTGGCGAGCAAGCAGCCCGAACCGATTGTCATCGATCAGCAGGACCTTCGGGCGCGAGGGAACGAGAGACATAGCCAGCAGACTATACCAACGCCGGAGAGGAGCGTCAACACTGCTGCAATAGTCGATCCTCGGGCAGCGCCTCGCCCGCCGAGCAAAGGGCCGCAGCGGACGCGGCCGACGGTGTCTATTCCACCTCTCGCGGCGCCGTATAGCCCCTGCGGGCCTTGATCTCGTACTTGATGCGCTTGTTGTTCTTGCCGGTCATGCGCAGTTCCTTGTTGGTGCGGGGATCCACCAAGCGCACGGTGATTTTCCGGAAGGTGCCGTCGCGCTTGGTGTTGGAAGGCTGGTAGATCGCCGTGTACTGGTTGCGCATCAGGTAGTTGAGGCTCTGGAAAATCGTCGGGAACTGTCCGTAGAAGCGCGGGAAGAACGAGAAGCCGCCGGTTTCCTTGGTGAATGTGCGCAGCTGGTTGTCGGCTTGCAGCCAACCGATGCGGGTAGCGCCCCCGACATAGCCGTAGGAATCCAGCATCTCCTTCAGCATCTGGCCCAGGCCGATGGCGTGGACCGTGACGCCGGCCTCTTGGACGATCTTACGCGCTTGCGAAAAGTTCAGTCGGCTGAAGGTGTCTTCGCCGCTCGAGAGCAGGACGACAGCCTTGCGCCCCTCGATCTCGGACATGCGCTGGACTGTGTCAGCCAGCGCGTCGAAGAGGTTGGACTCGCTGTAGGCCGCGATGCGGAGCCGTTGCAGGGCGCTGTTGATCTCGCGCCGGTCTTGGGTGAAGTCGGCTAGGATCTCCGGGCGCAGGTCGTAGGCGATGACTGCGACCCAGTCTTCCGGGCGCAGTGTTTCGACAAAGCCGTAAGTCGCCGTGAGAGTCTGGTACCAAGTCTCGCTCCAGTAGCTCTGCCAGCGGTTGCTGAATTCGATCAGCAGTGCCACCGTGGCAGGGGATTGGGTCGGGCCCACGCTAATGATCTTCTGCGGGACGCCGTCCTCCAAGATCTGGAAGTTGCCGGCGGGAATGTTGGGAATGAACTGTCCCTTGTTGTCCAGCACGGCGATATCCACCGTGACCACGTTGGTGTCCGCCGTAAACAGGGGCTGCTCCTCGGGCGTTCGCTGCGGGGCGCGGGTTTGCACGCGCGGCAGCTCGGTGGGCGCATCGGGCACTCCCCCCGGCCCCGGAACCGTACCGGGCCTGCGCGAAGAGTCTGGCAGTGGCCTCCGCGGCTGCCCGCCGATCGGGCCTTGGGCTTGGAGCGTGGCCAGTGTCGGTGCCAGCAGCGCCAGCGTGCCCAGCAGCGCGACCGCTTTGACCAAGTAGAGCTTGCAGTGCAGCATTGTCGTATTCCCCGCTTGGCCGGTGCGTCGGCCCAATCTCTCCAGCGCACCGGACAAACTAATGGTAACTCCCAACCGCGCAAGATTCCGCACCGAGTCGTCTCGCCAAAGTAAGCCAAGCAATCGGGGATCCCGGCAAGAGTGTGTAGTTGCACTCCCCATGAAGGGAACCTCGCTGGATGGAGAGACTCGTGAATCGCTGGTCGGTGACCTTGCGCCCCGTCGCATACCCGGTCTAGTCGAGCTCGGAGCGGGTTGTCAGACCGCCTTGGGCGGTCACTGCTCCGATCAGCCCCACCACCACCTTGCGACTCGCCAGCGGGCGTTTCCGCCAGTTCTGCGGAATGCGACAGAACTTCCTATGCTCGACCTTGTTCCACTTGTTATGCCGAACGCCGCAGTCGACTTGCAGATTCCCGGCAGTACTGGAGCCGGACCGCAATGCCCGAAATGCGATCCTCCTGCACCGCGAGGGAAGCGACGGCGTTCACGCGCACATCTTGGCCGCTCGACGTGACCTCGGGACAGGCCGAAGCCTGAACATCGCGCAGCCCGGCTGGCAGATGGCGTTCGGTCCGCTGCGCAGCGCTTTCAACCACGACCACGGTTGAAGCCGCCGGGACGCTCCTCAGCGGCAGGACCCCGCTGCCGGGGCACTTGGCATACATCTACGCATCGAAGCTGCGGGCCGGGTCGGAGCACGAAGGCGACCCGCGCAGTGCGAGACCGAACAGCGGCGGCAATCCGAGCAAGTCGAATCCTTGCAGCGGCAAATCGAGCGGCTGAGCGGCCGGGTGGCGACCTTGGCCGAATACTCCGTGAAGTTCGGCGGAGTTTCGCGGCGTGGCTGGAGGTAACGCCGCCGCGCGGGCGCGAGCGCGATTCCGGTCCGAGGCGCTGAGGTTGCCCCAGTAGCCCAGGTGCGCACAACTTGGCGATCACCCGTGGTAGTATGCAGCCGTGGTGATCGTTGCCATTAGATTTGTTCGATCACCTCGGTAGGACATGGACAGGGGTGGATAGCTTGCGTCGGGGCATCCCCTACGTCAATCCGTGTCTCCGCCGTTCCCGTAAGCCAGCCCCGACAGAAGGAGCACAGCATTGGGCAAGATCATACTCATCACAGGAGCCTCCTCCGGCATGGGCCGGGAGACCGCGATCCTGCTGGCCCGCGAGGGCCACACCGTCTACGCCGGAGCCCGCCGGGCAGATCGAATGCGGGACCTGTCCGAACACGGCATCATCCCGCTCGAGATGGACGTTTCGAAGGGTGAGGACAACGAACGGGCCGTGCGCCGGATCATCAATGCCAAGGCACGCATCGACGTTCTGATCAATAACGCCGGCTTCGGCCTATACGGCACGGTCGAGGACATCCCGCTCGACGATGCGAGATACCAGTTCGAGGTGAACCTGTTCGGCCTCGCCCACCTCACCCAACTCGTCCTTCCCCACATGAGGGAGCAGCGCGCTGGCCGGATCATCAACACATCCTCGATGGGCGGCCGGGTCTTCACGCCCTTTGGTGCTTGGTACCACGCGACCAAGCATGCGCTCGAGGGCTGGTCGGACTGCCTGCGCATCGAGACCGCGCCATTCAACATCCAAGTCGTCCTCATCCAGCCCGGCCTTATACAGACCGAGTTCGGCCATGTACTGGGAGGCGGGCTTCAGAAGTACTACGCTAACAGCGGCTACAAGGCCGGGCTGGACCGGTTCTTCGCGAGAATGTCCGATCCCAAGGCCGCCAACCGCGGGACCGACGCCAAGGTCCTCGCCCAGGTGTTCGTAGAGGCGGCGACCGCCGCCAAACCGCGGCGGCGATACGTCAAGGGCGCAACGGCGCACCCGCTGATGTTCATCCGCAAATGGTTCGGAGACGGGGTCTTCGAATCCGTGCTGCGCCGCACCTTCGGTTGACGTCGACGGGATGCACGACCTCATTTTGATTTCTCGGAATTCTGCGGGTCAAGAGTGGATCAGTTGTGCGCGTGGTGATTTGCGGTGGCACCGAGGGTGCCGATGGAGTCCGGCATGGGGTAGCAAGTCTCCGTCTCGCTCAGGGGCGGTTGGTTCGACCTGGCTGCAGGGGCGGCTCAGTGCAGGCCAGCAGGTGGTTTGCCATCATGTGGCTGCCTGGGTCCGTGACTCCGTTCGCCAGGCCCAGAAATCCTCGTAACGTCCGCCCAGGATGCAGGCACGCAGGGCGAGGATTCCCTCGGCTCCGTCCTTGGTCCAGTAGCTGCCGGACTGCTTGAGGCGACCCACGACCGTTTTGCAGCCCCCCTCGACCACGCCGGAGCCGATCTGCAAGCCTGCGGAGCGGAACTTGGCGTACTGCATGCGCTTGCGATTGGTGACGATGTAGGACACGGCCTTGGCCGCTTGCTCGCAGTGGGCCGCATGCGCGCCCAGGGTCGCTAGCACCGCCTCCAGGGCCCGGGCCTTGAGTTCCTTGCAGCGCGCCTCGGCCCACGCCTCGGCACTGTCGCGGTCGGCGGGGAAGAGGGCCCGGGCGACTTCCCACATCTTCTCCGAGACGTGGAAGAAGTCCACGATCTGAATCGCGTTGGGGAACATGTCCGTGACCGCGCCCTAAATCCATTGCGCGCCGTCGCCGAGCACGACCCGGCGGTCGGCGTCTGGGAAGCCGCGCCGCTCGGCCTCGCGTCGCAGGCGTTGGGTGAAGGCGGCCGGCGTTGCCGCGGTGTCGCGCGAGGCGGCGCTGTCGATGGCCGCCGGATAGGTGATCGAGCCCTCGTCGCAGACCGGCAGACCGTCCTGGTCGAACTCTTCGGCGGTCCAGATCACGACCAGCTTGGCCTCGCGTGTGGAAGCCGAGCCGTCGCTCTGCTTGCCGGGCCGGCCCTGCACCTCCGACGGGCGCATCGGCACGCCCGTGCCGTCCACCCCCAGATACATGGTGGGAGCGGGCGGGGGTTGGGCTGCGAACACGGCCGCCGGCTCAGCGGTGGCCAGCTCGCGCCCCAAGGCCTCGGCGACCCGTTCGACGCGCTTGGCATTCACGCGCACGGCGGCCAACCTGTGCAGCAAGTCGCTGGCGGTCGCGAAGCTGGTTGCCGCAGCGGCCGAGCCGGTCATGCGGGTCACGGCCGGGGACAGGCTGGTGCCGGCCCAGCGCCTGGTATCGCGGGAACCAGCCCTTGCCGCAGGGCCGGCAATGGTAGTAGGCGCGCTCGATGGTCACGGGGCCGAGGGCGGTCTCGAAGGTCTTGGGATGCCGCCCGGCGAAGCGCGCAGGGCAGCCGCAGGGGCAGGGCCGCGTGCGGGCCTGGCCGTCGGAATGGTCGGCGTTGAGACGCCGCTCGACCGCCCGTGCCGCCACCTGCAGGGCGCTGCGCCGCACACAGGTCTCGACCGCCTCGAAGTCGAGTTGGTCGACTGCCTCGGGGGCTACGAGGCGGGCGATTTCGGCTTCCAGCGCCGGGGCGAACTCTTGCTGGCAGGCTTTCTCTTGACGGCGCTGGTGCTGGGCGTGAGCCGGGCTTGGCATAAGTCGTCGCTGACGGCGAGCAGGTCGGCGATGAGGCGTCGCAGACGCTGGCATTCGGCGATCTGCGCCTGGGTCGCCGTAACCTGGTCGGCGGGGATCGAACGGCTGCGGGTCTTGCCGGCGACCGACCAAGTGAGCAGCCAGTAGGGGCCGTGGCCGCGGTGCTGCTTGTCGGCACAGAAGCAATCGGGACGGCCGCAGCGGCGGTAGTTCTGCACGAGGGAGCCGGGCCGCAAATCGCCGATAGCGGCCAATTGCCGACGGAGTTCGTCGCGGCGGGCGGACAGGGCGGAGGGATCAGGCGAGTCGGGCATCAGGGGGCTCCTTTGGGGTTAGCGTATAGCACTAACAGAAAGGCCGTCAAGCCTTCCCGGAACACCAGGTATTTTTCGATCTCAAGGATGCTTGGACGTAGCTTGGCCCACTCCGGCTCCCCGCGCTTGGATCGAACGTGCGGTTTCAGTCTGCTTCATACCACCAACCCGCAATATCTTGCCGGGTGTGAAAAACGATGTCGTGCACCCCATTCAGAATGAGGCGACTCGCGAAATCCGGGTCGACTCGTGTGCTATGGTGATCGAGCCGCCCGCCGGGAGCGATGCTAGCCGCGAAATCCCGGCATCCCTCAACGCAGGGCGCCCAAGCCTCCGGACACGATTTCGGCCTGCTTGCCTTTCGACGGATCGCTGCGATCGAGATCTCTCGCCAAGAGGGCTCCGGCGTTGCGCAACGATGAGCCGTGCATCGTCGCCAGGCGCAGGCGGTCGCGCTTGACATGGACCGCCGCTTTCCAGATCTCCCGGCTCGCATCGCGGCCGAAGAACACCAAGCTGGTTCCCCGGCTTGCCGCCGTGGTCGCGCACGCGCACGACCAAAGCGGGCTGCGAGAGCAGCGGCGGCAGCGTGTCTCGAATAGCCGCAGGAGGGTTCCCTGAGTGGCGCGCCGCCAAGCGAGATCCAGGTAGCCGACCGGCAGCGGGCCCGGATTCTGCCCGGAGCCGCTCTCCGCCAGCTGGCGCCGATGCGGAAGGACGACCCGCCGAAGGGCGCCATGCCGGTCGGCTATCTCGAGCCCGGCCTGCGTCCCGCTCTCGGCACCGCGCAGCGAGCGATCCGGCTGGACCAGCGCGGTGCCAAGCACCTGCGCCGCCGCTAGACCGACGAGGCGGCGAGGATCTTCCGGTCCGTGCTGCCGGGACTGCTGCGAAAGCCGCGGCTGGTGCTGCGCGTGGAGAACCACCGCGGCCACCCGGGCACGAGCCTCGTCTACTTCGGCGTCGCCGCGGACGGGGTAATGTACAAGGTGTCCGCATTCCGGGGGAGCTATCCC
>LXNI01002278.1_pt1 | contig 13743 bp, 12 predicted proteins | sample 809091 | NCBI WGS metagenome assembly LXNI01 (sample SAMN04870527, study PRJNA318959) | sponge metagenome | biome: 01000161; feature: marine sponge reef; material: water | host: Sarcotragus foetidus | place: Greece: Milos, Mediterranean Sea | collected 2013-05-29 | depth 5-7 m | reverse complement strand
TACCCTGCAATTCTCGACCGCGCGCTTGCCCCCAAACCGCCTGACCCCGCCCCGGACGACCAGGACACCCGCCCGGGCCTCTTCGGCCGCGTCCGCCGGCTTCTCGGCGCCGAAGACGACATTCCCGCCCGCCCCGCGGATCCGGCCCCGGCGCCGCAGGCGCTCAACGATTTCGACCCGGACTACCGCAAGTGGGACGTCAAGGCTGAGCAACTCGTCAAGAGGTTCCGGCATTGGCGCGCGACGGCCGAATTCACCTTGCGCGACTTCGTCGACCGCAGATGGGTCGACATGGCCGATCTCGTCGCCGAGTTCGAGGCGATCCGCAGCGCGGCCCGCGATCCGAAGGCCGAACCCTACCGGATCGAGACCCCGGACGCCGGCGCATTTGCTGCCGCCGACCAGCGCCACGATCCCGAGCGCCTCGCGACCCTGCTGCGCGCCGTCATCAGGCCCGAAGACGAGCGCAACAGCGAAGCCGTGCTTGAGCTCGCCCGCAGGAACCGCGCCTGGCCCAACGAGACCCTCGCCGTCTTTCGCCGGCATGCCAGGCAAGCAGCCGAGGCCGGCGAAACCCGCTCCCTGTCGCGGCTCTCGTCCGGCCTGCCCATAAACCTCACCCGGAGCCTCACGAACCTGTCGGAGGTGACCTGGCAACATCAGGGCCAGGACATAAACCGCCGGCGAGAGCGTGAGCAGGGATACGATATTTCGTTCTGATACGGAACGGTCGGCAACGTCTCGGTTTGACTATCGGGGTACCAAGGTGATGTTGACCGGTGAGGTATATTTGTTGTCCGCACCGGCAGCCGAGTCGATGGCCCAGCCGACCCCGCCGCCCAAAATGATGTTCCCGAAGGTAGCGCCCGCCACGTCTGATTTGTTGTGGTAGGTCGCCTTCTGGTAGCCGGCCAGCATGCACTCGATCACGATGTCATATTTCGTCTTCTTGACGGTCGCTGCGCCGGGCGTGGGATCAACCCTTCCAATCCTTTGCCCTTTGCGCAGGAAATCGCACGCGGCGCCGGCCGGATTGGTATTGATAAACACCTCTTGGGTCGTGCCCTCGATGATCGACGAGCACCCTGAAGCAAGCAAACAGACAACCGCAAGCGCGGCCGGTACCCGCAATGGCATAAGTGTCCTTTCCCCCTCTTCGGTGGATGTGCCAGCCGGCGCATCCACCATCGAATCTCAAAGCCCCAATACCATGAGCCGAAGACCAATCGATACGCTGGCGCTGAAACCCGGACGGCCTGGTCTCAAATCCGGAATCTCCCGCAAACTGCAAGAATGCCAGCGTCGCGTCCGCTTTCCGATGCTCGGGGGCGCATCATAGGCAAAGCCTGCCAGCGGGAGCACCGGGATGCCAATCACTGATTCGAGCTTGTCCAACTGGAGGCATATCCAGGCCTGTGGCAAAATGCAGCCCCGTGCCGGAGCGGCGCGGCCGGATGATTGCAGGCAAGCAGGGAGACGCTGCCATGTCCGACACCGACGGTCCTTCGATTCCGACTACCGGCACCGCTCAGATCATGGACAATATGGCCGCCGATGCACGGCCTTCCTCGCGCGAATATGACGGACGGGACGCTGGCGACATCGAGTCCGCCCGCACCGGCGTCGACCTGCTGTTTGCCTCTATCGGCTCGGGTCTTTGCCCCGACGAATCCGTGCTTGCCGACGACCGGGACCGCCTGCTCTGGAACGCCGTCGAGCAGCTGCGCAGCCATGTAGGACGCCTCGAAGCGCGGCTGAAGACTCGTCTCCGAGAGCCGACAGAGGAGCAGCGCGATCAGCGCGCCAGCGACAACGAAGCCGACGGCGGCGAGACCGATTACCTGCTTGCGCAGGGGGCCGAAAACACGCAGCTGCAGCGCGATATCCTTCTCCAAACCCTCGACCATGCGCTGCATCGCTATGGCGAGGTCGTGGGGCGCCCCTGGCTCGCACGCCATGGCACGGTCAACGTTGGCGCCTCCCGACACGGGCTCGGCAACCAAGTGGACGCATCGACATGGTTCGCGGCGCGGGATCTCCAGGAACCCGCTCCCGACGTCGTGACCCTTGTTCGCGAAGCCATGGAGCATGCGGACAGAAAGCGCGCCGCGCTGCGCGATGCGGCCGGGGAGCGGGAGCTTCTGCCCCGCCTCGAAGACCTGACCTTTCCCTTCAACGCCGGAGGCCGCGAAGAGACGGCCACCGCCGTCGTCGGCATGTTCCAGGCGCTCAACCTGATCTATCCCGACGGGACCCAGCTCCAGGACGAGCGCCGCGCCGGGGCCTGGCGGACGGTGCGCATGTTCGACGCCGGCGCCTTCAGGGCCGCGGAGGACGCTCTCCGGCGCATGACGGACCATCCCGCGCTCCGGCCTGATCCGGATGCGGAGGCCGCAGCCCGGTTCGACGAAGGAACCCGGGAGTCGATGCTACGGGTCCAGCAGCTCTCGAGGGCGGCCGATGCGGCCAGCTTACTGTACTGCGAAATCACCGGCGAGGAGGAGTGGAAGCGACGCGATCCGACCATGACGGCAGCGGGAGGCCCCCGCGACCGGACTTCCCTTACCGGTCTGCATTATGCGTCCGCCGGGCGCGCCGTCGCTCTCGGACATCCCGCGCCGCACCAGCTCGAGGTGCCGAACATCGTCATCGTCGGCAGTCCCGATCTCGACATCGACCGGGACCGAGAGGCCGTGGAAACCCGGCTGACGCGACTGCATCAGCGATATCCGCAAATGGTCCTGCACTACGGCGCCCGGCTGCGCGACCGCGGCGGCGTCGACCGGAGCCGGGGCATCGACGCCATCGTTCATCGCTGGGCCACCGGCCGGGGCGTACCGCTCATACCCAACCCGCCTGTCTGGGACGCAGAAAACAACCGCTTCGATCTCCATTCCCGCGACGACGCCTGGATCGCGATGAACCCCGACCTGATCGTCGATTTCGGCGGTGCCGGCAATGCCCACCAGCGGTTTCTGGCCCTGGCCCGAGAGAGGGGTATCGAGTTTCCCGGCGAGAATGCCGGCCCGCGCAGCTATGACGCCGCCAAGGTCTGCGTCTTCCGGAGTACACGCGGCCAGTGGGGCATTCTCGACAACGTCGCGCGCCTGCCTGAGCCGATTTCCGCAGCGGACCACTCCTTCGCAACCTCGGAACATCTCTATCAGGCGAGCAAGTTTCGCGGATCGCCGGAGATTCTGGTCCGGGTTGCCGGCGCGCGATCGGCCCGCGAGGCCTCGAAGATCGGTAGTGACGAGGACAATAAGCCCGACGCCGACTGGAACCGCCGCCGCATCGACGCCATGCGTTGGACAATCCGCATGAAACGCGAGGCAAATCCCGAGCTTGTCGATGCCGTTCTCGACAAGACCGGCGACCGGGCGATCGTCGCGTCTTCAAGCCAGGACCCGTTCTGGGGCGCCCAGCCTGAAGGCGACAGGCTTGTCGGCCAAAACACTCTCGGACGCCTCTGGATGGAGCTGCGCCAGCAGATCCGGGAGGGTGATCCCAAGGCGCTCGCCTCCGCCTGGCCCAATCCCTTGATGCCCGACCCCCGGTCCGCCGTCGCCGTCGCACGCACTTCCGAAAAGACCGTTACGGAAGGACAAACCGAGATATCCCGGGCCGATGGGGAAGTCCGCATCCTCCGCTGGGCCGGCGTTGGTGCGCGCAACACGCCCGCCGCGGTTCTGGCCGACATGACCGCGCTTGCCCGGCAGATGGCGGACGCGGGTTTTCAGCTTGCCTCCGGAGGCGCCGAGGGAGCGGACGCCGCCTTCGCCGCCGGCACGCCTGTCGAACAGCGCACCGTCTGGCTGCCTTGGGAGGGATACAACGATCTCGCCGGACCCGACTGCCACACGCTTTCTCCCGAGCGCATGCGGGAATGCATGGAGATCGCCGAGCGTCTCCACCCCGCCTGGGACAAGTGCAGGCCGGGCGTCCGCAGGATGCATGCGCGCAATGTCGCCATCCTGCTCGGGCCGAATCTGGACAGCCCCGTCGACGCTGTCGTCTGCTGGACCGAGGATGGAAAAGTTCGGGGCGGCACCGGCATGAGCCTTCTGATCGCTCGGGAACGGAATATCCCCGTCATCAATCTCGCGACCGAGTCCGTGCAATCCGCATGGGAAAAGCTACAGCAGCTGCAGCGCCGGCCGTCTGTCGCACGGACCGCGTCCACAACGGCATCCGCAACCGCAACCATGACCCGGGGTCCCGATCCCGATCAGCGCCGGACACTCCGGCAGCAACGGCTCCAGGCCAGCTTGCGCGGGATGTTGCACGGACTGAACCTCGCGAACCTACCGCGCCAGGCTCTGGCCGAGCTCCATCGGGACAAGGCCCGTACCACCGTCGAGGAGCGCCTCGACAGCCTGTCCCGGGACCAGCTGCTCGACGCCCTCGACAACATTGCGGAGCAGACCGGGCAGCTGCGCGCTGAATTGGACGGCGGCCGCTCCAGCCCCCATGCGGCCGAGACGAGCAAGCACATTGCCGCCCTCGAAGCCGCCGGCGACCGCATCCACGCGGTGCTGGCCGAGAAGAACCTGGCGGCCCTTCGCGAACAGGAGGGCCTGGACACCAAAGTCGCGGTGGATGCCCAGGAGCGCGTCCTGTCCGTCATGCTGTCCACTTGGAAGTTCGCTTCGGAAGGTCCGCTCGCCATGGAGCCCAATCTCCTGGTCGGGGCCGCCGCCGGCATCTTCATTGCCGAGGCCAACAAAGTTGGCCTGCATCTTGCCGAGGAATCGCGCAGTCGCTCCGGGCTTGCTCTCTCCCACACGCCGGGCTCCGAGGAGGAGACGCGCGCCCTTGCAAGCAAAAGTCCGGGCCAGGATCCGAAGCAGGCGGGCGAGGCCTTCGAGCACATGCTGACCGACGCGGAGATCAAGGAACGGGACGAGCAATATCAGGCGCTCGCGCATCGCAGCCTCCTGCTCGACCTCATGGCCGAAACGGCCCGGACCTTCGCCCAGGCGAGCCGCGTGGATATGCGCAGGCAGGCCAAGGCCCGCGAAGAGCGCATGACCGGCCACCTGCAGGACGTCTCGTCAGGACCGTCCGCGCAGCAGCGCAAGGATGAGCTTCGAGACGCCCATCGCCACCTTATCGACAACATCTACGGCCACCTCGTGGCCCTTTGCCCGGTGGACCATGTCTCGGCCGCCGATCCCGGCCAGGAATCGAATTCTGATCGCGACCGGCTCCTCGCCCGATTCGGGTCCCTCTTCCGGGAGATGGAGCGCAAGCTCGAGCAGCAAATCTCGCGCCCTTCGCACACTGGAGAGAAGGCCCAAAATACTGACCGGCTCCGCGAGGCCTACGCTCATCTGGGCCATCTCGCACGATACGCCGAGGAAGCCCTCGGAAAGCACACCGACCGCGCGCCGCTCATCTGGACTCGTCCGACAACACAGACCGCCGGCGAATGGCTGATCGAGCGCCAGCGCCGCGCCTTTCACCGCGAGAAGGCCGAAGCGCTCGCGCCCGATGGCCGTCATGTCGCCGTCGTCGGAGGGCGCGACCTGCACGGCCGCCATGCCGGCCGCATCGCCGAGCTACTCAACCGCGAGCGCGCCGCCAATCCCGACAAGCCCTTGGTCCTGCATTGCATCGCCCAGGACGGCGCCGGGCGCTACGCCGCCGAGTGGGCCGCCTCGCATGGCGTGACCTGCGTCACTCACCGCCCGCACCGCTACTCGCCGGCACATCTCAGGCGACGCGACAGCCTCCTTCTCGGCATCCCGCCCGACACCGTCTGGAACTTCGGCGTCGAAGGCGGCCATGAACGCGCCGCAAACATGCTTCTCGACCGCATCAGAGAGCAAGCCGACAGCATCAAGGTCCGCGACATGGCCTCCGAATTGGAAGGCCCGCTCTCCGGAACTCACTCCTTCGAGTCGCGTGAGCGGGTCGGGCGCGACTATGCGAGGATCCACCATGCTTGGCAAAAGGCGGAAGCGCTCGCCGGCGACAGTGCGCTGGTATACCAGGAAGGCGTCGAGGAGCTCCTCCCCGACATCAATGGCGCGCTTGCAAGCCCGCATCTGGCCGGCAAGGAACGGCGTTTCCTGAACGCGTTCAAGGCCTCGATTGAGAGCGAGGTCCGGGTGCGCAACGAGATCTCCCGCACCATCGACCGGGCCCGGGATCACCTTGCGTCCTACAAGGCGATCCTGGAGCGGCGCGGCCCCCATGAGGCCGGCACGGTGCTCAACGACGTCGATACCGACTATCGCAAGTGGGACGTCCGGGCCGAGCTGATCGTGCAGACCTTCGACAACTGGCTCGGCACCGATAATGCCGCCCACCGCGAGCACCTGGACCGTCGGCGCCTCGATCTCACCGATCTCGGCGCCGAGCTCCGCGCCATCCGCAAGGCCGCCCGCGATCCGGAGGTGGAGCCCCACCGGGTCGAAGTCTCCCTCGAAACCGGGGTTCATTCCTGGGACCAGCTCTTCGACCGCAGGCGATTCACCGAGCTCACCCTGGAGACCCTCAAGCCCGAGGACGAGCGCAACCCGGAAACCGTCGCCGAGTTCGCCCGCTGGGCCCGCGCCTGGCCGAAGGAAACCCAGGCGACCTTCAAGGCGATCGCGACCGGGGCGGCGCGTGAGAAGGAGACGCTCCACACCAAACGCCTCGCCGCCAGCCTCCCGCCCGGGCTCGCCGCCGGCATGTCGCATATCAGCGAGGAAATCTGGTCCTACCAGGGCGAGGAGATCATGAGGCGGCAGGCGGAGCACAGCCGCGGCATGGGGATGTCCGCATGAGCGCCGGCAACGCCTCCGGCGGGTCTGGATCGTACCGAACCCTCGCCGACCGCTTTACCGAGCGCTACGAGGCGGACGATTCATGGTGGAGCAGGGTCGAGGAACGCTGGCGCGAGGACGACGAGGAAAACCGCATCCTGCTCGCGCCAGTCTCACGCATCGTCAACTATGGCGACATGGAAGGCTCCGATCATCTCACCGTTACATGGAAAGACGACTCCGCCGTGATGGTCACCTTCCTCGGAACCGAGGACGAGAACTGGGACTTCGTCGACGATCACGCCCGCGTGCGCGGATTCCGGCTCGACGCCGGACAGTAGTTCCGTCCCAGGATGACTGTCGGCGTATGCGGAAGCCGATATTGCTCCGGCCGGTCCGCGCCGCCAGCGCCGAAGCCCGGCACGATGCTCGTCAGACCGCCTGCGCCAGGACCTCTTCGGCCCATCGGTCCAGGCTCTTCCCCGCCAAGTCGGCCGCAAGCATGGCACGGCTGTGCAGGTCAGGGTCAATCTGGAGCCTGACCGTCCCGGAGCACGGCTTCTGCGGCTCCCTGCCCACCCTGGCGCATGTCTCAAGATAATCCTCTACCGCTTCCTCGAAAGCCGCGCGGAGACCGACAACCGTATCGGCATGAAACCCGACGCCGTCACGAATTCCCGCGATCCTCCCGATGAAAACCGCATCCTCGTCGTCATAGTCGATCCGGGCTGCATACCCCTTGTAGATCATCGTTCCGGACATGGACTGACTCCGATCCTCAGAAGAAAGATTCGCGCCGCGCGCACCTGATACCGTTCACTCACTGCCCGACAAAGATGCACGGACCGGCCGTGCCGCCCACGGAATGTTGGCATGCCCGGAATCCAGGCTGCAGACAACGGCGTACGTCAGCATGAGCCGCCGGCCCCTATCGGATGGGGCTTATATACGAAAGTGCCCATTTAGGGGTTGACGGCCCTGCCTGATTGTGGCACTCTGTTGCCATAAATAGGGAGGCAGGGTTATGGCGAGGAACGCACCGGGCAAGCACTTTCGCAAAGGCATGTCATTGGTAGAGGTCATGCGGATGTTCCCCGACGACGCGACCGCCGAAGCATGGTTCGTCAAAGCCCGTTGGCCGGAAGGCGTCCGCTGCCCCTTCTGCGAGTCCGACAGGGTGCAGGAAGGCACGGCGCACAAGACCATGCCCTATCGCTGCCGCGCCTGCCGCAAGCGGTTTTCGGTCAAGACGGGGACGGTCATGCAGTCCTCGAAACTGGGCTACCAGACATGGGCGCTGGCGGGCTTTCTCATGACGACCGGCCTGAAGGGCCAAGCGAGCATGAAGCTGCACCGCGACCTTGGCATTACGCAGAAGACGGCATGGCACTTGGCGCACCGCATCCGGGAGACATGGGCGCGGGAAAGCGGGCTGTTTGGCGGTCCGGTCGAGGCCGATGAGACCTATTTTGGCGGCAAGCGCAAGAACATGCCGAACAAGAAGCGCAAAGAGCTGACCGGGCGCGGCACGGTCGGCAAAGCGGCCGTCGCTGGCGTGAAGGACCGGGAGACCAACAAGGTATCCGCGCGGCGCATGGAGCATACCGACACGACGGCGCTGCAAGGCTTCGTCCGGGACACGGTGGCGCCGGGCGCGACGCTCTACACGGATGAAGCGGCCGCCTATCGTGGGATGCCCGAATTCAAGCATGAAGCCGTGAACCACTCTGCCAAGGAGTATGTGCGGGACATGGCGCACACAAACGGCATGGAGAGCTTTTGGGCCATGCTCAAGCGCGGGTATCAGGGCACCTTCCACAAGTTCAGCGAAAAGCACCTTGACCGCTATGTCCGCGAGTTCGCCGGACGCCACAACATCCGCCCGCGCGACACGCTGGACATGATGCAGTCCGTCGCCATCGGCATGGCCGGGAAGCGGTTGCGCTGCCGAGACCTCATTGCTGACAACGGCCTGCCGAGTGGCGAACGATCATAATAGTAGCATTCCTTGTCTGGTATTCACGGCCGCAATTTACGTGTAGAAATCCAATGAATTAGCCAGCCCATTACTTGAACCGCCCAATCCACGCCCCACATTTTTGCTGCCCCGAACAATAACACCAATTGCAACATGAATACCGGCAAGAACGACCAGAAACCTTCCACTGAAAGAAATACTATGGAATTAAACATGATAACTACTACGCACACCCATAGAAATCTCTCCTCTAATCGTTGTTCTTTCTCCTGATTCAAAAGAGTTTCTAGGCGGGCGATGGTATCCGCAGTTTTTATAGGTTGTTCTAGATGAACAACAAAATCATCCTGCGTTTGAAGCTCTTCTTCTTCCATATTCTTCTATCATGTCCTCGGTCGATATTGTAATGTTTCTTGCTCCAGGAATATAACGAAGCGCCCATGCTCCTATATCAGAGTGGGTTGCGTTCACCAATTGTCCAGGCGTTGCATCCTTTAGGCGGTCCCATGCAATGTCCAAGACATTAGCTTCTTCTGTCATGGATATATCATCGGCCCCCCAAAAGACATTGGGCACTGGCTTAGATCCAAATGATTTACAGCGGTGATATAAAGACGGCAAAACCGGTCCATAATCCCACGCCTGAAAGTTTTCGTCCAAGAGACGAGATTGAGTCTGCCCAACGTAATTCATGTCGGCAATATATAGAATTTTATGCAGCGGCAGATTCGACAACCTTCTTCCACCAAGGGCGGAAAGGTAATTTGCCGCGCTCAAGACGCGAGCAGTCATTTTTCTACCTCAAGCTAAGAGCATACAGCTTTTGGTCAGAGCCCGCCATCGTGCGGCTTCAGACTCTTGAACCATGACTGTCGCCTCCTCACCTGTCATGCGAGTTGACGTTAGTCAACCATATAACAGACACAAAACAAAAAATCAAGTCGGCAAGTGGCAAATTGTCACAGGCGACGCTACTTCGGGTCGGGGCTTGCTCCTGACGGGAGCTTGCACGCAAAAAGGTGCATCTGGATCGCGGTCCAACCGTCGCTTCCGGCGGTTCGGGTTGAAATCGGCTCCGCCATGCGCCCGTGGATCGCGCAACCTCTTTCCGCTTCAGCGCGGACCTCGGCTGGCGGCGTGTATTGGTTCGACTGAACGACAACCTTGTCGTGCTCAATATCCGCAATGACCGCTGGCGCAGCGCATCCGGCCGCCAGAAGGCAAAGCGTCAAGGTCCCGATAGTGCGCATGGTAGTCATCCCCTCCGATCACGGGAGCAAGCATGGAAGGGCGGATGGCGGAAAGTCAAGGCACTTTGCTTCCGCAATCTCCTATGCCATGCTGCCGGGCAGGGAGGATGCGCCATGACCGAGACACGCAAGCGAGGCCGCCCGGTGGAGAAGCCGGAGCCGGACCCGATACCTGACAGCCCGGAGAATGTGCTACGGGCCCTGGTGCAGGCCCCGCCGCGCGCTGAGGGCGACTGGGACTATCTCAAGGGGAAGCAGGTTCCCTCAGAATGACTGTCACGATTGACGCGGTTTGGCTCCGCATACGGCTGCGGGAGGGCTCTACCTTCCGTACCAAACAGGGCACGGAATTCACCTACAGGGTTCGCCCGGACAACTGCCTACAATGCAATACGACTTCCGAATTGCTGTATCGACACGACTTCGAGAAGGCGATCCCGACATTGCCCGTTCACTATGTGAACCATTTGCCGGCGGCTACCAACGGGGCGTCCTATGTATGGGCGATCCTGCACGATAAGCGGGTCCGGATGGGCGACTGGTAATCACAGCCCTTGGGCACTTTAGTATATAATCCCCTATCGGATGCCGAATCGGTTGCCGCGGAAACACCGATATTCCCGCGGCCGGTCAAAGGTCAGGCGGCTTCCTCCACGGTCACCACCAGGCGCTTGCTGAAGCGGGCCAGGGCTTCCTCCAGCCTGCCGATCTTCGTGGCGTGGCGGGGGTCGAGCATGCGGCGGACCTCGCTTTCCTGGACGCCCATGGCCGCAGCGAACGCGCTGTTGGACAGGCGCTCTTCGCGCAGGGACTCGTAGAGCGCCGCCTTGGCGGCCAGCACCGCGCCCGGAACCGCCGCCGGCCTACCCTTGGCCGGACTCGGCGCCGGGATGTCCTCGCGCCGCGCGATGCGGCCCGCGAGCGCCTCCTCCAGGCAGTCCGCGGCTTCCGCCACCGCCTCGGCGACCGTCTCTCCGTCCGTGAAGGCTTCGTCGAAGTCGGGGAAGGTGACCGAATAGCCGCCTTCGCGCTCCTCGTGGAGGTCGATGGGGTAGCTGTATCGGGTTGCCATGATCGGAACTCCCTAGAGGTCGTCCGGGTCGATGCCGAGCTGCTTGCACATGCCGCGGAGCGTGCCGGTCTTGAGAGGCTTCCTGCGGTCCTTCACCACGGTATGGCGCTCGCCGTAATAGAGAGTGCCGTGGCTGCCCTTGCCCCTCGTCCGGTTGAACCTGACCGCGATCCCGTTCCTGCGCGCCAGCCTTCTCACCCTCGTAATGAATTCACACCCGTTCAAGGCCGGCAGTCTCGCACAAAAATGCGCGAATGGGCAGGGGTTGTCTCGAACATTCTCATGCAGGCGGCCCTCATCGCACCCCCATGTCCGCCGCCTGTAGGCGCCGCATGTTCGAATGGTGTCCGGGACGAAGCACCTCCGGCATGTTTCGCCTGTCCGAAATTCCGCCGTCCGGCGCGCGCCTGCGCTGTCCGCAAGGGGATCGTCCAGCGGACAATGACGGCCGGCGATCCCGATCCGCGCGAAACCCGGATCCGGACCGTCTCATATGAATGGTACGAAAACAATTGCGGAAGCGGGACCCTATCCGTACAGCTTTTTCCCATGTCAGCCACGCTCATCGGATATGCGCGCTGCTCCACCGACAGCCAGGACCTGGCCGCGCAACGCCAAGCGCTCCAGGAGCTGGGCGTGGCCGAGGATCGCATCTACACCGATCACGGCCTCACAGGCACAGCCCGCGCCCGACCGGGTCTCGACCAGGCCCTCGCCGCGGTGCGCGAAGGCGACACGCTGGTCGTGGCGAAGCTCGACCGGCTGGCAAGGTCCGTCCCGGATGCCCGCGCCATCGCCGACCGGCTTCGGGAAAGAGGCGTGAAGCTGGCCCTCGGTCGAGCGCTCTACGACCCGGGCGATCCGATGGGAAAGATGTTCTTCAACATCCTCGCCACCTTCGCCGAGTTCGAGGCGGACCTCATCCGCATGCGAACCCGCGAGGGCATGGCCATCGCCCGCGCCAGAGGGAAGCTGCGCGGCAAGCAGCCGAAACTGTCCGACAAACAGCAGCGGGAACTCTGCCGCATGCACACTACGGGCGAGTATTCCATCAGCGATCTCGCCGAACTCTTCTCCGTCTCAAGGCCGACCGTCTATCGAACCCTCAATCGGTGCCGAACCCCTTAGACTATTCTGCCCCCTACCGGAGTCGACCCGGAATGCACCAATAGCGATACGGTCCCAGAAAGCACGACGGAAGAAGTGCAAGAAATGCTCCGACTGACATCGCTACAACGCGAAATTCTGCAGCGTGCAGCCAAAGGAAGGCCATTGCAGCCCGCAGCACTGGCCGACGACGTCGCCGGCGGAACGACTTCAGGGACCGCAAGCAGAAACAAGGCGGAGGCCGAAATCGAGCGCCTGACGCGAATGGGCTACCTGTACGATTTCTGCGCAGGTGATCTCGCCACGTCGGAGAAGGGACTGGCCCGGCTCGACCCAAGCAGCCGAAGGAACACGGCTATACGCATCCTTGGCTGGTTAGCGACATCCGCAACCGGAGGAGCGATTGCAGCGATCGTGTCAGACTGGATCAAATCGGGGTAAGAGCCCTAGCGAAATCCACTGTACCGGCCACGGTGCCCCAGGACCACCGCGCATTTTTCAGCGGCGCCCCCAGGGTTTCCGCGAAAAAAGCGCTTATCGATTGACGTCGCCGGTTCCCCATGTTCACGGTCATGTACGAAATATCCCGTCCGGCACCGAACCTCCCGGCTTATCTCGGCGGAATCTCCCGAGCGTCACGAGGCGATCCCCGTGAACAGGGCAAGCGCACGGTTCACCACGACCATGTCGCCATCGTCGAGATGTCCGAACACCGGCCCGATGCGCCGCGTTCCCGCCGAGAATATCTGGTCGATCATGACATAGGAGCGCCTGCGCAGACCGTTGCTCTCCGAGGGTTCCACCGGCACGCGTAGCAGCGGGACATCGAGCGCGGTCGAGGTCAGCAATACGACAGTGACCGTGGACGTCAGGCCGGCGAAAAGGTCCGACTGGACCACCAGCGCAGGGCGCGGCTTGCCGTGTTCGCCCTGCAGCGCAACGGTAACGAGGTCGCCGCGCCTCACTCGCCGTGTCCGGCCTCAAGAGCGTCCAGATGTTCGGCAAGATCGGCCGCGGCCGCGTCCATGAATTCCATGAGTTCGGCGTCCGCCAGGTTGGCTTCGTTGACGATCGTGGCCTGGCGGGCACACTCTTCGGCAAAACCGGGCGCGCGGGTATCGGGAACCCAGATTTGTATCGGCCGCAGCCCCTGCGCCCTGAGGGCATCTCTGCGCTTCTTTACGCGCTGCGCGTTGGTGGATGCAGGGGCCATGGCGTGTCTCCGGCTGGATCATTGTGCTACATGTAACGCATTTGACTGTTGCAGGGAAGCGGCCGGTTCGAGCAGCAGGCGCATGCTTCCGCCGTCCACCCGTCTACGGCGGGGAAAGCACGGCGTCAGGCTGAAGCCGGCCGGCGGTGGCGATCTGCCCTTTCACCTGCAAGGGACTTGATGCGCGTTCCCAAGTTGCGATGCTTCCCTATCCAGATTCTCCACAGCGAGAGGGTAGGGCGATGGCGCGGAATCCGGGTAACCTGAAGAGAGGACAGCCGACAGCCGACAGCCGACAGCCGACAGCCGACAGCCGACAGCCGACAGCCGACAGCCGACAGCCGACAGCCGACAGCCGACAGCCGACA
>LXNI01002277.1_pt1 | contig 13748 bp, 11 predicted proteins | sample 809091 | NCBI WGS metagenome assembly LXNI01 (sample SAMN04870527, study PRJNA318959) | sponge metagenome | biome: 01000161; feature: marine sponge reef; material: water | host: Sarcotragus foetidus | place: Greece: Milos, Mediterranean Sea | collected 2013-05-29 | depth 5-7 m | reverse complement strand
GCGCGTGAAGCCATATCGGGAAGCGCGCAAAGTGCATTGACCAGGCGTATCTGCTCGACCGTCGTGCAGCCGGTATGCAGCAGTCTCGGTGAAACAAAAACCAGACTCAGTCCCTTTCCCCTGCTCACAGCAACATTCAACCGTTCCCGGGACAGCAGAAAATCCAGCCCCCGGGAGGTCTCCTCGGAAGACGAGGCCGTCATGGAGACAAGGGCAACCGGCGCTTCCTGTCCCTGGAACTTGTCGACGGTGCCGACACGGATACCAGGCAAGGCATCCGATAATGCGTTGACCTGTGCATTATAGGGTGCAACCACGATGATATCGCTGTTGCGGATCGGGCGGCAATTGCCTTCTCGGTCTGTCCATGTGCCGTTTTGCAGCTTTTCGATCGTATTTCGAATGGCGTCCACCTCTTCAGCACAGGTCTGCGCACAGCCCTCATGGACAACCGATACACGCCAGGCACCACAACGGGGCAGTTCCCCGGCCTCAACAAACTGTCGGGCCGTCGAGGGATGGTTCTTCAGTCGACCCGCGTAGAACTGGGATGAAATGTAGGCGCAAAGATCCGGATGCATCCTCCAGGTTTGCGCCAGAAAGATGCCGCGCGCCGGGTTCACATTCTGGCCTTCGCCCAAAATCCAGTCAAGGCAGGAGCGGTTGGCCGGATGGGGATGCGCACCCTGAAGGACCTGTGGAAGCTGGCGGGGGTCACCGACGAGGACAAGATTGTCCGCCACGTTGGACATGGCGATCAGATTGGCCAACGAGACCTGCCCCGCCTCATCAACAAAAAGATAATCGAACGTACCTTCCAGTTCATTTCTCGAAAACAGCCACGCCGTCCCTCCCACCACATCGGCAGAACGGATAGCGGGATCATCGTTTTTGGTCACACAGCGGATTGCCGAGCGGACCTTTTCCGGGAGCGTGGCATCACGGGAAATCTTGTGGGCGAGCAGCACATCGTCAACGCAAAGGCCGGTGTCATCCGTCCGAAGCGCATCAGCACAACCCATCAGCACGTTGCGTATCGCCTCGTGGCTGTTCGAGGACACGGCAATGCGCTTGCCATCCCGGACCAGCGCGAGAATCGCCCGCACCGTGACATACGTCTTGCCGGTACCGGGCGGTCCCTGGACGGGCAGGACCGTCCTGTCCATCGCCCGCACGGTCCGGATCATGCCATCGAGCGTTTCAGTGTCTGCGAGCGGCAGCGGGGATGGGCCGGCGAATCGGGGCGGACGCCACGAGAGCAGATCGTCAGCGGCACGATTGGATTTGGCATCGCATTGATCCTCGATCACCTTTCTGATGGCGTCGGGAATCGGACGCGGATTCAGGGCGAAACCGGGAAGGAGATCCAGCTTGTCGGGGAGATGATCACCCTGACTCGGCCCCATCTTCAAACTGACCTGTCTGCCGCTTCGATCCAGATCGGTGATTTCAACCGTTGTGAACCCGTCCTCCCCCGTGAACAGGGCATCAACCCCCTTGCGCAGTTTTGTCTCTTGGGGCGGATAGTGATAGTCACGCCCCATCGAGCGTTTCACCGGATACTCGTCTCCCTGCGCGACCAGTCCGGCCAGGCAATCCATGTCGTCGCTCAGGTCCTCGAAGTCTTTGGCGGCCGCGTCGAACACGGACCACGCCTGGGGTTTGCTTTCGCGCCAATGGAAAACCCCCAGATCGTAGAGCATCCGCTGGCGTGCCGGAGGCAGGCTGGAGGTCGCCAGCAAATGAAGGAGTTCTTCATTCTGGGCCTGCTGCTCTGCGGACTTTTCGGTTTCTCCCGAGCCCATCCCAAGCCAGGGACTCTCGGGGCGAATCGAGAGCAACCAGGTATGCAAACGTTCAAGAGACAGGCAATCGATACGGTTGTACTCCTCGATTTCCTGGAGAATCGCCGCATCGCCAGACTCCCTCCACTGCTCGTATGCAACAATTGAGCCGCCTGCAGTCACCACTTCTCCCTCACGATTCATGTCGTAAAATGCCTCCATGTCCTTCAGGGAATAAGAGCGTTCGGAGGCAAACAATCCACCATGCACCACGGCATACAGATCCACAAACCGTCGTTCCCGCAACCAACGATCCAGCTGTGCTTCCCCCACTCCATGACGCGTGGCGAGTTTTCGCAATGCCGTAATTTCGTAGGCGGCATAATGGTAGATGTGAGCATTCGGATATTGCCGGAGACGGGCTTCAAACAGGGCCATCAGAGAGGCCAGGGCCTTCTTTTCCTCCGCAAGGTCGTGCGCCCACAGCGCAGTAAATGCCCTTCCATCCCAAACCCCTTGAAGATATTCAAGACCTTCAGACCCGGTCTCGGCGTAAAATGGGTCTCCCTCAATATCGTAAAACAGATCTCCGGGGTTCGGGCACGGTAACAGGTCGAAACCCTTGCCGGGAACCGGGGGACGCAACTCATAAACGGGATCGCCGGTCTTTCTGGCGGTCTGTAGCCGCGCCTGGGTCCGCAGCTTGTCGGCGGTTGAATCTGCCAGCCCGGACACCCGTTCACTGTTTTCGGCCAGCACACCCATGGTCCCAATGCCCGCCTTTTCGAGCTTGACAACCTGGCTTTTGGTAATGCCGGCGGTAAGGTAGAGGCTGTCCGTTTCCCGCCATTCAACGGCACACTCCTCTCGCCAGCGGCAAAGCGGACACAGTGAACAGGGTACCGGACGGGTGCCCGACGGGTTGTCGACAAATCTTTCGAGGCGATCACGCAAGAGGTGCGAATAATCGGCGTACTCGACAAGCCGGAAACTGGCCCGCTCTCCCGTACCGAGCTGCACATGGGCAAATTCGGGAGCTCGACCCTGGATATCCGCAAGGAGGTCCGAATAGAGCAACAGTTGAAGCAGGTGGCTCGGGGCGGGTTTTCGCTTGAGCTTGGTATCAACGACCTCGTAGGAGAAGGCACCCAGTTCGGATGGGACCGGCACGCGCTCAAGGAAGTCCGCGTATCCGCCCCACATGCCTCCGGCGAGCGCGCCCTGAAAGATGATATCCGGCCCCGTCACCAGCGCATCCGTCGTGGCATTCACCGCGGCAGCAAAGGACACGTCGTTCGTTTCAATCCGGACAACATGCCGACCCTTCGCCTCAAGTTGTCGAAGATATTCGTTTTCATGGCGATCACCGTGCCTTTGCAGCAAAGCGGCTTCTTCACTGTCGCCGACAGGCACGGGACCTTCGCCATGAAGACAGGCAAGATCGAGCCGGGTCGCATGCACGCATGCCGTGAACCGGGTGAGATCGGTTGCCGACAGCCGAACCTGTTTTCCGTCTTGTCTCATGACATCATCTCCACATTGGACCGACCTTTTGCGCGCAGACAGAAAGATTCCGGGTCAGGTATCATGCATGGCCAGTCCGTCTGCCTCACCGGTCGACCTGACCGCCGATCAGACCCGCACGGGACAACGATCCGCGTCGGGAATAACAAGGTGGCAAATCGTCCGACCCCCCTTGGTCAAGGAGGGAATGGAGCACAACAAGCGCGGTTAGATCATCCCATAAAAGCGGCACCACTACTCGGGTTATCGGCGCCGGTCCGATGATCGATTCTCCCGCTTGACTGCAGTAAACGCCGGGTTCACCGGCTGACTGCGCGTCATCTTCGATTGCCGTCAGGCCACCCTCAACACGTTACCCGGGAGTCAGTCCTGTTGCACGATGGTTGCCTTTTCAATCACGATCGGCTCTTTCGGGACATCGCTATGCCCCCCGTGCATACCGGTGGGCACAGCGGCAATCTGCTGCACAACATGCATCCCATCCACCACTTTGGCAAAGACAGCATACCCCCATCCCTGCCGGGTCTTGGCCGTGAAATCCAAAAACGCGTTGTCCACCAGATTGATAAAAAACTGGGAAGTCGCTGAATCCGGATCCGGGGTCCGCGCCATCGACAGGGTGCCCGCCAGGTTTTTGAGGCCATTATCGGCCTCATTCTTGATCGGTGCCCGCGTTTTTCTTTGTTGCATATCGGGCGAAAATCCGCCCCCCTGAATGACAAAACCAGGAATGACGCGATGGAATATCAATCCGTCAAAGTGACCATTTTCGACATAATCCACAAAATTCTTGACGGTCTCGGGCGCGGCTTTCGGATACAGTTCAACCTTGATATCGCCTAACGAGGTGGTGAAATTGATCATATTTTTTGTTCCGGTAGTATCAGAGAACACAGGCAGGCTGATGACACCTGTGATGAGGAAAAGGAGTTTAAACAAAAGCAAGCGCAGCAAGGCCATGGTCTTCAGCGAGTCGGGATCAGCGTCAATCGTTCAGGGATTCGGATATTGCCTTACCGAAGTCAACAGGTCAACTCGATGATGAAATCCCAGTGGGCTTTGTCCACCGGCATAATGGATAACCGATTTCCCTTCTGCAACAGTCGCATTCCGTCCAGTTCCGGATATTGTTTCAAGGCCCGCAGTGTGATCGGTTGTTGCAGCTTTTGCACAAACTCCACATCAACCATCATCCAGGTCGGGTTCTCCGGATCACTTTTCGGATCATAGTAATGGGCATCGGGATCAAACGCCGTATAATCAGGATAAGGCTTGCTTGCCACCTTCATGATACCGACGATACCGGGCACCTTGCAACTGGAGTGATAAAAAAACACCCTATCCCCGACGGCCATGCTGTCGCGCATGAAGTTACGCGCCTGGTAATTGCGGATGCCATCCCAGGGCTCCACGTTGACTTTTTTCAAATCGTCAATTGAAAAAGCATCCGGTTCACTTTTCATCAGCCAGTACTGCATCACCGCCTCCCCCGTTCGGCTTTTTCGTCAATGGCCGGCACATAGCCGCTTTTCATCCGGTCCCCTAGCCGGGCCCGTAGCATAACGGTTTACCGTTGGAAAAGCGACCTCGTATCAAACCGATAGACACTGGAATCCGTGACCACCATCGACAGCGGCACGTCCCAACTTTCAGCATCAATGGACAAAATCTGCTGTAGCTCATGGGCGATGCCGATCAGTGTTGGCCCGGCATCGCCTGCTGACGTGACAAATTCGAAGGTGGTGTCATAAAAACCCCCACCCATGCCAATGCGATTGCCCTGCATATCAAATCCCACAAGCGGCAAAAGCACGAGGTCCAGCTGCTGTGCTGAAACCATATCGTCTTTGGTGACGCATGGCTCTGGAATATTGAACCGGTTCGGAACAAAGCAGGTATTTTCGGTGACCTCTGCAAACAACAGGACGCCCGGATTGTGGTCCATGATCAGGGGAACATAACACCGCCGTGCCTGTTCCCAGCACCACTTCATGGTGTCACCAAGATCAATCTCGCCGTCATTGGCGATATACATTCCGATCCGTTTTGCGGCATGGAACTCCGGCACCGTTTTTAGCTGTGCCAACAGCTCCCCGGCGGCCACTTTTTGCTGTGTGGGCGTGAGTCGACGACGTGCCTGTCTGAGTTGTTTTCTGAGTCCTGCCTTATTTCCCGACTGCATCATGGGACATGTGAGCCGCTGATATCGACCAGACAGAAAATCAATAACGATACAATCGTTTTGTAATCAACGAAAATCAAAGACGTTACCCACCAATGCCGTGTGCTCACTTTGCCTTGAACCGCAAGGTTCAAGTGGGCACCAAGAACGGTTTCGGGATTCCCGCCAGCGTCGCTGTGTTCATACACGCCCACCGTTCATGACCGGCACCCGGGATAATACATTAGGTTCTAAGGGATTCGGAGAACTACTCGAACACCGTAGGCAACGTCAGTATGATCTTATCAGATATTATAGGCGTGCGCCTAATTTTTATTCCGCTGCCATTCGCTGCAGCGTCGGAGGCCCATCACCTGGATTGCCGTCTGACCGGATGTTTTCCATGACCTGTTCCACTTTATCGTACAGATTCTGCAATCGTGTGTGGGCATCCCCAAGCTCTCCCGTTTTTTTCTGCAATTGCAACAACTCATGACTGATATTCAATGCCGCCATGATCGCACACCGGTCGACACCGAGAATCTGGCTTCCTGTGGCAATCTCGCGCATTTGCTTATCCAGATACGCGGCCGCTTCAACCAGGCCCTGTTTCTCATCCTCGGCGCAGGCGACCGTCATCTCCCGTCGCATGATGCTGACTTTCACATTGTGCTTCGTGTCTGTCTTCGGATTACTCATGGACGCACAGACCAGACCTGAATCGGCATTTTTATGGCTCCAACGACTTTAGTCGTGCAACAATTTGCTCGACACGACTGCGAGCAATCTTATTCTTTTCCTGCAGTGCCTTAAACTCTTGTCGCAATATTTGCTGGTCGTTTCGAAGCAACTCGTTCTGGCGATTGATCTCTTCACACATCCGAATGAGATCGATGACGCGGTTTTCAAGTTTTTCGATGGTTTCTTCCATTACCCTGACTCGTTACTACTAGCAAAGGACTATAAAGTCATCAACAATAATCGTCAAATATCTGATCAGTCTCATTGAACCAGTTTATCCCAATTTTAAATAAAATCCGCGGTTTTATCGGATCTCTCCCTCTTTTTTCACCGAAAGACTGCCCAAGGATACATTTGCGGTCCATCAGGTCGTCACGTTCCACTAAAGCCGTACTGCACCTGGACATGCGGTGTGCATGCACCTTCATTACCTCCAAACATCAGCCGACCGGGCTGAATCGCACCCAAACCACCTCATGATCCGATGCATCCTGTCCATCGAGCTGCGACCGCGATATCATGATGCAGAACACCGAATAATAAAGCATGTACGACATAAAATCACTCTCACCGCATCCGATTCACCTTACTCTGACACGCACTGACAGGGACGATGGTCTGTCGCTTAGCACAACCACCGACAACCGCTGACCGTTTTGTTCATCAATACATCGGGTAAAATAGTCACATTGGACAACGACGGGATATTCTGCCGCTGATGAACGACCAAGATTCTGCATCGACTTTCCAGCAAAGGATTTATGGCGATCTGGACAAAAAACTGCGCTCCTCGGACTGGGACAGTGGCGCTTCAGAAGCGCACGGCATTCTGTGTGGACTGGCCTGCCGGGGTATCAAGGAAGCGGGCATGGACAGCATGATCTATCTGTTCCAGACAAATGACCGTACTCAACGGGAGATCCTGACGGGGCTTTTCGGGTTGATCCTGCGGGACCTCTCTTCAGAAGAATTCAGCTTCAAGCTGTTACTTCCCGATGACCAGTCCCCTGTCGAGAGACGGATTGAAGAACTTGCCAACTGGTGCCAGGGGTTTCTCCAGGGACTGTGTCATGACGGCACTGCTTTCACCGAAAGTGACTGCCAGACCGAATCGGTCAGTGAGATTGTAAAGGACGTGCTGGAGATCACCCGCATTGATATTCATCAGGTACCCGAATCCAAAGAGAGGTGCGAAAAATATTTATTTGAAATCGAAGAGTACCTTAGAGTCAGTGTACAGATCGTGTATGACGAATTAAACTTGGCTCCCCCACTCCATTAATCAGCCACTGAAACCGTTGCCCAACATGTCGGATGATATTTTCCAAAGGCGTCGCCACGACCTGATGCATTTTATCAGGGAGGGTATTGCGGTTCTCACCACCGCACCACACCAATCCAGAAACAGGGATGTCCAGTTTCCGTTCCGCCCAGACAGTGACTTTTACTATCTGACGCATTTCGATGAACCGGAAGCCATCGCGGTCATCGCACCGGGAAGACCGGAAGGTGAATTCCTGTTATTTTGCAGGGAAAAGGATCCATTGATAGAGCGGTGGGATGGTCGACGGGCAGGGCTGGAAGGGGCCATGGATCTCTATGGTGCAGACGAATCATTCCCCATCAAACAATTCGATCAAAAACTGCCCGAATTGCTGCACAGTCGGGAAAAAGTCTACACCATGATGGGGCGTTATCCGGATTTTGACAGTGAACTGCTTAACAGTATCCATGCAATAAGAAGCAAGAAACGCATCCGGACTCATGTGCCCGGTGAATTCGTTGATTTACGTCACATTCTGCACGAGATGCGGGTGATCAAATCGAAAAGCGAGATCAAATTGATGAAAAATGCCGCCAAGATCGCCGCAGAAGGCCATAAGCGGGCCATGCGTATGACCCGTCCCGGGAAATTCGAATATCACATTCAAGCCGAACTCGAATGCGAATTCCGTCTGGGTGGCAGTGAATCACCTGCCTATCCATCCATCGTTGCCGGTGGTGAAAACGGCTGCATCCTGCACTATGTCAAGAACAATTGTGAACTGAAAGACGGTGACCTTTTATTGATCGATGCCGGTGCCGAGCTGGACTGCTATGCATCAGATATCACACGCACTTTTCCCGTCAACGGTACATTTTCAGGTGAGCAAAGAGCCCTGTATGAAATTGTGCTCAGCGCACAAAAATGCGCGATTGACCAAGTGAGACCGGGTGCCAGTATCGTTGATTATCACAACGAAGCCGTCAGAGTACTGACCGAAGGCCTGATCGACCTGAAAATCCTGCACGGCGACCTTGAAGAACTGGTGGAAACGAATGCGTATCAAAAATATTATATGCACCGGACCGGTCACTGGCTGGGCATGGATGTGCATGATGTGGGCGATTATAAAATCGACGATGAGTGGCGGATGCTTGAACCGGGAATGGCCCTGACAGTGGAACCCGGACTCTATCTCAGTGCCAATGCGGAGCTCGATTCAAGATGGCACAACATCGGTATTCGAATCGAAGACGACATCCTGGTGACCAGGACCGGCAATGAAAATCTTTCGATCAATGCACCCAAGGAAATCGATGACATCGAATACCTGATGGCCCAATAAATCAATGAAATCGGACACGGGCCATCTCGTCGAGGATGAATTTGACCTGGTCATCATTGGTGGTGGCCTGGTGGGTGCAAGCCTCGCGGTAGCCATTGAACACAGTGGACTGAAGGCACTGGTTGTCGAATCGGAGCCCCCCACCTCGAGCAAGCAGCCCAGCTATAGTGAAAGAACCGTCGCACTGACGGAGGGTTCCCGGCGTATATTCGATCAATTGGGTCTCTGGGAAACCATCCGGGAAAACCAGGCTGAACCGATTAAAGATATCCATGTATCGAACCGGGGACGCTTTGGCATCACACACCTGTCGCACAAGGATGTCGGCACCACCGCCCTGGGCTATGTGGTTCCGACCAGGGTGATCGGGCAAGTACTGTGGGACCGTATGCAAAACGCCGACTGGCTGGAAATCGCCTGTCCGGCAACGGTGACCGATCTCGTATTGTCCGATTCACATCATGTGGTCGAAGTGAGTCCTCACGAAAGACATTCGCCTTGTTCAGACTCACGACGAGCAATCAGCGCAAAACTGGTGGTAGTGGCAGACGGCGGCCGGTCGAACCTGGCCGCCAAATGCGGCTTTGTGACTGAAGAGAATCACTATGACCAGAGCGCTGTTTTATCCTTCGTATCAACTGATCGGGATCATCACGGTCGGGCTTATGAGCGCTTCACCATCGAAGGACCGCTCGCGCTGTTGCCCAGTGGCAACAGACGCTTCGCAGTCGTGTGGACCACGCTTCGATCCAATCTCAAGTCGAGGCTGTCTTTGGATGATGACCAATTTGCAAGCGAACTCCAGACCGCCTTTGGCGACCGGGCCGGGAATTTCAAACAGCCCAGTGAAAGAAAGAGTTATCCGTTGCATCGGAACTGTCTCACAAAACCGGCATCACGGCGCACTCTCTTCGTCGGCAATGCAGCCCATACCGTGCATCCCGTTGCGGGCCAGGGGTTTAATCTGGGTTTGCGTGATGTTGCAACATTGGCTGAAATGCTGCTGGACCACACCATTTCCGATATCGGCTCCGAAACGCTGCTTTGCCGTTATGCAGCCCGACGCGTGTCGGACACGAAAAGAGTCCGTTACTTTACGCATGGCCTGATCCAGCTGTTTTCCAACGAAAATCACGCTTTGGCCCTGTTCAGGAATCTCGCTCTCGGTACCGTCGAACTGTTGCCTCCAATGAAACGGTTTTTACTCAAAAGAACAATGGGGTTGGCGGGAAAGTCCTTTCGACTCAAATCAACCGGTGATGCTTTCCATGGATAAATCCTCTGTTCCACCGCGATTGATTCGCCTGATTCGATAATGGCTCAAGAATTTGACATCATTGTGGTCGGTGCCGGCATGATCGGTACAACGGCCACCTGTCTACTGGCAAAACAAGGTCTTAAAGTCGCACTGCTTGATAGTACGAAACTCACCCCCTGGTCAGTTGACACACCGCCTTCGCGAGTCAATGCGATCAGCCCGGCGACCATCAATATTTTCAAATTCATCGACATCTGGCCATCCATTTTGGACAAAAGGGCCTGTCCATACCACAAGATGCGGGTTTGGGATCAGCAAACTGATGCGAATATCACCTTCGAGGCAGCAAAGAGCAGTCAACCGGTACTGGGTTATATTGTCGAGAATCAGGCGATCATCCATTCGGCGGTCGAACGGCTCAGACAAAACTATCTGGTCACGCTCTTTGAAAATACACGGATAGCACATCTGGAAACCGTATCGGAAAGGGTCTCGGTCGCGATAGAGGGTCGGCGGGACAGACTGTGCGCCGGTCTGGTTATCGGTGCCGATGGGGCACGGTCCCTCATACGAACGCTGTCACAGATCAAAAGCGATTCGCATGATTACCGGCAACAGGCCATTGTGTCTACCGTGAGCCTTGACAGTCCGCATCAAAATACAGCATGGCAGTGTTTTCAACCGACCGGCCCGGTTGCCCTGCTGCCGCTTCACGATGACCGGTGTTCGTTAGTCTGGTCCTGTGACAATGATCACGTCAGGGAACTGGTTTCCCTGTCTGATCGCCAGTTCTGCAACCGATTGTCAACCCTGTTTCAGCCTGAGCTCGGCAGGATAACCGCCTGCTCTGAAAGATTCAGTTTTCCGCTCAAACAGCATCATGCGAAACAGTATTTCGCAGGACGTTGCGTCCTGGTGGGTGACGCGGCCCACCGGACCCATCCCCTGGCAGGACTGGGGGCCAACATCGGATTTCTGGATGCCGCTGCACTGGCCCAAACTCTTGAGGATGCCCGTTCCAACAACCGGTCCGTAGGGAACCGGACCGTTTTGAGGCGATACGAAAGATGGCGCCGTAGCGAAAACGAATTGATTCTCTCAAGCATGAAGGCGCTTGAATCGCTGTTTGCCCACCGGTCTCCGGGCATTCAAAAGCTGCGTGAATTGGGAGTCAACATGACGGATCACTTTTCGCTTTTGAAAGATCGGTTTGCCCACCATGCCATGGGGCTTTCCGGAGACCTGCCGAGAATCTGTAAAACCGTTCATTCCTGATCTGCAGCGGACCTTGCTGCGCTGATGTATAATGGTATGACAAGCAATACAAAATGGATGACATGATGGCGGATCACATCGATTTGAAGCAGGCAGGACTGAAAACCACCTTTCCCCGACTGAAGATTCTGACGATCATGGAGAACAGTGCGGTGCGGCACCTGTCCGCCGAAGATGTTTACAGGGTTTTACTGGATGAACAAGAATCGATCGGCCTTGCCACGGTTTATCGGGTCTTAACCCAATTTGAAGATGCCGGTCTGGTGATCAGACACCATTTCGAGGGAGAACGGTCTGTTTTTGAACTCAATGATGAAGACCATCACGATCACATGGTTTGTATCGAATGTGGCAGTGTCACCGAGTTTTTGAACAAGCGGATCGAATCGCTTCAAGAGAAAGTCGCTGAAGAAAACGGCTTCATCATACAGGACCATTCCCTTACCCTGTACGGGACTTGCAAACTCTGTGATGGAAAATCCAAAAACACCTGATTGACTCAATACTTGCCCACAATGACGGCTAGTGGAAATGAACAGCCAATCGACATTTAGGGCGTCCATATTGATCGCACCAGAAGTACTGCTTGAGCATATTGACCGATGGCGCCAACCCAACAACTACCTGGAGAGATAACGTGTCTACCTTAATCACCGGTTCCTTTGCCTATGACACCATCATGGTATTCAAGGATCAGTTCAAAAATCACATCCTTCCTGACCAGCTACACATACTCAATGTCTGTTTCTTTGTTCCTGATCTTCGCAAGGAGTTCGGCGGCTGTTCCGGAAATATCGCCTATAACCTGCAGCTGCTCGGTGGCGACCCCATTCCAATGGGCACGGTCGGTGAGGATTTTACCCCCTACAAACAGCATTTCGAACAGCTCGGATTGAACTGCACCCATGTCCGTGAGATACCCGGCACCTTCACCGCGCAAGCCTTTTTGACCACTGATATTGACAACAACCAGATTATTGCCTTTCATCCCGGTGCCATGGACCATGCCCATGAAAACAAGGTAGAGGATGCCGCCGACATTGCATTGGGCATCGTTGCACCGGATGGTCGTGATGCCATGATCCAGCATTCACAACAGTTTGCTGAAGCCGGTATTCCCTTTTTCTTTGACCCCGGACAGGGATTGCCCATGTTTGGCGATGATGATCTGAAACGATTTATTGATCAGGCCACTTACCTTGTCGTGAACGATTATGAAGCTGAGATGATGGTGGAGAAAACCGGGTTGACTATCGAGAAAATGGCAGAGCGTGTTGAGGCGCTCATCGTGACCCGGGGAGCAAGAGGATCAGATATCTATCACAATGGCAACACACTGCATATTCCTGCCATTCAGATTCGGGAAAACAAGGATCCGACCGGATGTGGAGATGCGTTTCGCTCGGGATTGTTGTATGGCGTGAGAAACGGATGGGACTGGTTGCGCACCGGGAGACTCGCCGCTGTCATGGGGGGCATCAAGATTGAAAGCCCCGGAACCCAGAACCACAAACCGACCAAGCAGGCTATTCAAGAACGATTCCGAGATAATTTTGATCAGGCAATCGTGTTATAAACCATCGACATCTTCCTATCATGTCTTATGAAGCTGAACTTGATGGAATGAATAACTCTTTGAGGATATTGATATTCTACCAACGACTTTGCTGAGCGATAACCGATGCACTATGGGTGTGCATCTTTCTTGTATAGTTATCGATAGGAAGGCTCAACTCCCTTCAAGACTGAAAGCGAAGGACGATTGACCGAGACAATCCGCTGCTACACCAGCACCGGCTCATCATCGATAAGACCAGTTCTCTGTTGATCTCCCATGAATCAGCTTGCTTGCGGAAATAGTGCAGCCATGAAAGAAAATTCAAGCATTGCTTTCATAACCTCCAGAAAGAAATGGCGAATACTTGAGTTTACATGTGCCAATCCAAGTTTGACGGCCATTCACTCCATCAGACCGTCGTTGATAAGACGCTCCTGCCAAGAAGCTGGTCCTTTGCTTGAAGAAACCTTTCCAGTTTTATACCTGATCGCTAGAGCACCGATATCTGCTTCTGGTCTGAACAAAGAACTCTTAAGTTTCCGGATAAATTAGAAATGACGGAAAGTGGGATCGCGGTTTTGATTCCAAAATACAGTGTTCATCAAACTGATATAATGTCCTTTAAATGCATTAATTTTGACTTAAGGGACACTTAGAAAATTAAAATGACACTAGAAATTGATCAACAGAAGGCAGAAATCATCACTGTTCTGAACAAGTACCCAGAAGGGCTTTCGCGTAGCCAAGTCTCTGTAAAATTGAGCTTTTACATCAATGAAAAGACCTTGCAACGACGCTTAATCGCTCTGTTTCATGAGCGGAGGATAACCAGAAAAGG
>LXNI01002276.1_pt1 | contig 13752 bp, 12 predicted proteins | sample 809091 | NCBI WGS metagenome assembly LXNI01 (sample SAMN04870527, study PRJNA318959) | sponge metagenome | biome: 01000161; feature: marine sponge reef; material: water | host: Sarcotragus foetidus | place: Greece: Milos, Mediterranean Sea | collected 2013-05-29 | depth 5-7 m | reverse complement strand
GCATCTAATGGACATGGTTTCCGATGCCGCGAGTTAGCGCCGAATTGCGGATACTCAAAATGAAATCGGAGCATTCGTTTCTTGGATGCGTGATATCGGGGAAACGACCCACGGAGCAGTTATGAGCAGTCTTACAACCGCAGAAAAACGCTACTTCGAGAAGTTGTTTAACATGTCGACCGGGTATGTACTTGACTTCAGCGATTTCACTTATGACGACTTCTTCAGGAATCACGGTGTCGATATTCATAGAAACAGAAAATACCTCATCAATGGAACATCCAAAGCCAAGAAAATGCGTGCATTTTGGGATCAGGAAGACGATTCGATAGTCGCACCCGTTTTGCATGAGCTTCTCGACCTGTATGAAGCCAATTGTCATTTGAACGGTCACGATCCAGACGCTATCGTTCTAAAGAAGTGTCGCGAAACTATCTTGAGACTGTCAGGCAAATCGAGCACCACACAGCCTGTCAACGACCGTGAGTTTCTAGAAGAGACAATCAAGCTACCAAGGCTAGACAAGTTGCCCGTCGATTCCCAAGTCGCTGGGATAATTGAAGACAGACTGAATGAGGCAAAAGCAGCATTGACTGCAAAGGCATATCTGTCGGTCATTTTCATGTGTGGAAGTATCCTTGAGGCTGTACTACTTGGTGCAGCACTCCAAAATCCGAGACTGTTTAATACTTCAAAGGCTAGTCCCAAATCCTCTGACGGTAAAGTGACTAAGTTTCATCAATGGTCACTTGCACAACTCATAAATGTTGCTTGTGATGTCGGCTTGCTTAAGCTGGATGACAAGAAATTCAGCCACAGTTTGCGCGACTTCAGAAACTACATTCATCCGTACCAGCAGATTATTTCAAAGTTTGCACCCGATGAGCATACCGCAAGAATCTGTTTTCAAGTTCTAAGAGCTGCTCTTGCCAGTGTTGCGGGAGAACGTTGAGTTGGACGCGGGGCAAATAGACTTTTTCGTGCGTAAGTACCTATCTGCCCAGTGCGATCACGCTCGTAGCAAAATTGCATGAATTGACGACGATGCCGTCGGTCCGTTTACTTCCCTTGTCGCCCACAAACCCCCACCACCATGCTATACTCCCGCCATGACTTGGCTAAGCTCCCATTTCCACACCCGCAAACCCATCATCGCCATGTGCCATTTGCGCGCGCTGCCCGGCGACCCCGGCTACGACCCCGCTGGCGGACTCGACGCCATCATCTCAGCCGCCCGCGCCGACCTGCTCGCCCTGCAAGCCGGCGGCGTCGACGCGATCATGTTCTCCAACGAAGCCAGCTTGCCCTACCTCACCAAAGTCGAGCCCATCACCAGCGTCTGCATGGCCCGCGTCATTGCCGAATTGCGCCCGGATATCGACCGACCTTACGGCGTCAACGTACTCTGGGACCCTGCCGCGTCCATAGACGTGGCGGTCGCCACCGGCGCGGGCTTCGTTCGCGAGATTTTCACCGGCGTCTATGCCAGCGATTACGGGCTCTGGAACACCAATTGCGGCGAGATCATTCGTCATCAGCACGCGGTCGGCGGCGCGCATATCAAGCTGCTCTTCAACATCGTGCCCGAATCAGCCGTGTATCTCTCGAACCGCAACGTGGTCGACATAGCCAAATCGACCGTCTTCGTCGCTCAGCCGGATGCCCTCTGCGTCTCCGGCTTGACCGCCGGCGCCGAGACATCGGGGGAGACGCTGCGGCTGGTCAAAGAGACTGTGCCCGAGACGCCCGTTTTCGCTAACACCGGCGTCAATCCGGGCAACTTGGCTGATACGCTCGCCATCGCCGACGGCACGGTCACCGGCACCGCCTTCAAGCGTGACGGCCACATCTGGAACGAAGTCGATGTCCAGCGCGTGCGCGACTTCATGCGCATCGCCAAATCCGTCCGCGGCGGCTGAGACGATGGACCCGCGCTGGCAGCAGGTCGCCGAGGTGCTGGTCGGCCACTCGACGGCGTTGCAAGCGGGCGAACGCGTCATGATCGCCATGGGCGGACTTGAAACAGCCCCGCTGACGCATGCGCTGTACGAAGCCTGCATCAAAGCGGGCGCCTTGCCGCAAGTGCAATTCCTCTCCGCTGATTTGCGCCGCTCGCTGCTGCTGCACGGCGATGAGCGCCAGCAGGCTTGGGTGCCGGAGATCGAGTCTTATGGCATGGACTGGGCCGATGTGTATTTTGGCTTGCGCGGCGCCAGTACTATTGGCGATTTGGACGACATTTCTGCGGCTGCTCTGTCGGCCCACCAAGCGGCGCAAGGCGCGATCTCCGCGCAGCGCTGGCAGAAGACGCGCTGGTGTCTGGTTCGCGTGCCAGAGGAATCGCTGGCTCGGGGCGCACAGGTCGATCTGAAGACGCTGCAAGATATGTTCTTCGCCGCTTGCCTGCTGGACTACCGAGCCGAAGCGGTCGGTTGGCGCGTTACTGCGGAAAAACTGCGCGGCGCGCGCACCGTGCGCATCCTGGCCGGCGACGACACCGATTTGTGCTTCTCGGTCGCCGGGCGCGGTTGGGTCGTCTGCGACGGCAAGATCAATCTGCCGGACGGCGAGATCTACACCGCTCCGATCGCTGACACGGTGAACGGCGTCATCCATTTCGAGCTGCCTGGCGTCCTCGGTGGCGTAGCGATGCGGGATATCCGCTTGGAATGGCAAGACGGCCAGCTTATCTCCGCCTCCGCCGCCAGCAATGAAGACTACCTCCTGCGCATTCTGCGGACCGATGACGGCGCCAGTCGCTTGGGAGAGTTTGCATTTGGTTTGAATCGCTGCATCAATCGCTTTTGCGGCGATATACTTTATGACGAAAAAATCGGCGGTACGGTCCATGTTGCGCTGGGGCGGGCTTATGCCGATTGTGGCGGACTTAATCAATCGAGCATACACTGGGATTTGGTCAAGGATCTGCGCGCGGGTGGCGTTGTACTCATCGATGACAGACCGGTCTTGCAAAACGGCAAGTTGCTGATTTGAAGCGGGGGAGGCGCCTATCGGGAATTCCTAGAAAGCAGCAAGAAAAGTCACTGAATTCAGAATAGGAGTTCAACATGTCTAAACAAAGACTTAGTCGCCGCGATTTTCTCAAGGTGGGTGGCGCAGCCGGCGCCGCCTTGGCGAGCGCTTCCCCGCTGGGCAATTTGGCTCGCGTCGCCGGGCAATCGGATACTACCGTCAACGTTCTCACGGTCGGCGATCCCTGGGATCTGGCGCTGCAAAGCGTGGTCGACCAATTCACCGAGGCGACCGGCATCACCGTGAATATCGAGTCGCTGGGCTACACCGCTCTGCAAGCGCGGCTAGTCAACGCCTTCTTGACGCAGAGCGCCGATGCCGATGTCATCGCCGTCGACCAGATGTGGATCAGCCAATATGCTGACAACGGCTGGATACGCTCGCTGGACGACTTCATCAGCATGGATTCCGATGCCAACTTCGACGACTTCCTGCCCGAGTGCCTCTATTCGCTGAGCACCTGGCGCAACCGCGTCTGGACGCTGCCGATCGCTTCGTACGCCCAAGGCATCATGTACCGCACTGACCTCTTCGAAGCGGCCGGGCTGGACCCGTTGCCGTCCACAGTGGCCGATGCCGGTGACTGGACCTGGGAAGACTACTTCGGCATCCTCGGCCAGATCAACGGCATGGACCTCGATGGGACCTCAATGTACGCCACCACCGTCATTGGCGCGCAGCCGGTGCCGGTCGTGCATATGTTCACCGGGCTCTCGGCCAGTTACGGCACGCGCTGGTTCACGCAATTCCCCGAAGCGCCCTGGGACTTCACGCCGACCATCAACAGCGACGCCAACCTGGCCGCGCTCAAGGACTGGAAGCGCCTCTACGAGCTGTCGCCGCCTGAGTCGATCAACTACCTCTGGTTTGACGCCGGCACGCGCTACTCGCAAGGCGATATCGGCATGTTCTATCACTGGACGCCGTACTTCTATCTGGTCAACAACGAAGGTTACCTGACCGGTACGCCATCGCCGGTGGTCGACAAGACCGCGACCGCTGTGTTGCCGACGCGCACGGCCGGCGGCGATCAAGTGGTCAGCCTGGGTGGCTGGTCGCTCGGCATGCCATCGACCTCGGCGAATCAGGAAGCGGCCTGGCAGTTCATCAAATGGGCCACCGGCGCCGAAGCGCAGAAGGCCATGGGCGAGGTCAACGTCAAGGGTCACCAGTTCGCTGACTTCAGCCGCAAGTCCAACTACGAAGACGCCGGTCTGAAGGAGATCTATCCCTTCCTGGACACGCAGCTTGAGATGATGAATCTCGGTGATGGCAAGGTTGCCCGCCCGCCGGCGCCGATCTACACTTCGCTGGAAGGCGTCTACGGCTTGCAGATCAACCAGGCGATGTCGGGCCAGGTCTCGGCTGAGCAGGCGCTGGAGACGACGCAAACGCTCTTCCAGAACATCCTGAGCGGCAACCAGATGATCCCGTACGGCGTCGAGAGCTTCGACGACACGCTGGAGAATACCAAAGCTCTGCAAGCCAGCTTGTCGGGCATGTAAGCGGAATTCGCCGCATTTCCATAAAACGCCGGATTGTAGGGGCGGCCTACCAGGTCTCCCGCAATCGCGGAGAATTACAGAAAGGGCGACCCACCGGGTCGCCCCTACGGTACTAACTATTGGGAGGGTGGGGTTGCCCAACCGCCACTCAATCAACAGGCGTCTGCCATACCTCTTGCTGGCGCCCTCGGTCATCGTACTGCTGGCGCTGATTCTGTACCCGCTGGCATTCGCCCTGCGCAACAGCTTCTGGTTCTGGAACCTGCAGATGGGTCCGGCGCCGCTCTACTACTCGGGCCTGGACAATTACCGCATGGTCTTCCAGGTCACGCCCTTTTGGGTGGCGCTGAAGAATACGCTGCTGCTTGGCTTTCTAGGCACATTCGCCCAATTCTGGTTCGGCATGGGCGTTGCTCTGCTGCTGCACACGCATCTGCGCGGCATGGGGCTCATGCGCGCCCTGCTGATCATGCCCACGACCCTGGCGCCGGTGGTGGCGGGCTTTCTCTTCCGCTATTTGCTGGAGCCGAAGGGCGGCCTCCTGCCCTGGGCGCTGGACGGCATCGGCTTCCCCGTCCCGCCGCAAGGCTTTCTCGGCAACGCCAACACCGCCCTCTTGAGCATCGGCCTGGTTGATACCTGGCAGTGGACGCCCTTCTTCGCCATCGTGCTTTACGCCGGGTTGCTGTCCATCAACGAAGAGGTCAAGGAGGCGGCGCAGGTCGACGGCGCCAGCGGATGGCGCATGTTCTGGTCGATTACGCTGCCGCTGCTGCGCCCCATCGCCGCCTTTCTGGTGATGATCCGCTTCATGCAGCTTTTCAACAGCTTCGATTTGATCTTCGTGCTCACCAGCGGCGGACCCGGCACCGCCTCGCGCACGTTGAGCTTCAACCTCTATCGCGAGGGACTGGTTAATTACAACATCGGCTTGACCGCTGCCATGACCTGGCTGGTGGTCATCATCGTTAGCGTCATCATCAACCTCTACCTATTTTTCATCTATCGCAAGCGGGAGTGGTGAGCTGATGCAGGGCTTGCAAACTCGTCACCGGCTCACCATCTACGCGCTGATGGCGCTGGTCATGGTCTTCTTCTTGGGGCCGATTCTTTGGTTCATCTTGCTGGCTTTCCGCCATCCCAGCGAAGCTTACACCCTGCCGCCGCAGCTCTTCTTCGAGCCCTATCTGGGCAACTTCGGCGATACCTTCATCGACCCGGGCAAAAACGCGCCGCAGCTGCTCAGCAGCGTCATCGTCAGCAGCGGCGCCACGCTGCTCAGCTTGCCCTTCGCCTTGGCGGCCGCTTACGCCCTGTCTCGCTTCAACATGCGCGGCAAAGATTTCATCATGAACTGGTATATCAGCCTGCTGATCGCGCCGCCGATCGTCTTCGTAATACCGTACTTCATTTTAATGTCGCGCATCGGCTGGGCCGGCACATATCGCGCTATGATCGTGACCCTGCAAACTCTGGCAATTCCATTCTCGGTCTGGCTGCTCAAGAGCTTTATGGACGAAGTGCCGTTGGATCTGGAAGAGGCCGCCTGGGTCGACGGCGCCAACCGCGTCGCCGCCTTCTTCCGCATCATCATTCCGCTGGCGCTGCCCGGCATCATCGTCACTTCGATGTTCACCTTCGTCTTCAGCTGGAACAACGTGATCTTCCCGCTGGCGTTGAGCAAGCAGAGCACGACGACCCTGCCGGTCGGCACCATCAGCTTTTTCGCCTCAACCGGCGTCTACTGGGGGCATATCGCGGCGACCGCCGTGGTCGCCATGTTGCCGCCGATGATTATATTCTTGCTGCTGGGGCGCTACGTCGTCCGCGGGCTCACCTTCGGCGCGGTGAAGGGGTAGGGCCCTCGACGCGAATGGAATCGACTCGCGCAAGTTTCTCGCGCTAGAATTGAGCGGCTATTGGTATTATCGCTACGAATGGAGATCAAATGAGCAAAACAGGATTCGGCGTTATCGGTACCGGCATCGTTGGCGGCGCATGGCATTGCCACGTTTATCACCATCTGCCGCAGGCCGAGCTGGTGGCGGTCTGCGATTTGAACGAGGCGCGCGCCCGCGAAATCGCCGAGCGTTATGGCGTGCCGCATGTCTACACGGATTATCGCGAATTGCTGGCGCGTCCCGATATCGCCGCTGTCTCAATCGCCACGCCCGACTTCGCCCATCGCGAGATCGCCGTCGCCGCTGCCCAAGCCGGCAAACACATCCTGGTCGAGAAGCCCTTGGCCACCACCGTCGCTGACGCCGAAGCCATCCTGCGCGCTGTCGACGAAGCCGGCGTCACGCTGATGGTCGACTTTCATAATCGCGTGAATCCCGCCTTCGTTACGGCCAAGCAGTCGGTGGGCGCGGGCGAATTGGGCGAGCTGAAATACATCTACGCCCGCCTCAGCAATACGACCTTCGTGCCGACGCAGATGCTGCCTTGGGCGAGCAAGAGTTCGGCGCTCTGGTTCCTGGCCAGCCACACCCTGGATATGTCCTGCTGGCTGCTGGAAGACAGGCCCAAGCGCGTTTACGCCGTCAGCCGCGCCGGCATTCTGCAAGGCATGGGCGTGGATACCCAGGACTTCCATGTCGCTATCGTCGAATTTGAGCGCGGCGCGGTGGTCACGCTGGAGAACAGCTGGATCCTGCCCGAGACCGAGCCCAACGTCTTTAATCTCAAGATGGAGATTTTGGGCAGCGACGGCGTCATGTATCTCAATACCTCGGACAATCGCACCGTAGAGAAATACACACGCGACGGCGTCAGCCTGCCCGATACGCTGGGTTTCACGCTCGATGCCAACTCGGCCCGGCTCAGCGGCTTCGTGCTGGAAGCGATCGCGCGCTTTGTCGATGCCGTTGTCGAGGACGCGCCCGTGCTAGCGACCGGCGCAGAAGCGGCGCTCGTCACCCGCACCCTGACCGCCATCGAAGAATCCGCGCGCACGGGACAGCCGGTCGAGCTCGACTAACGTGGATGATCGGCTGCTGCTGGGCATCGACATCGGCACTTCCAGCTCAAAGGGTGTGCTGGTCGATCTGGCCGGGCGCATCGTCGCCGAGCATGCCGAGGCGCACGGTTTTGACATGCCGCAGCCCGGCTGGGCCGAGCAAGACGCCGACGCCGTCTGGTGGAGCGACTTCTGTGATATCTCGCGCGCCTTGATCACGAAATCCGCGGTTAAGCCAGGGCGCATCGCCGGCGTGGCCTGCAGCGCCATCGCGCCCACCATGCTGCCGCTGGACGAGAATAACCGTCCCCTGCGCCCCGCCATCCTCTACGGCATCGACACCCGCGCCGGCGACGAAATCGCCGAGATGAACGCCGCGCTGGGCGACGACGCCATTTTCGCGCAGTGCGGTCACTCGCTATCGGCGCAGTCGGTCGGTCCCAAGGCGCTCTGGTATCGCAAGCATCAGCCCGCGCTCTTCAAGCGAACGCGCAAGATCGCCACCGCCGCCACCTACCTCGTCTTCCGCCTCACCGACCATTTTGTCCTCGACAACTACGTCGCGCCCTATTTCACACCCTTCTTTGATGTGCATGAGATGAAGTGGCGCAAAGATTGGGTTGAGCAATTCTGTCCGCTGGAATGGCTGCCGGAGACGCGCTGGTCAGTGGAACGGGCGGGCAGCGTCACTGCGCAAGCGGCCGCCGAAACCGGCATCCCGGCTGGCACGCCGGTCGCTGTCGGCACAGCGGACGCGCTCGCTGAAGCAGTCGCCGCCGGCGCGGTCTCCAGCGGCGACTTGATGGTGATGTACGGCACGACGCTCTTCCTCCTTCAAACCACCGCCGAGTACCGCCCCCACCGCGACCTCTGGGCATCCGTGCATCTACGGCCCGGCGCGGCGATTCTGGCGGCCGGCATGTCCACATCCGGCGCCTTGCTGCGCTGGTTCCGCGATGAATTCGCCGCCGATTTACTGGAATCCGAAAAACAGACTGGCATCAGCGCCTACGCGCGCCTGGCGCAGGCAGCGGCCGAGACGCCGCCCGGCGCCGATGGCTTGATCGCGCTGCCCTATTTCAGCGGCGAGCGCACGCCCATCAACGATGTCAATGCCAAAGGGCTATTCTTCGGCCTGACGCTCAGCCACAAACGCGCCCACCTCTATCGCAGCTGCCTCGAAGGCATCGCTTACGGCCTGCGCCACAATATTGAGGTGATGGCGGAGGCGGGGGCCGCGCCACAACGGCTGATCGCCATCGGCGGCGGCGCCCAGGACGCCCTGTGGCTGCAAATCTGCAGTGACGTGACCGGCCTGGCGCAAGCCGTCCCGCAGCAGACTATCGGCGCGGCTTTCGGCGACGCCTACATCGCCGGCATGGCGGCCGGCCTCTTCAGCGACTATAGCGCTCTGCGGGAAAGCTGGGTTAAGATCGAGCGCAGCATCCAGCCCGACCGAGCGGCGAAAGCGACCTACGACGCGCTCTATCCGATTTATCGCGATCTCTACCGCGACAATCGCCGTCACATGCGCCGGCTGTCGCAGCTGAACGCAAATGCGATTGCCCAATAAGGAGCCGACTATGACATCCAAAAGCGCAAAAAAAGACGCCGAGAACCTGGCCGCCGTGCTGGAGAAAATCCCGCAGATGTTCGGCGCTGACGCCGATGCCGGCAGGCGTATGCACGACATCATTATGGGCGCCGCGCCCGCGCTTAAGCCGCGCCTGTGGTACGGTATGCCCGGCTACGCCCTCGGCCGCAGCAAACCCGTGCTCGTCTTCATCCGCAAAGACGACTACCTGACTTTCGGTCTCACCGAGAAGGCCAACCTGCCCATCGACGAGGACGCGCCCGACCAGCTGATTGCCAACGCCTGGTTCCTCAAGAGCGAGCTGGACGCGGCGACCGAAGCCCGAATCGCCGAGATCGTGCGGGGGGCGACGGGGAGAGGCGGAGACATTCCTACTCGAACCGACAATATACATCCGCCCGCTTCTACTCCATAATAGACCGCGTCGTTGCCCAGCCGGGAGCCCCCATGACCTACCATCGCAATATGTACGACTCGCACATGCACACGACCCTGTGCAAACACGCCCGCGGACCGCTCAGCGCCTATGCCGAGCAGGCCGAGCGCGTGGGGCTGCGCGGCATCACCATCACCTGCCACAGCCCCATGCCCGACGGCTGGAACCCCGCGGCGCGCATGACGCTCGAGCAGTTCCCGCAATATCTCGATATGGTGGCCGAGCTGCGCGATCAGTTCGCCGGGCGCGTTGATGTCCGCCTGGGCATGGAGAGCGACTACTTCCCCGGCATGGAGAGCTGGCTGGATGACCTGCACAGCCGCGCCGATTTCAGCACTATCCTCGGCTCGGTGCATCCGCAGACTGACGAATATCAGGCGATGTACCTCAAAGAATCGACGCGCCTGGAATACGAAAAGAGTTATTTCGAGAACTTGGCCAACGCCGCCGAGAGCGGACTATTCGATTGCCTCAGCCATCCCGATATCGTCAAGATCGTGCACCCCAAGCAGTATCAGGTGGCTGAACATATGTATACCATCCGCCATACGCTCGACCGCATCGCCCGCGCCGGCACGGCTATGGAACTCAATACCAGCGGTCTAAACAAGCCCTATCCGGAGATGAATCCCGGCACTGAAATCCTTGAGGAGATGGCGCTGCGGGGGATTCCCGTCGTACTCGGCTCTGATTCGCACGATGCCCATCGCGTCGGCGCCGACTTCGACAAAGCGCTCGCAAAGCTGCAAGACGCCGGCTATCAGCGCGTCAGTTACTTCATCGACCGCGAACCCCGCGAGCTGGAAATCAGCGAAGTCGTCCTGGCGGAGCTGCAGCCGCGCCTGGTGTGAACCGCTACTGGCAAGCGCAATTGACGACCAACTGCTACTTGGCAAAATTATCCTGCTTGGGCGAGCGATGCGCTCCTGCTCCTGTGGAAAGAGTCTGGCGTCCCCGTTCATTGCCAAGGCGTTGAAGCTCCCCCTCTCCCCTGGTGAGAAAGGGGGCTGGGGGGTGAGGGCGTGTCAATCCACATACCAGTCATCGCGATTGAGCGGCAGATCTCCAGACGCGCCTTTCCCTTCGCGCGACTTGTAGAGCAGCGCCTGGTGAATCGAATTGTAGCCCGATTCGAAGCTCCAGCGCGCCCCCGCCAGGTAAATTCGCCAGCGCCGATAGCCGACCGGACCCAACATATCCAGTATCGTGTCTTCATGCGCTTCGTAGCGCTTCAGCCAATTCTTGAGCGTCAGCGCGTAATGTTCGCGCAGGCTCTCCACATCGCGCACCTCGAAGCCGGCCTTGGCCGCTACATCCAAAACATAGGCGATATGCTGGCTGTCGCCGTCGGGGAAGATATACTGCTGCACAAACGAGTCCTTGGCCTGATACTGCGCCACCCGCGGCGCTTGAAACAGCGTGATGCCGTGGTTGAGGAAGACCCCGCCCGTCTTCAGCAGGCTATAGGCTTTGTCGAAGTATATCCCCAGATTTTCGCGCCCGACGTGCTCTACCATGCCCACGCTGACGATCTTGTCGAAGGGCTGGCTGTCGTCAACGTTGCGATAATCCAGCAGCTCCGCCCGGCAGCGGCCCGATAGTCCAGCCGCCTCGATGCGCTCATTGGCCAGCGCCAGCTGCTTCTCCGCCAGCGTGATGCCCAGCGCTTCGACGCCGTAGTGCTCGGCTGCGTGCATGATCAGCGCGCCCCAGCCACAGCCGATATCCAGCAGGCGGTCGCCCGGCTGCAGCCGCAGCTTGCGACAGATATAGTCCAGCTTGCGCGCCTGCGCATCGTCAATGCTTTCGGCCGGATCCTGGAAATAGGCGCAGGAATAGACCATCCTTTCATCGAGCCATAGCTGATAAAACTCGTTGGAGACATCGTAGTGGTATTGAATCGCCTGCATATCGCGCGTGACCGAGTGTTTCGCGCCTGAAAGATGGGCGATATGATTGTTGCTGCCGGGATCGCGCGAGGGCAGGCGCAGCAGCTTGGGCGCGAAACGCAGCGTATCCGACAAACTCCAGCCTTCCCACAGATAACGCGCCAGATCGATTGCCGCGTAGAGTTCGCCTTCGATTTCGAAGTCGCCGAACATATAGGCTTCGCCCAGTTTGCGCTCGGTCGGCGGAAAGAACATCCTCCGCAGCGCCGAAGGGCCGTTCAACACGATGGTAAAGTGATGCTCGTTGCTGCCGCGCGGTTCCCAGATCGTCCCGTCCCACAGCCGGATGGCAAAATCGCGACCTGGATAATCGGCGAATACCGCGCTCAGCAAATCCAGCGTGTTGACTACATGACTATCTCGCGTCATAACTCGTGCGTTATCCATATCGGGCCTCCTTCATCCACTATGCCGAGCGGCAGCGACGGTTGGGAACGGGCATGCTCATTTTCTCAAGATTCGCGCCATTATAACAAGACTGGCAACGATGCGCTAAAGCAAACGTATAGTGCAGTGGTGGCTGCTGCAGGCTTCTCCCCATGATTGATACAAAGCGCCTGGACGCTGAAGCGCAATTGCTGGTCGTCGCGGATAATCTGCTGGCGCGCGCGGGCTTGACGGCGCTGCTCGAGGAGCGCGGCTGCTTGGTGCTGGCGCAGGTCGACGGCGCTGACCTGCAAGCTGATATCGACCGCTCCCAGGCGGATGCGCTTGTCATCGATATGGGTTGGGACAGCAGCCTCATGCGCAGTCGGCTCAGCGAGATCGACAGCGATCTGCCCGTTCTGGCGATCGTCAGCGAAGACGATTTCTCGTCGCTGGCCGCGCTCTTAAAAAGCTTGCGCATTTTCCCGCAATTCGCGCTGCTGCTGCGAGAGAGCAATCCCGATACCATCGTCGCGGCGCTGGATGCGTTGGCGGCCGGCCTGTCCGTCATCGAGCCGCAACTATCCGCGCTCCTGGACGCGTCCGGTCGCGCGACCGAGGACCCCATGCTTAGCCCAATGACCGCGCGCGAGCAGGAAGTCTTGCAGCAGCTGGCGCGCGGCCTGACTAACCGCGCCATTGCCCTCGAGCTGGGCATCACGCAGCATACCGTCAAGTTTCACGTCAACGCCATCATGAGCAAGCTCAATGCGCAGAGCCGCACCGAAGCCGTCGTCCGCGCCACACAGCTGGGCTTGATCGCGCTCTAGACGCCAGGCTTTCGATATTGGCGTGGTTTCGACGCCTTTACCACCGAGGACACAGAGTGAAATCGAGGACACAGAGGACAGGTATCTTGATTTATGAAATACAGATTCGGCAAAGCTGCGGATAATGCTTGACGCGACCAACCGCCATAGTTCCCGGCATCTCACTCTGTGCCCTCATAGTTGCTCTGTGTTCTCGGTGGCAAGAGAGTCGGAAATCCGAAAAATCGCGGCGTCCGCCCCAACATGTTGCGTCCAGGCGCATCGACATTGGATTTCGAGTATCGGACAAGCCTTGTAAGGGCGACCCGGTGGATCCGGGCTGCCTGCAGAGATGCCAGTATTTCGTTTACACATGTTGTGGCTCATTAGCGAGTGTGGCAAGATACGCCTATGAAAGCTCTAGTCACCGGCGCTACCGGTTTCGTCGGCTCGCATCTGGTACGGCAGCTCATTGAAGCCGGGCACAGCGTCCGCGCTCTCTATCGCTCGGAAAAGAAACTGAGCCAACTGGCTGATTTGGAATTGGAGGCGGTCCCCGGCGACCTGGACGATGTCGCGCTGCTTGAACGCGCCTGCGCCGGCTGCGAGCTGGTCTTTCACGTCGCCGCCAAAGCCGATTACTGGAAAGACGATGACCGCGATGCGCTCTGGCGAGTCAATGTCGAGGGCACGAGAAATCTGCTCTCAGCCGCCAAATCCGCCGCCGTTCGCCGCGTCGTCTTCACCAGCAGCGCCGCCACAATTGGCATCCGGCCCGACGCCCAAAGCGCTGACGAGTCGGACAGTTTCAGCTTGCCGCCCGAACGCTTCTGGTACGCCTATACCAAGCTCAAAGCCGAAGCAATCGTCGCCGAGTTCGTCGCCGGCGGCTTGGATGTGCTGACGCTCAATCCCGCTGTCATCATCGGCCCCGGCGACCTCAACGCCATCTCCGGCAGTTTCATCATCGAGACAGCCCGTTTTCAGTGGCTCTTGCCCATGTCTTCCGGCGGTCTGGCGGTCATTGACGTGCGTGATGTGGCGCGCGCCCACCTGGCCGCCATCGAGCGCGGCAAGCCGGGCGAACGCTATATTCTCAGC
>LXNI01002274.1_pt1 | contig 13772 bp, 8 predicted proteins | sample 809091 | NCBI WGS metagenome assembly LXNI01 (sample SAMN04870527, study PRJNA318959) | sponge metagenome | biome: 01000161; feature: marine sponge reef; material: water | host: Sarcotragus foetidus | place: Greece: Milos, Mediterranean Sea | collected 2013-05-29 | depth 5-7 m | reverse complement strand
CATGGCCCTACAAACGAATCCAAAATTATAACCCATTGATAAAACAACACAAAATAATACAGCCTGGCCAAAATCAGGCAAAATCAGACCGATTCGAAGGGGAAAAGTGCCAAGTTGGGCTATATCCCAGTATCTTGGCAAGCTCTTTTCTGGATGTGGCGGATTTAAGTCTGTCAAGCTGTGACATGGCTGTTGGGAATGAAATAAGCTTACAGGACTCTTATGCGATCAGGTGCCGCACAACATCACTCTTTGGAGGCAATGGTGGGAAGGCCAAGGCAAGCAAAAGCCCCTTGGCTTAAGTTCATATGTCTCGAAAACCGGACAATAATTCTGCCTGTAAGCCTGACAGGAATCTAGCACAGGGACTGCCATACAACAACCTCTCGACACCTCACAACTCTCCAAGTGTCCAAGGCACCAGAAGCAAATACTGGCTGGCTAAACTTGGCGTTGTAATGACCGCTGTTGTTGCTAATTCTCGAACTCATAATAGATGACTACGAATTCCACAAAGATGCCTAGAACCCCAATAGCCAAGATGAGGATATTCACGACCCGATGACCGATATAATCCGCATTACTGCTTGCTGTGTTCTCTCCATCATCTCTATAATCACGTTGAACCAGGCAGGGCTGGCCACATTGAGACGATAAGCGAAGATGTCAAGAAGCCCTTTTCATCCTCCAACAAAGAGGACTCATTCATCTGTTTTATCGTCCTGCCACTTGCAAACGTGCCCTCTTAATAATAAACCATGAAGTCATTGACCGTCTTGCTTACCGTCCTCCTTGTGGGGTGTGCCCAGCCTGTCCTTGAGATTGCTGATCCCCGGGATCACCATCGCACCGCGGTCAAGACCGTCCTGGAATCGGACATTTCAAATAACCGGAATCTCGCCAGGAACGAAATGTGGCCTGCCGTTCACCGGGTGCTGCCCTGGGTTCGCAATGCGGCCTTGCGGGTTTGTCTTGAGCTGAAGCTACCGACTGAGCGTTGCCAATTGTTGCCCCGTCTCAGGGTCCGGGTGTTGACCGACAAACCGGACATCAATGCCTTTGCCGACGGGAATGACGAAGTGGGTTTGTATGGCGGACTGGTCAGCAAGATGGGCAGCGATGCGGAAATCGCAGCGGTCCTGGCCCATGAGTTTGCCCACGTCATGTTCGGTCATGTCGAAAAAAAGGCCAACAATGCCCTGATCGGGATGTCGGTGGCGGCGGGACTGGTTGGGATTTTTGCCTACAGCACCGACACCAATCCACAGCAATACCAGGACAGCTGGATGCAGGCCGGGGCGATGATTGGCAGTCGCGCCTACAGTCCGGAAATGGAAATCGAGGCGGACCGGGCGGCCGTTTACATCCTGCAGGATGCCGGGTTTGAACCACAAGCGATGCAGGCGGCCATCGTCCGAATGAGTCAGCTAAAACACCGGATCAGGCATAGTGGGCTTTCAAGCACCGTCGGGTTTCTCGATACGCATCCCAGCAATGACCGGCGGATCGCACACATCCTGTCGGCCATCGACGACGCGCAAGCGGGGATTTCCCTGAAGGTGTCCGGGCAGTAGGTTTGATCGATGGCACAATACGGGTCCTTCCCTTTGCCATTGATTCCTCGGGGGATTGGCTTGTTGAGCTCAAAGGCCGACCTACTCGGTCACCGTGTGATTCACCGCCTCATCGCGCGTCGGTCACCAAAATACATTTCGTTAACTTCAACGGGACCGTCAAACTGGTCATCGCTGTCTCCGCTGAACGTTGGCCGTGTGCCCGAACGTACCAAGCGGGACATGACCACTGTGGGTTGGTCTGGATTTGCGCATTGAGAAAATCATCAGCGCAACCATCCAAAAACAGCCATCAGACCGCCTGTTGTCAACCGAATCCGGCAGCGGTTTTCTTGCCGGTGAATATTAAAGAAGGCGCATCGACGAAAGTCTATTCTTTGACGACGTGCTGCTTGGGAAAATAAGATTCCGACCTCGGTCCGATCAGCAATTGAATGGATCAATCGCGTGCTATGACGGTTCCCCCCAAAAAGCTGATCCCGCATCGACCGGAAAATCCGCGGACGGGCGAACAAAACAGACAAACAACCGACCGGCAATCATCCGGTACTTGAAAGTGCGCTGGGGTAGTGGGCGACCGGCCCCAACTTCAGATCGTACTTGTGGTTGCCAAAACCTGGTTCGGACAGGCGGCCCATGGCTTCGGCCAATATCAGCGAATCGGATCAGGGGATCAATGCTGTCTTGTACGCTAATCCGTCGAGAGACTGTTTTCTTCGTCCTTGTACGCGAGGATGAACGATCTGATATCATGCTGTCAGCCAACGCACGAATCATCGGAAAAGCATGACTGCCCTCCACCCAATCAGTGTGATCAAACGATTCAAATCAATCCTGTGCCATGTGTTTCAAGCGGTCAGGGCAATGTATTACCAATACTTTGCGGCCCTTGTCGAGGGCAAGATGAAGATGGTCAATCGTCATGGCACGTATCAGGACTATGAGGACAAGCAAAAAGAAAAACCCTTGATCCCGTCAGAATTACGAAATGGCAGGGGGTTGAGTGGGAGATCAAGCGGGAGGGATTCAGGGATTTGTTCAGGCGCAATGCCGCCTTTGTCAAAAACAAAACCCATGCGGTGTGTCTGGGTGCCCGGACAGGCCAGGAAGTCTGTGCCTTGAGGCAATCAGGTATCGAGGCAATTGGCATCGATTGGGTGGCCTTTCCGCCGTACACGATGGAAAGAGACACCCATGACCTGGGTTTCAGTGAGGGGGAATTTGATCTGGTGTTCACCAATAGCTTTGATCATGCGCTGTACCCGGCAAAGTTTGTGTCTGAAATGGAGCGTGTCTGCCAGACAGACGGTCATATCATCGTCAATCTCCCGATCAAAATGACGGTCGACGACGATTCTGAAAACAGCATCCATGATCCGTGTTCGAGATGTTTGTCAACAGCACTGGGGTGGAGGCCCGGGAGATTCACAATACCTTCGACGGCATGAACTATGAATTTGTATTCAAGAAACGCGAATAACGGTACAACCACAGGATCATCAAACAGACCACTCCCGCATCAAGCCAAACCAGCCACACCGGGGCGTATAGACACATCAGCCAATTTGAAAACGGTTGTCGGGAAGGTCAAGCCGATCAGGCAAAGGGAACAAGTGCTTCAATCGGGGGGTGTTCAGTGACGACAGGGCGCCGACGATTCGGTGCATCGAAATCCGGATATCAAGGTTGACAAGATGGCTTGGCCTCTCCATCAGCGAAGGGGTGGACCGGTCGCGTCGGCTGACCGTTGACAGACGCAGGCGGTCGACGGCCGACTGCGCCACTGACACGATGCAAGACCGCCCGCTTGGGCGCGGATCGGTGGACAGAACGGTCAAAACCGTTTGTGATTAATCCGACTTTCGATTATCGTATAGATAGCTACTTGGATGTTGTTCCTACAAGGTTTGACAGGATTGGGATTGTTCAAGACTCAAAACAAATTGACGCCTAGGGAGTTTATCAATGCAAAAAAAAGAGACGACGGCAAAAAAAGCCGTATCGGTGGATACGTTTACCGTGACCGACAACGCAACCGGTCAATCCTGGGAATTGCCCTCAAGAACCGGGGCGATGGGAAACCGGCTGATCGACATCAAGACACTGTATGGACAGACGGGGATTTTGACCTATGACCCGGGCTTTACCTCGACCGCGGCCTGCCAGTCGGATATCACCTATATTGACGGCGACAAGGGCATCTTGCTGCATCGCGGCTACTCGATTGACGAATTGGTCTCAAAAAGCGATTTTATCGAAACCTGCTATCTCTTGCTGTATGGCGAACTGCCCACCCCGGAGCAAAAAACATCGTTCAACTCCGACATCAAGCATCATACTTTGCTCCATGAACAGCTCTCGAAATTCTATTCCGGCTTCATGCGCAGCGCACATCCCATGGCGATCATGGTGGGCGTCGTCGGCGCCCTGTCCGCCTTTTATCATGACAGTACCGATATTACGGATATCGAGCAGCGCCGCCTGGCGGCCCACCGCCTGATTGCCAAGATGCCGACCATCGGGGCCTACGCCTACAAATATGCGTTGGGCATGCCGTTTCCGATGCCGCGCAATGAATACAGCTACTCGGAAAACCTGCTGCAGATGATGTTTTCCAATCCGGCCGAGGACTACAAGATCAATCCCATCTTGTCGCGGGCCATTGACCGGATCCTGATCCTGCATGCCGACCACGAACAAAATGCCTCCACCTCGACCGTGCGGCTGGCGGGGTCTTCCGGGGCCAATCCCTATGCCTGTATTTCGTCCGGCATCGCCTCGCTGTGGGGGCCGGCGCATGGCGGGGCCAATGAGGCCGTACTGAAAATGCTTGATGAAATCGGCTCGGTGGCGCACATCGGCAAGTACATCAAAAAAGCGCAGGACAAGGACGATCCCTTTCGGTTGATGGGTTTTGGTCATCGGGTATACAAAAGCTATGACCCGCGCGCCACGGTGATGCGCGACACCTGCCATGAGGTGCTGAAGTATCTGGGTATTGAGGACCCGAAACTGAAACTGGCGATGGAACTCGAGCGCATTGCGCTGGAAGACAAGTACTTTATCGAAAAGAAACTGTATCCGAATGTCGATTTTTATTCCGGCATCATCTTAAAAGCGATGGGGTTTCCGACCTCCATGTTCACCGTCATGTTTGCCATCGGCCGGACCGTGGGCTGGATTTCCCATTGGAAGGAGATGCTCAATGATGACGAACAGAAAATCGGGCGTCCCCGACAGCTGTATCTGGGGCCGACACAACGTCCTTTCGTGCCGCTTGAAAAGCGGGGCCACACCACGAAAAAAACAAGCTGGTCGTGGCTTTGGGGGAAGTGAAGTTGAACTGTAGTTTCACCTCGTGGCATTGACCTAAAAGTATGCTTGGGGAAGGATCCCAGAATTTCAATCGAGTGTGAGATGCGTATCTTATTTTCTAAGTCAATTAAATGTTAACCCGAATCTTGCACAAAAGCAGGTGCAACCCTTGTATAGTGTCTCTGCAACTACCTCGGCAAGAATAACGTCACTCTTCACAATAGGACTTGATTAACTTCCCGTTGATTATAAACAGCGTCCACAATTGCACTCTGAGCTATCTTTATACTGCCCTCGTTCAACTTGCCTGAATCAATCCCGCAACTTAGACTTCGTTTTCAAAACACTGCACTAAAAAGTCCAATGAGCGACATGCCCAATTTCAATGTGACTCTGTTCTATAGCTACTGCCACAATGATGCTCAGTACAGGTCTAAAGTCGAAAAATCGCTTAGTCTGCTCAAACAGGACCTCTTACTTACTGATTGGTCGGACCAAAATATTCTAGCAGGGCAAAAAATTTCCAAGGAAATAAAAGAAAAAATTAACGAAGCAGACATTATAGTCTTCCTATTTAGTATCGATTTTATCGGTTCCTGTGCATGTAAGGAAGAATGGGCATATGCAAAGCAACTTAAGAACCAAGGAAAGTCGGTTTTTCGTATCCCAATCATATTAAAAGACTGTCCATGGAAAGATGTGCTTGGTGATGACGACATCATGGCTCTGCCAAAGGACGGGAAACCCATTAACGAATTCGAGCACCAAGATAACGCTTGGCAACAAGTGTACGAAGGTATCAAGGCCGTCATTAATCAACTGAGAAAGACCTTTGCCCCAAAGCCTGATTTTTTGAGTGAGATTGAAAAGACCGATTTCTTAGCGCAACAACATATTAAACTTCAAGACATTTTTGTTTTCTTGACGCTCTCATGTTCCTTCCCAAGAGATGAGAATGGATATGTCGAAGAAAAGCTTGAAAATCATAACCAACTTTTAGACAAGAAATATACTCTCATCCATGGGGAGGAAATGAGCGGTAAAACTGCGCTTGGACGTTATTTGTTCCTTTCTCTTGCCAATCAGCAATCTACCCCTGTTTTACATATTGATTTAAAGGAGGTTCATAAAAGTCCACGTGAAGATATTTTTAAAAGAGCATATCGGCGACAGTTTAGTGGTGACTATTCTTTATGGAAAGAACAGGAAAATAAAATACTCATATTAGACAACCTATCTGAAAAAATTGATCTAGATCTTATCGTCTTAGCCAAAAAATTCTTTAACAAAATTATTATCACGCTGTCTTCAGATATTTTTTATGCATTCTTCAGGGATGAGGAGCGTTTAGCTGATTTTCAGGAGTTCAGGATTTGCCCCTTGTCACACATACAACAGGAAAAATTGATTAGGAAACGATTAAGACTGTCGGATAGGAAAGAGCCAGTTACAGATGGGGTTGTGGATCAAATTGAAAATCACGTCAATTCCATAATCATCTCTAAGAAAATACTCCCCAGATATCCCTTTTATGTTCTGTCTATTCTGCAGACATACGAAGGATTTATGCCTGAAAATCTATCTATAACCTCATATGGACACTGCTACTATGCGTTAATTCTTTCGCGACTTATCAAGTCCCAAATCTCCAGAGAAGATCGTGTCATTAATGCTTGCTTTAACTTCGCAGAACACTTGGCATTCAAGAATTATCAACAAGATAGTGTCCTCGACTACAACGAATTTATCAGAGACTACAAGGAGAAATTTGTTATCACAGAAGCAATTTTGAACAGATTGAAAGATAAGGATTATGGAATAATTAATGAAAATGGTGAGTTTCGACTGTCTTATATGTACCACTTTTTCTTGGGTAAGTTCCTTTCAAGAGGAGATAAGGTGCATAAAAATGTGATTGAGGCTATGTGTAAAAATAGCCATTTAACAGAAAGTTATCTGACGCTTGTATTCACTATTCACCATACAAATGACAATCAAATTGTCGACGATATTTTACTTAGCACCATGTGCACATTGGACGAGATTGACCCAGCACAGTTGAACCAAGATGAGACGAAACGGTTCAGGGACACTGTTGAACATCTCCCTCAAAATCTCTTGTCTAATGAAAGTGTGGAGAGAGAAAGAGAAAAAGTAAGGAATAACCGTGATATCAATGACCAATTACCTGATTCCCAACTAGGCTCTGAAGAAGAAACTCAAATAACAAACCCTGCTAACGACCTCTATCGTATCCTGAAGAATAATTCCATTATGGGTCAGATTCTTCGGAATAAATTTGGCAGCATGGAAAAGACAAAAATTGAGGAAATTATAGAGACTATTGCCGATTCCGGGTTGCGGCTTGTCAATTATCTCTTTATTTCTGAAGAAGAAATCACAGATTTAGTACACTACTCGCATAAAAAAGACCTTCAAGCCAACATTGACGATATTAAAAAAATTATCCAGCTTATATCTTTTAGATGGACGATGATCAATATCGAAAAAATTGTCAGTGCTATAAATTTCCCTGAGATTCGTAACGAGATCAACAACGTTGTGTTGCGCAAATCTACTCCAGCGTATGATCTGATTGGTTATTTTAGCCAACTGGACAGTGCACTGAAACTTACAGATAGTGAGAAAAGAACACTATCTGTCTTGTTAAAAAATCACGATGATTTTTTCATCAAAAAAGTGTTATCAATCAAAACACAGTGCTATATGAATACACACCGTAGTAAAGAATCTATCGAGCAGTCAATATGTTCTCTTCTAGGGATTAAACACACTTACAAGATGCGCTACAAACTTTAATGGGCTAAGTGACTATCTAGCAATTGGTTCCTTAAGTTAATTTATAGAAGTCTGATACCAATGTATTATGATGCTCGCCCAATTTGATCATAGTGTGGGAGATGGATGGGCAGACAAACAGTACGTGCAATATTAACGTTGTCGGTATCTGCACACGAGATGCTAACCACATTAAACCGAGTCGTTTTGGTGTCGGGTGTTCAGGCAGTCGATACTACCGCTCTGATTGATCCTTGTGGCAGGACAATAGCAGACATGATCACGTAACCATGAGCATGTCCACTATGACATTCTCCATCCGGATGTTTCGAATAGATTCATACCCGAAACACGGTTCCTCTCTGCATCTGATCGAAGTTGCCTTTATCCATGTGGCCCACACATTTCTGCGATATAGATATAGTTATGTCGCTTCGGTCGCGAAATGAATGAAATACCCGTGACGTTCCGTTGGCGCAAGTCCGTTCTATTACCTTAAGTGTCAACACTTATGATGAACCAAACTAATAGTAATAAATATAGTCTTGTAAAAGCTAGTTTAGACCCGAACTGGGACAAGTTCATTAACGCATCTTCAACGGGCACTGCCTTTGCCCTGTCAAACTATCTTGGTTCACTGGATTGCTGTGCAGATGCATTTTACTGTTTGAAAAACAAAGAAAGGATGGCGGCAATTGCGTTAATCAAGCCCAGAAACCAGGAGCGAGATGTTACAGGCCACGACTACGTAATTTATGATGGCTTGATATACACAGACATGAGACAGTTAAATCGCTCCCAAAAATATTCCGAGCGATTCAAGATTCAGCAATATGTTGCCGAATTTCTGATGCAAAACTACCGATCAATATCAATTTCATTACATCAGGATGTGTCCGATATACGACCTTTTTTATGGGTAAACTATGGACAAGACAAGCCAAAATATAAAATTGATGTCCGATATACAAGCCTTTTGGATATTAGTGATTTTACCGGAGATTCCAATCTGGATTATATTGGTGCCTACCAACAATCCTCTGTTGCCCGGCGTCAGGAAATTCGATATGGAAAAAAGAAAGGTGTCAGAACGTCGGAAACACATGATATCGCAGCCTTCATTAAGCATTATCAGCTATCCATGTCACGCCAGGGAATCGAGGTCAGCCTGTCCATGAAACAGCAGATGTATGATCTTCTCGAAGCACTTAAACCATCAGGCAATCTGTTTATTTTTGAATCCAAAACAAAAAATGGCGACACTGGGAGCATGGCCGTCTTTCTGACAGACACAAAACGTGCCTATTATCTGTTTGGGGGAAACAACCCTGAGTTTCGCAGTGAACATACAGGCACTGCTGTCATTTGGGATGCTATGTATCGACTCAATGACAAAGGCATCACTGAGGTTGATCTTGAGGGTGTCAACAGCCCCCAAAGAGGCTGGTTCAAACAAAGTTTTGGCGGAACGCTGGCCCCGTACTATAGAGTGAGAAAATAACATGCAGGGTTTTGATTTCAGTTGGGAAACAATCTATGCAAACAGTGAACAGATTAATAAATACCCGTATGATCTCGTTGTTTCGACTGTCATGCGGTATTTTTCCCCTGTCGAAAACAGGTCATCGATCAGGGTCCTTGATATGGGATGTGGGGCGGGTAATCATACTTGGTTCTTTGCCAGAGAAGGTTTTACGGTTACTGCAATAGATGCAAGCGAATCGGGAATTGCCTATGCCAAAAAACGCATGGAGAATGACGGGCTAGAAGCGCGTTTCGAGCACATGTCATTTTCCCAGATAGCCCGACTAGATGGCGGATATGACTTGATTCTGGATAGAGAATCAATTTGTACACTGGAATGGCTAGATATAAAAAAACTATTTTCCAGCCTCTATGAAAAACTTAGTGATGACGGAATATTCATCTCCTTTATGTTCAATAAGGATCATCCAGCAATAGAGCATTGTGGTGAATGTAGTAGTGACGGACATACCTACTACAAACTGCCCCCTCTTTACTTCGGTAACTCAAGCCGGGTGACATTGCTTGATAACAACGCCCATGCTGAACTATTCGAAAAATTCAAGATACTGGAAATGCATAATCATAGTCTCAAAAATCTGGTTGGGGATGGCAAGGGGATGGCCGAGTATGTCACTGTGGCACAAAAAAAATCCGTACTTGAGACTTAAGATTAGGATTTTCTAGGCCGTGTTTTCTCACAGGTTGGTATTCTCAATTTACGGTTAAGGAAGAAAATATGACTGATCTAGGAAATCAACTACATGAATTTGCCAAACAACTTTGGCCCATGAATCGCAGCATCACGGGTGACGGCGTCAGGATGACACTATTGGCTATAAAAAAATATCTGCCTGACCTGAAGATCGTAGAAATCCCCTCCGGCACACGAGCTTTTGACTGGACCGTTCCACAAGAGTGGTCGGTGAAAGAAGCCTGGATTATCGGGCCAAAAGGCAACAAGTTTTGTGATTTCAACCAGAATAACCTTCATTTGGTGGGTTATAGCGAAGCGGTCAATGCGAAATTTTCGTTGGCCGAACTGGACAATCATTTGCATTCTATCGAGAACCAGCCCGATGCAATTCCTTATATCACTTCGTATTACGCTAAACGATGGGGGTTTTGCATTAGACATTGTGACCGATTAAAGCTGAAAGAGGGTGAGTATCATGCCGTCATTGATGCTACGCATTTTGACGGTTCACTCACTTATGGAGAACTTATAATCCCTGGTCGTCTCAAAAAAGAGATTTTTATCAGTACTTATATTTGCCATCCTTCTATGGCAAATAATGAATTGTCTGGCCCAGTGGTCTCTACTTTCATTGGTCATTGGCTTTCACAATTGGAGCAGCCAAAATACACTTATCGGCTGGTATTTATACCCGAAACCATCGGCTCGATTGTTTATCTCAGTAAGAATATCGATGTGTTAAAGGAGAATGTGATCGGGGGTTTTAATTTAACCTGTATCGGTGATGACCGTGCGTATTCCTATTTACCCTCTCGCAAAGGCGACACACGAAGTGACCGCATTGCACAACATGTCCTTGCCAGCCTGGATACAAACTACGTTCAATATACATGGAATGACAGAGGGAGTGATGAACGACAATATTGTGCCCCTCATGTTGATCTACCCATTGCCTCCATTATGAGGACAAAGTACGGCGCATACGACGAGTATCACACGTCATTAGATGATTTAGTCAATGTAGTCACACCAACAGGTTTAAATGGAGGGTATCTAGCCGTACGAAAAGCACTGGAGATTTTTGAAAATGATCAGATCCCAAGTGCAAATGTGTTGTGTGAACCCCAATTGGGAAAGCGAGGTCTTTATCCCACATTAAGCACGAAGAGGAAAAACGACGAATTGAAAAACATGATGAATGTGATCAGTTTGTGTGACGGGAAACACTCGATACTGGATATATCAGAAAAATGTAATATTACCTTTGAGTCAGCCTTTGACATCGTGACCCTGTTAAGTAGACATAACCTGGTTGATCTATTCGATATTGAACAAGCTCGTTGATTTGATGACTCCAATGAAATAGGGCAACAACCATCAGAGTGGTTGCATAAATACCTCTATCTTACTGCTACACATATAGACTGTGTGGTGATGTGTGTTTACACGTGATAATGGCGTATGATTAACAATCGTTGAGGTGGCTGGGCTGATTTCCTTCATATATATGGGAATGTGGAGACAACTATTTGTTCTGTATTAGGGAATCCTGCCCCAGTCTTCGATTTGAATATTTCGTCTACTCTCTGTGTGTTCAATCCTTCCATAATAAATCACAAGGCACACAACTTTTGAGCCAATACTAACAGTTTTCTTGAAATTATGCGTGAAAAAACAGTTGTTGTAGGCGCGGGGATAGCCGGTATTACGGCCGCATACTTTGAAGCAAGCAAGGGGCATGATGTTGTTTTGCTTGAGTCAGACCCACGACCAGGCGGCCTGTTGAAAAGCGACTTCAATGGGAATCATTATTTTGATTATGGTACACATATTTTCTCAGACACCGGCATCGGGGAATTAGATCAATTCCTGTTTTCGGGACTCAATCAACGTAATTGCATGATCAGCAAAACAATCGCCACAGGCAATTATTTTCGGGGGGAGATGAATCATAAAAACAACTATGTAGACACATCAATTTTGCCTGTGCGCGACTTTAATCAGGGTTGTATGGAATTGTTGTCCGCGGTCGAGAATAAGGAAACCGAAAATTTACAAGATTATTTCAAAACCAGGGTCGGTGATACTTTTTACAACCTGATATTCAAAGATGTTGTAAAAAAATATATGGGCGAAGAACCGCAAAATTTGTCGACTAAGGTCGGCAAGTTTTTTGATATGAACAGAGTGTTGGCGTTTGATGACGCTACAACAAAATTATTGGGTGAAATAAACACTTACAATGACAGACTGGGGCATCATACAAGGAAAGAGGGAGCCAACAAGTATTATCCAAAAGAAGGCGGCACAGGGAAAATAATTACTCTTCTGATGGACCAGTTGCAACAAAAGAACGTGGACTTCAGGCCGTCTACGAGAATTTCCGCTGTTTCAGAAAAACAAGGTCGGGTCGATAGCATAACCACGGAGAATGAAACAATTAAGATACATAAACTAGTGTGGACACTGCCTGTTGGTTTTCTGATCCGGTTGACCGGTTCCCATCAAGTCGCTTTTTCTCCCCTTTTATATCGAAATTCAGGTCTATTTGATTTTGTGTTTGAAAAACCGATCAATTCAAAAGCAACCTTTATCAATATTTATGACACAACATTACTTTCGGGACGACTTACGTTATACCAGAATCTAGCACACCCCGATAACTACAGCTGTACCGTAGAAGTCTTGGCAGATAACAATATTGATTTGTCAGTCATGACCGGCCATATTTTGCACGAGTTGGTCAAAATGGGTTTGGTGGAATATGATCATTGTGAATTTAAGCAATTCAGAACGATAAATAGTGGATTTCCTGTACTGACAACTGATTTTGTAAACAAACAGAGTCAGTTAGAGACTTTGGGCAAGAATTATTTTCACAATGTCATGTTTGTTGGTCGCTCCACTAAAGTTTTTTTTATGGCTGAAATCCTAAAAGATGTTTACTCGAAAATTACGTGCCAGTAATTTATCGATTTAAAATAACTAGTGGTTCTCTTCGAATAGAACTCGACTACGCACCTGCCTCAGTACCACAACTCTTGAACTGAACGCTCTCCGATAACTGAAACCACACACGCTATTACTGTGAGCCTACTTGCTACTTTTAAAAGAACAATAATTCGCTATCCTCGGCCTACGAGGGATTCTTCCCCAACCATTCTATTTTTATTCAGAAGTGTTCCCGACTTCGATCACATGGTTCCTGTAGCCTATAAATTATCTGAATCAAACCCCGATTTGAAAATTGTGTTTGGCTGTACCAACAATAAATTTGCATTCCACCAAACTCAGCTTAAGCGTTTTCTTACAGAAGAACTTCAAATTAAGTGTGTTTATCTTCACGAATTGTGTTCACCAACTTTGTACCATAGGTGGTTTTCGAAGTTTTTAGTCTATCAGGAAGTAATAACGGAGAATCTTTTTTCTAGAGTATTTAATCGTATCAACCGAGAAATATTGAAAAACATTTTGTATGATTCCCGCTATTACCATTATTTTTTACAAAGTGAGAACATTCGTTCAATTGTCATCGATGTGCTTTCAACCCAAAAAGTATGGCCTCACCATAAATGGTTCTATGGATCAATTCTACCGTTTGCACCAGAATATCAAATATCTGTATATTGGATGCACCATGCTCCGCCTATTTCAAAGAATCAATTACATCATGATACATCCGGTAGAATAAAAAAAGGCTTCAAATGGATAAATACATTTTTAGTATGTTCAGAGTGGGTCAAAAACTACTATATTTCTACAGGGGTAGATGCTAACAATATCCGGGTCGTAGGGAATCCCCGTTACTGTCAAGAGTGGTTGAATAAATGGGAGAGTTATTGCCGTATGGCAAATTATACCCC
>LXNI01002273.1_pt1 | contig 13794 bp, 9 predicted proteins | sample 809091 | NCBI WGS metagenome assembly LXNI01 (sample SAMN04870527, study PRJNA318959) | sponge metagenome | biome: 01000161; feature: marine sponge reef; material: water | host: Sarcotragus foetidus | place: Greece: Milos, Mediterranean Sea | collected 2013-05-29 | depth 5-7 m | reverse complement strand
GACATGGACAGCGGCCCGCCGCGGCGACTGTCCGCGAGTTCCCGGCAGTAGCGGGACGTGGTGGGCATGTAGCGCAAGGTCATCCCTCGCCGCGGTTTCTCGGAGCGGTTCGGCTCGGAGCCGTGGATCAGGTAGATGTCGTGCAGCGAGACCTGGCCGACATCCAGGATGATGTCACGCGCGGTGTCCTCGTCGAACTCGCTGGCCTGGATCTCGAGTGGCAGGCTCAAACCGGCGGCGCCGTTGAAGTCGTGCTTGCCGAGTTCGCGCCGACGGTGCGAGCCCGGGATGACCCGCAGACAGCCGTTCTCGGGCGTTGCGGCGTCCACCGCGATCCACACCGAACACGTCGCCAGCGGTCGAATGGGCCAGTACTCGCCGTCCTGGTGCCACGGCGTCTTGGTGCCGATGCGGGCCGGCTTGGCGAAGAAACTGGAGTTCCACAGCGCGAAGTCGGGACCGATGAGCTGTTCGACCATGTCGAGGATGGCGGGCATCCGGGCGATGTTCAGGAAGCCGGTGTCGAAGGCGAGTACGGCCGGGCAGTAGTCGCTGAACTCCGGATGCTTGGCGAGCAGTCGAGCGTGGCTCGCGCGGATGTCGGCCAAACCCTCGTCGTCGAGCCGGAAGTCGGGGATGACGTAGCCGCGCTCGTGGTAGTGGCGGATCTCGTTGTCGGTAAGCACGCTTCTCGTTCAAGTCTCGTATGCCCGCGGTGATCTTGTGAGCTTAACAGTTGACCCGGATTCTCCAAGACGACCAATCGCTTGGATCGCTTGCAGTGGTCGCCGCGATTGCCCATCCTCAGCCGCCGAATGAGCTTGTCCGATCTGGGATGGCGGCCGTTCTTCGCCGAGCAACTCGACGACGAGGACGAGCTTCGCCGGGTGCAGCGCGTGGTTGCGATCCATCGCAACGGCCACGTGCTGTCGAACGGTGCCGCCGAGTCGAGTCTTCACTTGGGCCGTTTCTGGTACAGGAAGCCTGCCGAGGAGCGGCCCACCGTCGGCGATTGGGTGCTCGTCGATGTGCGCGGTGGCAAGATCGAACGCTGCCTGGCGCGCGCAAACGTGCTGCGGCGGATCGCCGCGGGCACCAAGGCGGACGTGCAGCTCATCGGTGCCAATGTCGACGCGCTGTTCATCGTCACGTCCTGCAACCTGGAGTTCAGTCCAAGCCGGCTGCAGCGATTCCTGGCGTTGGCCCAGAGCACGGGGGTCGCGCCGCTGGTCGTGCTCACCAAGGCCGACCTGGCATCCGAGCCGAGACGCTTCGCTGACCGGGCGCGGGCGATCGCGCCGGATGTGGACGTGGCCCTCGTCAATGCGTTGGACGCTGGAACGCTGTCCGGCGTGCGGACTTGGTTGCGGCCAGCGCACACGGTCGCCTTGCTGGGCTCGTCGGGCGTAGGCAAGTCAACCTTGCTGAACACCCTGGCCGGAGACCACGTTCAGGTCACCCGACCGATTCGCGAAGATGATGCCCGCGGTCGACATACGACGACGAGCCGCTCGTTGCTCCGCCTGCCCCAGGGTGCCCTGGTGCTCGACGGCCCCGGAGTGCGCGAGTTGGGCATGGCTGTGGCCGACGAGGACATCGGTGAGGTGTACGAGGACATCGAGGCGTTGGCGCGGATGTGCCGATTCGCCGACTGCGGACATCGCACCGAGCCCGGTTGCGCGGTTCGGGCGGCCGTGGAAGCGGGAGAAATGACGCGCGAACGCCTGGCGACCTACGCCGAACTGCTCGCGGAACGCCGCCGGCACGCGGAGTCGCTGAGTGGGCGTGACCGCCGTGCCGAGCGCCTGGAGCGGAGCCGGCGTCGCGAGCGGGACGAGAACCCGGACGACTTGGACGCTTGAGGTCGCCTTGCCTTCAAGGGCGATAGGGGATGGGTGGCTCCCCGGTCTGCGTGCGCAGCACGCGTTGCGCGTCCTCGGCGAATTCGCAGAGCACGCTGCGGGTTTCCCGCGGATCGATGATGTCCTGTCCGGTCGCCTCGGCGGTCCGGAACGGCGAAGCGACGGCGTTGAGCCTGGCCTCGATCTCCTCGCGCTTCGCTTGCGGATCGGGCGCGTCGTCGATCTCCCGTCGATAGGCCGCGGATGCGCCACCGGCGATGTGCATCGAGCCCCAGCTTGCCGACGGCCAGGCGTAGCGGCGGAACATCCCCGTGGGGCGGTGATGGCATTGCCCGGCGACACCGAACAAGCGGCCGATGACGATCGTGATCCACGGCATCCGGGACTGGCACGTGACGGCCACGAGTTGCGCGCCGGCGCGCTCGATGCCCTGCTTCTCGGATTCGAGACCGACCATGAAGCCGGGCTCGTCGGCAAGGCTCACGATGGGCAGGTGGAAGACGTCGCACAGCTGCAGCAGACGCATCACCTTGCTGCCGCCGGCGACGTCGGTCGAGCCACCGTAGTGGCGCGGATTGTTGGCCATGATGCCCACCGGGTAGCCGTTGAGACGGCCGAGGCCGGTCACCCGCGAGCGCCCGTAGCGCGGCGCGATCTCGAAGAAGGAGCCCTTGTCCAGAACAGCGTCGATGAGGGCGTGGACCTTGTAGACCTTGCGCCGATCCCGCGGCATGAGGTCGAGCAGGGACTCCTCGCGCCTTTCCGGATCGTCGTCGGTCGCCTGGCGGGGTGCCATCTCCCAGACGTTCGACGGCAGGTAGCTCAAGAACGTCCGGATCATCGCGAACGCGTCCGCCTCGGTGTCCGCCAGGTTGTCGACGCAGCCGCTGACGCGCGTGTGAATGTGCGGTCCGCCGAGGTCTTCCTTGGTGATGTCGTACCCGAGCGCTGCCTTGACCACCGGCGGCCCGCCGGGAAAGAGCTGGCTCGAGTCCTTCACCATGACATTGAAATGGGCGAGACAGGCGTTGATGGCCGGCAGGCCCGCGACGGAGCCCATGACCGCCGAGACGACGGGAATCTTCGAGAGCAGGTCGACGTCGATTTGCGACCAACCGTTCCCGTCCGGCAGGTACGTGCGACCGATGTCCTCGAAGCCGCGGACGCTGCCTCCTGCGGCATCGAGCAGGCGCACCAGCGGGAGCTTCCATTGCCGGGCGCGCTCGTTGGACGGCAGCTCGTTGCCGAGGCCGCCCCCGCCGCCGCTGGAGCCTCCGCGCACGGTGAAGTCGCCGCCCGACAGCACCACCTTGCGGTCGCCGAGCCGGGCCATGCCTTCCACGGAACCCCTTGGGACGAACGACGTGAGCTCGTTGCCCTCGTAGGTGCCGGACCCGGCAAGGGAGTGGAACTCGCGGAAACTGCCCTCGTCCACCAACGCGTCGATGCGTTCGCGCACGGTGAGCTTGCCGCGCTTGTGCTGGCGCGCGATGCCCTCGGGACCGCCCATCCGGGCGCGCAGTTGGCGTCGGCGTTCGATCTCGGCGACCTCGCGACGCCACCCGGTTTCACTCATGTTGCGCTCCATCCACCTGACCGTTGTCGTCGGGCAATGGTTACGCGGTCGCCGGGTAAAGATAAAGTACCGCTATGGCGAAGATGGAGCTCGGCGGCTTCGCGGTTCCCGAGTCGGCGCTGGCATGGAAGTTCGTGCGCGCCTCGGGGCCGGGCGGCCAGAACGTCAACAAGGTGTCGACAGCCGTCGAATGCCGGCTGGACGTCGCAGCCGCCGAGTTCCCGGCGACGGTTCGGGCGCGTCTTGAGGCACTGGCGGGCAGCCGACTGAATGCGCGTGGGGAGATCGTCCTGTTCGCGGACGCCTACCGCACGCAGACCCGCAATCGGGCGGCGGCCCTTGAGCGCCTCGACGCGTTGCTGGCGGCGGCGCGCCAAGTGCCGAAGCCGAGGGTGGCGACGAAGCCGTCGAAGGCTCAGAAGGCGAGGCGGCGGGATGACAAGAAGCGGCGTGGTGCGGTGAAGCGCGACCGCCGACCGCCGAAGGACTACTGACCGCGCCACCCGGCCACGTACCCCGCAAGCCTTTTCGGCCGAGCGTCTTGTAGACTCGTGCCAAGAACAGACGTTTTGCACAGCAGCGCAGCACGATGGGTGATTTCACGGGCTTTGGCCCCGCGACGCTCGGCTTCCTTGCGGAGCTCGAGGCGAACAACAACCGGGACTGGTTCCAGGCGAACAAGGGGCGCTACGACGAGTGCGTACTGGAGCCCTCGCTGGATTTCATCAATGCTGTGGGCGACCACCTGCCGGCGATCTCGAAGCACCTTGTTGCCATCCCGAAGCGCATGGGCGGATCGCTCATGCGCGTCTACCGCGACACGCGCTTCTCCAAGGACAAGACGCCGTACAAGACCAACATCGGCATCCAGTTCCGTCACGAGCAGGCCAAGGACGTCCACGCGCCGGGCCTGTATTTCCACCTCGACAACGACGAGTGCTTCCTGGGCGTTGGCATGTGGCACCCGGACCGGGACGCTCTCGCCGCGATCCGTGGTGCCATCGCGGAGAACGGCGGACGCTGGAAGCGCGTCCGCGATGCCAAGGCATTCCGTGGCGTGTACGACCTAAGCGGCGCCAGCCTCAAGCGGCCACCGCAGGGCTTTCCGCGGGAGCATCGCTACATCGAGGATCTGAAGCGCAAGGACTTCATCGGAATCAAGCGCATGCCGCCGGAGCGCGCGGCCAGCCCGGCGTTCGCGGAGGACGTGGCCGCAATGTTCGCCGCGGGCAAGGGGTTCATGCGTTTCCTATGTCGGAGCCTGGAGCTACCGTTCTGAGCGGCTGGTGGGCGCCGTGGGAGGTGCCACCCCTTCGACACTGGCAATGCGCTCCAGGGTTCTCTGCCCATCGGGGTAGCGGTCGGCGACGAGTTCCCGGGCGAGAGCTTGGATGCGGCCAAGGGCGACCGGCCGATAGTCGAGTTGCTCGACCGATACGTTGATGTGCCGCGAACGCCGAGGCGCCTCGTCGTGGGTATGGCCGTGTACGTTCACGACACCCGGGGGCACCGCCGCCAACGGCATGTGCGTGAACGCGAGCGGCGGCTCGCCGTCGACCGTGAGGGCCGAGCAGACATCGTCGAAGCCGTCGACCCGCAGCACGCCGGAACCCGTGAGGTCGTGGTTGCCGACGACGAGGTGCTTGGCCCGGCCCTGGCTGGCACGAAAGGTCTCCCACGTATGCTCGCCGACAGCCTTGCGCATGGCGATGTCGCCGACGAACAGCAGGAGGTCGTCGTCGCCCACGGTGCGCGCCCAACTGCGATACAGGACAGCGTCCATCTCCGTCGCGTCGCGAAACGGGCGGTTCGCGTAGCGGATGATGTTGTCGTGCCCGAGGTGCAGGTCCGACCACACCCAGACCGTCTTGAACGCGGCCTCGGTGAGCTTCCGCGCTGGCAGTTCGCGACAGGCGCGCAGCATGGCGCGAAACTCGCGACCCGAGTGCCGGGCATCGCCGCCACCGGGCTTCGCGCGGGCCTCGAGTTGCGCCACGAAGGCGCGCTTGATGGTCTCCGGGTCGGTGCCCATCAGAAGTGGTCGGGTGTATGAGGGGCGTGGCGCGTGGCGAACAGGGCATCGGTCTTCCGGATGGCGTCACGGGTGCCGTCGAGTAGGCCCCAGTTGGCGAGTTCGGTAGCCGAGCGGAACCCCGTGTACAGCGATGCCAGCGCCTTGATCGAGAGCGCGATGTCGGGGGCATCGTTCGACCTTCGGGTCCGTGCGCCGTCGGTGCCGGCCTCGACATGCCAGGCGCCGGTGTTCCACGGCGTCAGCGGATCGGCGGCAAGGCCGAGGGTCAGCTCTCCTTCGTGGTCGTAGCCGCGCTCGGCCAGGGCAGCGGCGGCGTCGATGATGCGGAACCAGGCGCCCTCGTGGTCTTCGGCGTGGAGCAGCCGCGGTTCCAGGAAGAACTCGGCGGCTGGATCGTCGGCGGGCGCGCCGTACCAGTGCACGCGGCCGACCAGGTCGTGGCTGGCGACGAAGCGCCACAGTGAGCGGTAGGCATTGCCGTCGAGCCAAGCCATGTCGCGGATTCGGAGTTCCTGGTCGCGCGCCCCATGGTCCACCTTGTCCGCCCGCAGCGTGTAGACGACGTAGCCCCGCGGCTCGTCGTCGGCGTCGTAGCACACCGCCACCCACGCGGGCCCGGTGGCCTTGCCGGGCTTGAGCATGTCGTTGCGCCAATCGTCGTCGACGCGATGCAGGTAGCACATGCGGTCGGCGATGAATTCTCCGTAGATTCTCTTGACGACATCGGAGGCCTCGCCGGCTGCCACGCGGACGACCCGCCCGTCGCCGCCATCGCCGTCATGGAAGCGGATGTCCGGCGCATCCACCGCGTACTCGCGCATGACGGTGGTCATGGCATAGCCGAAGCGCTGGTAGATGGCGGCGAGCGACGCCCATAGCGCGGCCACGTGCTGTCCGGCTTCGCGCATCTCGGCAAAGGCCCGGGTGTGGATGCGGCGCGCCAGCCCCAAGCGCCGGTATTCGGGCTGCGTGGCGATGCTGGAGACGCCCGCGAGCTTCACGGCGCGGCCGTTCGCGCCCATGGTGAACGGGACGTTTGCGAAGCTGGACGCCAACTTGCCGTCCGCGAAGGCACACAGCGTCCACTCGGGCTTGTTGAACTTGCCCACGGCGCTGTCCGCCCCGTCGCCGAAGGCGCCGCCGTAAGCGTAGCCGCCGAGAATGCCCATCTGGCCCATTTCGTCCGCCGTGGCCGGGCGAATCTCGACGTTCACGTCACGCTGTCAGAAGTGGTCCGGCGTATGCGGCGCGTGCCGGGTACGGAACACCGCGTTCGCCTTGGCGAGGGCGTGCGCGTCGCCGTCGAGAAGGCCCCAGTTGGCGAGTTCCGTGGCGGAACGGAATCCCGTGTACAGCGAAGCCAGCGCCTTGCTCGACAGCTCGATCTCGGGCGTCCCGTTCGACGGCCGCATGCGGGCGCCGTCGGGGCCGGTCTCGAGGTGCCATGTACCGTCGTTCCACGGTGTCAGCGGGTCGGCAGCGATGCCGATGGTCAACTCGGCCTCCTGATCGTAGCCGCGCCCGGTCAGGCCGCCGACCGCGTCGACCACGCGGAACCACGCGCCTTCGCGGTCTTCGCTGTGCAGCAGGCGTGGTTCCATGAAGAACTCGAAAGCGGGGTCGTCGGCGGGCGCGTTGCTCCAGCGCACCCGGCCGACGAGGTCATGGCTGGCGATGAAGCGCCACAGGGACCGGTAGGCGTCCGGGGTGAGCCAGGCGAGGTCGCGCACGACGAGTTCCTGGCCGCGCGCGGCGTGGTCCACCTTGCCCGCCCGCAGGGTGTAGATGACGTAGCCCTGCGGCTCGTTGTCCTCGTCGTGGCACACCGCGACCCAGATCGGGCCGTCCGCCTCGACCGGCTCCAACGCGTTCTGCAGCCATAGCGCCTTGGCCCGGTGCAGGTAGCACATGCGATCGGCAATGAACTGGATGTAGATCCCCTTGACCAGGTCGTAGGCCTCGTCGAGGTCTACCCGCGCCACGCGCCCGCTACCCCCGTCGTCGTCGTGGAACCGGATGTCCACCGTGTCCACGGCGTAGCGCCGAAGGACGGTCGTCATGGCGTAGCCGTAGCGCTGGTAGATCGCCGCCTGCGACGCCCACAGCGCCGCGACGTTCTGCCCCGCATCGCGCATGTCGTTGAAGGCGCGCGTGTGGATCCGGCGCACCAGCCCCTGGCGTCGATGCTCCGGCTGGGTGCCGATGGTGGAGACGCCGGCGAGCTTCACGGCACGGCCGTTGGCGCGCATGGTGAACGGGATGTCCGAGAACATCGACGCCAGCTTGCCGTCGACGAAGGCGCACAGCGTCCAGTCCGGCAGGTTGGCCGTGGCGATGACGTTCTCGGGACCGTCGCCGAAGCTGCCGCCGTAGACGTAGCCGCCGAGGATGCCCATCTCGCCCATCTCCTCGGCTGTTGCGGGGCGGATCTCGACGGTCATGAGTGCCTCCGGTCGCTGGGCGGGGCGCGGATTGTATCGCCCCTCGGGCGTTGCCGTGGTTGATGTGGCCGTTTCGTTCCATCCGCCGGTACTCGTACGCCCATCCAGCGGTACCTGAGTGACACGGGTTGCGCGACCGGCCCCATCGCCGTGACTCTCCCGGCCAGGCCATGGCTAGGCCAGACGCCGTGTTGCGCGACGCCCGGGGTTGGCCTATGAAGGGACTTGTAGAACCTTCACCGGAGGTGGGCCGTGGTCGAACGATGGATCGGATTCGCCGTGGCGCTGGCCGCGGGTGCCTTGCATGCACAGCCCGATGTCGCCGTGCCGGCCGAACTCGAAGGCTGGCGCGACTGGGTGCTGCACGGGAAGGAGTACCGGCGCTGCCCCTTCCGTTTCGACAGCGCGGCGACGGCCCCGGAGGACTTCGTCTGCGCGTGGCCGGGCGAGCTTCAGCTCGAAGTCGACGACCAGGGGGGCCGTTTCGAGCAGGCATGGACCGTCTACGGCGGCAGCCAGTGGCTGCCGCTGCCCGGCGGCACGGACGCGTGGCCGCAACAGGTTTCAGCCGGCGGCCGCGCGCTGGAGGTGGTCCTCCGGGACGGTACGCCCGGGGCCACGCTCGCCGCGGGGGAGCATGGGATTTCCGGCCGCTTCGGTTGGGACGAGCGCCCGGCGACCCTCGCTGTACCGACGACGTCCGGGCTGGTTTCGCTCACCGTGGACGGGGTGCGGATCCGCTCGCCGACGTTGGACGCCCGCGGCCTCTGGCTTGGCGATGTGGAGCCGGCAGCGCGCGTGCCGGACAGCCTCGTCGTTGACGTCTACCGCCGCGTGATCGACGAAGTCCCGACGCGCCTCGACACATTGATCCGCCTGGACGTCGCCGGCACGGTGCGCGAGGAGGTGCTCAGCCCCGCCTTGCCGGTCGCATTCACGCCCTTGGCGCTCGCCAGCGACCTGCCGGCAGTACTCCAGCCGGACGGCAGCCTGCGCCTGCAGGCGCGACCTGGCGAATGGGACGTGGTGGTGACGGCCCGGGCGGACGAGGTGCTCGCCGAGGTCGGCCTGCCAACGACTTCGACCAACATGCCTACCGAGGAGATCTGGAGCTTCCAGCCCGTGCCCAACCTCCGCGCCGCCGTGGCGGCAGCCGCCCGCCCGGTCGATCCCACGCAGGTCGGCTCGCCGTGGACGGAACTGCCCACGTTCCGGATCGAGGCCGGCGGGGTCATGACCATTGACGAACGACAACGCGGGCTCGCCGAAACCGACAACGAAATCCGCCTGTCGCGTCGCCTTTGGCTCGACTTCGACGGTGCCGGGTTCGTGTTCTCCGACCGCATCAGCGGCCGTATGCGAAGCGATTGGCGCCTCGACATGGCCGCACCTTTCGGTCTACTCGGTGCCACGGAACACGGGGCCGACCTGCAAGTCACCTCCAGCGGCGCGGGGGCAGGCATCGAGGTGCGTCGGGCCGTCCTCGGCATCGAGGCCCTGGGCCGGGTCGAGACCCGCGCCCGCATGCCGGTGCTCGGCTGGGAGTCGGATTTCGAGAGTGTCGCAGCGACGCTCCACATGCCGCCCGGCCACAAGCTGCTGGCCGCGGCCGGTGTCGACGCGGCCCCGGCAAGCTGGGTCGGCCGCTGGCGCGTGCTGGACTTCTTCGTCCTCTTGATCGTCACCGTCGCGAGCGTGCGCCTGTTCGGCCGTGGCGCCGGAGCGGTCGCGCTGCTCGCCCTGGTGCTCAGCTACCACGAGCCTGGCGCGCCGGTCTGGACCTGGCTCAACCTCCTGGCGGCGGTGGCTCTCGTGCGGGTCGCGCCAGCGGGCAGGCTTCAGCACCTGGCGCGGAACTATCGGCTCGTGTCGCTCGCCGTTCTGGTGCTCTGGCTGGTGCCGTTCGCCGTCGGCCAGATCCGCATCAGTGTCTATCCGCAACTGCAATCGGAGTCGCATCGAACGGCACCCAACGTCGGCCTGTTCGAGGCGCTCTCCGGGGAGATGGAGTTCGCGCCGAGCTCGGCAGCACGGGAGACGGCCGTCTCGGCCGACAGCGGCGTCGCGACGACGAAAGACTTAGGCGACGTTGTCCTCGACACCTCGTACCAGCAGGGCGTGACCGCGACAGCCGCAACCCGGGCGTCCCATTCCCGGTATCCCGACGACGCCTTGGTACAGGCGGGCACAGCGAAGCCGGACTGGTCGTGGATCGCCTACGAACTGCAATGGAGCGGACCGGTGGACAGCGGACGCACCATGCGTCTCGTGATCGCGCCCAACGGGCTGGTCGCGTTCTTGCGGTTCGCCATGATCGCGGCGCTGGCCGCGTTCGCGGCCCTCTTCGCGTTGGAGATGTTCGGCGGGAGGTGCCCGGATTGGCGTCGATGGCTGCGCTCGCTGCGCGGGGCGCCGGTCGCGACCGGGGTGCTGCTCGCCGCCGCGTCGCTGGATACCGGCGGCCCGGCGTCCGCCGCACAGACGCCCTCTCCAGAGATCCTCGATGAGCTTGAGCGGCGCCTGCTGGCCGCACCGCCATGCGCGCCGCGCTGCGCGGAGATCGCCGACGCGTACTTGGATGTCGGCGAAGAAACGGCGTCGATGCAGCTCGTCGTCCACGCCCTGGCGACGGTCGCCGTGCCGCTGCCGGGATCCGACGACGGTTGGCGTCCAGCACGCGTGGCCAGTGACGGATCCGACCTTCCCGCGACCCGCGACGAGAACGGCGTGCTGTGGATTCACTTGGACGCTGGCGTGCACACGCTCGCGGTGTCGGGACCGCTGCCGACGGGTGACGCAGTGGAGATTCCGTTCAGCTTGACCCCTCGGGCGATCCGCGCCGAGTCGGCACACTGGGCGGTGGCGGGCATCGAGAACCGCACCTTGAGTGCGGGATCGTTGAACCTGACGCGCCTGGCGTCGCGCGCGGATGTCGACGCGGCAGCCTGGGAGCCGAGCCGTCTGCCGACTTTCGTCGCGGTCGAACGCACGATCGGGCTCGACCTCGATTGGCAGGTCCACACGCTCGTGCGCCGCATCGCTCCCGAAGTCGGTGCCATCAACGCCGTGATTCCCTTGATCGAAGGAGAGTCCGTGGTAAGTGAACAATCACTCACCGGCGATGGTGCGATCGTTTCGATGGGGCCGACGCAGGATCGGGTCTCCTGGACATCCACGCTGCCGAGGACCGCGACCGTCAGTCTCCAGGCACGCGTCGATCCGCCCTGGCAGGAGATCTGGCGGGTGCGGATCGGGCACATGTGGCAGGTGGCCTTCGAGGGTGTGCCCGAGAGCAATGTCCGCCAAGGAACCGCGGAGCGCTGGGCCGAGTTCCATCCCCGTCCAGGCGAGTCGTTGGTACTGCGCATCACGCGCCCCGAGGCCGTGGAAGGACGAACGCTGGCCTTCGACCGTGTGCGCGCCAGGACCGCGGTCGGCAGCGCTTTGCGGCGGACGACGCTGGAGGTCGACTACCGCAGCACGCGCGGCGGCACCCATCGTCTCGGCTTACCGGCGGACGCGCGCCTGCGTTCGGTGGCAATCGACGGCGAAGCCCACCAGATCGCGCTGGCCGGGGGCGCCGTGGAACTGCCCATCCTGCCCGGCGAACACCGGGCGACGCTGGATTTCGAGCAGACGGCTTCCGCGGCGACGCGCGTCTCGACGCCGGTCATCGACCTCGACGCCCCTTCAAGCAACATCGTCGTCGGCCTCGAAATGCCCGAGAGCCGGTGGCTCCTGTTCGCCGCGGGCCCCCTCCTCGGCCCCGCGATCCTGTACTGGTCCGAACTCATCGCGTTGGTCATCGTGGCGCTGCTCCTTGGACTGCTCAAGGTCACCCCGCTGCGCTGGTGGCACTGGCTGCTGCTGGGCTTGGGCTTCAGCACGTTCTCGTGGCCCGCCTTGGCCATCGTCGCGCTGTGGCTGGTGGGCTTCGGTGCCCGCGAGGCCTGGGGCGCGGGCCTGACGAGATTCGTCTACAACGTCTCCCAGGTCGCTCTCGGCTTGCTGACGCTGCTCGGCTTCGCGGCGATCCTGGTCGGCATCCCGGCGGGACTCCTCGGGAACCCGGATATGCACGTCACCGGATTCCAGTCGTCCGGCCACAATTTGAACTGGTTCGCCGACCAATCGGCGACAACCACGCCGGCCGCCGCCGTTTGGTCGCTGCCGATGTGGACGTACAAGGCGCTGATCCTGGCCTGGGCGCTGTGGTTGAGCTTCGCCCTGGTGCGTTGGCTCCCGTGGGTGTGGGGCCGGTTCGCGGCGCGGGGGATGTGGGTGGCGGCACCGGAGAAGGACGAGCCGGAGAAGGAGCAGCCGGAGAGGGAGGAACCGGCGAAATAGACGAAACCGGCGCCACAGCCAAGGCGCGCCGTTGTTTGTAGTTGCGAGACAAGCGGTGGCGCTATTCCAAGTTACCCCGGAAAGTGCTAATAAGCTGCTGCGTTGTTTCGATTTGCACCATAGGGGGGATGTGTGCTGCGAGGCCCGACCGGGCGTTACGAGGCTACCGCTTCAGCTGGCGAGCGTGTCAACGCCTTCGTGCCCGCTCCGTTGCCGCCGGTCCCCATGCTCGATCTCGGGACCTTGCAGGTTGCTCTCGAGCGCGCGCTGGTGGCCCTTGGGCGGCTCGACGGGCTATCGGCCTTCCTGCCGGACCCGCACTTCTTCATCTACGGGTATGTGCGTAAGGAGGCCGTGTTGTCTTCCCAGATCGAGGGCACGCAGTCGTCGCTTTCGGACCTCTTGCGCTACGAATCGGCTCTCGCGCCAAGCGTCCCCGGCACGGACGTGATCGACGTCTCCAACTACGTCGCGGCCATGGAACACGGGCTAGATCGCCTAGAGAATGGATTCCCTCTGTGCAACCGATTGCTCCTCGAAATCCACGCGCGGCTGCTGGCGACCGGTCGTGGCAGCGGGAAGATGCCTGGCGAGTTCCGGCGCTCGCAGAACTGGATCGGTGGCACGCGACCAGGGAGTGCGCATTTCGTTCCGCCGCCAGCGCATCTCGTGCTGGAGTGCATGGGCGAGCTGGAAGCGTTCCTGAACCCGGTGCCGGCGGCGCCGGCGGATTTGCCAACACTCATTCGCGCCGGGCTTGCGCATGCACAATTCGAGACCATCCACCCGTTTCTCGATGGCAACGGTCGCGTGGGGCGACTGTTAGTCACGCTGTACTTGTGCGCGGAGGATCTCCTCACCGACCCGCTCCTATACTTGAGCCTCTATTTCAAGGAGAGGCGCAGCGACTACTATGCCCTTCTCGACGCCGTGCGCCGGGACGGTGACTGGGAAGCATGGCTGGCGTTCTTCCTTGAAGGCGTGCGCTATACGGCAGAAGCAGCGGAAACGACCGCTCGCCGTCAACTGGACCTCTTCGCGGCCGACCAGGCGCGAGTCCGCCTCCGAGGTCGTGCATCGAGTTCGGCGTTGCGCGTCCATGCAGTGTTGCGGGAACGCCCTGTCGCCTCGTTGGGGCAGGCGGCCGAGGCAGCCGGGTTGTCCTACACCGCCGCCGCGGCTGGTATGCGCGTGCTCACTGAATTGGATATTGCACAGGAATTGACCGGTCGACAACGGGGGCGCCTGTTCGGATATCGCGAGTACATCGCGATCCTAAACGAAGGAACAGAGCTCTAAGTATTCAAACTATTGCCAAAAAAACTTCTTTGCGTCTGGCAAGTAGGCGCGACGGCCAAGCGAAACGAAGCGCTTCTCAGATTCCGAGATCCTTCAAATTGTAGTCCTTGACGACACGATCAAACGTCTTGGGACTCCACCGAAACTCGTCCTCCAATCCGGCGAATGGCGCGTACGTGTACTGTTTTTCGTTTTTGAAGTGCTTCCGCCGCGCATCGATGGCAACAGCGATCA
>LXNI01002272.1_pt1 | contig 13795 bp, 12 predicted proteins | sample 809091 | NCBI WGS metagenome assembly LXNI01 (sample SAMN04870527, study PRJNA318959) | sponge metagenome | biome: 01000161; feature: marine sponge reef; material: water | host: Sarcotragus foetidus | place: Greece: Milos, Mediterranean Sea | collected 2013-05-29 | depth 5-7 m | reverse complement strand
GTCAGCCCGTCCGCAACAATCTCCGAGTCCAGCCATACGCCATCGCAAACAATAGTGCAGCCAGTCCGATGGCTTGCACCCACGGCTCAGTCACGAGGTTGAGTTCTGGTGGTGCGGCCGCAACGTGACTCCACCAGAATGCGAGCAGTCCGGCGACTGAACTGAGCATTAACGGACGAGTCCAAGCTAAGAGCGCGTCAGCCCGCGAGCGCCGCCGGATCTGCGCTTCGAATTGAGCGACCAACATAACCGAGTGGGCACTGGGGACTTGGTCCCGTTGCGCCTCGACTTCCCGAGAGAACTCCTGCGCGAGCGCATCTCGTACAGCATCCCGAAGATGCTCGTGCGGTGCGCTGGTGCTGCGAAAGGGTTTCATGAACGGGTGTCCTCTCCCGGGACTAGGATGCGCTTGAGCTTCTTGCGGGCGCGAAAGGTCAACACTCGCACGCTGGCTTGGCTGAGCTTCATGATATGGGCAACCTCCCTGTGCGAGAAACCCTCCGCATAGACGAGCCAGAGCAGCTGCTGTTCGCGTCTAGAGAGATTGGCCAGCGCCTCACGTAGCTCGATGTTCTCCAACGCTGCTGTGCTTGGCAATCGGGCCGCGCGCTTTGTAACAGAAGCCTCGAACCTTGCTGCCCGTTGCAGTGCACGGCCGTGGTCTGCAATGACGTTCGATGCGATCCGGTAAAGGTATGCCTTCGCTTCGACCGCGTGCGGGGTCTTGGCCATGCGACTTGCCAAGAACTTGCTGTAGGTCGTCTGGAATAGGTCGTCGATCGAACTGCGGTCCCCACAGTGTCGCAGCAGATAGGCCCGGATCGAGCCTGCGGTGGCCGCATAGAACTGCTCAAAGCCTTCGACATCGGACTCCACTGGCGGCATTGAACCCGTGTTCGGTGGTCAGCTTCAAGCTACGGGGCATCCGGGCCAGAAACAGTGGATTGGGGTGGAGTGACATCGTCGCCCACGCCACCTTCGTCTCTGTCGTCTCTGTCGACGCGCCAAGCCACATAGCTGGACACGAGTAGGGCAACGCCTACGGAACCGATAACCACCGCTGGGATTCTGTAGACCAGATCCATCATGAAAGACAGCAGGACGAATCCGAGCCCAAGGGCGGTTAGAATCGAACCGGGCACGAAGAGGCCGACCCATGCCCGCTTAGGCTGCTCTCGTGAGAGCGACAGTGCCTCGGCGAGCTTCGAGCCTTCCGGGCTTTGCATGGCTTGGGCGAAAGCCTCCCCGGTCGAGAACTTGTCGATGAGTTGACGGATCAGCTCGGCTCTGCGGTCAGTATTCCGTTGCCGGGTTACGGTGTTTAACCAAACGACCACGGCGATCATGGCAAAAAAGGCGATTGGGATCAAGTAGGATCCAAGGGGCATTGCTTACGAGTCTCCTTGGGAACGCTTAGTGGGGCCAACGGTGGCTTGATGCGCTCCTCACCCAGAAACACGGTGTTTCCGACCGATTGGTTAACAGCCGGATCTAGCTTCCGCCCCTAGCCGTTGCCCACGAGTGTCAGGCAATTCGTGCGCTTGCAAATCGCGAGTTCTGAGCTTGGCTGGCCAGCACACACGCTAGACGCCCGCCACAGTGGCTTCGATCAGCCAGTCCACTACCCGCTTGAGCGCTTCTTCGTGAGTAGCGCCGGATTCTACTGCCTGCCGGTAGGTTTCGAACTGTTGGTGTGAACTCGTGCCTCTCGAAATGATTGTGCGAGCGTGCTCAATCTCGTCGACGCAATCGAAGTACTCGGCGTCATCGCGGAGGATCACGACAAGCTCTTCCATCAGATCTGCAAATGGCACGATCTCGCCACGCCCGAAGTCCACCATGCCCCGGTCCATGCCATAGCGTTGCGCGCGCCAGCGATTCTCATCGACCAGCATTCGCGCGTAGACTCGCCAGCGCTGGTTATCGCGCCGCAAGCGGTAGAGCATGCGGCACAGGCAGCGGTAGTAGGTAGCGCAGCAGATCGCGTCTTCGATCCGCGTGCAGACGTCTGTAATGCGCATTTCCAAGGTCGGAAATCGCGCACTCGGCCTGACGTCCCACCACATTTTCGTGGCATCTTCCAGCAAGCCTGCCGAAATCATCAAATCGACGGCTCGACGGTATTCCCCGTAGCTTTCGAACCGTTCCGGCAGTCCGGTGCGCGGAAGCTCGTCGAAAACACAGAGACGGTAGGAACGCAGTCCGGTATCCGTGCCTTCCCAGAACGGCGACGAGGTGCTCAGGGCGAGCAGGTGTGGCAGGAAATACGAGACTTGGTTGAGGGTGTCGATTCGGATATTGTTGTCCTCGATGCCGACATGCACGTGCATGCCGCAAATCAGCAGCCTATCCGCGACGAGCTGCATATCCTGTTGCAGCACGTGATAGCGCTCCTTGTCCGTGCGCTTTTGGTCTCTCCAGCGTGCAAAGGGATGGGTGGACGCGGCGATTGGGGCCAACCCGTGCTCCGCCGAGAGGTCCGCCACCGTCCGCCGAAGGCGCACGATCTCGCCCCGCACCTCCGGAATCGAGTTGCAGACCGCGGTGCCAACTTCGACCTGTGTGCGCATAAGTTCTGTGCTGAAGTGGCCCTCAAGGTGGGTTTCGAATGCCTCGACGAGCCCGGTCGGAGGCTCGTCCACCAAATCGCGGGATTCGCGGTTGACGAGTAGGTATTCTTCTTCGATCCCGACGCTGAAGCTTGGCTCGGGCAGCGGCACTACGACACCTGCCACTGGCACCGGGCCGCTTCCAGTGCTCGCTCCAGTGCGTTGCCGAGCATCTTTGAGAAATATGTGATGCGGTGCTGTCTGGCTAGCAAGTCCTCGCGGATCTCTACTAAGGCGTAGGGCAGTCCAGCGGTTGATGCGTGCTGCATGCGAGAGAAGTCGAACTTCCCCTTGGCCGAATAGGGCTCGTTGTCGCCGACAATGATGCCGGGATTGCTCCGCAACTCCGCCATCAACGGCTCGGCCAGGCTGCTGTCTCGGTCCCACAGGACGCCGAAGTGCCACGGGCGCTTGAAGCCGTTCATTCTTGGCGTGAACGTATGCACGGCGATGTAAATCGGGGTCGCGCCGCTCTCTCGCATCTTGTCCAACAAGTCCCTAATGGCGGCGTGATAGGGCTTGAACAGGGCGTCTTCGCGCCTTTCCACTTCGGACTGTGACAGGGCTAGGTTTCCCGGGATCTGAGTGCCATCGCTGATTTCTGGGATAGAAGCCCCGGTGCGCAGTTCGCGGTTGCAATCGATCACGAGGCGCGAATAGTGCGTCATGATCGCTGGAGCGTCGAATCGCCTCGCTAGGCGGATCGTTGCCTCCGCCGCGCCTCGATCCCAGCCGATGTGACGTTGCAGGTCGCTAGCCTGCAAGCCTAGGCTGCCGAGGCTCTGCGGCACTGTCCATGACGCGTGATCGCAAGTGAACAGAAGCGGTGCTCGACCGCCGGGGTTCACGATCCGGTAGGGTGGCGGCTCGTGTGGCGCTAGCAGGGGCGCTACGGCCTGTGATGTCCCGTTCGTGCTGATCACTTTGTCCTGCACTGGGCTCTCCCGGTCGGTGCGGAATCTCGGCTTTGATCGGTCAAGGGGCGAGGAACAGCGGCTTGATGTGCCGCTCGTAGAGATTCTCGGTCACGTTCTTGGAGATCGTCTGCTCGCACTCGCCGAGCATGCCGAGGTAGCGTTCGCCCATCTTGGCCGCGATCTTATAGCCCACGTGCAGGAGTTGCCGCAGGTGCAGGTTGAATTCCGGGCAACTCTGGTCGTGCCGCAGCGCCGAGGTATATTGCGTGGCGTCCCAGTCAGCGACTGCCGCCGGGGCTGGAAGTTTGCTCGCGTCGATGTCGATGACGGCCGCGTACGGCGCGCAGAGCGCCTCGCGAGCGGCAAATGCCTCTGAGTACACGTCCTTGGCCAGCGCTAAGCCGTCACCGCCGGCCTCGGCCAGGCCAATCAGTTCTTCCAACCAGTTGGTGCCCGCCGTCTTGACGTGGACGCCGGCCCCAAACTTGCGGGTGCCGCTGCGAATGGCGTCATAGATCGAGAACTTGTCCGAACCCGAGTGGACGCTGAGCTTAAGTCCTGTCGGCAGGCCGTATGCGGCCACGGCGTGACGGATGACGGCGATGTCGTCCGAGAACTCCTTGTTGAATTGCTCAGTGTCTCCGACGTAGTCGACGCCCTTGTTGAATCTGCCCGTGAACTTCGGCGCGATAGTCTGTATCGGGATGCCCTCGTCGGCGACCGCCGCGAGAATAACCAACAGCTCGGCCGGAGTCTGAGGATAGTCGGTCTCGTCCATCGAAACCTCTGTAATGAAGTTTCCATTACCTTTGGCGGACTCGATGTGGCGGTAGATCCGCCCCGCTTCCTGCACGGCGAACAGGAACTGAGCGGCGGTGCGCTCAACGCTTTCCTTGGTGGTTTCGAAGGCCTCGTCGATGCCTTCGATTTCGATCTTGCCGATGAGTTCGGGGTGGGCAGCGATCAAGGCATCGACTGCCGAGGCGCCGGCAGGTTTGCCGATGGCGTACGCGACGTCAAGCGTGAAAAAGTCACTAGTCTCAAGGTAGCCATCGACCGTGTCGAGGTTGATGTGGTCGGCATCGACGTAATAGCGCTTGCCCCAGGCAAGCTCGCGGACGGCCGCGTCCGCCGCGGCCCGCACGATGGGGGGCGAAGTGCCGACTGTGAGGTGTTCGCGGTGGGACTTGTTCCAAGTAGGGATCACCTCTACGCCTTGCTCCGCCGCCAGCATGCAGGCTCGCAGTTGCGGCCGTGCTTGGTGAGCAAAGCGGTCGCCGACTCCAAAGGTGAATTTCTCAATTTGCATTGTGGTGAAGCCACCCAGGGACGATACGGAAGCTTAAGGCCCGCTCCCGGGCGACTAGGGACATTCTAGCGAACGCCCCTTTTGCTGGGCGGAACTTCCTCAATCTCCGGCCGGATGACCGAGCGCGGGAGCAGCGTGACGGGCGGTCCGAGAAATGACTCGAGGCCCTTGCGAGCGCGGCAGATGGCCCAGCGGGCCCGCGCAAGCCTATGCGAACGCGCCCAGCGGCTCGAACTCTCCCTTCAGAATCGAACGCGTGTCCGCGTGCCCCATCCACTCGGCGATCATTGTCGCGTACACGCGCCGGAAGTCCGTCGTCATCTTCAGATTGCCAGAATCGCTGTCGGTCAGGCTCGGCGTAGCACCGTAGAACCCACCCTTGACCCGGTCCCCGATCACGAACATCGGTCCCGCCGTGCCGTGGTCGGTGCCTTCGCTGGCGTTCTCTTCGATCCGCCGCCCAAACTCGGTGAAGACCATCATCGAGACGTCAGCCGCTCGCCCGATGCGTGACATGTCGACCATGAATCCCCGTATCGCATCGGCCGTGTACATCAGCAGGCGGCTGTGCAGGTCCGCCTGATGCACGTGTGTGTCAAAGGAGTTTCCGCGGTAGGCCACGTAGTAGACCTGCGTTGGCAGTCCGGCGGCGATCAGAGCCGCCACCTTGCGCAGATCGCTTGACAGCCCTCCGGCAATGCCGTAGTCGACCGGGGTGCGGTACGAACTCCATGCGTCTCGTACTAGTGCCCCGCTGTCCGCCGCGTTACGGGCGACGTTACGCAGGAATGCCAAGGTCGGATTCTGCGAGTCGGCACTGAGATCGAAGGCTGCGATCGAACGCTTTTCTGCTTCTGATCCCGCGCGCCGCAATTGCGAAGGTTCGGCAAAGACCAGAGGAGGGTGCAGCTTGCCTCGCACCGCCAGAGATTGCGAGGTTCCGATGTTCACGATCGCGTTGCGGATCCCGGTATCTGAGTAGGCGTCTGCGAATCGGCCGACCCATCCCAAAGTCTCGCCGCCGTTTGGCACGCCGGTGTGCCAGAAACTCATGGACGAGAAGTGGGACAGGCTTGGATCGGGATAGCCGCACCCTTCGACCACTGCCAGCTTGCCGTCCTTGTACAGCCGCTCGAAGCCGACCAGAGACGGATGGAACCCCGCCTCATCGCTGATCGCGATCGCATCTTCCCTGCGAATTCCGATCCGCGGGCGAACCCGGTAGTATTCGTCGTTGCGGTAAGGCACGACCGTATTGAGGCCATCGTTGCCGCCGGTCAACTCCACCACGACGAGAATCCGTTCCGGATTCGATCCAGCCTTGCCGTGAAGAGCGTCCGCGGCCAACGCGTTCGACGTGTGCTGGAGGAGGGCGGGCAGGCCGAGGCTAACGCCAAGTCCGTTCAATCCCTGACGCAAGAAATCACGGCGTCGCGGATCCTTGGCTAAGTGACGTAGGTCCATGGTTTCACCCCAATTGGTACTCCGGGGAGCACAGCACGACGTATAGCACCGTGCGTAAAGCGGCTTCCAACTCAGCTCGCTCGTGCCCTAGCGCGTGCGATCCGATCCGGTCTGCCAGCAGGTCTGCCAACACCCTTCTGTCCGCGTCCGCAAGTGGCGCTCTCAGGAAGCGCTTTACTAGGTGATCGACCGCATTGCTCGCGGTTTCCGCACCGGACGCTCGGACCATCGCTGCGAGTTGGAAGTCCGCTGCATGGCGCGGCACCAACTTGATTCTCTCGTAGGCCAGCACGTAGCCGCGGTAGCCTCCGTAGCGCGTGTTGTACTCCTCGTCGGCGTCGGCCAGCATGCTAGAGCCCGAATCTCCCGAGCGCGTTGCATTGGTGATGTTCATGCCTTGGGCCAGCCGCTGGGCCACGCGCTCGTAGATGCCCGGCAGGCGCCGGTCCGGATGCCCGAACGATTTCGGATCCTGCGGGAACAGTATTTCCCGGACTGCGTTGCCCCGCTCGAGCAGCGTCGCGGGAGTGATCCACGTGCGGCCACCGGACCAGCCGGCCACGTTCGGGGGATAGAGCAGGGCTTGGCCTAGGCGCCTCGTCTGCGCGTTGAAGTCGGGAATCGTGGGTGCCCCGGCAAGCCCCAGTTTTCTGTAGGTCGAAACGAGGAGTTGAACCGGGCTCTTGATCTGGGTGGCAACCGAGGGGGAGCTGTAGAAGTCCCGGGATAGGTAGATCGCCCTGAGCAATGGCTTGACTTCGTAGTCTGCTTCGCGGAAGACGCGGGCCAAGCGGGTCTTGGTGGTAGCGGAGGGGACTTCGCGCACGAAGAAGCGGTAAATCTTTGTGGAGATAAATTCCGCCGTTACCGGCTGGGCCAAGATGATGTCGACGATGTCGTCCCCATCGAATGCGCCGCGCTGCCCCAAGAACTCCTTCATGCCGTCGTCGTGCTTTTCCCGGTCGACTCGGAATTCGAGCACATCGTTCGTCCAGCCGGTGAACGCCCGCGACGCCTCGCGAATGTCGCGCTCGGTGTAGTTCCCGACGCCCATCGTGAAGAGCTCGAGCAACTCCCTGCCGAAATTCTCGTTGGGGTGGTCCTTGACGTTTTGCCCGTTGTCCAGGTACACGAGCATTGCTGGGTCGCGCATCACCGCCAATAACAGATCGCGGAAGTTGCCGGTGGCGTGCTCCCGCAGCGTCTGGTTTTGCAACAGCAGCTTGCGATAGTCGCGCACCTTGGTTTCCGATGTGGCGAAGTGGCCATGCCAGAAAAGCGTCATCTTCTCTTCTAGCGGGCGTGGCGTTGCCACCATTCGATCTGCCCACCACAGCGCTACCCGCCGAGTTTCTAGAGCGTTGGCGCGCAAGCCATAGAAGAACTTGTCCACCACTGGCTGAAGTCGCCGAGAGGATCCCGGCGGCAGGACTTCCTCGCCAAGGGCCCGCCCGCCGGAACGTGCGATCCGCACCGCTTCCGCCCGGCTCGGCGGGAACGGGTCCATACCGTGATCCCATAAGCCCGATTCGTCGAAGTCCGCCAGCGCTGACGCGTCAATGCCTTCGTAGTCGACAATGTGGTTCACCGCACCAGCCACTGGCATTTCGGCCAGTGCTTGGATTTCTTCGGGAGTTCCGCCAAAGCCCGCTCGCTCAAGCAGGTGGGCGGCTAGGTCGTGGCTCCAGTCGGCTTCGCTGATCGGGTTCAGGTCGTCCACCCATGTGGCCGCCTCCTCGTTCTCGGGTTCTCCGAATGCTGGCACACACAGCAGGAATCCTACCAGGCTCGCCAGAATTATTACCCGCGCGCGGGTACACTGCCTATCGCTGCTCTGCATACCGTGGGGACCGAACTCTTGGCGGAGATTTCCGCCTGTTCAATCCTAGCCTAACCGTCCGTGAGGCGGATTGCTTGCCGAGTCCAGCCGACGATCTCTGCCCTTAAATGCCCCAGGGTGCGTGTGATGCTGGGGGCTCGGGGCAGTGCGTTCCGCTGCAGGGCGATCTCTCTTGCTCGGCAGGTCGTCGTACGGCGGCCGAACCGGCCTGTGGCCCCGGTTGCCGGTAAAGTAGTGTAGCTGGGGGAATACATCATATGGCAGATCAAGTAGCCCGCATCCGTATCGAGCTGAGGCGCACCAAGCCAAGGATCTGGCGCCGCGTTGACGTGCCACTCTCGTACACCCTGATCTCGTTGCACGAGGTCATCCAAATCGCATTCGAATGGCACGGCGGCCATCTGCATGAGTTCGATATCGATGGCAGGAGCTTCTGCGACCCCGCCTTGAATGAGGACGGTTTACCGGACCCGTTCGGATGGGATCCGGAAGATTCCGGGAAGATTCAGCTGCGAGAGATTGTCGACTCCGGAATCAAGAGATTCGACTACATCTATGATTTCGGTGACGACTGGCGACACATTGTCACGATCCTGCGGGTCTTGGATGCAAAGCCCGACACCACCTATCCAGCACTGGTCGCAGGTGCCCGTTGCGCTCCAAGGGACGATATCGGGGGCGTTTGGGGGTTCTATGAATTTGTCGAGGCGGCGCGTGATCCGAACCACCCAGACCGCGAGCAGTACGCAGAATGGCCGGGGGGAGCATTACATGCAAGCCTTCGATCCGGAAGACTTTGACGACGAGTCAATCCGGGTACGCTTCGCTGCCCTAGCTAGACGCATTGGATAACTTTGTTCGGCACGTCGAAGTGATGAGTGGCTCGAAGGGCTCGGCGCTTAGACAGCCAGCCGTTCACCCAATGAGGCGAACACGCTACTATTGTTGGGCAGCAGGCTATAAGACATGAGCGAGCGTGTCGCCCGAATTCGAATGGAGTTGAGGTATTCGTCGCCAAAGATCTGGCGCCGGGTCGAGGTGCCGGTTGACTTCACGCTGGGGGACTTGCATGACGTGATGCAAGCCGCGTTCGACTGGGACGGGGATCATCTTTGGGGCTTCCACCTCGGGAAGGGGGACCTCGACAAGTTCCCCTTGGTGGGAAACATGGGTTGGGGGCCTGATGAAGCAGACGAAGTTCAGCTGCAGACACTCATAAACCGGAGTGTCAAGAAGTTCAAGTACATATACGACTACGGGGACGGCTGGGAACACCTCATTACGGTCATGCGAGTCCTAGACGCTGTCCCAGGCACCAAGTACCCGAATTTGGTTGCCGGTGCTAACTGCGCGCCGATCGAAGACATCGGAGGCATGTGGGGGTTCTATGAATTCGCGGAGGCATCACAGAACCCGAGCCATCCGAGGCGCGCAGAATTCGAGGAATGGTTGGGCGAGGAGGCGATGAACGAATTCGACCTCGAACGCTGCGATAAGGAACTTATCGAGCGTCGCTTCAAGAAGTTCTGGTGATGCGGCAGATGCCGGACAATGAGTCGAGGCACACGAACTCAGCTAGGACCACCCGCTTTGCGACCAACTGGAGAAGAGTTGTCGCCGTCGGCCGCCAATGGAGTTCCGCTCGGCCGCTACCAGGCCCGACGTGCGTCGCGCGCGACGATTCCACCGACCGCTTGTTCAAGGTGTAGGTGTACTCAGTGGGCAGTCACACCCTGCTTCGCTGCGCCCCGCAAGACCTTGCGTCGCCTCGACGGCGGCGCTCCAATCACCGCCGTCGGCTTCAATGTCAACGCGAACCTCGGCAACGTCGGCCCGTTTCGGCCAATCCTTGCCCGCTGTTCCGGCAGCCATCCCAACCCGAATCCTACGACTCCGCCTGTAGCTGTCTACCGGTGCGCGGCGAGACGTTCCATGCCTGCCCGTGGCAGTTGCGGCGGTCCGGGCGGATTTGGCAAAGTCCGAGGGATCGAGACTGATGCCGGGTGTACTTGACGGAGTGCGAGTCGTCGACTTTGGGCGGTACATCGCGGGACCGTGGTGTGCTGCGCTGCTGGGCGACTTCGGAGCGGATGTGATTCGCGTCGAGAAGGTTGATGGCGGCGAAGACAGGTTCATCAGCCAGATCAGCCGCGAAGACGGCAGCGGAGCGATGTTTCTGCAGGTCAACCGTAACAAGCGCTGCCTCACGCTGGATCCTACCACCGAGGCGGGCAAGGAAGTGCAACGTCGGCTAGTAGCGACCGCCGACATCGTGGTTGCCAACATGCCGAAGCGCGCTCTCGAAAAGCTGGGACTCGATTACGCTGCGCTAACCGCCATCCGGCCCGATTTAATCCTCGTATCGAACACTTGCTTCGGAAATGTCGGCCCGTACTCGGCCAAGTTGGGATTTGACGGGCTGGCTCAGGCGATGTGCGGCAACATGCATCTCACCGGCAGGCCGGATGAGCCCATGAAGTCGTACGCTCCGTGGGTCGATTTTGGGACCGCTTCGCTGTGCGCTCTAGGCGCTGTGGTCGCGCTGATGGCACGCCAGCAGACCGGCTGTGGCCAAGAAGTGCAGGGAGCCCTGCTGTTGACTGCCCTGACCACTGCCAGCCCAGCCCTGATCGAACAGGCCGTTAACAGGCCCGATCGGGTGGCGACCGGCAACCGCGGCCAACTCAACGCTCCTTCCGACGTGTTCGCGACCCAGGACGGTCACATCATGATCTTGGTCACCGGAGCGCCCATGTTCGCTCGCTGGGCAAAGTTCCTTGGCGAGTCGCACTGGCTCGAGGACGAGCGCTTCCAATCGGACGATTCCAGAGGGGCGCACGCGGAGATCTTTAGCTCGCGGATGGCAAATTGGTGCGCAGCCAGGACCACCGAGCAGGCGCTCGAGGAACTGGAAGCCGCGCGAGTGCCAGCCGGACCGGTTTACACGCCCCAACAGACTTTGGACGATCCCCAAGTCCGAGCGAGCGGGTTTCTTGAGGAGGTTGCCTATCCTGGAGCCCCTGTCGCGGCACCGCTTGTGCCTACTCCCGTTCGGTTGGTCAATACTCCGGGAAAGATTCGGCGACGTGCGCCGGAACTGGGCGAGCACACTGACGAAATCTTGGCCGAACTCGGCTATACGCCGGACGACGTGGGGCGCATGCGTGCCGCCCGCGTCATCTAGTCTTGCCCCAAGAGTGCCTTAAGGGTCTGGACTATGTCTGTGCGAGCGACTTCCCGCTGGCCGAAACGGGCCGATTTCCAGTCCTCGTGTTCAGCGATCGCGCCGCCCGCTTCGTGAGCGACCGCCATCTGCTTGAGGGTGACCACCCCCCGTTCAGCCTCGTCGCTGCCCATGAGGATCGCGTAGGGGATGCCGAGCCTGTCGGCCCGCTTGAGCTGCTTGCCTAGCCTGCCAGAACCCACGTGGATCTCTGTGCGGATCGCGGCCCGACGCAGTTCGAACGCGAGCTGCAGGCAGTCTTGCTTGAGCGCGGCATCCATCACCGTTACCAAGACTTGGGCAGGGGTCTTGGCCGGCTGGATCTTGCCGAGATGCTCCATGGCCGCCAAGAGACGGTCCACGCCCAGCGATGCCCCTGTCGCAGGTATGGGCGGGCCTCCGAAGCGAGCAACCAAGTTGTCGTAGCGCCCTCCGCCGAAGACCGATCCGAATTGGGGCGCGTCCAGCAATACCGCTTCGAAGACCGGCCCGGTGTAGTAGGCCAACCCGCGGGCGATACTCACGTCCAATGCCACGCGATCACTGCCGTACCCGAGCGCGTCAAGGTCGGAAGATATGCCCTCGATCACATCCAGCTGCTCGCCGCTGCCTTCGACGCTCGCGAAGAGGGAGCGCAACTGTCTCAAAACGTCCCCGCGGTCGGTACCCGAGATCGACAGGAAGGCCTCGATGGCGGAGACTTGGCCATCGCTGAGTCCGACGCCACGGATCGTGTCCCCGGACTCGTCTCGATAGCCGTTCGTGAGTTCAAGCTTGACCTTGTCGAGCCCAATCTTGTCCAGCTTGTCGAGGACGCGGAAGACGTCCTCTGCGCGATCTGCACCAATGGCAGCGTGTTGCAGTAACAGGTTCAGGATTTCCCGGCTGGAAAAGCGCACCAGGTACGGCCCGACATCAATGGCGCTGAGTGAATCGCAAATGGCAGCAAGGATTTCGGTATCGGCAATCCCGCAGGGTGCGCCGACCGCATCGAGGTCGAACTGCGTAAACTGCCGGAAACGCCCCGGATGAGGCTTGTCCGCCCGCCATACTTGAGAGACTTGGTAGCGCCTGAACGGTAGCGTGAGCTGCGGATATTGGCTGACAACCCTAGATAGCGGAACTGTCAGGTCGAAGCGGAGGCCGAGTTCCTCATCTTCAGGATTCAAGACACGGAAGATCGACTGCTGTGCTTCCTGTCCGGCCGACCCGGAGAGCACGTCGAGATACTCGATCGCAGGAGTGTCGAGAGGCGCGAAGCCGTAGGTCTCGTAAACATTGCGAACCGTGTCGATCAGGCGCTGCCGCGCCAGCATCGTATCGGGCAGTAGGTCGCGCAGGCCCCGCGACAGCCTTGGCTTGATGCTCATGGAAAGCTAACTCCAACCATATCATGTGCTTGTCGCGTGCCCCAGTGCCCGGCTGCACTCCGAACGCGGGTTCTGCCTGCCGCGCAGTTGCAGCCTCGATAAAGCCGCCGTAGCTATGGCAAATTTGCGTAAATTCGTAACCTAGCGCTTGCCGTCCTGCGCCATTATTGGATAGGTTATTGCCATGTCACGCCTAACTTCATCACGCTCAAGACTTGTCTTGCCTCTCCTGCTCGGGTTGGTGGTTCTGACTACCGCCTTGTACGGTGCCGGGTTCTGGGATAAGAAGGACTTCAAGCAGTGGAGTCCCAAGGAAGTGGAGAAGATATACATGGACTCGCCCTGGTCGAAGCGCGTTAGCATCCCGATGGGCTCGCCAATGGCTGCCTTTAGCGAAGGCGGTGCCGGCGCAGGCCGCCGCGGTGGCGGTGGCGGCGGTGGCGGCGGTGCCCCTGGTGCGGGCGGTGGCGGCGGCGGTCGTGGCGGCGGTAGAGGTGGCGGTGGCGGCGGCCAGATGCCTCAGCAGGCTCCGATGCTGAACCTGCAGGTTCGGTTCGACGAGGCCGCTCCGGTCAAGCACGCCAAGGTCAAGTTCAACATGGGTGAGAGCAGCGAGCTCACCCCCGCGATGCAGCAGTACCTAGATGCGCAAGAGCCGTACTACATTGTGGTCGTCGAGGGCCTGCCCGCGATTCTGGCTCGCTTTGAGGAAGAGCCGGAGAAACTCGCTACGACGGCTCGCCTGCGCCGCAAGAAGAAAGACGACATCTACCCGGCCAAAGTAGAGGTCGCGGCTAATCAGCGAGCCACTTTGAAGTACTTTTTCCCGCAGACCGACCCGATCGCACTTGAGGACAAAGAAGTGGAGTTCTTCATGAAGTTCGAGCGCGAGATGATGGCGGGCCTGCGTCCGCAAGGTCAGGGTGCCGGAGGTAGACGCCCACAGGGCGGCCAGGGTGGCCAGGCCGGGCAAGGCGGCCAGCGCCAGCAGAGAGGTGCCGGCCAAGGCGGCGGTCAGGGTGGCCAGCGTGGCCAGGCCGGGCAAGGCGGCCAGCGCCAGCAG
>LXNI01002271.1_pt1 | contig 13798 bp, 21 predicted proteins | sample 809091 | NCBI WGS metagenome assembly LXNI01 (sample SAMN04870527, study PRJNA318959) | sponge metagenome | biome: 01000161; feature: marine sponge reef; material: water | host: Sarcotragus foetidus | place: Greece: Milos, Mediterranean Sea | collected 2013-05-29 | depth 5-7 m | reverse complement strand
GCCGCCGACGCCGGCACGCCGCGCCGCTCGGTCGGTCATGACGCCCAGGTTCGTACTGACAACGGCTATTCCCAAACCGCCACGGACGCGGGGAAGTTCGTCGCAGGGCTTGTAGATGCGGAGCCCCGGACGGCTGACCCGATTGATGTCGGCGATCACGGGTTCATCGTCGACGTAGCGTAGGGAAATGCTGAGCGAGGGCTTGGTATCCTCGGTGGTCTGGTAGTCACCGATGTAGCCTTCGTCCCGCAGCACCTTGCAGATCGCCGTTTTCAACGTCGAACTTGGCAATGAGACCGACTCGTGGCGCGCCCGCTGGGCATTCCTGATCCGCGTCAGGAGGTCGGCGATGGGATCCTGCATGCTCACGATCCGTTCACCCTACCAACTCGCCTTGACGAGCCCGGGGACGTCGCCCCGGTTCGCCGCTTCACGCAGCTTGTTGCGGCCGAGGCCGAACTTGCTGTAGACGCCCCGCGGTCGCCCGGTTTGGCCGCAGCGGTTGCGGAGCCGCACGGGGGAGGCGTTGCGCGGCAGCTTCTGCAGTTGCTGCTGCGCCTGCCAGCGCTCGGCGTCCGACGCGCTCCGGTCGCCGATGATCTTCTTCAACTCGGCTCGCTTCGCCGCGTACTTGGCGACGATCTTCTGGCGCTTCTTCTGGCGCTCGATGACGGAAATCTTTGCCATTGACTCTGTTGTTCCTCTTGGTTGGGCCGTCGTTCGTCAGTTCCGGAAGGGGAAGTCGAACCCCTTCAGGAGCGCGAGGCCCTCTTCGTTCGTGCTCGCCGTAGTCGTGACGACGACGTCAAGACCCCGGATCTTGTCGATCTGGTCGTAGTCGATCTCGGGGAACACGATCTGCTCCGAAATCCCCATCGAGAAGTTGCCGCGGCCATCGAACGAACGCGGGTTCAAACCTCTGAAGTCCCGCATACGCGGAATCGCGATACCGATCAGTCGCTCGACAAACTCATACATCCGTGTTCGACGAAGCGTGACCTTGCAGCCGATGGGGAAACCCTCGCGAATCTTGAATCCCGCTTCGGACTTCCGGGCTTTCGTGATGACCGGCTGTTGCCCTGCGATGAGCGACAGATCCGACACCGCCGCATCCATCGTCTTGCGGTCGCCCAAGGCATCGCCCACGCCCATGTTGAGCGTGACCTTGGCGAGCCGGGGGGCTTCCATGACCGACCGGTAGCCGAACTGCTCGACCAATGCGGGTCGGACATCGTCTATGTACCTAACTCTCAAATCCGACACGGTCGCTTGTCCTGTTTTCCGTCGGGAAAGTTTGTTACTCGATTCATATTCTCAATGCCGTCAAAGCGGGCTGGGTCGCCTCGCTAGTCCTCATCCACCAGCGTCTTGGTGGATTTGAAATAACGCACCCGTTTGCCGTTCTCTTCGCGGATGCCGACACGGTCGGCCTTGTCGGTCTCGGGATTGACCAGGGCGACGTTCGATACCGCGATGGGTGCTTCGATGTCCTTGATTCCGCCGGGGTCGTTGTTCATCGGGTTTGCCCGGGAGTGCTTCTTCACCAGGTTGATCCCCGAGACAAGCAGCCTGTCCTCGGACACGACCTGCAGCACTTCGCCGCGCTTGCCGCGGTCGCGGCCGGCGATTACGACGACCTCGTCCTGCTTTCTCAATTTCCGCATATCGAGCACGTACCCTTTCTGCTAGAGCACTTCGGGTGCCAGGGATGCGATCCGCATGAAGCGTTCGCTACGGAGTTCCCGGGTAACCGGTCCGAAGATCCGCGTTCCCACGGGTTGCAGCCCCGCCGTGAGCAACACGGCGGCGTTCTGGTCGAAGCGGATCAGCGACCCGTCGGTTCGACGCACGCCGTGCTTGGTGCGCACCACGACGGCGTTCATGACTTGGCCCTTGCGGACCCGACCCCGCGGGATGGCTTCCTTGACCGCCACCTTGACGACGTCGCCGATGCCCGCGTAACGCCGGCGGGACCCGCCGAGAACCTTGATGCACTGCACGCGACGCGCGCCGCTGTTGTCGGCGATGTCGAGCATGGTCTGGGCTTGAATCATCGTTGCTTCCCTAATTCCCCAGCACGGTCAAGCCGCTGACTCGTCGGTGGCTGCGCCGAGCGTCGAGGTATCGCGGTAGCGTTCAACGATCTGCCCCAACGTCCAGGACTTCGTCTTGGATATCGGCCGCGTCTCGACGATCGTCACGACATCGCCCTCGTTGCACGTGTTGGTTTCGTCGTGGGCGGCGATCTTGGACGAGCGGCGGATGAACTTGCCGTAGACGGGATGCTTGACGCGGCGCTCCAGGAGAACCGTGATGGTCTTGTCGGCCTTGTTCGAGACCACCACGCCGGTGCTCTCGCGCGACGACGGTGGGCTCTCGGCCGCCGTTTCGGCAGACGGTTCCTCGGTTGCGGCATCGACACGTTCATCCGCGGCGGATGCGTCGTCGTGCTCACCGACGGATGTTGAATCGGCGTCCTGGGCGGACGTTGGCGTCAGTTCGTCAGGCATCAAGCCTTCTCCCGGATCAGTGTCTTCACCCGCGCGATGTCTCGTCGGGTGCGGGTAAGCACGTGCGTCTGCGGCAGCAGTTCGCTGGCGCGCTGCATGCGCAGTTGGAACTGTTCCTTGCGCAGTCGCACGAGCTCGTCCCCGAGTTCCTCGAGTGTCTTGGACCTTAGGTCCTTGAGTTCATCAGCGGTCATCTCGTCCTTCCCGTTTAGAACAGCGACCGTTTGACGAACGCGGTTGGAAACGGCAGTTTCGCCGCCGCCAGTCCGAGTGCTTCCCGGGCGACTTCCTCCGCGACGCCTTCCATCTCGTAGAGAACGCGACCCGGTTGTACCTGCGCAACCCAATACTCGACGCTGCCCTTGCCCTTTCCCTGGCGTACCTCGAGCGGTTTCTTGGTGATTGGCTTGTCCGGGAACACGCGAATCCACACCTTGCCGCCACGCCGTACATGCCGCGTCATGGCGCGGCGTCCGGCCTCGATCTGCCGGGCGGTCATGCGGCCGCGACCGGTGGCCTTCAGGCCGTATTCGCCGAAGTTGACCCGACTGCCACGGTGGGCCAGGCCGCGATTGCGGCCCTTGTGCTGTTTTCGGAATTTGGTGCGTTTCGGCTGCAGCATGCTTCTTCTCGCTCAAACGGCCCCGCCTAGCGGGACCGCGCGGTGTCCCGGTTGTCCGGTTGGTCACCAAGGATCTCGCCTTTGAAGATCCAGACCTTGACGCCGATGATCCCGTAGGTCGTCATGGCTTCCGCCGTGGCGTAGTCGATGTCGGCGCGCAACGTGTGCAGCGGAACCCGGCCTTCGGCGTAGGTTTCCGAGCGTGCGATTTCGGCGCCGTTCAGGCGTCCTGCCACGCGCACCTTGATGCCCTCGGCGCCAAGGCGCATCGCGTTCTGCATGACGCGGCGCATGGCCCGTTGATGGCGGACGCGCCGCTCGAGTTGCTGAGCGATGTTCTGCGCCACCAGCAAGGCGTCCAGTTCCGGCTTGCGGATCTCCTCGACGTTGATGTGCACAGGCACGTCCATCCGCCGCGCGAGATCCCGCCGCAGACGGTCGACATCCTCGCCCTTCTTGCCGATCACGATGCCCGGCCGCGCGGTGTGGATGGTGATCCGGGCCGTCTGCGCCGGACGCTCGATGTCGATCCGGCTGACGGATGCCTGGGCAAGCTGCCTCGAAATGTACGCCCGTACGTCGAGGTCGCTTTTCAGGTACTTGGCGTAGTCCTTCTTGCCCGCGTACCAAACGGACGTGTGCTCCCGAACGATGCCGAGCCGCAGACCTGTCGGTGAAACCTTCTGACCCATCGTCCCTACCTATGCCTCAACCACTTGTGACGGCCACCGCTTCAACGATCCAGCCCGTCGGTCAGCGTGACCGTCACGTGGCAGGTGCGTTTGAAGATGCGGTCGGCACGCCCCCGGGCCCGCGGCCGGATGCGTTTGACCGTAATGCCTTCGTTCACGTAGATCTCCGAGATCGTCAAGTCGTCGACGTCGGCGCCCTCGTTGTTCTCGGCGTTGGCCATGGCCGACTCCAGCACCTTGCGAACGAGCGGCGCGCTCTTCTGGGTACTGAAGCCCAGGATGTCGATCGCGTCCGACACCGCCTTGCCGCGCACCTGGTTGACCACCAGGCGCGCCTTGCGGGGCGAAACCCGGAGCCTCTTGGCAGTCGCGCTAACTTCCATTGCTGATCTCGCTCAAAGTAAGTTCCCTGAACGCCTACCGGCGTGCCCGGCGGTCGGCATCGTGACCCCGGTACGTGCGCGTGGGCGCGAACTCGCCGAGCTTGTGGCCAACCATGTCCTCGGAGACGAACACCGGCACATGCGCACGGCCGTTGTGGACCGCAATGGTGAGCCCCACCATGTCGGGGATGATCATGGATCGACGGGACCACGTGCGTATCGGCCGCCGGTCGTTGGCGGCCGCGGCCTCGTTGACCTTGCGCATCAGGTGCAGGTCCACGAACGGTCCCTTGCGTAGCGATCTGGGCATGACTCGTTCCCTTGAGATCCTTTGGCGGCTAGCGGCGGCCGCCGCGGCGACGGATGATGAGCTTGTCGGTACGCTTGTTCTTGCGCGTCCTGTACCCCTTCGTCGGCAGGCCCGTCGGCGATACGGGATTCCGGCCTCCGGACGACTTGCCCTCGCCGCCGCCGTGCGGGTGGTCGACGGGATTCATGGCCACGCCGCGAACGGTCGGCCGGACGCCACGCCACCGCTTTGCGCCGGCCTTGCCCAGCGAGCGCAGGCTGTGCTCGCTGTTGCCGACCTCGCCGAGCGTCGCGCGACACTCGACCGGAACGCGACGCATTTCGCCGGAACGCAGCCGCAGCGTCGCGTACGCGCCCTCGCGGGCGACCAGTTGGCACGAGGTGCCGGCGCTCCGCGCAAGCTGCGCCCCCTTGCCGGGCTTGAGCTCGACGCAATGTACGACGCTTCCGACCGGTACATTGCGCAGCGGCATCGCATTCCCCGGGCGGATCGGCGCCGTGGAACCCGACAGCAGTTCATGGCCGGCGGCAATCCCGCGCGGCGCGACGATATAGCGGTATTCGCCGTCGGCGTACTTGAGCAGCGCGATGTTCGCGCTTCGGTTGGGATCGTATTCCAGCCGTGCCACCACCGCCTTGATGCCGTCCTTGTCGCGCCGGAAATCGATCTTGCGGAAGTGCTGCTTGTGGCCACCGCCACGGTGCCGCGTCGTGATTCGGCCGGCACCGTTGCGGCCTCCGCTCTGGCTCTGCGGCTCGAGCAGGGGCTTGTACGGCGTGCCTTTGTGCAGCGTCGGGTCGACGACCTTGACGACGAACCGTCGTCCGGGCGATGTCGGTTTGGCTTTGACGACAGGCATGGGGATTGCGCTAGTCCCGGTTACCGCGGTTTGGCTTCACAGTAGGTCGCATCTCTCTAGCCGTTAGGTCTCCGTGCTTCTTGCTTGCGGCATGGCAACGCTAGCGTTCCGCCGCGTAGTCGATGCTCGAGCCCTCGGCGAGCCGAACGTAGGCCTTCTTCCAACTCTTGTGGCGCGACTTAACGCCTCGGAAGTTGCGCTTGACCTTGCCTTTGACGTTCAGCGTGGTCACGTTGGTTACGGTGACGGAAAACAGTTCCTCCACCGCGACCTTGATTTCCCGCTTCGTGGCGTCGCGGGCCACCTTGAACGCGTACTGGTTGCTGGCGGCACCGAGATTGGTCGCCTTTTCGGTGATGTGCGGCTCCACGAGCACGGTGTACAAGCGCTCCTTGTTCATGCGGCCAAGCGCTCCTCGACCGCCTTGAGCGCGTCCGTGGAAATCAGCACGTTCTCGCACCCGATGAGGCTCACGGGATCGATGTCACGTACCGTGCGAACGTCGACCGCCGGCAGGTTGCGAGCCGCCAGTGCGAGATTGGCATCGGCCTCGGCCACGACGATCAGCACGTCGCGCAAGCCCAACTCGTCGAGCTTCGAGGCTAAGGTTTTCGTCAGGGAGGATTCGAGAGAGAGGTCTTGGGGCGGGAAGGCTTGGATGCGGTCCTGGCGGATCAGTTCCGAAAAAATACAGCGAATGGCGCCCCGGTACATCTTGCGGTTCAACTTGACCGCATGCTGCTGCGGTCGCGCTGCGAACGTCCGGCCGCCGCCGCGCCAGATCGGGCTGCGAATGGAGCCGGCGCGCGCGCGCCCGGTACGCTTCTGCCGATGCGGCTTGCGGCCTCCGCCGCGGACCTCGCCGCGGGACTTCTGCGCACGGGTACCGGAGCGACCCCCGGCCAGGTAGGCCACCACGGCCTGATGCACCAACGCCTCGTTGAAGGCGCATCCGAATGCCTCTTCGGACACTTCGAGGGGCGTTCCCGCCACGCTGGCAACCGATAGACTCATGCCGAGTCGTCCGCGGGGCGTCGCTTGGTGGCGGGCCGGACGCAGATGTCGGCGCCCGGTGCACCGGGTACGGCCCCCTTGATCAACAGGAGGTGCTTCTCGGGGACGACGTCCACGATGGTGAGGTTTTGGACGGTGACCCGGTGATTGCCGAGTTGGCCAGCCATTTTCTTGCCCTTGAAGACGCGGCCGGGGGTCTGGCATTGGCCGATGGACCCAGGCGCGCGGTGCGAGACGGAGTTGCCGTGGCTCGCGTCCTGACTGCGAAAGTTCCACCGCTTGATGGCCCCGGCGTAGCCTTTCCCCTTCGAGACGCCGGCGACGTCGACGACCTGCCCCTTCTCGAACTGGTCGACCCCGAGTTCCGCGCCCAACTCCAGTCCTTCCGTGGCGCCGTCGAGGCGGAACTCCCAGAGACCTCTGCCAGCGTCGGCATTCGCTTTGGAGAAGTGGCCAGCGAGTGGCCGCGACACGCGGCCGGACTTGACATCGCCAGCCGTGACCTGGACGGCATCATAGCCATCCACGGTCTCGGTCTTGACCTGCGTCACGCGATTCGGCGTGGCGACGACCACGGTCACGGGAATCGACTCGCCGGTGTCCGTGAACACGCGCGTCATTCCGCTCTTGGTGCCGATGACCCCGATGGCCATGTCCTTCTCTCTCTGCCCTCTTTACGCTCGTGGCGCTCGTTGCGTTCGTTGCGTCGCCTAAGCCGACTCACCGGCGAGCCGAGCACGTGGCCGATCCACCCGTGCCTTGGACCGCGCGGACCGCGTCGATCAATTCAAGCTGATTTGCACGTCGACCCCGGCAGCGAGGTCGAGTTTCATCAGCGCGTCCACCGTCTTCTCGGTGGGTTCAACAATGTCCAGCAAACGCTTGTGCGTGCGAATCTCGTACTGGTCCCGGGCGTCCTTGTTGACGAACGGCGAGGTCAACACGGTGTAGCGCTCCTTGCGGGTAGGAAGGGGGATCGGCCCCCGGACCTGCGCGCCGGTGCGTTTCGCCGTGTCGACGATCTCCTCGGTCGACACATCGATCAAGCGATGATCGAACGCCTTGAGGCGTATACGAATGCGCTGGTTCTGTGCCATACCCTTAAACGACCACTCCGTCGGACGGCTTATCGCCGGTAAGCTGCGGTTTGCTGCCGGTTCTTTACTGCGTTACCGCTACAGCGAGCGGCGGGGGAGTAAGGCGTCCCCGAAACGGACGGCGGATTCTACGCACGGTTTGGTCGGCGCGCAACGAATATTTGGCCGGCGGCACCGGGTCTTGGCGACGTTCACGACTTCTTGATGATCCCTTCGGCGATGTTGCTCGGGACCTCGGCATAGCGCTCGAACTCCATGGTGAATGTCGCACGTCCCTGCGTGGCCGAGCGCAGGTCCGTCGCGTAGCCGAACATCTCCGCGAGCGGCACGGACGCACGCACGATCTTTCCTGCCGGATTCTCGTCCATGCCGCCGATCATGCCGCGCCGACGGCTCAGGTCGCCGACGACATCGCCCATGTGGTCTTCCGGGGTCACGACCTCGACCGCCATCACGGGCTCGAGCAGGGCCGGGCTCGCACGCCGCGCGCCCTCGCGCATGGCCATCGCGCCCGCGATCTTGAACGCCATTTCGCTCGAGTCCACCTCGTGGAACGACCCGTCGTAGAGGGTTGCCCGGACGTTGATCAGGGGATAGCCCGCGATTACGCCGTTGCCCATCTGCTCCTCGAGACCCTTGGCCACGGCCGGTATGTACTCGCGCGGTACAACACCGCCGACGATGGCGTCCACGAACTCGAAGTTCTCCGCCTCGTCTTCGCCGTAGGTCGGCTCGAGCTTGACCCAGACGTGGGCGTACTGGCCCCGGCCACCGGTCTGGCGGATGTACTTGGCCTCGTGCTCGATGGTTTGGCGGATGGTCTCCCGGTAGGCCACCTGCGGCTTGCCGATGTTCGCCTCGACGCCGAATTCGCGCCGCATGCGGTCCACGAGCACGTCGAGATGCAGTTCACCCATGCCGGAGATGATCGTCTGCCCCGACTCTTCGTCGGTCTCCACCGAGAACGACGGGTCTTCCTGGGCAAGCTTGCCGAGCGCGACGGACATCTTCTCCTGGTCCGCCACCGACTTGGGTTCGACCGCCACCGAGATCACGGGATCCGGGAAGTCCATGCGCTCGAGGGTGATTACCGAACCGTTGTCGCAGAGCGTATCGCCGGTCGTGGTGGCCTTCAGGCCGATCGCCGCCGCGATGTCGCCGGCGCGCACCTCCTTGATCTCGTTGCGCGCATTCGAGTGCATCTGCACCATGCGGCCGATCCTTTCCCGGCGTTGACGCACGGCGTTGTAGACCTGGTCGCCGGAACTGAGCACCCCCGAGTAGACGCGGAAGAACGTCAGCGTGCCGACGAACGGATCGGTCGCGATCTTGAACGCCAGGGCGGCGAACGGCTCGGTGTCGTCGGCGTGGCGCTCGGCGTGGGTGACGCCATCGTCGAGCACGCCCTCGATGGACTTGACCTCGGTCGGCGCCGGCAGGTAGTCGATGACTGCGTCCAGCATCGCCTGCACGCCCTTGTTCTTGAACGCCGAGCCGCACAAGGCCGGGACGATTTCGTTGGCCAGGGTGCGCACCCGGATGCCTTCGCGTATCTCCGCTTCGGACAGTTCGGCGTCATCGAGGTACTTCTCCATCAACTCCTCGGTGGCCTCGGCCGCCGCCTCGACGAGAGTTTCCCGCCAGTGCTCCGCGTCGGCACGCAGCCCATCCGGGATCTCGGCGGTCTCGTAACTCAACCCCTGGTCCTCTTCATGCCAGTAGATCGCCTTCATACGCACGAGGTCGATCACCCCGCGGAAGTTCTCCTCTTCGCCGATGGCCAGTTGGACCGGGACCGGGGTCGAACCCAGGCGGTCACGGATCTGGTCGACGACACGCAGGAAGTCCGCGCCGGCGCGGTCCATCTTGTTGACGAACACGACCCGCGGCACCTCGTAGCGATTGGCCTGCCGCCACACGGTTTCGGATTGCGGTTCCACCCCCGAGGTGCCGCAGAAAACGACCACGGCACCGTCCAGCACGCGCAGCGAGCGCTCGACCTCGATCGTGAAGTCGACGTGGCCCGGCGTGTCGATGATGTTGATGCGGTGCTCGTCGAACTGCCGGTCCATGCCCTGCCAGAAGCACGTGGTCGCCGCCGACGTGATAGTGATGCCACGCTCCTGCTCCTGCTCCATCCAGTCCATGACGGCCGCACCGTCGTGGACCTCGCCGATCTTGTGCGACAGTCCCGTGTAGAACAGCACGCGTTCGGTCGTCGTCGTCTTCCCAGCGTCGACGTGGGCGACGATGCCGATGTTCCGGTAGCGGCCGATGGGAGTGCTGCGAGCCATGGTCTTGCGTCCTCGGTTGGCGTCCCCCGGCGGGGACCCCAGTTGACAAGTCGGATTTGCTTGGCGCTTCGGGGAAGCGGTCTTGCGCTTGCGCTTCTACACGTAACTAGAAACGGTAGTGGGCGAAGGCACGGTTGGCATCCGCCATGCGATGGGTCTCTTCCCGCCTGCGTACGGCCGAGCCGCGTCCTTCGGCCGCATCCACGAGTTCCCCGGCGAGACGCGCCGCCATGGTCTTCTCGCTGCGCGCCCGGGCGCTGTCCACGAGCCAGCGCATGGCCAGCGCCTGGCGCCGGCTCGGTCGCACCTCGACCGGTACCTGGTAGGTCGCGCCGCCGACCCGGCGCGACTTGACCTCCACGAACGGCGCGACGGACTCGAGCGCCTTTTCGAACGTCTCGACGGGATCCCGACGGTCGCGGCCCTCGATGTGGGTGAGCGCACCGTAGACGATGCGTTCGGCCACCGACTTCTTGCCGCTCACCATGACGTGGTTGACGAACTTGGCAACGGTCTGGTTGCCGTATTTCGGGTCCGGGAGGATTTCCCGCTTGGCAACGACTCGGCGTCTTGGCATCTATGGTCTCCGGAAGGGCTCTGCGTGAAGCCGTGTCTTGGCGCTACTTGGGCCGCTTGGTGCCGTACTTCGACCGGCGCTGCCGCCGATCCGCCACCGCCGCCGTATCGAGGGCGCCGCGCACGGTGTGGTAGCGCACGCCCGGCAGGTCCTTGACCCGCCCGCCACGGATCAGCACCACCGAGTGCTCCTGCAGGTTGTGCCCCTCGCCGCCGATGTAGGAGTTGACCTCGTAGCCGTTGGTCAGCCGGACGCGGCACACCTTGCGCAGGGCCGAGTTCGGCTTCTTCGGCGTCGTGGTGTAGACGCGCGTACACGTTCCCCGCTTCTGCGGACTGCGCTGCAACGCGGGCACCATATTCTTGGCGATCCGTCGCTTGCGGGGTTTGCGCACGAGCTGGCTGATGGTTGCCATCAGGTCTCCTTGGGTTGTTGGCGAGACGCGGGCAAGAAAACCGCCCGCGTCCGCGGTGGCGCGCGATTGTAGGCTGACTGCCCAAGGCATACAAGAACCTTGGACGGTGCTTTGGCCAGGTTTGACCGGATTCGCTCGCGATGCTATACACATACGCATACACGATTCATGGTGCATAGCGTGCGAACGAACATCGAACTCGATCCGGACCTCGTTCGGGAAGCCCAGCAACTTGCAGGCATCAAGACGAAACGAGCCCTCGTACACCAGGCCCTCGTGGAGTTCGTTGCACACCGCAAGCGCCTTGACTTGAGGGAACTCGAAGGCGCGGACCTCCTCGAGCCGGACTACGACCACAAGGCGTTGCGCGCGCCGGCGAACTGACGCCGCATCGCCATGTATCTGGTCGACACCTCTGTGTGGGTCGACTTCATTCGTGGTCGCGACGAGCCGCACGTGAGCTTGCTGCGTGATTTGCTGGCCAACCCGCTTGCCGTCAACATCACCCATCTCGTCTACATGGAGATCCTGCAGGGGGCGCGGGATCAGGGATCCTATGTTCGTTTGAAAGAGTACTTCAGCGGCCAGCGATTCGTCGGGTTCGAGCAACCGCTCGCCGGTCATGCGGCGGCAGCCCGGATGTTCCTCGACTGCCGGAGGCGCGGCGTGACGATCCGCTCCGGCGTCGACTGTCTGATCGCACAGTGCGCCATGGAGTCCAACCTGACACTGCTACACCACGACCGAGATTTCATCCGTCTTGCCGATGTGACGCCCGCCTTGCGGCAGCACAGCTTCCTCGCCTGAGAGCCCCGGGCCGTTCGCGCGTTGGATGCGCTACGATGGCTTGGTGCGTCGCGCAGCGAACGAGCCCACGCCGATGGCCGAGCGCTTCTTCAACACGTCCGGACCGGTCGTTCCGGCGGACCACTACTGCATTCCGCCGCTTCGGCGGTTCGACCTCGACGAGGTGCTGCGCCTGATCGAGGCCAAACGCTACTTCGTGCTGCACGCGCCCCGGCAGACGGGCAAGACCTCGGCGCTGCTGGCGCTGCGCGACCTGCTCAACGAGGGCGGCGAGCACCGCTGCGTATACGCCAACGTGGAGACCGCGCAGACCGCGCGGGGCGACGTGGCCGCCGGCATGCGGGCGGTGCTGGCGGGAATATCCGAGGAAGCGCTCATCGGTCTCGGCGACGACTACCTGGACGAAACCTGGGAACGGGCGTTGGCGCGCGCAGGTCCGCACGGCGGTCTGCGCCAGGCGCTGGGGCGCTGGTCCCTGAACGACCCCAAGCCGCTCGTGCTGCTGATCGACGAGATCGACGCCCTGGTGGGCGACACCCTGATCTCGGTCTTGCGCCAGCTTCGCGCCGGGTACGCCAACCGCCCCGCGGCGTTCCCGCAGAGCGTCATCCTGTGCGGCATCCGCGACGTGCGCGACTACCGCATCCACTCGGAGTCGGGCGGCGAGATCGTCACGGGCGGCAGCGCCTTCAACATCAAGGCGGAGTCGCTGCGGCTGGGCGACCTCGACGAGGCCGACGTGCACGCCCTCCTCGGCCAGCACACGTCGGAAACCGGACAGCAGTTCACGCAAGGCGCCCTCGCCGCCGTGTGGAACCAGTCCCAGGGCCAGCCGTGGCTTGTCAACGCGCTGGCCTACCAGGCCTGCTTCAAGAACAAGGCCAACCGGGACCGCTCGCGCATGATCGACGAGGAGGCGGTCATGGCGGCCGGGGAGGAGCTCGTGCTGGGACGCCAGACGCACCTGCACCAGCTCGCGGACAAACTCCGGGAAGAGCGGGTGCGCCGGGTGATCGAACCCGTGCTCTGCGGCAGCGCGAGCGGCAAGGCCAGCCCGGACGATGTGGAGTACGTGCGCGATCTGGGCTTGCTGGCGCAGCGCGGTACGGCGCGTATCGCCAACCCGATCTACCGGGAGGTGATTCCGCGCGAGCTCATGTACGCCCGCGAGTCGGAGATCGCGCATGAGACGGAGTGGTACGTGAAGCCGAACGGCGACCTCGACATGGACGGTCTGCTCACTGCATTCCAGCGCTTCTTCCGGGAGCACTCGGAACACTGGATCGAGCGCTTCCAGTACCGGGAGGCGGGCCCGCAGCTCCTGCTGCAGGCCTTCCTGCAGCGGATCGTGAATGGCGGCGGACGGATCGAGCGGGAGTACGCCCTAGGCCGTCGGCGTACCGATCTGCTGATCCTTTGGCCGCCGGGCCGCTTCGCCGGCACCGCCGACCCAGGAACGCCGGCCCGCCGCCACGTGGTGGAGTGCAAGATACTCCGGGGCGAACTCGGGGCCACGATTCGCGAAGGCATCGAACAGACGCTGGCCTACATGGACAAGTGCGGCGGCGAGTCGGCCCACCTGGTGATCTTCGACCGCGACGAGTCGAAGCCGTGGGAGGAGAAGCTCTACCGGCGCGAGGAGTCCCTCGGCGGACGGCCGCTGACCGTGTGGGGGGCATGAGCGGAACAGCAGGCGGGCGAACCTCCGCCTCCCCGTCGCTGAACGCCGTCGTACAACGGTGCTATTCTTCTGCGCCACGGAGGGGGCGCGACGGGACCGATGGGGGAGATCGAACGAGCATTCGCAGACGCCGAAGCGGCGGCCGAGTCCGCGCGCAAGGCGGCAGCCGGCGTGGTGACGCGGGCGCGGGCGATGACGAAGGCCGCGCAGGAAGGGAACATCGGCGGTCTGCGCAAGGCGCAGGACGACCTCGGTGCCGCCCTGTCCACCTTGTCGGCGGAGGTTCGTGCCGCACGCGATGCCTGGCGCTGGTCGCCGGAGAAGGAGTTGGCATACCTCGGCGGCGACTATGCGGCCGAATTGCGCACCGCCGCCGAGGAGGCGGGCGTGGCACTTCACGAGCGCGACGGCTACCTGGTCGCCTACCCGTCGCTGGTGCGGATACAGCCCACCGACCGCACCGTGCGCGTGGACCGCAAGAACCACCGAACGCTGCGGCCGTCCTTCCTCGCCCGATTCCTGCTCAGGAATCAACAG
>LXNI01002270.1_pt1 | contig 13798 bp, 15 predicted proteins | sample 809091 | NCBI WGS metagenome assembly LXNI01 (sample SAMN04870527, study PRJNA318959) | sponge metagenome | biome: 01000161; feature: marine sponge reef; material: water | host: Sarcotragus foetidus | place: Greece: Milos, Mediterranean Sea | collected 2013-05-29 | depth 5-7 m | reverse complement strand
GCGTCTCGGAGGACGTCTGGATATGGGTAAAACCCTTGATCTGCAACTTGAGGGGCAGCGGGAGAAAAACGAAATAAACGGATCGGAATACGGGCTGCTTCTGGAAGCGAAGTTCTCTTTCTAACCCGGATTTCACACCGTAAGGTATACAAACAGAGACTGCGGGATGCTTATCCCAAACGTTCGGGGAACGGTACCGTGTATCCTTTCCGCCGCATGTTCATAGTCGCATTAGTGTGAATGAGGGTAACGTGGATCGGAAACTCCCACCAGACATTACGGCGAAAACAGAAAAAATTTAAAGCTTTCTTACTGCGATTCCTGTTCCGCGGTCTCTGTCTTGGTGGAGTTTTTCTGGTATTTGCGACGGAACTTCTCGACCCTGCCTTCTTTCTTATAGTGCTTTTCCTTCCCGGTGTAGAAAGGGTGAGAGTCGCTTGAGATTTCCACGCTTATAAGCGGGTACTCGTTTCCGTCTTCCCATTTGGTAGTTTCCTCAGATGTTCTGGTCGAGCGCGTAAGGAACATATGCCCGGTGAACGAATCCTTGAAAACCACATAGTTGTAATCTGGGTGAATGTCTTTCTTCATTTTCTTTATCCAGTGTTTTTTTGAGAAAGGGAATTCTATACGACTATAAAATTTTGTAAAGCGCGGTGCGGCGTCGGCTCCCCAGATTTCTAGGTTCGGGAAAGAATTTCGGCGGCCTTTTTCGCGAAATAGGTGATTACCATGTCGGCCCCGGCTCTTTTTACGCTTAGCAGGCTCTCAAGGATAATTTTTTCCTCGTCGAGCCAACCTGATTCCGCGGCTGCCTTTATCATTAGGTACTCTCCGCTTACCTGGTAAGCGGCAAGGGGAAGGTCGGTATTTTCCCGAAACAGGGATACGAGATCAAGGTAGTATCCCGCAGGTTTTACCATTACAATGTCCGCGCCTTCTTCTTCGTCCAGAATGAGTTCCCTCAAGGCTTCTGTTGAGTTAGCTGGGTCCATTTGGTAAGTCATCTTGTCCCCACCCCTGGGAGCTGAATCAAGTGCTCCGCGAAACGGTCCGTAAAAAGAGGATGCGTACTTGGCCGTGTACGACATTATCGAAACGTTCGTATGTCCCTCTTCGTCGAGAGTCTCCCTGATCGCTCCGACCCTCCCGTCCATCATGTCGCTCGGGGCGACTATGTCGACTCCCGCGGCGCCGTGGCATAGAGCCTGCTTGCAGAGCACCTCGACCGTTACGTCGTTAAGTATTTCCCCGGACGGGGACACCACGCCGTCGTGCCCGTCGCTTGAGTACGGATCAAGGGCGATATCCGTTATGACGGCGACTTCCGGAACCTCTTTTTTAATGGCGGCTATGGCTCTTGGCACAAGGCCCCTCGGGTTATAGCACTCCTCGGCGAAGGGAGATTTAAGTCCGTCTTCGATTGCCGGGAAAATCATTACCGCCCCGACGCCCAGACTGTGGGACTGTCTCACTTCCTCCACAAGACCTGGGATGCTCCACCTTTTGCACCCGGGCATCGATTCTATTTGCTCGTCGGCGTTTTTATCGTGGATAAAAAGCGGATAGATGAGATCTCCGGGCAGAAGCCAGGTTTCCCGAACGAGATTTCTTATGGAGCCGGATTTGCGGTTTCTTCTCGGTCTTGCGCAGATATCAAGAGATGGTGTGTCTTTTTCAGGTGTTTCAGTCTTTTTTCCTTGTTTCAAGGCTTCTGGTTCTCCTCTTTTTTTGTGCGTGGTCTTGGAATTCGCTACGAAAATGAAACCTGCGGAAACAATAAAAGGCAAGAAGCGGCAGTCAGCGAGGGAATTGCGGTTTTGCGCGTGCCGTGGTTTTAAAGGGGAGACTACAAGTGTTTTGCCTCTGATTTCCTGCGGCGAATCCATCACATTGAAATATCTGTTACGTCGCAAGGCAATTTATGGAGAAGGTGACCTTGTCAAGAGGACAATCAGTCTTATTTTTACTGTGTGAAAGCGGTAATTTATTACGCAAGGGAGGTTTCAGATGACCGAGCAGAAAACAGAGAAACACGAGTTTCAGGCCGAAGTGCGAAGGCTTATGGATATCGTGATCAATTCTCTTTATACCGACAGGGAGATATTCGTCAGGGAACTGGTTTCAAACGCCTCTGACGCTCTTGAAAAACTGAGGTACATACAGCTTACCGAAAAAGAGATATACGACGACGCTCTCCCGCTTGAAATCGAGATATCAACATCAAGCGAGGACAATACGATCACATTTACCGATTACGGAATTGGAATGAGCAGAAAGGAGCTTGTGGAGAACCTGGGAACGATAGCCCGTTCCGGCTCAAGGAGCTTCCTTGAGGCCATAGAGAAAAGCGGTACGGAGGGTGGAGATCTGATCGGGCAGTTCGGCGTGGGTTTTTACAGCTCCTTTATGGTCGCCGACTCGGTTGAGGTGGCGACCCGCGGCTACAGGAAGAATTCGGAGCATCTGGTGTGGCGAAGCCGCGGCGACGGAACGTTTGAGATAACCAAGGGAAAGGGGCACAGAAGGGGCACGAAGGTCGTTGTGTCTCTGAGAGAAGAGGCAAGGGAGTTCTCCGATCCCGACATGGTAAGGGACATCCTGAGAAAATACTCGGCGTTTGTTCCCTTTCCGCTCAAGCTAAACGGCGAGCAGATAAATACCACTGAGGCCGTCTGGCTTCGCAGCAGGAATGAGATTACGGATCAGGAGTACGGCGGCTTCTACAGGTTCCAGACAAATTCCTTTGACGAGCCCCGATACAGGCTTCATTTCTCCTCGGAAGCCCCCATCGACATGAATGTTCTTTTGTTCGTCCCGGAGGACAACGTGGAGCGCCTGGGATTCGGAAGAATGGACCCCGCTGTGAGTCTTTACTCAAGGAGGGTTCTTATAGACGCCTCTCCCAAAAATCTTCTTCCCGAATGGGCGAGGTTCCTGAAGGGCGTGGTGGACAGCGCCGACATTCCTCTTAACATCTCAAGAGAGACCATGCAGGACAGCTCCCTTGTTAGGAAGCTTAATTCCGCCATCACTAAAAGGTTCATAAGGTTCCTTGAGCAGGGCTCGGTTGACGACCCGAAGAGTTACAGCGATTTCTACGGCAAGTTCGGTTTTTTCATAAAGGAGGGAGTGGCCTCGGATTTTGAGCACAAAGAGCAACTTCGGGGGCTGCTTCGCTTTGAGTCCTCGCGCAAGGGGGAAGGGGAGCTGGTTTCCTTTGAGGATTACCTCTCGGGTGTGCGCGAAGGCCAGGAGGAGATCTACTACCTGTTCGGTTCCGCAAGAGAAGCGCTTGAGAACGGGCCCCACATGGAGTTTTTCCGCTCGGAGGATATCGAGGTTCTTTTCATATACGAGCCGATTGACGAATTCGTGATGTCTACTCTCGGAGAGTATGAGGAAAAAAAGATTGTTTCCGCCGACAGCGTTGACATAGGAGTTGCGGGTAAGGATGCGGAGAGTTCTTCTGAGGAGGAAAAATCGCTTTGCGGCTGGATGAAGGGAGTGCTTGGCGAGAGAGTAGGGGACGTGCGCATGAGCCGGAGGCTTGTTGAGAGCCCTGCCGCTGCGTTTAACTCAGATTCCGCCATGACCCAGGGGATGAAAAGGATCATGAGGAACATGAGCGCGGGCGCCGAAATGCGTTCCGTTGTCCGCCTTGAGATAAACGGCGACCATGCGCTTATAAAGAACCTTGCCTCCATGAGAGAAAAAGACGGGGAATTCGCCGCAATCATAGTTGAGCAGCTCTTTGATAACGCGCTTTTGTCCGCCGGGTACATGGAGAATCCCGGAAGCATGGTCGGAAGAATAAACAAGCTGCTTGAGCGGCTGAGTTCCGGGTGATACCCGCAGATGAACTACCTTGCCCATATCCGCCTTGCAGGGGATGACCCGGAATGCCTGATAGGAAATTTCCTGGGCGATTTCGTGAAAGGCAGGCTCTCAGAGGACTGCTATACTCCCGGAATAAGACGCGGGATAGTGATGCACCGCAGGATTGACGCCTGGACGGATTCTCACGAAATAACGAGGGAGTGCGCCCGGCTTATAAGTCTCGAGCGCAGGCGCTGGAGCAGGGTTATTATTGATATCTTCTATGACCACCTGCTTGCCGTTAACTGGGAGAGGTATTCGGATGAGAGCCTAAGGGACTTTCTTGACAGGGCGTACGGTATAATCCTTGAGGCGGCGGATATCTTCCCCGAGCACGAAGCGGCCAGGATAAACACCATTATCAAGGACGGCTGGATAGAGAAGTACCGGAGCATTTCTGGGCTCGGCGTCGTATTCCAAGGGATGTCGATAAGGGTAAGGAGAAAAAATCCTCTTTCCGGATCCGAGCAGGAGCTCGTGGCGCACTACGACGAGATGAACGAGCATTTCAACCGGTTTTTCCCCGAAATTCTCGAATACGCGAACCATTTTCGGAAAGCGGACGAGACTAACTCCTGATGAACCCCGCTTTTTCGCCGGACCCTGCGTCCGTCAAAAGTTATCCGGAAACTCAGATGCCCAGACTGAATCCGGTAGCGAAGGTGTAACCGACATAGACTCCCCATTCACTGATTTCAAAATCGTGATCAAGCTTTGCCGTTGAGGAGGTCAATCCGTCTCCCGCGCTTGAATCGAATTTATACCTGGAGTAGGTAACCCTCAGATCAAGACGATTTTGTTCGCTTCCGAATTCTACTCCGGCTCCCACGAGCCAGGGCCAGGCGCTAAGTTCCTTGCTGTCCACGCCCGCAACCCGCTCGGTAGTGCTATCGGGAAGAACAACCATACCGTCATAATCACCGTCAAACGTGAAGTCCGCCCACTTAACGCCTCCGACCAGGTAAATCGAACCGCCGCTTCCCAAGATGTCTTCCCGGGGCGAGAACCCGAGCTTCGCGTTAAATCCCGCACTGTAGTTCTTCTCCAGGTCCCAGTCTCCGGGAAACACGTCGGGAGCGTCTGGCGAAGAAGTGTCGTCAACTCCTTCAAGCCTGCCGTCTACTTTTTTAACCTCCTTGTTTGTTTCGCCGTTATCGTTACTGTTCGATTTTGGTGGTATTATTCTATTTTAAGTAACCCCTGAAGTTCTAGAGATTCTTGGCAGATATATTTCATGAGGCTTTCTGAAAAAAAGGGACTTGGTTCAGGGAACAAAGAGGGTGAGGAACCTGAAAATTTTCGCATGGAACCCACGCTCTTGGTTCGGATTGTCAGCTGACTAAAGGCCCGATATAAACCGAGGGAAAAAATGATCGATCTATATACGGCGGCCACGCCGAACGGCAAGAAGGTTTCAATAATGCTTGAGGAGCTGGGAGCCACCTACAAGGTTCACGCGCTTAATCTCTCTCGGTTTGAACACAAGGAGCCGTGGTTTCTCGAGATAAACCCGAACGGGAAAATACCCGCGATAGTTGATAATGATGACGGCACGGCGGTTTTTGAGTCAGGAGCCATACTCATATATCTTGCCGACAAGTTTGGAAGCTTTCTTCCGCCGGTCGGGGATGGACGCAGAACAACGTGTATCCAGTGGCTCATGTTCCAGATGTCGGCTGTAGGGCCCATGCAGGGACAGTTGAACGTCTTTTTAAAGTACGCCCCGGAAAAAGTACCCTATGCGATAAAGAGATACACCGAGGAGACTAAAAGGCTCTACTCAATACTCGACGAAAGACTCTCCGAGGCGGAGTATCTTGCAAAAGAGTATTCGATCGCCGACATAGCCACGTGGCCCTGGGTAAACGCTTACGATTGGGCGGAACTGGATCTCGGGGCTTTTCCGAATCTTACCAGGTGGCATGCCGAAGTTGGCGAAAGGCCCGCCGTGATAAGAGGAAACGGGATTCCCCTAAGCCCGAAGGAAGAGGAAACGGAAGAAGAGAAGATAAAGAGAATTCAGAAACTGCTTTCCTAGCTTTTCTATGTCCGAGACTGGGGAGGCGGAAAAATCCTCTGTCTGCCTTTTCGTCAAAAAAACAAAAAGGCTTTTTACAGCATTTGGGTTCGTTCTTAATGTCCGAGGATAAGAAAAAAGACCGGATTGTACAGGTGACTAGGGCAAGCGGTTACATCGGCGGGCGCCTGATCCCGGTTTTGGAGGAAAGGGGCGAGCGGGTGCGGTGTCTTGCCCGCAATCCCGGTTATCTCACCGGTCGTTTCTCTCCCGATACCTGCGATGAAACCGAACGAAAAAGCTGAAATTCCGCATTGCCGAGCAGAGGTGTGAACTGTCCGTCTGAAGTGCGCCATGGGGTCGCCGGAGCACTAGGGAATGCCGGGGTCTAGAGGGGGTTGCGTGCCAGGAAACAGTATAGCGGTGTGAAGATTTCGGTCCTGCCGCCTGCGACATAGGCGTCAGCGGTCCGATTTATCAGCCTTGCGACTTCCGTGGAGCCTTTCGGGAACATCCCCAGTATCTCGGCCAGCCTGAATGCCCCGTTGAACATCTTCTGGCCCAGCCGAGTCCTGTACAGAGGGTTGCCCAGCGTTCCATGCCGACTCACCATGGGTTGATACCACGGCGTGGTAGGACCGTTCTCCTCGACGCCCTTGTCCACCCCCTCGATGACCTGGAATCCCGTGGTCTCGAGCGCCTCATTTACCTCGCCCATCGTTGCGATATCCTTGAGCGCGATGCCGAGCATCAGCTCCTGCTTGATGGCTTGGTGCTGATTGTCGTCGGGATCGAACTTGTCCGTAACGCACATTTCCTGACCCCAGAAGATGGCTCCGGGTTTCAGCACGCGGTAGATCTCGGCAAATGCGTCCACCTTTTTTGGCGCATGGCATGTCGATTCGAATGCGTAGCCCCGGTCGAAGGTGTCGTCCGCGACGGCACTCATGTCCATGAAGCTACACTCGAGGTAGTCGATCATGTGGTCGAGCCCCGCTTCGGCGTTCAACCTTTTCGCCTTTTCCAACTGGATTTTGTTGATGTTGACCCCGATGACCCTGACTCCGGCCTCGCGGACGACACGGCGCATCGGGCCGCCGATCCCGCAACCGATATCGACCACCGTCATGCCCTCGCGCAGCTCCAGTTTGTCGATCATCAATCGCTGATGGCGGATCTTGGAGTCTTCCACGCTCTCGCGGGGCGACAGTGGTGCGAAGTGAAGGGATTCACCCCAGCCGAACACCATGAACTCGCCGCAAAGGTCGTAGTATTCCTTGACGGTCTGGGTATGGTCGTAGCTCGCCGCATCGGCATTCTCCGCGGATGCTCTGTCTGTCCATCCATTGAAGTCTTGCACGCGGTGGGCGATGTTCAACCCGCTGTACGCGGCCTTCAGCCCATTCGATAATTTGCGGAGTTGTGACATATCTTTCTATCTATTCTCTATTACTTGCTCAGAAACTTTATCTAGCTACAATACTGATCAATTCAATTTCCCGCAAACTTTCAACCGGTTTCTGCGGGAAGCGTCACAACCGAGTGCTTGAGGAGGATTCCGAAGCGATATAGGACAATGGGAAAATCCGCATCTTTTTACCAAGCTCTCTTTGATTACGCCCTTTTACTTCCAAGGTCATGCTTTGCAAGCTCTTCTCTCATGGGATTTCAAAGTAGATACGTTCATCAATCCTGCCGTCTGCCGCAGGCATATAGGGAAGCTTATAATGTTTACACTCTTTCTATTCGTATATATAATTTTCAAGGCTAATAGCAAATGAATTCAAACCCAAACGTGCGCAGGGATGAAGCCTTACTTTACCCATTTCCAGAAGGCTGGTATTTCATCGCCAGTCGCAGGACGATTAAAAAAAAAGGACTCCTGAAGAGAACCTGGCTTGGAGAAGAGATTGTTGTCTGGTGCAACGGGGAAGGGGATGTTTGTGTCGCTGAGGCAATCTGCCCGCATCTTGGAGCCGATCTTGGTCCTGAGGTAGGGGGACGGGTGCGCAACGGTTGCCTCGTATGCCCTTTTCATGGTTTCGAGTTTGATGTAAGCGGTCAATGCGTGGCGACACCCTTCGCTCCTCCACCTAAGACCGCCAAGCTGAAGGTGTTTGAGACACGGGAAATTGAGGGTCTTATCTTTGCATGGTGGGGCAGCGGCGGTCGAGGATCTCAATGGCACCTGCCCGAACTTCCCACAACGGATACCGACTGGAGCGGGATGGAATTCTGCCACCTCCGTTTCCCGGGACATCCTCAGGAAACTACCGAGAACTCCGTGGATGTTGCGCACCTTAACTATGTGCACCACTACAACAGTGTTAATATTGTCGGTTCGGTATCAATTGACGGGACTTTGCTCAGGAACTCCTTCAACTTCAAACGTGGCCTCACAGTTGCTGGCATCAAGCTTTTCGAGTACGACGTTTCTGCGGTCGCCAGTATACACGGGCTTGGTTATTCAATTGTCGAGGTTCACGAACATTCAGTCAACATGGACACCCGCCTGTGGGTGCTTGCAACACCGCTTGACGGCAAAGTTATTGAAATGACGTTGGTGAGCCAAGTGCGGCAACTTCGTAATCCGAAGGGAGTGGGCCACGGGCTGCGACTCCTTCCCTTGGGACTCAGGACCCGCCTCATGAACAAGATCCTCATTGCCTCCCAGGAGCATGATGTCATGCAGGATGTCGTCATCTGGAGCAATCTGAAACATCGGTCACTTCCGAGGCTTTGCAGTGTTGACGGCGATATCGGGAAGTATCGGCGCTACTGCAGGCAGTTCTATCCGGATGGTCAGTATTATAATCCGTAGAAGTATGTAGAGATGTTTATGCCGAAATCGGCATACTATTCAGCTTTTCCATACCGCACGGTGGAATCTTTGCGATCTATGCGGTCGAGCCTCTCAATCGTTCCCTAATCTGCTCGCTGGTTTCCTTGGTCTCGTCAAGCAGCATCAGAAGTGGTGGAAGGAAGAAAAAATCTGCCAGTAGAGCAATAATTACCGTTATTCCTACCAAAAGACCAAGCACTTGGTTTCCCACCAACCCGGATGCTCCGAACACCATGAAGCCCAGCCCAAACACTACGGTAGTCGTAAATAATGCCCTTCCCACAGAGCGAAAAGCTATTTGAACGGACTCCGAAGGCGGTTTCCCTGCTTTTCTGCTATCCGTATATTTTGTCATGAAATGGATCGTGTCATCCACGATGATGCCGAATGCTATAGCGGTGACTACCGCCGCTGGAACTCCTACCTCTCCCACCAAATACCCCCACAGTCCCATGGCCATAGCGGCCGGAAGGAAGTTGGGGATCAGACTGACCAGTCCTAGGCGTATACTTCTGAATATGGCGAACAGCAGCAGGGAGACAATGGCCATCGCCACAAAAGTGCCCTGCAACATATTTTCAATGTTCCTCTGAATCGAATGAGACCCCACAATCGAAATTCCTGTAGCGCCGGTTTCCATGCTGGGGGCATTTTGCCGCAACCATGCACGTGCACGGTCGTCGAGATCGATCTTCTCCTTACTGGTCATACTTTTCACTGAGACTGTTGCGCGTGTTGCCCTCCGATCATGGTCGATCAGATTGTTCAGATCGCGGCCTACCGGAAGAGAAAATTCGTAAAGCAAAAGATACTGTGCGGCAAGTTCAGGATCGTCGGGAAGCACGTAGTAATCTGGGTTATCGCCATGCAGGTTCTTGTTCAGACGCTTCATGATGTCGGCAATTGAGAAGATATGGACAAATTCCGGTTGCTCCCGGTACCAATCCGCAAACGCATCGACCTGTTTTAGGTATTCTATGTGTGTGACGGCGCCTTCACGGCCGGAATCGAGAGAATACTCATAGGTTTCCACTCCAGGGAAATTCTCGCTCAGAAAATCCGCGGATCGCCGGAACTCGTAACTCTCATCAAGAACCTCAAGCCAGTTCTCCTTAAGTTCGATCTTGGTGATTCCGGCAGCCAGAAAAACAGTCAGAATGCCACAGAAGCACAGAAGGATCATACGATAGGAGATGACAAAACGGCTGAGGCGATCGAAAGGATCCCGTTTGCTTTCGCGCATCTTCCGGGCACGAATAGGTAATATCGACAGGAATGCGGGCAGTAGAGTCACTGAAAAGGCGAAAGCGCACATGGAGCCGAACGCCACCATGTTGCCCATAACCTTAAACGGCGGCATATCTACGAAATTCAGGCTCAAAAATCCGATTGCAGTTGTGAACGAGGTAAGGAAAACAGGCCATACGTTCACTTGCACAGCATGGGTTGCCGCCTCTGTTCTCGTCATGCCTTGGCGTAAGCCCCCGGCCATTGCCTCAATAATGTGCACGGAATGAGCGACGGTCACAGCCATCAGTACAAACAGTGCGGCACCGCTTTCACCAAACAGCTTTAAGCCAGTCCACCCGGCAAAGCCCAGCGCAGATGGGATGACGGTAACAATCATCAGCACGATCGCAAGTGTCCCCCATATCGAACGTATCAGAACCAAGGCGACAAGCAGCATGGTTCCAAGGGCAATGGGCCCAAGGATGGCCGTTTCATCGTCAAGCGCGTCACCTATGACACGATTGAGGATAAGTCCACCTAAAAGGTGGTAGTCGATGGATGTATGTTTATCCCGGGCGTCGGCAATAGTTTCATACAAATAGTCGGTAACCTCTCGCTTGGTCAATTCCCGATTGTCGTCAGGAAGCACAATACTTACAACCAAACCGGCAACTCGTCCGTCACGGGAAAAGAATCGCCCGGCAATTTCCTCAGTGCCGAACGCGATATCCCTGATTCGTTCTATATCGGTGTCGCTCAGGGAACTGGCTTCGTCGATAAGCTGCTCAACAACCAGCTCATCTTCGACCCCCTCGCTATGCGTATAGTTTGAAATAGAGTCGACGCGGGTGGCGTAAGGGGTGCGCCAAAGCTGCTCAGTCAGCTCTTCAATGGCAACAAGCGTTTCCCGTGTGAAAATGGTGCCCTCATGTGGAGCCACGGCAACCAATGCAACATCGGACAGCGCATATGTCTCTTCAAGCTGTTCCAGCGCGATAAGGTGTGGGTCGGATTCACCAAAGTGATTGCGAAAGTCTACATCCACCACAATCAAGCGCGTGGCTCCCGCAGCAAGGACCAGCATAACAAGCAAAGAGAGCAGAATGGTCAGCCAGCGGCGGGCCATGATCATCGCAAAGAAGGATTCCAGGTTCATACGATCAAGCCGAATTATGCAATATGTGTAAGTTTCAGATCTGGCATTTTCTCTTCACTTTGCCACATCGAGCCCTATCCACCTTTACAGTGCTATATTTACTGAAACACAGGATAACTATAGCGCGACAAACAAGATGAAACGGTTACGACAATCAAGTAGGACTTTCATGTCGCGACGAAAAGGACAATACCGGGATATTTCAGGGGACGCAACCTTGGGAAAGCCGATTAATCGAGGTGTCCCAGGGCCGACTGCCTGGCGTATGTGCGTGTTAGCCAAGAGCAAGGTGCTTCGCTGCCCTCGGTGCAACACGGCGACATCGTGGCGGTTGTGGATCGTGATCGTTCTTCTGATTTCAATAAATGCCAGGAAAAATCCGGTATTTCACCCGTGCCTGGTACTCTGCCCACTTTTCGGCGCCGTATTTCTCGGCACAGTACGCATCGTCAAAATGTTGACGAAAGGTAAAAAACGTTACGACGAAGACAAAGTAGGTCCACGCCCAAGGATTAGTGAAGTAGCCGAATGCCAAGGCAATTGAGAGACCAAGGAAGCCTTCGCCCAGGTAGTTGAAGTGGCGAGCGACACCCCACAGGCCGCTGCACAGGATCTTGCGGTCGCCGGCCTCGATGTACTCAGGCTCGATGAGCCCGAGAAACTTGCGGTCGGGCCATCGCTTGAATGAGTATTTCTGCAAGTTGGCGCCGCGCGAGATGACCCACCCGGACAGGAATAGCGCGGTTGTTCCGATGAGCCAGACATAGGTCAACGCCGACGAGAATCCGGGAGACGGGTAAGCGGCCATGCCCCACAACGGTAGGATGAACAGCCACCCATAGACCACGAGACCACCCCAGAACATTTTGAAGCCGAGACGTTCATGGATCAGATCGTAGGTATATAGCTGGACGCGCTCAAAGACAAAGTAATCCAGTATGTAGAATGTGAAGAACGCCGCATATAGGAAAACGCCTGGATTGAAGTTTTCGCCAAAGAGTTCGTAGTTGTACGTGGCCCCGGACAAGGCGTTGAGCGCCAACATCGTCCCACCGACGACATAGAAATACATCTTAACATCGAAACGGTCGTTGAAGAATGACATCTCCTGCGCCCGCCCGTCCCACAACGCCAGAAGCGGGTTCTTGATCTTGCCTTGCGGCTGGCTGAAGACCGCTATGATTGCAAAGATGGTGGTGAAAACAGTTCCACCGGCTACGGCATAGATCGAGGACCGATAGAACCAGTCACGCGGCATCCCGGTGAGTTCGAAAGCCCACACGATCACCGCAACTGCAAACACCAGAATACCGTTTAGCCGATACTTGCGGGGTTCCCCGGTCTGCGGATTGATGACGTAGCCCGGAACCCACTTTCCAGGCAATATGAGCTGCGCCAGGAAAAACACGGCGAAAATCACCAGTGGAGTGAAAAACCCTGCAATCGCTTCCGTCCGGGAAAGTTCGAAAAAGTGGCTGATACCAAGCAATTCAATCATGATTTAATACTCCTTCTTTATGAATGCTTCCACAATGTGGCCAATATGGCGTATTGCCGAAGCGGATGGTTTTAAGGTGCTCTATGCAGGCTTTCTGGTCTGGGAACTGCTTGAAAATCTTGATTAAATTCATATCTAATCTCCCGGCATAGTATTACTAGTAATGATATTATACAAGAGGTTAAATCAAAAGCTAAGCCTAGAACTTATCAAGCAAAAATTTTATATATATGAAAATTCCCCCTATAAATAGCCAAATAGGGACCAACTGCACAGTTATGCTTCAAACAATGGCGAAGGAGCAGATACTGTTTATACACAGTTGAGACGGATGACTTAAGCGCATTTGGGATCAGTTTGATTATGAAATATGAATTTTGATTGTCGCTTATATTGTCGCCATTTCACCTGTAAAAAATACTTTCAATAGTAAAAAACAGCGCTATCGTAATCCCCAGAGTAGACAATCCTCCATAGAGCATCTTTGTATAAAAAGCATATTCTGGAATCAAATTTGGGACAAGATCAAAGACCACTGTACTATTTATAATAGTAAGCATGAGAGCTAAGAAAAACGATATTGCAATAATCCACATTCCAAACCTCAAAACTGTTGTGCAGTCCCATATGAACAAACGCAGCAATATAAATCATGAAATTGGCAATATCTTATTAAGCTGGTCATCGTTTTTATAGAGAATTCAGATAATTCTTTAATATGTAATATAATAAAATATTATACCTGATATGTCTTTTGAAGTTGCCGAAGTTTTTGAAGATTGGGAGTTGTATGATGGTAAAGTCATAATTTTCTACACTCAAAAGATAAAACACATAAACTTATAGGCCAAACAATGCGAAATTCAGGCTTGGCCCTAGGTGATTTTTCTTCCTCATAATTTTCGTTGGCCATTTAGTTTTCGGTAATTCTTCATCAGGCAAACCCATGTTAAATTCTGGAAATTATATGCTTTGTTCACCTCTCAGAGACCTAGTTCTTTTACCTTGCTGAGTATCTCTTCGGTATGGGACGAGATTTTAACTTTTTTCCAAATGCATATTACGACTGAAAAGGGACAGCAATTCCGAGAATAAAGGGACAGTAGTTCCGAGCGAAAAGGGACACTGATTCCGAGTTAAAGGGGACACCTGAATCTCCTGTTTTCTTCTTCCCTC
>LXNI01002269.1_pt1 | contig 13806 bp, 10 predicted proteins | sample 809091 | NCBI WGS metagenome assembly LXNI01 (sample SAMN04870527, study PRJNA318959) | sponge metagenome | biome: 01000161; feature: marine sponge reef; material: water | host: Sarcotragus foetidus | place: Greece: Milos, Mediterranean Sea | collected 2013-05-29 | depth 5-7 m | reverse complement strand
CATCATGCCACGTATCGCTTGCTGCTGAAGTAATATCCATCGTACCTGTGCTCCTTTCTCATGGTGTAAGGTTCGAGCAAACCTTACCTTGGAGCACAGGTCAAAACATACCGTCTACAAATCCTCCACATGCGACACAGGTTGTCGCATGAGTTAGGCGAATTTTGTTCTCAGACAGGCCTTTATCTGCGATCATGATGGTTCGCTTACGCGACGCGCGACGTCCTCGAGAAGGGATGTCACTGGCACAGTTTCTTGATGCATTCGCGTCTGATGAAGCTGCGGCTGAAGCCTGGTTCGTTGCACGGTGCTTTCTTGATGGCGTTCAATGTGCCCATTGCGACGCGGTACGCGTCGCCGAACGCACGAATCGACGGCCGATGCCCTATTGGTGTCGTGACTGTCGTCGTTACTTTTCGGTGAAAACCAACTCGGTCATGCATCGCTCCACGCTCGGTTGTCGAATATGGGCGGCGGCGGTCTATCTGATGCTCACCAGTTGGAAAGGGGCCGCCAGCACGAAACTGGCGCGTGATCTAGGGATCACGCAGAAATCCGCCTGGCATCTGGGTCATCGAGTTCGTGCGGCGTTCGCTAGTGGCGACGACCGCTTGTTGATGGGACCGGCAGTTTCGGTGTCGCGTGACATACGTGCTCCTTGAGGCAAGCCTGGAACTCGTCCTTTTTCGTATCGTCTACAGCTTCTGCGCGGACCTGCAAGGTGGCACGATCGAGGATGCCCACCACCGCCCACTTGTCGTCCACGCCACGCTTCCCATCGCGCTGGGAGACACGCGCGTCCTGCGCTTTGCCGCCAATGTAGGTCTCGTCAATCTCGACCGGTCCCAGTATTGCGCGATCCTCGCCACTAGCAAAGGCCGCACGAATTTCTGACTGATGCCGAGGTCGCGCTCCAATTTTGTAATCGCCACCTCTTTCAAGCTCGTCAGCATCAGGTAAACGGCTGCTACCCAGATCCGGCAGCTCAATGGCGAGCGGTACCCGACCGAGTTGGTTTTCACCAAAAAGTAACGCCGGTAATCATGGCACCAGTACGGCTGCGTTCCACGATTCGCACGTTTTGCGATGTGAACTGAGTCACAGTGGACGCACCGCACTCCGTCCGACCAGCTTTGTTCGACGAGCCAGGCTTCCGACGCGGTTTCGTCGGAGGCAAATTCGTCCAGAAACTACACTAGGGTCATCCCTTCGCGCGGACGTCGTTCATCGCGTAATCGCAACACGATGTGTTCTATTTAAGGTCGGTGTCTAAACAAAATTCACCTGATTCACGCGACAACCTGTGTCGCGTGTTGACGATTTGTAGTTAAGTCAGAAATCCCCATCGGCATTCACCTAACCTTGACGAATCTCCTCTACAATACTTTCACTGAATAACTCATTAAAAATGTGGTCAGCACCCCAAGCTTGCGCGGACGTATACGCGATTTTTCGTTTGTGAGCTGACGTTAATACTCTATTCATCGGCTTGTAACCCAGGTCATGGTCTGCTTGTGACCACGCGTGTTGGAACATCGTCTTGATTTGCAATTCGAAAAAACGCGGTACCAAGGCTTCGTCCCAGGAGTCATCAATCACATCCGTTGGCAACCGAAGGATTAGGTGGTGACCGAAATACCCGAACTCGGACTCTGAATCTGGAACAACTGTCTGATTCTCGATCGCACGTAAATAATCGTTGACAACCCGCTCGACTTTCTCCACATCGCACAGGTAGTAAACCACGATCCTTCCACCCAGCTGATCCTGGATTTGCTCAAGCGGTTCAGTGTATTTAAGTCCGCTACCCGCAGTAGTAGCCGCCTTCCTCAAGAAACTGTCTACAGATTTTGCACGGGCTGTTATTCGGTCAATTCTCGGGTGGTCAGTCAAAATACCATGAAGATAGTCTTCTAGCGATTTCGCTATCGGTTGTAACACGTTAATGAAACGCGATGCATATTCAGACTCTACTACCTCAAGGTCTAGATTTGAGTCGCTCATTCACAATGCTCCCCTCTGTTGTAAACCGAACCTTAGTGCCGCTGTCGTCTAGAGGTATTGCCTCAAAAACCTTACTGAAATCAGCGGATTGCGCCGTCAGAATTCCGCCATTGCTGATTTCGACTGACCGGTAAGGATTTACTCGATTGAACTCTGCAGCATCGAATTCAAAGCGTTCATCTGCAAGTTGATCTGACTTGAGATGAGAACATATCGCTGACGTGGTTTGTTCAGATAGTGCAAAACGAAGTGCGAATTCGTTAATCGAGACTAACTCACCGTCAAGAGATCCAGCTAACGTGGCGGCAGCAGTGATTTCTTGTTTTACATGTAGGTCCCCGGTTTTGGCCGCTTTTTGCATTGCGTCGCCAAGACGCAAGGTTCCCGCTTTCGGAGTTACCGCGATTTGGGATGCCAAAAAGTCCACGATCCAATAATTTGAAACCTCGGAAATTCGACTATTCAACTGCTTGTCAGTAGCTTTCCCGTTCCAGAATCCCGCTTGAAGTGACCTGTCTCGGTATAAGACTGCTTTATACGAATTCTTGTTTCGAAGGAAAACCCGCTCTAGATATTCCACTTGAAAACGCTTTGGGTCTTCATCAACGTAGATTGCTCGATCGGTCGGAAATCTCGATAGGACAAGCTTTCGTTCCTGCCCTTCGTGACCTACGATCAAGAACAACAGACCTATTCCAGAACGGAAATCCGTAAACTGTCCGAGACGCCTTGCTAACGTCTCTCCAGTCGCCAACGTGGCGTTTCTGCAGTACCCTAGCACCAGGTCTCGACATTCGTTCTGCTGTTTTCCGTTTGTCGGAGTGAACGTGATGTCAATATTGCACTCGCTCTCCGAACGGCTGTATATCTCGTTAAGTAGCGGGAACATGGGACCATTGAGATCAACTGAAGTACCGCTAAGTAAGGAGTTTTCTTGCGAGTGCTTATTGGGCAGTACAAGGTAAGTATGGATGTATTCGATGCTCATCATTGGCTCCGAAACAAATGAAGACTAATGTGGTCGATCCGGAGACCTCGGCGATAGCGCGCGTGAACGTACGGTTCGAGCTTCAAAGCCTCCTGATAATCGAACCGATTTTGAAGTCGTACCCGATGGTTAGGTTGAGCTATGGTGTGTTTCCTCGCATCATGAACCACGCAATTTCGATGTAATGAACGACACAAGCGTTCTATATGTGGAGTGCATTTGCTTGTCTTCATGTACGTTTGCCCCTGAACTTCGTCGGTTCCGTTGAGCTACATATCTCACCTTAATGACCCAATCGATCACGGACTGCTGTGTCTTTGTCCCAAATGAGTCCTTCTCTGCGGAATGAAGTCGCCAATTGACGGAGTGTTGCTGCTACTCTCGGATACTCATAATCGCACCCGCGAGCCCACTCTTCATATTGTTCGGCGAGCTCTCTCTCCTGATCTCCACCACGTTCCCGAATTTGCACCCCGCGCGAGTTACGGCGACCAATCTGAAACCCACTTTCCATGTCACTGTTTAGAACTGCGTCTAGAACTTCACGAACGGGTCGACACGGCCAAATGCCGTCGTCATCTAAGGGTGCATGAGAGAGAATTTCACCAATTCGATGATCAGCGCTATTTCTGCAGTCTAACGTCTCTGACCGCATCTGTACCTTGCGCACCCAATCCATCAATAGCTCGGCGTTCAGCTGTCCATCGTCGTCATGTCCCGGAATGTGTTTTAGTTCCCCAAGTAAACGAAACGCGATCTGTGCAGCTCGGTAATCGCTTTTCGTAGGTTCCTCTTCCTCACTAGTTTTACGTCTCGTCAATGCAACAACGTCACAGAACAGTTCAGGTTTCGACTCGATCTCCCGTTCTAAATTTGGAATTCCATATTCCCCGTGTCGACAGAAATCTAGATAAAGTAACTCCAATCGCGCTAATTCAGATTGCGATAGTGCGCCTCGTTCATTAAGCAATGAGAGCGCACGTTCAACGGCATACGCAGCGTTTCGGGAACTGAGTTGTCGAATTTCTGCGGTGCTTGTTAAGTCAAGGAGAATCGATTGAATGTGAATAGAGTCAACTCGCTGCCAATCGAGATGCGCAAAATCAAAAGCGGCATACGATCGACCTACAGCGAGCAATTGAGAAATGGCGTAATTTAAGTCTGCCGCACCGTGTTGCGCCCATGACGGATTCACTTCAAGCCAGTAGTCGTGTGCTATAGCTTCGCCAAACGTTGGCAGTGCGGTCCAGACGTGATTGTCAAAAGGAGTGAGGCGAAGTAGCTCCGCTATAACGTCTGCTTCCCAATCAGTCTTGAGTTTTTCTACGACAGAAACAGCGCACTCGGGACCCATACCGCTAAAAATCCCTGACACGAACAGTTGGTGTGGATGAGACTCAAGTAAGTTTGCGTCAGAAAGTACGCGCTTGAGCAGAGAAATCTGAGCATCCAAATCGTCAACAGCATGGACAAAAGTACGTCCTGTCGCTTGGGGAGCATCACCACAAAACGCTAACTGCATGACCCCGTCAACGCCAAGAGCCTCTCGAATCTCACGCAATGCTCTGTTTTGTTTGTTTTTGATTTGTTTTCTACGAGCTTCGTAGTCTTGCTCATCTTCAATTTCTTCGTACGAAGGTTCAACCCAGTTTTTTTCAAAGAGCCAAGCGTGACGCCATACGAGATCGTGTGGTTGGAGCGTTTCGAATAGTGATTGGAGGGTATGAATTCGTTCGTCTGCTTTCTTCCGCGGAATTCGTTCACTCCCAGCGCGCAATTTGATGATTCCTAAATCACCTCTAATACGTTCGCGTAAAAACGAACGATCGTCGTCAGTGGTGGTAGCGTTCCACTTTTCAATAGCTTCCTTAAGTTGATTAAGTTGCTTCGAGTGAAGCTGCTCTGTCTTTTCCGTCAAGTCAGCAAGCGTGGTCGCACTATGCGTTGGCCAGTCAATACAAGTATTGATACAGTGCTGAACAAACTCACATCTCTCTGAATTGCCGACTGGTTCGCCTAAACCGATAGCGTAATCACGCCATAGTGGTTTAGGCGAATACCCGCCTATTTGCTTTCCTAACTCAAACTGTTTAGTCAATATACGCCATGCGACCTTCGGGGACCGACGTATTAAGTATTTAAGAGCAGCTTCGCGCTCGTCTAGCGATGCGCCAGTTTGCGGCATCCAAGATCGAAATATTGACAGCAAAGTGTTGCTTGGCTTGTTCGAGAGATTGTCAGCGGGTTCTCGTTCTTCGAGCTGTGCCAATAGCGTTATGACTCGGACTAGCCATTCGGGATTCCATGCGAGCAATTCCAATGCCCACAGCAAGTGCACCCGTTCGTTCCGACTAAACAACGTATCGGTTGCAGGTTTCATTAACGTTGCGACAACCGGTTCGTCTCGCTCTAAATCTCGTTCGAAGATCCCCAGAAACGCGTCTGGTGCTGCTTCGGCGTAGAGAGGGAGCTGTTCACACTGAGACAGCAACCGCGTAACACTCATGGGTTCGAGGAGACTGCATATCAGGTTCGCGATCTCCTGTTCTGGTTCTGGGACTAAGTCTCCAAATAGATGCTCGCCGTGAATCGCCAGTAAAACAAGACTTTCGCTGATGCCTTTTCGCAATGGATCTGAAAAAACCGGAACCTTTCCGTAAACCGGCGCAGCCCAACGTTCCTCTTCCGGCAGGTCAAGAGAGGGATCTTTTTCTGATAGGACGAGTTTGGCTATATTCAAGAACTTTTTAAATAAGTCTGCACTCAACCAACGGGAGACGCTATAGAGTACATCCAGTTTAGACACGACGCCTTGATATTCACCTATCGTCCAGACCGGAGATTCCTTCATATTGCGCAACTGTAGAAAGTGATTGTCGAGGGTTGAAGCGTCACACCTAGTCAACCTTTTCAGCAAATTAAGATCAGCGTCGTTATTGTTCAGCCAAGTGCCTGTAAGCGCCATTGGTGCAAGAGAGTTTGCGACATCTTGATGCTTGGCCCAATCGGGGCGCTTGAGTTGCTCGCTTTGAGCTAATCGCCTTCGCAATACGGTTAGAGACCGCCCTGATTCCCTAATGAGATGACCTATTTCATCTGGTCCGCGACTCATCGATTCAAGCGCATTCCGAAATCCTTTATCGCTAAGGGGTCTTAACGTGATACTCGATTGTGAAGTCTTGGCTTCTTGGTGATCTACGACCACAGCCTTCAACTTGAACCCAAGTTGGGCGAATTCCAACTCCGCGTCTGGATGTGCGATTACGGGTATGAATTCGGGTGAACTAACCGTCAGCGTCGGCAAGTAACCAGCCTTCGTAAACACCACGACCTTGTCTGCTAGCTGACGCGAATCTTTGTCGCCTCTTAGAAGGTATGTCGCTAAGAATGCGAGACCCTCCAATTGCGAATCCGCAATGATTCGCAACACTTCCGCGCGGTCGCTCAACAAGTGTTTGCGTAAGTCCTGACCAAAAATTGAAGCAGGCTCTGCGAATACATCCATCGTAAATTTGGGATCGCAGTCCGCACACCATTCGTCCCAACATCGTTCAAGCGACTTGACGCCGTCGATTTTTTGACTCCATTTCGTATCGAACCACGCCTGAGCCGCAATCGACTGCTCTAACCACTGCTCTAAATCGCTCGCGTCCAACGCCGTAACGTCGCGCCACTTACCTTCGGTTCGTTTTTTGACGAGCCAAGACTCCTTTGCGGACCAGCGCCGTGGCGTAACAAACACGAAGGTTGTTTCCATTCGCTCTTCTTCTGCAGTCGTCTTGGTCCGAGCTCTGTAATCTTTATTCGCTTTATCGGCGACATCCTTGCCTGTGCCGAATTCCCAGCATGACCGCCCCTTCGGAATCCACGGATTCCCAATCTCTGCTTGAATAAGTCCATCCCAACCAGGGCGCTGTGAATCATCGTTGCCGGGAAAGTCGACAAGAGTTTCACCTCTGGAAGTCGAATGGATGAGTTTTCGGAGGAGGACCGCTAACTGGTGACGAGCGGCGAGCGTGTTCGCCCAATCTTCGATGTCGTTTGCTCTCACCAGTAAAAACGGAGGGACGAACTTGACTGCTTTTTGGAGACCGTGTCTATCTTGTGAGTGCTGTTCGACATCAAACTCAGTTTGCATCTGCACCAACTCTTCGGCACTCACTCCGAATGCCAACTCCAGTCGTATCGACATTTCCGGTGAAAGTGCAGCTTTTGCGTTGAGTAAGTTTGAAAGAGCCGGACGACTAACGCCGAGAATGTCAGCAGCTCTCGTAACTGATACGTTTTTGGGGATCACGTGCTCGCGCAGGTATCTTCCCGGATGCGAGTGCTTCATATCCGATGTGATTGAACAACCAATGTTCTAATTGTAATCTGTAAAGTTATACTTTACAATACTGATCTTACACTGTTTACGCCCTTCGTTTCAGCGCATGAGTCGACGAGGAATGAGTTTGAGAACGCAAACCGCCCATAGGTGGTCGTCAGTAACTGGTAGGAAGTACTCGTGTCGAACCAGATGAGACAACAGTGGACTACGGGACTTGCGACCAGCGTTGCAGGTGGTTTATTAGTCGTAGTAGTTACATCTATTGTGACATTCGCGTCCGCTTACTTGATGAGCAATCCGTGGATCGTAGGGTTCGTGTCCAGTCTTGTTGCCTTCGTCGCGGCGACCTCCGTATCAACTTATGTCTTGACCTTAAGAAGACGCCGCACTCAGTTCGACGTGGATACCAATCTATCGAAGCGTTGTAGGGGATTCAAGTTTCGGTGGATTTCGGTTGTTGTCGGACTGTTAGCGGCATCGGCTATGTATTTCCTCGGCGCTTGGGTTTCAGAGAGCGCTCGACCCGACGCTGAAGTCGAGGAAATAGCGCCGGGCGTCGCATTTCGAGACTGCGAGAATTGCCCGATCATTGTGATGGTGCCAGCGGGTTCCTTTAGCATGGGGTCGCCTATCGGGGAAGCTGGTCGATACGCAAATGAAGGACCGATTCATCCGGTGACGATCAATGAGACGTTCGGGATGAGCGTCTATGAAGTAACAAGAGGTCAATTTAAGAACTTTGTCGAGGACAGCGGATACGAAGCGGGTGAGGCATGTTGGACGTTTGAGGACGGGAGTTGGCGAAAACGAGATGGACGGAACTGGAAAGACCCAGGTTACGTTCAGGACGATCAGCATCCTGTCGTATGTGTGAATAGGGATGATGCATCGGAGTACGCCACCTGGCTCACCGCGAAGACTGGTCAACAGTATCGTCTTCCGACCGAGTCGGAGTGGGAATATGCGGCAAGAGCGGGGACTAACTCGACAAACTACTGGGGTGACCGGTTAGACGTTGCTCATCACTGGTGCCAGAATGCGAACATTGCTGATACGCGAACCGATTTCTTATGGCGGGTCGGATGCGACGATCGCTATGAGTTCACCGCGCCTGTGGGGAGCTACGTTCCGAATCCCTTCCGTCTCCACGATATGCTAGGGAACGTGTGGGAGTGGACTCAGGACTGCTGGAGCGATGACTATTCCAACGCAACCGCGGACGGGAGTGCGTATATGTCGGGGAAATGTGATCTCGGCGTACTGCGCGGGGGGTCGAGATACGTATCTGCAGAAGGTATTCGTGTCGCACACCGCTTTAGGTTCGACCCCGCCTCAAGAAATGAGAATACGGGTTTTCGCGTTGTAAGATGGGCGAGACCGACTCTCGTAACCAATGCGCCAAGGAATGTACAGCTACCTTCGTCTCGCAACATCTCAATACAGAATGAGCCGAACGTTCGTTCAATGTCAACCACCGACATCACCGATGCGCCGAACTGTGACATTCTGACTGCTGAGATCGAGGACATTGCCGATACTGTTATCCGGGACTCTAGCATTCACGAAATACTCTCAGTACTCCTAAAGGAAGCACCCGAGTCGGAAAACGAAATGCAAGTCCGACGTGTTCAGTGTGCAGCGCGAATCGCGAAGTTGGCATTCTCTACGGAAATCAGAGATGCAGAGATCACACGCGTCGTAGTGGCAAATCTCCTCGCACGGAAATGCAGTGCGGCTCGTGAACTTACTGACGAATTATGGAGTCGGTCGAAAAAGAGCAGGATTGCGGCAAAAGTCGCTCTTGAGTGCTTAGGACGTGATTGAACTCCGCATAACGAATGTGTACTTTTCGTCCGTAATTCACGAGTACGAAGTTGCTAAACCGTGCGCCGCTTACGTAGTCTTGACTCAAGCGGTTTAGCCTGCTAATTACTCGACTAATCTGAACTGACTTTCTGAATTAGGTACTACAAAAGCTATGAATCAAACACGGTCAAGCGGTCGTCAGTCAATCATAAATGGCGCGTTTACATAATGAAGTCACGACCGTTGGTCCAGGTTTTCCGATCGACGACGAGTTGCGCGGACACGGAGAACCGCGTAACGCCCGTGTTGCGCTGAGGAATCACGGCTTCTGTCTTGCTAACGCGGTTCAGATCTTCGCTTCTGAGAGCGGCGAACGCTGTTACAGGCCGGCACGATACAAGAGGATGCGGGTACACACCGAGCACATGAACGCGATGGCGATATGCGACTGCACGCGATTCGATTTTCAGTAATAAACAGGTTACCAAGCGACCGTGAAACTGCCAGTCTCAGCGACGGGCATTCAACGTGTTGGATGCGGGGCAAAGCGCTGCGAGCGCGGACGGACGGTTCTTTGTGTTGTTCGGTGAGTCACAACTCACAGTGTTGATTCGTGCTTCTGACGCGGTTCGTTTGCAGGGATCATCCGTAGATGGCGTTTCATGCGTAACGGTTACTTTCGAGCAGAATTGTTATCGCATTACTACGGTGCTGGAGTGGGTTGTGAAATCGCAGAGAAAAACTGGTTAAGCCAGACGTAAAAAGTAATTCGAAGGGTGCAAACTAATCTAATCACGCTTGATACTATCGACACTTCCCCAGTTCACAAAGAGCCGCGTTTCGGACTGAAATTCAGACTTGAAATCGAGATGATCTTTGTGGAGTGTTACCGAAAATGTGCACACGTTTTGAGTTTATACATTCACAGGTTTACGTCCTCGAGTTTGTATGCTCGCTCAATGTCATTCGGCGTGCGGTAGCCGATGCTCGAATGTAAGCTGATGCAGTTGTAGTAGCCGTCGATGTAAGCACGGATTTCACGCACCGCATCATCGAAGGTTTCGAAGATGTGATCGTACGCACATTCGGTATTAAGGGTCGAGACGAAAGTTTCCATCATGGCATGGTCGTATCCATTACCCATGGAACCGTCAGACTGGCAGATATCGTTTGCTTGGCAGATCATCCTGAATGCACGTGACGTGTACTGGGCACCTTGATCCGAGTGACAGATCATGGCGACACACGGTTCGCGGGCGATGACCGGCTTCGGCGCATTCACCATCAACTCCGCCGTCTGCGGAGGATCGATCGCCAGCCCACGATCTCGCGGGAATAAACATCGAGCACCGCCTCCAGATCGGCTACCCCCTGCCACAACGGGATCGCGGCGGCGTCGCAAACGACCAGCTGGCGCGGTTTCGCCAACGAGAAAACATGCAGCACATGGTCCTGAATGCCGTGCGGTCGATGATCCGGCACGGTGGTGCGCCAGGCTCGACGTCCGGTTTTGCCGTGGATCCTGAGTTCTTTCATGAACCGGTAAATCCGTCGAGAGCCAACCGTCGGATACCACTGCTTCATGCAGACCGTAATGCGGTTGACGCCGTCGTTACCGCGGTGCTCGGCATGGAGCGTCCGTAGTTTCTGTTTCATCGCACGTTCTTCGCGACCCGCCGTGCAGTCCCTCAGGGGTTGGAGTTGCCGTCAAGCGTAGTAGGCACGCCGGTTGATGCCAAATACTCGTGCCGTCGCCGTGATGGTAAAGATCTGACGAGCCTGTTTCGCCTGCATGAACTGGTAGATGAGCCGAACCTCGGCTACCTTGCGTTGCGATAGGTCGCGAACCAAGCCACTGCCTTTTCTAGGATCTGCTTGTCCTCCGCAAACTGGTGGTTCGCCTTGCGGAGCCGTTTCAGTTCGTCGGCTTCCGACTAATCGAGTCACGTACCTCCGATTTCGCGTTCAATCTATTACCGGATCGTCGCTTCTCACGGTTCACAATCCTTGGCAAGCGCACGAATCGAGCGACCCTGATGAATTTCCAGGACGATCTGTTCCCGCAGCGCTTGCGGATAGCGGTTGGCGATGTAACACCTCTTCTTGCCAAAATGCATGGTAGAAAAGTGTGTACATTTTCGTTAATACCTCAATGATCCAAGGTATTAACTGCTATTCCTGTCACCTACTGCTGGTCGTTCAATGGTTTGTTGTGTGTCATGGTATGCCCCAACGGAATAATTACTCATGTCTTTGCGGGAGGTGGTAGAGAATACGGATGAAAGAGGAACAATCAGTAGACACCAATAACCTGTGTCCAGCTGTATTTCAGGAAGACTATCTTGACGAATGCGAAGCTTTGGTAAAGTTCATTGGGCGGAATGGGGACGTTCTATCCGATAGATACGACGGGGAATTCGAAAAGCTCGCGCACGTTGTAACAAAGTGCCGACAAGAACGCACACTATTGGAACACTGGCCGGAGTTGGTTGCGGCGTATTCTGCGGTGACAAAGATCACGATGGCGGAGAGAGGGGTCAACGGGCGGTCTGTTCAGGACACCATCGCCGCGAGAGAGGAACGCCTTCCGCTCAGCGGACTATGGTATCGCGGCGTGGCAAAGCACCAACGACCGTTGCGAATCGCACTGTGGTTGTCTGCATTTGCTTTAACGTTTCAATATATCGAAGGTATCGCATCAACGGTCAGCAAACCGATGTCCGAAATGGGATGGATTACCTATCCTTTCTATCTCGTGCAATTCGTAATGCCTATGCTCATTCCTGCTATCTGGGGAGGACTCGGCGCATGTGTGTTTCTAATGAAGCAGTTAAATGACCGTGTCTCGGCTTACGCATACGAAGAGGCACGCTTTAAGGGATACGGTACGCGAATCTTCCTAGGCGCTATTTTCGGGGTAGTCGTAATTCAATGGTTATTTGACACGCACGGGGTCGATAAAGGTATGGCGGATACGCTCGGTCAGACGGTAACGGCATTCGCCGCCGGTCTCGGTACGAAAGCTGTTTACGCAGCATTCGAAGCGCTAATAGAGGAGACCACATCCAGAATAAAAGGGATAGGTACGAAACGTTCGAATGAATAGCGATCCAACCGATAAGGAGATGGCTACCTTTTACGACGCCAGTACTGTTAATCGGAGAGACTAACGGGTGCTGTGTGAGAAATCTGGTCTATTATGTATGCGCTGATTCAGTTCGACTTACTGCAGACCCTTTAGATACGAATTTGCAACACGCATCACCGGTGTTCTTAGTTGATGGATATGGCCTCTTTGAACAGTTAATGCTCTAGTCTAGATATCAGCTTGAATTTCCCTATCTACGATAGCAAACTCTACCGGATGAATTGATTAGTCGGGTTCGCAATCTAAGCACGATGTATCCGGAATCTAAGAATGCTCAAGTTGTAGGTCCGCACGGCGAGAAACGCCCCAACGACGCTGAATCGAACGCGATTCACGTTATGAAGGTCACCACTGGCATGACCAAAGAGGATTACGTCAAAAAGGGGGAGAACACACATCCTGAATAGTTACTAACATCTAGCAGTTTATCTTCCTACAATTGTCGCTTTCACGTCGGCAACGAAGGAGTACCAACCGATGGCTCGGAACGAGAAGACTAGCAAAGACGTCGCATCAATCGCGGGCAAAGTCTTAGCAGGAAAGAAACCTACAAAGTCTGAAATTAACGCTCTAGCTGCGTCAGCATTGACTCAGGCTCCTAATAAGAAGAAACCTACGAAGAAATGAGATCCGCGAACCGCACGGTCGCAGTCTCTGATACCGCTTCAAGAACGCTGACGTGAGCCGTCAGCATTCTCTTTTCTGGACACCGAATCTATCGGAGTAATTAAAGTGAAGGATTTTCTTTTCGGATTCGACACACTAGGCGAACACGCAACCCTTAGGCGTAAAGCTATTAGAGAGTTGGTTGAATCAGTAGATTCGGTTCAAATCCAGCGAACCGTTTACCTAGTTCATCGTAACTCCTGTAAGGTCGAAGCTGCTTTTCGTCGTTGGATAAAACGAAACGCAAAGACCGTCTCTCGTGATAGATTGTCAATCTCTTGGGTCGATATCGAAACCTATGAGTGTCAAAGTCCTATGGATGAAAAAGGTTTTGATGATTTCATGGCGCGACATAGGAAGTCAAAATAGCTTCACACATCACACATCTGCATCTAATAGATGTTGACCAAGACCTCCACTCCCAAGATATTCGTACTTAGCGTCTTTTTCTTGTAGTCCCTGTGTATCCTCAATGGTCTCTTTGGAGTGTTATCGAAAGGGGATTATTTACTAAACTACAAATCGTCAATTCGCGACACAAGCTGTCGCGTAACTTAGGAAAATTTACTTTTCAACCGACCTTCATCCAAGCCCATCATGGTTCGATTAGCCGACGCACGACGCCCGCGGGAAGGCATGACACTTGCCCAGTTTCTCTATGAGTTCGCGCCCGATGAAATGGCGGCAGAAGCCTGGCTCGTTGGACGGCGCTGGCCAGACGGGATACGCTGCGCCCATTGTGACTCAGCACATATCGCCGAACGTGTGAACCGGCGACCACAGCCCTACTGGTGTCATGACTGCCGTCGTTACTTTTCCGTGAAGACCGGCTCGGTCATGCATCGTTCGCCGTTGAGTTGTCGG
>LXNI01002268.1_pt1 | contig 13807 bp, 12 predicted proteins | sample 809091 | NCBI WGS metagenome assembly LXNI01 (sample SAMN04870527, study PRJNA318959) | sponge metagenome | biome: 01000161; feature: marine sponge reef; material: water | host: Sarcotragus foetidus | place: Greece: Milos, Mediterranean Sea | collected 2013-05-29 | depth 5-7 m | reverse complement strand
GCCGCTTCGATGACGCTGTAGGCGGCCGGGTTGCGGTCGGCCAGCTCGCCGTGCTCGTGCACGTCAATATCGGAGAGCGTCCAGGTGTCCTTGAAGGCGGCGCCGGCGGCGATTGACCCGATGGGCGCGGCGTAGTCTTGATTGGAGTTGAAGGGCGGGTCGAGGTAGATGAGGTCGATGCAGGCGGAGTTTATCCCGCGCATGACGTGCAGGTTGTCGCCGACCCAGACGGTGCGATTGCTGAAGTTTGCTTCTGCCATGGTGAAACTCTAATCGCTGCCGGCGGGGCTGTACAGTGGGATTCAGCGCGGGAATTAAGCAAAGGGCACAAAGATTTTCTTCTGTCGTCATTCCCGATTGGGAAGGTTCGTCGGTTGCGGACGCGCCTCAGACTGTCAGCAGAACTTTGCCCATAGCGCGGCGCTCAATCAGCTCGCGCAGGGCGGCGGGCGCTTCGTCCAGCGGATAGGTCTTGTGGATATGCGGCTTGAGCTGGCCCGCGGCGTACCAAGCAAAAAGCTGCCTGAAGGAGTCGCGGATGACGGCGGGATTATGCTGCATGTAGGCGCCCCAGAACAGCCCGACCAGCGAAGCATTCTTCAGCAGGGCGATATTAGCGGGCAGGGCCGGGATGCGCCCGCTGGCGAAACCGATGACAAGGTAGCGGCCCTCCCAGGCGATGCGCCGCAGGGCCTGATCGCTTAGGTCGCCGCCGACCGGGTCGAAGATTACATCCGCGCCATTACCGCCGGTCAAGGCCTTGACGCGGTCGCGCAGGTTTTCGATGGTATAGTCAATCGTGTCGTCAGCGCCGTAGGCCCGGGCCAACGCTAACTTCTCCGGCGTGCTGGCAGCGGCGATGATACGCGCGCCAATCAGCTTGCCCAGCTCAACCGCCGCCAGCCCCACGCCACCGGCCGCGCCTAATACCAGCAGCGTCTCGCCGACTTGCAACTGCGCGCGGTGGGCCAAGCCGACGTGGGCCGTGCCATAGACCAGCGGAAATCCCGCGCCATGCTGGTAGCTCATTTCGGGAGGCAGGGGCAAGGTCATCGCGGCGGGAATGACCACTTCCTCGGCGAATCCGCCGTACATCATGGTGGCGCTGACGCGGTCGCCGATGCTTGGCTGTGTGACGCCCTCGCCGACTGCAATGACATCGCCGGCGACTTCCAGGCCCGGGCTGAAAGGGAAGGGCGGCTTCAGTTGGTACAGCCCCTGGATCAGCAAGACATCGGGAAAGTTGACGCCGCAAGCGCGCACGCGAATCTTGACCGCGCCGGCGGGTACAGGCGGGCTGGCGATCTCTTCGACACTCAAGTCATCCGGCGAGCCGAAGGCGTGGCATAAGACGGCTTTCATCAGCGCTGCTCAAATCTTGATGTCGTTAGCCAGCAAGCCGGTCAGCAAGTCGATACAAGCCTCTACATCGCCGATATCGACCGTTTCGCTGGTGGTATGCAAGTAGCGCGTGGGTATGGAGATGCAGCCGCTGGGCACGCCGGCGTCAGCCATTTGGATAGCCGACGCGTCAGTAGTGCCGCCCGCCAGCAACTCCAGCTGATAAGGAATGCCATCGGCCTCGCAGCGCTCGATCATCCAGTTCTTAATGGCCAGCGGCACAATCAAGCCGGGATCGTGGACCTTGATGGCCGCGCCGCCGCCCAGCTTGACCAGCATCTTGCGCCCGCGGATCTGGTCGCCGCTGCCGGTGACGTCAATGGCGATGCCGATATCCGGTTTCACGCCCTGGGCCGCGGTTTTTGCCCCGCGCAAGCCGACTTCTTCCTGCACGGTGAAGGCGAAGTAGAGTTCGTTGGGCGTCTGACGCCCCAGCCGGCGCATGGTCTCGATGGCGACCACGCAGCCGATGCGATCATCCAGCGACTTGGCGATGATGCGCCCCCCGCGCACTTGCATCTCGCGCATGAAGCCGGCCGGCTGCCCCACCGGCGTGGCATTGCCGCCGCTTCCTTCCTGGACATCAATGAAGAAGTCGCCCAGGGCCTTGCCGCCGCCATTCTGCACGGCGATCACGCCGACCGTCCCGTCTTCGAATTGCACGCGGTTGCCGTTGAGCGTGTTAGTCATCAAGCCGCCGAGGTTGGTGAAGCGCAGGTAGCCGCTCTCGGGTTCCTGGTAATTGGCCATCAAGCCGATCTCGTCCATGTGGGCGGCCATCAGCACTTTGGGCCCGCCGCTGCCCACGCGGCAGATGAGATTGCCCAAGCCGTCCACGCTGATGTCGTCAGCCAAATCCGCCACTTCGTCGCGGATGATATCGCGGATGCGATGCTCGTAGCCGGGCGGTCCCCAAGTTTCTACCAGTTTGCGGGTTAGTTCCAGCATGCTGGCGCTGTCCTGCGGCTCGGCGGCTTCCTCGCTTCGCTTGGCGTCGCGGAGTCGGATGTGTTCCGCCCAAATGTTGACGCCCTCCAAGTCGGCGATCCGCTCTTCGGCGCCAGGCATCAAGCCCCAGAGGCCCCGCCTTGGATGCGACACGACGCCCACGCTTCGGAGGGCGGTGCGCAAATTGCTAATGCGGATATGCTGCGATTGCTTGTAGTTGTCGCCGAGAATGCGCCTTACTTCGTCGTCGAAGCGTTGATTCGATATGGGCTCGCCAGCGTCGCGCAAGATATTTATGATCAGTTGAATGCTGCTGTCTCTGGTCGTTGTGGGCATGGCATGGCGCTCCTTTCAGTTCAGGGCTATGGCGGCTGCTGACATCGGTTCAGGTTGCGGCGCGGGCTTCAATGCGCGTTTTTCCAAACGCATTGGCAGACCATCACGCGGGAACATGGTGATCAAGGCGGCCGGCTTAATCTCGACGCCTTCGATCAAGCGCAACCGGTAACGCTGCGCAATCGTCGCCAGCAGCAGATTGGCTTCCATGATCGCGAAGCTGTTGCCGATGCATACTCGCGGACCGCCGGCGAAGGGCAGGTAGGCGTACTTGTGCATGTTCTCGATCTCGGGGTCCAGCCAGCGCTCGGGCAAGAAATCCTGCGCTTGCTTCCAGTGATCGGGATGGCGATGAAGCAGATAGATCATAACTTGGGCCGTCGTGCCCTTGGGCATAGGATAGCCGCAGACTTCGGTGTCTTCCGCGGCGGTGCGGCTGACGGACCAGACGGCTGGCATGAGCCGCAGGGCCTCCTTGATGACGATGTCGGTATAGGGCAAGCTGCGCAGGTCTTCCAACTTGGGCCGGCGCCCGCCCAGCACCGCATCGAGTTCGGCATGCAGTTTGGCTTCGACTTCAGGATGCTGCGCCAAGAGCCACCAGGTCCAGTTCAGCGTGTTGGCGGTGGTTTCGTGCCCGGCCAGGAAAAGCGTCACCGCTTCGTCGCGCGCTTGCAGGTCGGTCATGCGCTCGCCATCGTCATCTTCCGCCAACAGCAGCATCGACAGGAGGTCGCCGCGGTCGTCCCCGGTTAGCCGCCGGTCATTGATGAAGCCGTAGACGATTTTGTTCAGGGCGTTGTTGGCGAGCCAGGACCGCGCCCGCAGCGGGGTCGGGATCCAGTAGGGCAGGATGCTGGCTGTGTTGTTGGCTTTTTGTACGACTGCGACAGCCTTTTTGACCTGATTGACAGTGCTCGAGGCATCGGCGTCGAACAGCGTCCGCGCGACGATCGTAAGCGTGAGCTGCATCATCTCTTCATCGACATCGAGGACCGCGCCATCACTCCAGCCCTCGAGCCGCTTCAGCGTATAGTCGACCATGGTATCGGCATAGGCATGGACGCGGACAGCATGAAAAGCCGGCGCTACCAGACGACGCTGCCGCTTCCAAAAGTCGCCGTTGCTCGTGACCAGCCCTTCGCCCATGAAACGGGCCAAGCCGGTCTTCTTGCTGGTATATGCCGGGCCCTTGATAAAACGTTTCGATTGGCGCAGGAAGAGCTCGTGAATGACATCCGGATTAGCGACCGAATAATTGTGAGTATCGCCGATCATGAAGTGCCAGACGTCGCCATAGGTTTCCATCCACCTGGTGACGTAGCTCAGCGGGTCTTTGAAGAACCGGCGGTAAAACAGATAATTTTGCCAGACGCCTTCGCCCATCTCAGTGGGACCTGGCGGGAATGCGATGGCTTGGGATTGTCTACCGTCAACGCTTGAGGCACGATTCATCGCCGCCTCCTTTGAGCTACGCTTCTATACCCATCGTAGCCGATAACGATGCTTGTGACTATGCCCTGCGCTGGGTTGTCTGGGCAATTGCATCAATTTATTTTCAACACAGAGAGCGCAGAGGGCACAGAGTTCGTAGGAGTTTAGATGACTATTCTACTAAATCTGCGGCCAGGAATAGGCAACAGTCACTAGCGAAACGTGATTTGTCTCCACAAATCACAGTTCAAATAAGACATGAACACATATATTTTGTTTTTCTCTGTGCTCTCTGCGCCCTCTGTAGTTGATTTTCAGTTTAGATTCCCACCTTTTAACCCGCAATCATTTAGATGCAATTGCCCTGTGCCAGGTGGTGATTTGCCATATGCGCGCGCTTGCGGGACAATACGCGCCTAAGGAGATTCGCTCTTAGAACTAGCGAGGGCTGGCTATGTATACGATTGGTCTTGACTTCGGCACTTTGTCCGGGCGGGCGGTATTGGTCGACACGCGCGACGGCGCCGAAGTAGCCGAGTCCGTCTTTGATTATCCGCACGGCGTGATGGACAGCCAGCTGCCCTCGGGCCGCAAGCTTCCGCCGGATTGGGCGCTGCAGCATCCGCAGGACTACATCGACGTCTTCGCGCATACCGTGCCAGCTGTGCTGCGACAGAGCGGCGTGGACGCGGCCGATGTCAAAGGGATCGGCATTGACTTCACGGCCAGTTCGCCCATGCCGACTACAAGGGACGGAACCCCACTCTGCTTCCTTGATGAGTTGCGGGACGAGCCGCATGCCTATATCAAGCTGTGGAAACACCACGCGGCGCAGCGCCAAGCCGACCAGATCAACGAGACGGCGCGGCAATTGGGCGAGCGCTGGCTTTCGCGTTACGGCGGCAAGATTTCCTCCGAGTGGTTCTTCAGCAAGTTGCTGCAGATCTTGCAGGAGCGTCCCGATATTTACGCCCAAATCGACCGCTTTGTCGAGGCGGCTGATTGGGTGATTTGGCAGCTGACCGGTGTTGAGACGCGCAATACTTGTACCGCCGGCTACAAGGCTATGGTGCAAGACGGAGACTTCCCCAGCCGCGATTATTTTCGCGCTCTGGACCCAGCCTTTGAGAATGTCGTCGACGAGAAAGTAGGGCGAGAGTTTGCCGAGCTGGGTTCGAAAGCGGGCGAGCTCAGTCCGCGGATGGCCGAGTTGATGGGCTTGCCCGCGGGCATCGCCGTCGCCGTCGCCAACGTGGACGCCCATGTGACCGCGCCGGCCGTCAAGGCGACCGGCCCCGGCGTCATGGTTATGGTCATGGGCACCTCCTGCTGTCATATCTTGTCATCGACGCAGTTGGGCGAGGTGGATGGCATGTGCGGCGTGGTGATGGGCGGCGTCATCCCCGGGCTCTACGGTTACGAAGCCGGGCAGAGCGCGGTCGGCGACATATTCGGCTGGTTCGTCGACCACGGCGTGCCGCCCGAGTATCATCAAGCGGCTGCAAGCGCCGGCCTGGGCCTGCACGAATACCTCGAACGGGAAGCGGCCAAGCAGCAGGCAGGCCAGCATGGTTTGATCGCGCTGGACTGGTGGAACGGCAATCGCAGCACACTGGTGGATGTCGACTTGACCGGCATGATGCTGGGCATGAACCTGGCCACCCGCGCGCCAGATATTTACCGCGCCCTCATCGAGTCTACCGCCTACGGCACGCGCGAGATCATCGACGCTTTTGACGCGCAAGGCGTCGCCGTGAACGAGCTGGTAGCGGCGGGCGGGCTGCCCGAAAAGAATGCGCTGCTCTGTCAAATCTTCGCCGATGTCACCGGGCGCCCCTTCAAGTTATCGGGCTCGGCGCAGGCGCCGGCGCTGGGCGCGGCTATGCACGCGGCCGTGGCCGCCGACATCTACAGTGATATTCAGGCGGCGGCGGAGAAGATGGGCAAGCTGAAAGACGGCGTCGTCAGGCCAATTCCGGGCAACCAGGCGGTCTACGACAAACTCTTCCAAGAGTACAAGACCCTCTACGACTACTTCGGGCGCGGCGCTAATGATGTGATGAAGCGGCTGAAGGCGATCAAGCACGAAGCGCTGGGCTGAATCGGCTCGCCGCTACTACCTGAGCGATACCCAATTCTTCTTACTGATCGTGCGCGGACGAGCGGGCGCACAGCCTTGAATCTCCTTACCAGAAAACGAGCGGGCCGTTGCTTTGTGAAAAACTACCAAAGCAAGTGCATGGAATTGGGATACTATTGCGATTTTGACCTCGACACAGATTAAGATATGATTAGTCCAGTGCTGAAAGAAGGCGTCTGATGTCCAGGTGGGGGTACAAAATGAACAAACGCAAATTGGGAAACGGCAATAAGCGCACCTTTGCGTATCGGCTTATTTCCATATTTTTGGGTCTTGTGATCCTGTACAGCTTCGGCTTTGGCACAATTGCACAAGACGACCCCCCGGCGGAAGACGCCGCGGCCGAAGAGATGATGACCGATGAGATCACTGCTGCTGACGTTCAGTACAACCTCGACCAAACCTGGATACTGCTAGCCGGCTTCCTGGTCTTCTTCATGCAGGCCGGTTTCGCTATGCTGGAAGGCGGCATGATCCGCGAGACGGGGGTGGTTAACTCGCTCGCCGAAAACTTCATGGATGCCTGTGTCACCGGCATTGTCTTCTTCATCGTCGGCTATGGTATCGCCTACGGCACCTTCGACGCCGGCATGGAAGGCGGCAGCTTAACGCCGCTCAACATGCCCTTAATGCTGGGCGGTGTTGATGGCAGCAGCCCCGGCGATGGCGCAATCCTGGTCGGCTTCTTCTTCCAATTTGCCTTTGCCGGCGCCGCCGCGACCATCGCCACCGGTGGTATGGCGGAACGGACGAACTTCGTCGGCAAGCTGATCTACAGCGCCATCTTGGGCGCGATCATCTATCCGGTGGTCGTTTTCTGGACCTGGGGCGGCGGCTGGATAGCCGATCAGGGCTTCATCGATTTCGCCGGATCAACAATTGTACACATGACAGGCGGCATCGTGGCGCTAACGGGCGCGTATGTGCTGGGCCCGCGCGCTGGACGAGTATTCGGTCGGCCACCGGCTGCATCGAACCTGGCGCTGGCCTCACTCGGTACCTTTATTCTGTGGTTCGGCTGGTACGGTTTTAATGTCGGCTCGACCCTGGGCGCGGGTGATGTCAACGCCATGGGCCTGGTTGCGGTCAATACCACGCTGGCGGCGGCGGCGGGCGCGCTGGGCGCCATGTTCCATACCTATTTCGTGACCAAGTCCTGGAACGTCAGCTTCATCTTGAATGGTTCGCTGGCTGGCCTGGTGGCGATCACAGCCGGCTGCGCCTCGGTGACGCCGATCAACGCGGTCATCATCGGTTTGCTGTCCGGCATTGTGCTGGTAATCTCGATCGGCGTTGTGGAATCGCTGAAAATTGACGACGCGGTCGGCGCCTTTTCGGTGCACGGGGCTTGCGGCGCCTTCGGCACGCTGATGATCGGCATCGTGGGTTCGCAAGCCCTGGGCGCTCCCAGCCTGCTGGATGGCGGCACCCTGAGTACACTGGGCTCGCAAGTCGTAGGCGTCGTCGTCATCGCAATCTGGGTGACGGTTACCAGCTTCATCATGTTCCGCGTACTGAACAGCATGGAAGTGCTGCACGTTGATCCGGAAGCGGACCGCATCGGCATTGACGCCTACGAGCATCACGCTTCGGTCTGGCCCAATGTGCTGCCGCTGCGCGAGGAAGATGAATAGTAGAATCGCTTGCAGCTTCGGCTACGACAAAGCAAGGGCGACCTCAGACAGGTCGCCTTTTTTATTGCACTATTTTGGCTAAAGCTGATCGCTGTCCAGCATGATGGTGACGGGGCCGTCGTTGTGGATTTGCACCTGCATCATAGCGCCGAAGACACCCTGTTCCACTTGTTTTACGCCCGCCTGCGACAAGCAATCAGCGAAGACTTGCACCAGCGGCTCGGCGAGTTCCGGCTGAGCGGCGTTGATATAACTGGGACGCCGGCCTTTGCGGGCATCGGCGTAGAGCGTAAATTGTGAGACAACCAGCGCGCCCCCGCCGATATCCAGCAGCGACAAGTTCATCTTGCCCGCCGCGTCGCTGAAGACGCGCAGATTGGCCGTCTTCTGCGCCAGTTTCTCGGCGTCGGCTGCGCTGTCGGAATGGGTGACGCCGACCAGTGCGACGAAGCCCGCGGCGATCTCGCCCGTGACCCTCCCGTCAACCGTGACTTTGCCTGCGCTCACTCGCTGCAGCAATACTCGCATTTGATGTCGCTCCCTTTAAGGCTTGCACTGTACTGTTTCTACCAAGCCGGCTTTCCGGATATGGCGCGCTTTCGACGCCCTTACCAGCGAAGACACAGAAGTAGAACCAACTAAGAAATGCGAATTGCGCTGGATCATCCATGCACAACAGCGAGCCACCCTTCCCGGATGATTCGGGATGCTCGCCATAGAGATGGCGAGAGCGGGCCGGGGATGGGGTAGAAAAGCGGCGATTTCGGCATTCTCATTACTTACTTGGAACTACTGAGAACTGGAATCACGCATAATCAAAGAAAGATTCGGCACAACTGCGGCTCGGCCATTACTCGACCAACCGCCATGTTTCCCTAAATTCCCCTCTGTGCCCTCATAGTTACTCTGTGTACTCGGTGGCAAAAGCGTCGAAAATCGTTATATGCGCGGCGTCCGTCCTACCTGCCGCGCCGGACTCGATCCAAGAGACTTTTGAGTATCGGACAAGCCTCTTAGGCGCGCTGGTTGAGGATCTGCATAACGCGCAGCAGAAAGTACTGGCAGCAGGTATCCACGTGGTAGTGGATTTCCATGTCTTCGCTTTCATTGTTGTAGACGCCGCTGATGGTAAAGCTGGGCGCTTGAGCATGCTCGGCGCAGACTACAGCGCTGAATTTGCGCTGCAGCGCCGCGCCCAGCGACCGGCGTGTATTATCGAACATCAACTCCAGTTCGTAGGAATCAAGGAAGGCATCGGGCAATTCTTCGCCTTGCACGCGCAGGTCGAAGTTGATCTTCAGGCTCATGCCGCCGTCAGTCGATCATGGGTTGGACGCGCTGCACCAGTTGGATGGCCGTGCCCCAAGGATCGCGCAGGAAAGCCAGCCGGTCGCCATTGGCGCGGTTGTCGATGTCGCCGTCGAGCGTCGCGCCGGCGGCCGTCAGGCGCTCGCGAGCCGCGTCCATGTCGTCCACGGCGAAGGCCAGGTGAAAGGTCACCGCGTGGTGCTCGCTGTAATCAATGACCGCGCCCAGCGGATTGCTGTAAATCTCGATCAGGCTCTTGCCGGCGCTATCCGCCAGGAAGTGAATATAGGGCGGTTCGTCAAAGGCGCGCACGATGCGCATGTCAAGATTCTCGGCATACCAAGCCGCTACAGCCGCCGAATCCGCTACGTTGAAGGCGATATGTTCCAGTCTCATCAAGCGCTCCTATTCCAGTTCAAAGTGTTCGGCATCGGTCGCGGTTGCCGGCTCGCCGCTTTCAAGCTCTTCGTCTTCCAGCGCCTGACTGCGCAGCCAGCTGAGGCCCATCATGCCCAGAAAAATGACGGCGATGCCGATGAAGATGATTTCGTCAAAAGGTCCCAAGGCGCCGTGAGCCAGAATGGCAGGCATTGTTGTGCCTCGCTGGCTGATAAGCCTCGCCGTCGCCGTATTTTACGAAATGCCGCGCCTGAACTGTAGGTTGAATGCCTGCGGATTGGCAAGCAGAATGATGCCCCCGGCCGCAATCTACTGGAGCGCAAATGTCGTCACAGGTCTTGAGCGTCAGCGGCCTGCAGAAGTTTTACGGCGCCAAGCTGATACTCGACGCGGTCAACTTGAATCTGAAAAGGGGCGATCGCGCTGTGCTGGTCGGCGAAAATGGCGTGGGCAAATCGACTCTGGCGCGTTTGATCCTGGGCCGTGAAACCGGCGAGCAGGGCGAAGTTCGCGTCGCGCCGGGCACGGTCCTGGGTTATCTGCCGCAGGAAGCGCAGATGGCGCGGTCGATCAGCGTGGGGCGATTCATCAGCGACAGCTTGGGCGAGCTGAGCGCGCTGCGCCGCCGCCTGGTCGCGTTGGAAGAGCGGCTGACGCATGGCGGCGATCTCACTGCGGCGCTGGAGGAGTACGGGGGGCTGCAAACGCGGTTCGAGCTGCGCGGCGGTTATACGCTGGAGACGCGGCGCGAGCGGATTTTCGCCGGGCTGGGCTTGGGGCATATCGACCTGGCGCGGTCGGTCATGTCGCTCAGCGGCGGCGAGAAAACGCGGGTCGGCTTGGCGGCGCTGCTGCTGCAGGAACCCGATCTGCTGATCCTGGATGAGCCAACCAATCATTTGGACTTCGCCGGGCTGGCTTGGCTGGAGGACTACCTGCAAGGCTATCCCCATGCCCTGCTGATGATCACCCACGACCGCCACTTCATCAATCGCGTGGCCACCAAGATACTCGACTTGTCGGCGGTGACGCGCGGCCTCAGGACCTGGTACGGCAATTATGATGACTATCGCGCGCAGCGGGACGCGCAGTATCAGCAGGATGTCGACGCCTACCATAGCCAGGTCAACCGCATGAAGGCGCTGCGTATGCAGATGAAAAAAGAGGCGCATGGCCATCGCAAAGCCAAACGGCCCGGCGATAACGACAAAGCCATCAAGTTCGCCGCGCGGCAGCAAGTGGCGCGCACCGTCAGCAAAGCCCTGCGCTCGGCCCGGCAGCAACTGGACACGCTCGAGACTAACCGGCTGGATAATCCGCGCCACGTCTGGCATATCGAGTACGATTTTGATCCGCTGCCGCTGACCAGCATGGCGCCCGTGCAGCTGCAATCGGTCGGGATGCGCTTCGGCGATCGGCAGCTGATAATCGACGCCGACGCAACGCTGCGCAAGGGCGAGCGCGTCGCGCTGGTCGCGCCCAACGGCGCGGGAAAGACGACCCTGCTGCGCTTGATCACTGGCGAGCTGGGTCCCACTAGCGGCGGCGTCAAAGTGATGCCCGGCGCGAAGCTCGGCTACCTCGACCAAACGGGAGAGAACTTCCCCGATGACCAGAACATCGTGGATGTCTTAAGCGCCATAAAGCACGACAGCGCCGACCAACTCTTGACGCTGCTGCACCGCTGCGGTCTCTTCCGCGACGCCCACTTGGCGGACAAAGCCGTGGGAGAACTGAGCCTGGGGCAGCGGCGCAAACTGGGCATCGCCTGCTTGATACACAGCCGCGCCAATCTGCTGCTGCTGGATGAGCCAACCAACCATTTGGATTTGATGAGCCTGGAGGCGCTGGAGCGCGCGCTGCTTGACTTCCCCGGCGCGATTCTGGCGGCGACGCATGACCGCTGGTTCATCGACCGAATCGCGACGGCAGTCTGGCGCCTGCGCGACGGTCGTATCGCGCTCAAAGAAGGGACAGGCGAACCTAGTCAGGATCGAGCGGGATCTTGAGCGAGCCGCTCTCCGCCGGCGGATCTTGGTCGTCGGTTGGTTGCTTGGGCGCGCTGCCCTCGGCCCCGCTTTCCACGATGTCGATGCGCACGGCTTTTTGGCCCAACTGCGGCGTCTTTTTGCGGCTGGGGCGCTTGGCGCGTTTCTTTTGTTTCGCGGCCGGCTTCACCACATTCACGGAGACCTCTACTTCGTCTGACGCCTCGGCCTCGCCGGTGACCTCTATGGGCTGAGTTTCGGCCCCAATGGCTGGGCTCGCGGCTTCCTTAGCCTGGCGCGAATCGCGCTCTGCAGCCTTGGGCGCAGGTGATTCGTCGGCCCTTGCCGCCGGCGTCAATGCCTCGTCAGCCGACAGGTTAGCGCGCATCTGCTTGACCGCCGCGACGATGTCGTCCTCGAAGATGTCCCAGCGCGAGGGCGCCAAGGACTCCAACATCAGCTCAAGCGCGTCCAGCAGCGCCAATTCGTGCTCGCCGCCGCGCCGCAAGCCGAGGATGCGCCAGGCGCGCAAAGGGCGGTAGCTGGGGTGCAGGCGCAAGCCGGCTTCGATGGTCTCGCGGGCTTCGTCATTTTCGCCCAAAGCCAGCAGGGTCGCGCCCAAGTGCGTATAGAGACGCGGCATATCTTTCGGCGCCAAGCCCTGACCCTTGGGCAGCGCCAGCAATTCGCGATAGAGCGGCAGCGCTTGTTCCGGCACATCGAAAGCGCGCCAGGCGCCCGCCAGCTCAAAGAGGATGCGCGCGTTGCCGGGGTAGGTGGCTTGCAACTGCCGAAAATGCTCGATGGCGCCGCGCAGATTGCCCTGCTGCTTCAATTGCAGACCGGCATCAATTAACTCGGTGATCACCGCCATATTCGCTCCGCTTCGCCGGATAGTTCTATTTTGAGTATAACACGCTCGAATCCGGGTACGCATTGGCGGGGCGGATGTTGCGCCGGGCAGACGCGCCAGACTGGGTTTCACCACAAAGACACAAAGGCACAAAGGGCACAAAGAAATCTTTCACAGCCGGCTTGAAGGCGACTTGCCCGATAACTGCGCCGGACGCATAATGACCACAACTCGCAACCTACCGAAGAGGAGCTGCCATGCTCGATTCGCTGATAAGGCGCGCCGCTAAAACCTGTGTTTTGCTCTCCCTGTTGCTGGTGTGTGGTCTCGTCTACGCCCAGGCAGCGGACAGCGCCGCAAACGAAGTCGAACTCGGCGAGGCGATGGCCAGCGTCAACGGCGTCCTGATCGATCGGGAGCATTTCGATGCCGAATTCCGGCGCGTGGCGTCATTTTCTACAGCAGCCGATCATGGCGCATTGGCCGTTGACGTGCTGCGCTACCTGATCGAATCCGAGCTGATTCTGCAATTCGCGGCGGCGAGCGAACTTGAAGTTGACGATGACGCCGTGGCTGCCCAAATCGCCGGCTACAAGAACAACCTGGGCGCGCGGCGCTGGCGGGAGTGGCTGAGCGAAAATTTCTACACGGACGCGGAGTTTTGGGCGGCCATGCGGCTGCAATTTGTCCGCAACGCGGTTCGCGCCATTGTCACCTCGCATTTGCGGGACGAAGTGCAGCATATTCGCGCCCGGCATATCCTGGTCGCGCGAGAAAGCGAAGCCGAGCGGGCGCTGGAGCGCCTCGCTGATGGCGAGAGCTTTGCCGCCCTGGCGTCGCGGCTGTCGCTCGATGTGTCGACCAAAGCCTTCGGCGGCGACCTGGGCTGGTTCGTCCGCGGCGAACTGCTGGACCCGTCATTGGGCGAGGCGGCTTTCTCGCAACGTCTAGGCGAATTCGGCGGGCCGATCTCTACCCGGCTGGGTTATCACATTTTGCAAGTGGTTGGTCGGGCCGAACGGCCGATAGAAGCGGGTCGCCTGCCCAACATCGCCGAGAATATCTTCCAACTGTGGCTCGAGGCGCAAGTCGAGGAAGCCGACATCCGGCTGAATCTGGAAGCGCTGGATGCGATCGCCGAGCCTAGATCCCAACCAGTGGAGTGATGTAGCCCTCATCCAGCCAGAATCGCAGCTGCTGAGCGTCGATCGAGCGGCCGCTGAAACCCGCTGGCTTCTGCTGCGCCGCGCGGATCAAGTCGGCGTCCGCCTGGAAGTCGCCGCGGAAGTCGTGGAAAATGCCCCGCTCCGGCGCGATATAACACCAGGGCGCCAGCCGATAGCGCGTATCGTCCGATAGCTGCGGC
>LXNI01002267.1_pt1 | contig 13822 bp, 13 predicted proteins | sample 809091 | NCBI WGS metagenome assembly LXNI01 (sample SAMN04870527, study PRJNA318959) | sponge metagenome | biome: 01000161; feature: marine sponge reef; material: water | host: Sarcotragus foetidus | place: Greece: Milos, Mediterranean Sea | collected 2013-05-29 | depth 5-7 m | reverse complement strand
GACCTCGTCCTCAACGGACACGTCGTCGAGCGCGAGCACCCCACCCTCGGAACGGTGCGCCAGCTCGGCCCCCTCGCCCGCCTCACCGCCACCCCCGGCGCAGCCGGCGAGGCCGGCCCCGAGCCCGGCGAGCACACCGCTCAGGTTCTCGCGGAAACCTCCCGGCCCCGCCCCTCCGCATCCCCCACCCCCGCCTCCGGACCACCCCTCCGCGGCGTCACCGTCCTCGAGTTCGCCACCGTCATCGCCGCCCCCCTCGGAGCCGCCATCCTCGCCGACCTCGGCGCGCGCGTGATCAAAGTCGAGCCCATCGGCGGCGACCCCTTCCGCGCCATGGGCCTCGCCTCTATGGGCGCCGGCCGCTGCAACGGCAGCAAGGAGAGCATCGCCCTCGACCTGAAGAGCGCCGAGGGCCAGGAGATCGTCCACGCCCTCGCCCGCGAGACCGACATCGTCATCCACAACTACCGTCCCGGCGTCCCCGAGCGCCTCGGGATCGGCTACGAGACCCTCAGGGCTATCCGTCCGGAGCTCGTCTACGTCTACGTCAACGGCTACGGACGCTTTGGGCCGGGCGCCCACCGCCCCTCCACCCACCCCATCCCCGGGGCGGGCCTCGGCGGGGCCCTCATGCAGATGGGCGAGGGCATGCCCCCGGCCTGCACCACCATCCCCGAGCTGCGCGATGTCGCGCGCAAGTTCTTCCGCGCCAACGAGCTCAACCCCGACCCCAATACCTCCGTCGTCGTCGCCTCCTCCTCCCTCCTCGGCCTCTACGCCCGCCGCCGCTTCGGCGAGGGCCAGGAGGTGTTCGTCGACATGTTCGGGGCGAACGCCTGGGCCAACGCCGACGACTTCATCGCCTACGAGGGCAAGCCCCCCCGCCCCGAACCCGACGCCGCCCTCTACGGCCTGAACGCGACCTGGCGCCTCTACCCCGCCTCCGAGGGCTGGGTCTTCCTCGGCCTCGCCGTGCAGCGCGAGTGGGAGCGCTTCTGCGCGCTCGCCGCCCGCCCCGGCCTCGCCGCCGACCCCCGCTTCGCCACCCCCGACGCCCGCACCGCCAACGACGGCGCCCTCGCCGAGACGCTCGCGGCCCTGTTCGCCCAGCGCACCGCGGATGCGTGGGAGGCGCTGCTTGCGACCGAGGGACTCGGTTGCGTCCGCGCCGATGCCGCCCCCGTCCACGAGTTCATCGCGACGGACGGCCACGTCGCCGCCAACGGCATGCGCGTACCGGCCTACAGCACCAACTTCGGCGACTACGAGCGCTACGGCCCCCTCACCGCCTTCAGCGAGAACACGCTGGAGCTCGGCGGCTTCCCCCTCGCCGGCGAGCAGGCCGACCGCATCCTCGCCGAACTCGGCTACGACCCCGCCGCCATCGACGTTCTCCGCGCCAGGGGCGTCGTCTGGTCCGAGACGCCCGCCCCGCTCGCCGCTGTTACCTCCTGATGCCGGACTTCCACCCCGGCCGCCTCCTCGTCGCCACCCCCAACATCGAGGACCCCAACTTCTGGCGCACCGTCGTCCTCCTCTGCGCGCACGACGCCGAGGGCGCCTTCGGGCTCGTCCTGAACCACGCCATGAACGGCGAGACCGTCGCCGCCCACCTCCCCGAGTGGGACGGCCACGCCGTCGAGCCCGCCGTCCTCTTCCGCGGCGGCCCCGTCTCCACCGCCTCCGTTTTCGCCATGGCCACCGGCGACGACCTGCCCGTCGACCGCTGGGGCCTGCGCATCTCCCCCGGCCTCGGCCTCGTCGACCCCGGCAAGGGTCCCGAGCACTTCGAGGGCCGCCTCGGACGCATGCGCTTCTTCGCCGGCTACGCCGGCTGGGGCGCGGGCCAGCTCGAGGGCGAAATCGCGACCCACGGCTGGTTCATCGTCGACGCCCTCCCCGACGACCCCTTCGCCTCCGAACCCACCGACCTCTGGCGTCAGGTGCTCCTCCGCCAGGGCGGCGAGCTCGCCCGCTTCGCCACCCACCCCTCCCAGCCTGGAGTCAATTAGTGGCTGGTGGTTAGTGACTGGTGGCTAGTCCCCGCCGCCCACCCCCGCCGGGGCCCCGGCCACCGACCACCGATCACCGACCACTAGCCACTAACCACCAGCCACTAGATCGCTGGTAGCATTCCCCGGCATTCACGCCGATCGAGGAGGATTCCATGGCCGCATACGTGCTCGCGCAGGGTCGAGTCGAAGACCGGGACAAGCTCAACGAATACCTGGCCGGAGCGGGCGGCACACTCGCCCCGCACAACGCCAAGGTGCTCGCCTACACCGAGGAGCCCGAGGTCATCGAGGGCGAAGTCCCGAACAACCGCTTCGTCCTCATCGAGTTCGCCGACGTCGAGACCGCCAAGGCCTGGTACAACTCCGACGGCTACGCGGCCGTCCGCGGCCTCCGCATCGAAGGCGCCCCCGGAACCCTGGTCATCCTCCCGGGCATGTAGCCGGCGGCTGATGGGGTGGCCGGTGGGGACCGACCACCGACCACCGATCACCGACCACTACCGTCACATCGCCTTGATGCCCTGGTACTCCTGGGAGAACACGCACTCCTGGAGACCGAGCCCGACGTCGCTCGGGTCGTCGATGTTCGTGTAGCGCGTGTACAACTCGGCGAAGTGGCCGCCCGGCCGCTGCTTCACCTCGTTCCCTTCCAGGTCCCGCACGATCACCGGGTGGGAGACGTCCCAGACCTCCCCCTCCACCAGATCGCCGCGGTAGACGCCCCGCCCCAGGCCGTCGTCCCAGCCGCCCCAGTAGCCGCCGCCCTGCATGTAGACCGGCTTGCTCACCGTCTCCAGGAGGAAGCGGTCGACGCCACCGTCGGGACGCGTCAGGTCCACCCGCGCGCTCTTCAGCCGCGGGAACCCGTCCTCGAACTCTGTGCTCACCACGTCCACGTCCGTGTACGCCCACCCCTCCTTGCCTGAGCCGTAGGGGTAGTCGATGCGGCTGTGTACGGTGCCGAACTCGGCCAGGTTCGCTCCGCCCGTGCCCGAGGCCACGATTTTGCCGTCGTTGTGGTGGCGGAAGGAGCAGTACATCGAGCGGTCGCCGAAGCGCACCAGCGCCCACCAGCGCGCCCCCGGCGTGCCCCACACCGACCCGCGCCGCTCGCTTGGCGCGGCGTGGCGGTTCGGCTGCTCGCCCTCACCCGTGTTTGCCTGCCCCCACGAGTGGTCCTTCGCCCCCACCCAGCCGTCCTCCACCTCGAAGTGGTACTCCTTGCCCCCCACCTTCACCCAGCCCGAGAGGTCGCCCAGCTGCACCAGGTTCGAGCGCTCCCCCACCATCCTCCCGTCCTGGTACATGCGGATGCCCTGGCACTCGTCGTAGGGAGGCGCCGAGCTCTCCCAGAGGATGTCGAACGAGCAGTCGACGTCCGTCTCCTCCAGGCCCAGCCGCAGCGTGCGCAGCCCCTTGATGATCTCCTGCGAGAACGGCCCCACCGTCAGGTCGTCGATGTCCGGGCGCAGCTTGCGCGTCGCGCGCACGTTGTACTGCTTCCCGTCGCCCGTGCTCAGGATCGAGTAGGCGTCGATCGTGTTCGTGTTGTGGTAGAGCCGCAGCGCCGTGATCAGGTTCACCTCGCCGTCGGGATCGCCCACGCAGTGCCAGTACCCGTCGCTCCACCCGGGGCTCGGGTTGGAGACGATGTCGAATGTGTCGATGGTCTGGTGGCGGGGCCACTCGTCGAGCTCGGTCAGGACGCGTCGTGCGGGCATGGGATACCTCCAGCGGTTCGTGCGGCGCAGGATACCGCCTGCGCCGCGCCTCGGGGTGAACGCCGTGCGCGCAACGGAGCCGTCCGTACAATCCCAGCCCCGGAGGGTTTCGCTATGTCAGACGACGTGTTCTCAATGGAAGGCAAGACGGTCATCGTCACCGGCGCCAGCTACGGGTTCGGTGTCACCTGGGCGGACGCCCTCGCCGAACGCGGCGCCAACATCGTTGGCACCTCGCGCAGCCTCGATCGCCTGCAGGACACGGCCGCTCTCGTCGAAGGCAAGGGCCGCCGCTTCCTCCCCGTCGAGTGCGATGTCACCGACTACGAGCAGGTCGAGAACCTCATGAAATCGGCCTGGGACGAGTTCGGCACCGTCGATGTGCTCATCAACAACGCGGGCATCTCCGACCTCAGCGCCTGGCGCGCCGAGCACTCGGACAACGACATGTTCCGCCAGATCGTCGATACCGACCTCACCGGTCTCTGGTACTGCTGCCGCGCCTCCGCCCAGTACTTCCTCCGCCAGGGCCACGGCAACATCATCAACCTCAGCTCCATCTTCGGCGTCGGCGGCTTCGAGGGCCGCACTCCCGGCTACTTCGCCGCCAAGGGCGGCGTCACCCGCCTCACCGAGTTCCTCGCCACCGAGTGGGGCGACCGCGGCATCCGCGTGAACGCCCTCGCCCCCCACGTCTTCGACACGCCCATGACCCACGACGGCCTCATCCAGAGCGGCGTCATGGAGATGCTCGAAGGGCGCACCCCCATGCGCCGCATCGGTCAGATCGAGGACCTCGTCGGCCCCATCGTCTTCCTCGCCTCCGACGCCTCCCAGTTCGTGAGCGGGGCCATCCTCCCGCTTGACGGCGGGCTCACCGCCAGCCGCGGCTACTCCGCTGGCCCCTGGCCCATGGACGAATTCGACCCCGAGGGCCGCGGCAAGCCCCTCAACCCCGGCGACCCCTGGGAGTAGCGATTAGTGGCTAGTGGCTAGTGGCTAGTGGCTAGTGGCTAGTGGCTAGTGGCTAGTGGCTAGCGGTTCGTCCCCCGTCCCCTTGGGGTAGCGGAGCACGAGTCACCGGCTACAACTCACCGACCACCGACCACTAGCCACTACACGACATTCGCCGCGTGACCTCATAGATCATCTGGCAGCTCAGCCGGAAGCTGTCGAGCGTCATGCGCTCGTTGTGACCGTGGACCGTGCGCGCCAGGTTCGGCGGCGTTAGCCCGCCCGAGAACCCGTACGCGACCACGCCCTGATTGCGGAACACGCGACTATCCGTGAACCCCGCCGTCACTCCCGGCGTGACTACTGCGTCCTCCACCAGCTCCCGCACCACCGACTCGATCGTGGCGAACAGCTCCGTGTCGTGTGAGCTCGTATCCGAGGCTCCCGCGAATACCCGCTCGACCTGCACCTTCGGGTCGTCGATCACCCGCGACACCTCCGCCTCGAACGAGTCCGCGTCCACCCCCGGCAGCAGGCGGCAATCGATCGTCGCCTCCGCCCGCCCGGGGATCACGTTGTGCTTGATGCCCGCGCTCGCCGTCGTCGCGCTGATCGTGTTCGTCAGCAGCGCCCGCACGCGCATGTCGGTTTCCGCCGTCGCCCGCAGCGCCTCGATGCTCGTTCCGTTCCGGTAGATGCCCGCCCGTTCCAGCCGCTCGAAGTACTCCCCCAGCACCGGGGAGAGCCGCGGCTCCCGGTTCCACTCCTGCAGCCGGCCCAGTGCCCGCACGAGCCGGTCGAGGGCATTGTCCTTGTGGGGAACGGACCCGTGCCCCGCCCGTCCCTCCGCCACCAGCCGCAGCCAGAGCGGCCCCTTCTCCGCCGTCGTCACCGTGAACACCGGCCGCTTCACGCCGAACAGCTCCGTCGAGCCGCCCCCGCCCTCGTTGATGACGTACTCCGCCACCAGCGCCTCGGGGTGGTGCTCCTCCAGCCACTCGATGCCGAGCATCCCGCCCGCTTCCTCGTCCGCCACCGCCAGGAACACGATGTCCCGCGCCAGCGGCGCCCCCGCCCGTTTCAGCAGCAGCACCGTCAGCAGCTCCGCCACCCCCAGCCCCTTCATGTCGAGCGTCCCCCGCCCCCAGATCTCCCCGTTGCGGATGACCGCCGCGAACGGCTCCTCGTCCCAGTACTCCCGCTCCACGGGCACCACGTCGGTGTGGTTGAGCAGCATCAGGGGCTCCTTGCTGCCGTCCCCCTTGAGCACCGCCCGCAGCGAGACGCGGTCGTCCCCCGGATCGAACAGCTCGTACTCGATCCCCTCCCGCTCGAGGATGCCCCCGAGGAAGTCACACGCCAGCCGTTCCCGTCCGGGCGGGTTCGACGTGTCGATGCGCAGGTACTCCTGCAGGATGCCGAGTGCCTCCTCGAAGGCCGTGTCCCAGTCGATCCGGGGTTCGGTCGCGGTCACTCGCCCACTCCGTACACCGCCGCCGAGTTGTCGTGCAGGATCTTGCACAGCACGTCCTCGGGCAGGCCGCCCAGTTCCTGCTCGATGAAGTCCTTCGGGTAGACCGCCGTCGTGTTCGGCCCCGGGGACATGCTCGTTGGGTGCGGGAAGTCCGTCTCGTAGAGGATGTTGTCCGCCCCGATCTGCTCGATCGCCTTGATCGCGCTCCCCCGCTCGAACCAGAAGCAGGCGTAGCACTGCCGCTTGAAGTACTCGCTCGGGAGCAGGCCCATCTCCGGGTGCTCGGCGGGACAGCCGCTGTTGATCCACTGCCAGTCCATCGCCTCCAGCAGGAACGGCACCCAGCCAACACCGCTCTCGACGGAGACGAACTTCAGGTCCGGGAAGCGGTGGCAGATGCCCGAGAGGATGATGTCCATCACCGCGTTCGAGTTATCGAGGAAGAACTGCACCGTCGCCTTCGCAAAGGCCGCTTGCCGCCCGTTATGCACCTCTGTGTCCCGGATCGCCGTGAGGTCGCCGGAGCCGATGTGGAAGTTGACCGAGAGGCCCAGATCCTGCGCCTGCGCCCACACGGGATCCCAGTGCGGGTCGCTCAGCCGCGGAAAGTCGAACACGTCCGGCTGGCTCGTCATCAGCACGCCCTTGTGGCCGCGATCCTTCGCCCTGCGCATCTCATCGACGCACAACTCCACGTCCCAGAACGGCGTCGCCATGATCGGGATGAACCGCTCCTTCCCCGGCGCCGTCCAGTCGATGAGGAAGTCGTTGTAGGCGCGGACGCACTCCTCCATCAGCTTCGGCTCCTTCAGCCGCAGGAAGTTCCCCGAGCCGAAGCCGCCCACGTTCGGATAGATCACCTGCGAGTGGATCCCGTACTCATCCATGCGCTGCAGCCGCGTTTCCACGCTGAACGCCCCGTGGTCCGACTGCGGGAGCGAGGGCGGATGACTCGGCGGCGGGTCCGTCCAGCCCGCCATCGCCGCGCTCCCCGTGGGGACGGCGCGATGACCGCCGATGTACCAGCGGTCCTCGTTGATCTCCGGGTCGAACTTCACGTGCGGGACCAGGTCGCCCCACTTCCGGCGCGACACACGGCTCGTCCACAGGTCCTCCGGTTCGGAGATGTGGCTGTCCGCATCGATGACCTTGATCCGCTCAACGACCGTCGCCATGCGACCCTCCCCGGCGGCTCCCGCCGCCGTTGCGCGCGTGGCGGGCAAGGATAACGCGCTCCCCATCCCTTTGGCGGAAAGGCCCCTACACCGGCCGGAACAGCACCAGCGTGACCTCTTCGTCCACGTCCTCGTAGACCGCCTCCACTGCCATCCCGATGCGCACGTCCTCGATCGCGCACCCCACGATGTTCGTCGTCATGCGCGGCCCCTCCTCCACCTCTACGATCCCGATGACGTACGGCGCCCGCGCCGCGAACGCCGGCGCCGTCCCCCGCCGGTCGACCGTGTACGAGTACAGCACCCCCCGCCCGCTCGCCTCCACCCACTCCGTCCACGGGGCGAGGCTCCCCGGGCTGAACGCGCGCGGGTAGAAGTACGGCTCACCGCCGGCCGTGAGCGGCAGCAGCAGCCGGTGCTCCCGCGCCGCCTCCCAGAAGGGCGCCGTCGCGGCCGTCGGCCTCGGTAGGATGCGCGGCGGCGGCTCCGCCATCAGGCCCCCTCCAGTACGAGCGCCACCTGCTCCGACATGCAGCCCCCCGTCCCTGTCACGTACCCCCGCTCCGCCGACCCCACCTGCCGCGGCCCCGCCCGCCCCTGCAGCTGCGTGACCACGTCGACCACGTGCGACATGCCCCCCGCCGCCCCGCCCTGGCCCATCCCCAGCTGCCCCCCGTGCGTGTTCAGCGGCCAGTCGCCACTGAAGCGCAGGTCGTGCTCCTCCACGAAACGCGCCCCCTCCCCCTTCGCGCAGAACCCCGAGTCCTCGATTGTGACCAGCACCGTGATCGTGTAGCAGTCGTACATCGAGGCTACACCGATCGCCTCGCGCCCTACCCCCGCCATCGCAAAGGCGCGGTCCGCCGCCGCCACGATCGGGATATGCGTGAGCGAGGGCGCGTACGTGATCGACTTGTGCGTGATGTGCTCCCCGAAGCCGCTCACCACCACCGGCCGCAGACCCGTCCGCTGCGCCCGCTCCAGCGTCGTCACCACCACCCCCGCCCCGCCTGCGCACGGCATCACGATCTCCAGCAGGTGCAGCGGGTCGACCACCATCGGCGAGTTCAGCACGTCGTCGATCGTGATCGGCTGGTCGCGGAAGATCGCCTTCGGGTTCTGGAGCGCGTTCTCCCGGCCCTGCACCGCGATCTTCGCCAGCGTCCGCGGTTCCAGGTCGTATTCGTGCATGTAGCGCTGGGCTACCATCGCGAAGTGCGAGTTCGGGTTGATGAGCCCGTAGGGCGCGTCGAACTGCCCGTGCGGCGCCCCCCACGCGTCCGCCCCCAGCATCCAGCTCTGCGCCCGCGGTTTCGCCCCCGGCTCCGGCGGCGCCGGCACCGACGGCAGCAGGCAGAGGCAGGCGTCGCAGACGCCCGCCTCGATCGCCGCCGCCGCCCGCCACACCATGCCCGTCGCGTTCGCCCCGCCCAGGTCAACCACCTCCCCGAAGTTCGCCTCGACGCCCAGGTACTCCGCCACCGCCGCCGGCGCGAACATGGGCGCGTCCCCCAGCCGCGTGCAGAGGATGCCGTCGATCTCGCCCAGCTCCATGCCCGCGTCGTCCAGCGCCTCCCGCGCCAGCTTCCCGTACGCCTCCAGCCCGAACATGGGCGTGTCCCAGCGACGCTGCGGCGCCCACTCCGCCGTCCCGCTGATCGCTGCCCGCCGGCCGTTTCGCATGGCTTGCTCCCGCTGCCCCTCCGGCAGCGACCCCAGCCTAGCGGAGCGCGCCTGCCGCTGTCCCCGCTTGCGCCCGCCCGCGAGGCTGGCCAAGCTTCGCCTCAGCCATGCGCATCGCCTCCCTCCTCCCCAGCGCCACCGAGATCGTCTTCGCCGTCGGCGCCGGCGACGAGGTCGTCGGCGTCTCCCACGAGTGCGATTACCCCGCCGAGGCCCGCGCCCTTCCCGTCCTCACCGGCCCCGCCGTCGAGACGCGCGGCCTCCCCCAGGCCGAGATCGACGCCGCCATCAGCAACCTGCTCGCTTCCGGCGGCTCGACCTACACCATCGATGTCCCCCGCCTGCGCGAGCTCCGTCCCGATCTCGTCATCACCCAGGCCCTCTGCGATGTCTGCGCCGTGAGCGAGGGCCAGGTCCACCGCGTCGTCCACGAGGAGCAGCTCGGCGCCCGCGTCCTCACCCTCACACCCCTCGACCTCGAGGGCGTCGCCCGTTCCGTCGAGGAGGTCGGCGAGGCCACCGGCCGCGAGCCCGAAGGCGCTCGCCTTGCCGCGGACCTGCGTGAGCGGATCGCCGCCCCCGACCCTGGCCCCGCGACCCCATCCCGCGTGCTCGCCCTCGAGTGGTTCGACCCACCCTTTACTGCCGGCCACTGGGTGCCCGAGCAGATCGCCCGCGCCGGCGGCGAGGACGTCCTCGGCCGCCCCGGCCAGAAATCGGAGCGCGTGACCTGGGAGGCCGTCGCCGCCACGACCCCCGACGTCGCCCTCCTCCTCCCCTGCGGCCTCTCCCTCGATGAGGTCGTGGCCGAAGCCGGTGCCCTCGCGGCCCGTCCCGAGTGGCGCGACCTCCCCGCCGTCGCCAACGGCGCCGTGTGGGCGCTCGACGCCAACGCCTGGTTCAGCCGTCCCGGCCCCCGCCTCCTCGACGGCATCGAGGCCCTCCGCGCCATCCTCGCCGACCCCGCCGGCGACCAACCCGTCCCCGGCGCCCGCCGCCTCCCTACCCGTTCCATGGGGCTGCCGGAGCCGGGTAGTCCCCCTTAGCCGAACATCCACTGGGCGACGGCCAGCGCCGTACCCGCGATCGCGATGTTCGCGGCGAGCATGCCCAGGCCGAAGGTAAGCCCGAATGTAAGCAGGCTTCGGTGGAGCGCACTGTCGAGCATCTCTTTGGTGACAAGCTTCTCGGTGCCCTTCGCGACTCCTTCTTCCACCACATTCACCGTGGCGCGGGCGAGCGCCTCGGGGGCGCCAGCCTCCTGGAGGTCAGTGACCGCCTGGTGCGTGTCAAGTGTGGCCAAGGGAGCATTGGCTCGATACAAAGGTTATAGAGTGGGTACGAACGTGTCAACGCCTTCGTCGCCTCCCCGCCCCCTGAACCTGCGCCTTCCCACGGCTCGCGTACGATTAACGTATGCAGTGCCCCCGCGACTCCGCCACCCTCAAGATCGAACACCACAAGGGCATCGAGGTCGACCATTGCCCCACCTGCAACGGGCGCTGGCTCGACCACCACGAGCTCGACGAGCTCGAAGCGCGCACCGCCCCCAAAGAGAGTCAGCGGCGCGCCACCATCGAGTACGCGAAGCGCCCCAGCGACCTCAACTGCCCCGCCTGCGGCAAGCAGATGCGCGCCTTCAACTACCGCGCTTACAACTTGGAGCTCGATACCTGCGAGGACCAGCACGGCTTCTGGGTCGACGCGGGCGAAGAGGGCCGCATCCGCGACGTCATGGAGGAACGCGTCCGCGGCCTCAACCGCGCCGTCTCCGCCGAGGAGGCCTGGGGCGAGTTCCTCGCCGGCGCCAGCGGCAAGTCCCTCTGGGACCAGATCAGCGGGATCTTCCGCGGAGGCCGCCGCTAGCTGACCACAACAGCGCCTGTGCTACGCTCGCGCGCGGCGCTGCGTAGCCTGTCTGCGGCGCGGAACGTAGTGGTGCGAGCACACAGCAACCCATGATGCTTACGGGATCACGCAGAGGGCGCGGGGCCAGCCCCGTCTGGTGGGTGCCCGCCACTCGCGTCCGCTCCACCATCGTCGAGTTCATGCGGCTCGAGGCCGCGGGCGGCATCGTCCTGCTCGTCGGCGCCGTCGCCGCCCTCATCTGGGTCAACGTCCACGCCGGCTCCTACCACGACTTCTGGGACTACCACACCGAGTTCGGCCTGACCCTCTTCGGTGAGGTCTTCGCCGTCGATGAGGGCCTGAAGGCCTGGGTGAACGATGGCCTCATGGTCATCTTCTTCTTCGTCGTCGGCATGGAGATCAAGCGCGAGCTTGTCGTCGGCGAGCTGCGCGACCCGCGCCGCGCCGCCCTCCCCATCATCGCCGCCGGCGGAGGCATGCTCGTCCCCGCCGCCATCTTCGCCGTCCTTAACCAGGGAAGCGCCGGCATCGACGGCTGGGGCATTCCCGTCGCCACCGACATTGCTTTCGTCATAGGCGTGCTCGCCCTCTTCGGGCGGCGCCTCCCCGCCGGCCTGCGAGTCTTCCTCCTTACCCTCGCCATCGCCGACGACATCGGCGGCATCGCCATCATCGCGATCTTCTACACCAGCGATCTGTCCCTCCCCCATTTGGGCCTTGCCATCGGCCTTATCGCTCTCGTTGTAGCCGCCCAGCGCGCTGGCATCCGCCACATTCCTGTCTACGTCGTGATCGGTGTGATCCTCTGGTACTCCACCCACGAGTCTGGCATCCACGCCACGATCGCAGGTGTCGTGCTCGGTCTCCTCACGCCCGCCAACCCCTTCCGCGGCCGCGACGTGATGCACACCCTCGAGCACACCCTGCTCCCCTACTCGAGCTTCCTCATCGTGCCCCTCTTCGCCCTCGCCAACGCCGGCGTCGAGGTTACGCCGCACGCCCTCGGCAAGGCCTTCGAAGGAAGCATCGCCTGGGGCATCGTCCTCGGGCTCGTCGCCGGGAAGTTCGTCGGCATCAGCGCCGCCACCCTCGCCGGGGCGGGCCTCGGTCTCGGACGCCTGCCCGCCGGTGTCAACCTTGGCCACGTCCTCGGCGCTTCCCTCCTTGCGGGCATCGGTTTCACCGTCTCCCTCTTCATCGCCGAACTCTCCTTCGACACCGCTGTCCACCTGCTCGATCAGGCCAAGATCGGTGTGCTCGCCGGCTCCCTTATCGCCGGTGCGCTGGGCGCCATCTTCCTCCTCGTCGTCTCCCGCGTGACCCCCACCAGCGTCGAGCACGGCTCCATGGAGAGCGTCGCCAACAAGTAGCGGGACCCCGAACGGATCGGTAACTCCTGTCTGTCTCGGCTATGGTGGTGGCGTGTCTCCCCCAAGAGTGCTGTCCGTGGCTACGTTTGCCACCCTTGTCCTTGCGCTGATCCTGCACACTTCGGGAGCGGTAACCGCCCAGGAGGGCGAGCCCTTCACGACCGTGCTCCAACCCGGCTACAACATGGCCGGCTGGATCGAACCCGAGTCCGGCGTCGCTGAACTCTTCGAGGCGATCCCGGAGTTGGAGGCCGTCTACGCCTGGGATGCCGGCGAGCAGCGTTACCGCAGTAGCTGGGCCCAGCGCGAGGGGGACCTGACCACGCTAATGCCCGGCGTGGGTCTCTGGCTCAAGATCGGCGGCGATGAGCCCGTCACATGGACCCGCTCCGGCGATCCTGATCCTGCGGCCGGCCTGACCTCGCTGCGCGAGGGCTGGAACCTCGTCGCCTGGGCTGGGTGGCCTGGAGCTGGGCTGGGGGAGGCGGTCGCTGGCCTCGGCAGCGGCCTCGAGGCAGCCCTGACCTGGGACGCCGAAGGCAAGCGATTCCGCTACTACGTTCCCGAGGCGGAGGAGCTCACCGGACCCGTTCCCATTCTGAGCCGCGGCGACGCTCTCTGGCTGTACTCGTCCGGTGGGCAGTACTGGCTCCAGCCCAGCACCCCGGACCTCCAGGGGCTGAGAACGGTTCACGTCACCGTCAGGGGCCCCGACGGCCAACCCTTCTGGGAATGGGATGGCCATCCGCTCGAGACTGGAGCCTATTACCACGACTTTGAAACCGGAGAAGACTTCTATAGCCCCAATGTAGACCTCGCTGAGAGGGGAGGAGCACTGCTTCTTGCCGATGGGGCCTACGGAGTCAGCGTCACGGCAAATTGCGGGGGACTACTCGCGTGGTACACGGAAGATGGCTCCTTTAGCGGGCGTGTGGGGCAAGACGACCTCGTTGTCGCTGGTGAAGGTGTCTCAGCGACGATCAACTTGGGCGGCTGGCCCAACGAGCTGAACATCCACTGTCACACTGGAGCTCGCTACCAGATTGCCGGAACGGTGGTAGATGAAGCGGGCGCTGTCCGTACGGACTACGAAATAAGGGCCCATCCAGAAGAGGATGTCGCGGGGTTTCTCTCCACACGGACCGACGACTCGGGGGCCTTTACCCTGGGGGCTCCTGACGGACATGCGTATCACCTGACTGTCAACGACGCTTGCGGGAGATACCTTGGCTGGTACAGCGAGGACGAAGGCCTTGTCGGAATCCAGCTTGGCGAGGGACTCTGGGGACTCATGGGCGACGGAAGGGAATGGACAGTCATCTCCGTGGATGGCGCCGACGTGACTGGCATCGAGATCGTGATCCCGTCCTCGGTCATCGCCGATCGGTGCTAGACCTCACCCCTTGACCCGCCCCCCGCCCCCGCCCATCCTCCCCGCATCCCCGCGCCGGGAGGCCCGCTATGCCCACCCCACCCACTGAAGACAAGGTCCTGTCCTATCTCGACACCCTCTCCAACTGGGGTCGCTGGGGCGACGACGACGAGCTCGGCACCCTCAACT
>LXNI01002266.1_pt1 | contig 13824 bp, 13 predicted proteins | sample 809091 | NCBI WGS metagenome assembly LXNI01 (sample SAMN04870527, study PRJNA318959) | sponge metagenome | biome: 01000161; feature: marine sponge reef; material: water | host: Sarcotragus foetidus | place: Greece: Milos, Mediterranean Sea | collected 2013-05-29 | depth 5-7 m | reverse complement strand
GGTTGGCGGCGTTTGCGCCGCCGCGCATAACGCAGCAGTTTGCTTGGTTGGCGGCGTTTGCGCCGCCGCGCATAACGCAGCAGTTTGCTTGGTTGGCGGCGTTTGCGCCGCCGCGCATAACGCGGCAGTTTGTTTGGTTGGCGGCGTTTGCGCCGCCGCGGGCGGGTGCCTGGGCGCGACCCGAAGGGCGGCGCTGTCGGGCCGCGTGATGCGAGGCCGCCGGCTTGCCCTTGCCGGACGCCGCTAAAACCGGTTAGGCTCGCCGCCATGGTTCGCTGGCTCCGACGACGACGCGGCTGAACCGGCCGGACAAGGCTCCGGCCGGCAGCGCCGCCCTGTCGTCCCTCCGGGAGCCGTCCGACCATGCGCCCTTTCCAGATTTCCCCGCTCGACTCCGCCGACTCGCCTGCAATGGAAGCGCTGCTCGACCTTGTGTTCGGGCGCGACCGCAGGAGCAAATCCTCCTACTGCCTTCGCGCGGGCAACCCGCCATGCCCGGCGCTCGCTTTCGCCGCCCGGATGGACGGGCGCCTGGTCGGCAGCGTGCAACAAACGCGAATTGCGGTCGGGAACGCCCGCGCCCCGGCGCTGCTGCTCGGCCCGCTGGCGGTGTTGCCGGACCTGCGCGGCCGGGGGATCGGCCGGGCGCTGCTCCGCCGGAGCCTCGATGCGGCGCGCGCCGCGGGCTGGCCGCATGTGTTTCTGGTCGGCGAGCGGGACTACTACGAACCGCTCGGCTTCAGCCTGGCCGGAACGGTCGGCGTATCGGTCGCCGGCGAGCCGGCGGACCGCGTCCACCATATGGCGCTCTGCCCGGACATGGCCGCCCCGCAAGGCGAACTACGGCCTTGGGGTCCGCAACGGGAGGACGGTTGCAGCCGGGTCCGGTAGGCTGCAGGCCGGGGCCGACGGACATGTGCGGCTCCATCGGGCTTGCGGGACGAGAGGACGGCTGCCACAATTCGGGCGCGCCGGGAAACGCGGGAGGCAGGCATATGGACAGGGCCGGACAGACCGGGGCGGGACGGCCCGCCCGTTGTCCGGCGCGCCATGCCGGGCGGACGCGGGCCGCGGACGACCTGGGAAGATGAATGACAGCCCGGCTCCCTACGGCCATGACGAGCGCATGTTCGACTGGCCGACGGTCTATCGCGACGGCCTGTTCGCAGGCGAGACGGCGCTGGTCTCCGGCGGCGGCAGCGGGCTCGGCAAGGCGACGGCGGTCCTGTTAGCACGGCTGGGCGCCCGGGTCGTCGTCATCGGGCGCGACCGGGCGAAGCTCGAGGCGCTGGAGGCGCTGTTCGGGGAACACGGCCTCGCCCTCGACATCGCGGTCTGCAATATCCGCGACCCGGATGCGGTGGGCGCGCTTTTCGGGCGGGTGTTCGAGAAGCACGGCCGGCTGGACCACCTCGTCAACAATGCCGGCGGCCAGTTCGCGCAGGACGCCATCGACTTCTCGGTCAAGGGCTGGCGGGCGGTTATCGACACCAATCTGAACGGCAGTTGGTGGATGATGCAAACCGCCGCGCGACTCTGGCGGGAGCGGGGCGAACGCGGCTCCATCGTCAATGTGGTCGCCGATATCTGGCGCGGCATTCCGGGCGTGGCGCACACGGCGGCAGCGCGCGCGGGCGTGGTCTATCTCTCCAAGACGGTGGCGGTCGAGTGGGCGCCGCTCGGCATCCGTATCAATTGCGTGGCGCCCGGCTGTTGCGAGACGACCGCCTTCGGCCGCTACCCGGCGTCGGGGGCCGCGACCTTCGCGCAGTCCAACCCGATGCTGCGCGCCGGCGACGAGTGGGATGTGGCCGAGGCCATCGCCTATCTCTCCGCGCCGTCGGGGAAATTCGTCACCGGCGAGGTGGTGACGGTGGATGGCGGCCAGCAGCTTTGGGGCGACCCGTGGGCGTTCGGGCGGCCGTCCCGGTTCGAGCTCGACTATACTGGCGCGCAGCGGGAGGACGGGCTGTGACCGCGCCGATGGAAGGCATAAGGGTCCTCGACCTCACTTCCGTGCTGTTCGGCCCCTATTGCACCATGCTGCTGGGCGACATGGGCGCCGATATCGTCAAGATCGAGGCGCCTGCCGGCGACACCACCCGCAAGACCGGGCCCGGCCACAATCCCGGCATGGCGGCCTTCTTCCTGCTCTGCAACCGCAACAAGCGCAGCATCTGCCTCGACCTCAAGCATGAGGGCGCGCGCGAGGCGCTCCGGAGGCTTGTGGACACGGCCGACGTCTTCATCCATTCGATCCGCCCGCAGGCTATCGACCGGCTGGGCTTCGGCCCGGACGCAGTGCGGGCACGCAATCCGCGCATCGTCTATGTCGGGTTGCACGGCTTCTCCGAAGCCGGGCCCTATGCGGGCCGGCCCGCCTATGACGACATCATCCAGGGAGGCTCGGGACTGGCGGCGCTGATGGAGCCGCTCGCGGGCGAGCCGCGCTTCACGCCCATGGTCGCGGCCGACAAGACCTGCGGGCTGATGGCGACTTCGGCCGTGACGGCCGCGCTGCTGCACCGGGAACGCACCGGCGAGGGCCAGTTCGTCGAGGTGCCGATGTTCGAGGCCATGGCGCATTTCAACACCATGGAACATCTCTACGGCCATGTGTTCGACCCGCCGCTCGCCCCGATGGGCTATCCGCGTGTGCTCGCCCGCTGGCGCAAGCCCTATCCAACCGCGGACGGGCACCTGAACGTGCTCGCCTACAATGACGGCCAGTGGCGGCGCTTCGTCGAGGCGGCCGGAAGGCCGGAGCTCGCGGACGACCCGCTCTATGCCGACATGGGCGCGCGCACGGAAAATGTCGAAAGTCTTTACGTCGCCGTCGGCGAAATCCTCTCCACGCGGACGACGGAGGAATGGGTGGAAGTGCTGGAGCGGCTGGAGATCCCCTATATGCGCATGAACGCGCTGGAGGACCTGGCCCGGGACCCGCACCTCAAGGCCGTCGGCTTCTTCCGCCATATGGAGCATCCGAGCGAGGGGCCCATCGTCCAGCCCGATTTCCCCGTGCGCTTCGAGAAGAGCGGCCATGTCTATACGCACCACCCGCCGCGCCTCGGCCAGCACACCGCCGAACTGCTGGCCGAAGCCGGCTACGCGGCGGCCGAGATCGACGCGCTCAAGGCCGCCGGGGCAGCCATTTGAGCTGCCCGGCTTGCATGAGGGTCCGCAGTCGCTAGGTTGCCCGGATAGGACTCAGTACGCCGGGCGGCGGGTTCGACGAAGATGATAGCAAACACCGGACAGGATAGCGGCCCCGATCTCGACAGGCTCCCGGACTTCATCGAGGAACGGGACCGGAATGCTGCATGGTTCTTCGTAGGGCGAAGTACACAGGTCGAGTATGTCGAGAGAACCTGCGATCTGGCGTTTCGCCGTTTTCGAGAGGGTACGGCATTGGCGGGGGCAACCGTACTCATACAGGGCGCGCCGGGCGCCGGTAAGACTGCCTTGCTCAAGCACCTCCAGGAAAAGTGGGCAATGGCCGACGCGGAGTCGGCGCCGGCCGCCCTGTATGTCGATCCATCGGAGCTCGGGGACCCGGCGGCGATTATGACGCGCATCGCCGAAGCCATCGACCCGGCCAAGGCAACTGAATTTCGCCGGACAACCACTTCGGGCGGAGAGGCAAAGGCGGGAGTGCTCGGTGTAGGCGTAGGCGGGACATGGGGCGCTGCGACGGCGCCGCCACCCCCGGATTTCGGCGCGCTTCGGATGCTGTTTCCTGCCGAGGCATGGACGCGCCCGCTCTGCCTGATGGTCGATGAGGTGCAGGGTTTGACTCAGAATCAGGCCGCCATGCTGCGACCGTTGCACTTGGCGGGCGACGGCCTTCCTATCGTGCCAGTCCTGGCCGGCTTGGCGAGCTCGCAGGAGGCCCTCGCCAAACTCGGGGGCATTTCCCGCCTCTCGACGGGCGCTGTGCATACGCTCGGTCGCCTTGACGCCGGGCAGGCAGCGGAAGCCGTGCAGCGGATGCTGGCCCGGTTCCACATTGGGGCGGAGGACGCCGAAACCGAGCGGTGGGCTGCGCTGCTGGAGCACGATTCGGACCGCTGGCCGCAGCATCTTCAAAACGCGATGCGGGCGCTCGGTGAGGGGCTGTTGAAGGCTGGCGGCGTGCTCTCCGCGGTCGATGAAACGGCGGTGCTTCGCCGCGCGCAGGCATGGCGGCTCGAATCCTACAGGCAGCGCAGAAGCCCAGAGATGCGCGGTGCGGTCATCCTTGTCGGCCACCTCATGGTAGCGGTTGGGGATGGCGGGCTTCACAGGTACCAAGTCGTCGATGCCATCCGCGCACGTATCCGGGACAGGCCGGAAGGCAGCAGCGCCAGGCGGCTGCCTAACGGCATTTCGCCGGAAGAGTTCCTCGAACACCTCATTCACAGGGGCGCACTGCAGGAGGGCGCGGACGACCGGCTGGTCTGTCCGATCCCCAGCTTCCGCGCCTTCCTGATCGGAGAGGCCGCACGCACCCTGTTCGACAAGGACCAATTCATACTTGAAGGGGTTGGCGAGCATTCTCCAACAGAACACGATGTCCAACTTCTGATGGAAATGGGTCGAGAACCCGAACCGACCGACCCGGCCGGATAAGCCGGCCCGCCACCGAACCCTATCGAAGAACAAGGAACACCCAGCCTATGCGCACTGTCGGCCTCGGCCTGCATTGGGACGAACTCGAGATCGGGGAGCGGTTCCGCACCATCAACCGCACCGTGACCGAAGCGGACCTCGTCAACTTCATCAATGCCTGCGGCATGGTGGAGATGATCTTCACCGACACGACCTATGCAGGCCAGGGCGCCATCGCGGGCGCGCGGCCCGTGCCGGGCGCGCTCTGCTACGCCTTCGCCGAGGGGCTGCTGGTGCAGTCCACCATGCAGCATACGGGGCTCGCCATGCTGGAGACCGAACTCAAGGTGCTGGGGCCCACCAATGTCGGCGACACCATCCATGTCGAGGTCGAGGTGCTGAATGTGCGCGCGACCAGCAAGGGCAATCGCGGCATCGTGACGACGAGGAACGATGTGGTGAACCAGCGCGGCGAGACGGTGGTGAGCTACAAGGCGGTGCGCATGATGAAGGGGCGCGAGAATTGAGCGGCCAGATCGTCGAGGCCCGGCTCGCGGCCACGCTGATGCTCGGCCGGGACGGGCCGGACGGTATCGAGGTCTTCATGGTGGTGCGCCACCACCGCATCGACTTCGCTACCGGCGCGCTCGTCTTTCCCGGCGGCAAGGTGGAGGATGCGGACCGCGACCCCCGTCTCCGCGCCCGCTGCCGGGGCGGTGCAGAGCTTTCCGACGCCGCGCTCGCGATCCGCATCGCCTGCGTGCGCGAGGCGTTCGAGGAGGCGGGCGTGCTGCTCGCCCGCGAGCGCGGCAGCGAGAACTATGTGGGGCCGGAACGGCTGGCGGCGCTCGGCGCGCGCTGGCGCCTTGCGCTGGAGCAGGACCATGCCGCCATGGCCGAGATGGCGGAAGCCGAGGACCTGGAGTTCGCGACCGACGCGCTCACCCGCTTCGCCCATTGGGTCACGCCCGAGCACATGCCGAAGCGCTTCGACACGCATTTCTACCTCGCCGAAGCGCCGCCGGCGCAGATGCGCGCGGCGGCGCATGACGGGCGCGAATCGGTCGATTCGGTCTGGATTTCATGGGACGCGCTTAGGCAGGGACAGGCCGAAGGCCGCTACACCGTGCTCTTCCCCACAAGGCTCAACATGGAAAAGCTCGCCCGCTCCGGGACGGTGGCCGAAGCGCGCGACGCGGCGGAGGCCGCGGCCGTGGTGCCGGTGCTGCCCGAGGTCGAGTTTGTCGAGGGCGGGCGGATCATGCGCATTCCCGAGGCGGCCGGCTACGGCCGCTCGGAGTTCCGCATCCAGGGCGACCCCGGCGGCGACGCACGGCCCGCCTGAAGGACAGGAATATTGCCGCGCAAGGCCGGTTGTAATATGTTCGTGCTATGGCCACGGCAAGCGATCTGCGGGATGCGGGCTTCGACGAGCGGCAGGCGGCCGCCATCGAGCGGGCCATAGCGGGTTCTCCTGCCGCGGAAGAGGGAACCCCGCGCTGGGTCGCGCTGCTGCTCTTCGCGATTGTGAGCGCCATTCTCGTCTGGATGACGGTCGAGCTCCGCGATGTCCGCGAAGCGGTCCAGCAGAATCGGGAGCGGCTGGCGGTGCTGGAGGAGCGTGTGCGCCGGGTGGAGGCGAACCAGGAGCAGATGCTCGCGACCCAACAGTAATTGATTGCGACCCAGAAGCAATTGATCGCCAATCAGCAGCAGATCCTGCAACTGCTCCGCGCCCGCTGAGGGGCTCCGCGACGGACACCGAGCCTGCCCGCCGGTGGACAGCCGCCGGCCCTGCCGATACAAACCCGTCTTTCCCGCATCCGGCTTGGAGGATTGCGACGCATGGCGAGCGCGAGCGAAATCCGCACGGCCTTCCTCGATTACTTCGCCCGGCACGGGCATGAGATCGTCGCATCCGGCCCCCTTGTGCCGCGCAACGACCCGACGCTCATGTTCACCAATGCGGGCATGGTGCAGTTCAAGAACGTCTTCACCGGCAGCGAGCGGCGCGCCTACAACCGCGCCGTCACCTCGCAGAAATGCGTGCGCGCCGGCGGCAAGCACAACGATCTTGAAAATGTCGGCTACACCGCCCGGCACCACACATTCTTCGAAATGCTGGGCAATTTCTCCTTCGGCGACTACTTCAAGGACCTCGCCATCGAGCTCGCCTGGAACCTGGTGACGCGCGAATACGGCCTGCCGGCGGACCGGCTGCTGGTCACCGTCTATGCCGAAGACGACGAGGCGGCGCGCCTCTGGCGGAAGATCGCGGGCCTGCCCGAGAGCCGCATATTGCGCATCCCGACTTCGGACAATTTCTGGGCGATGGGCGATACCGGCCCCTGCGGCCCCTGCTCGGAAATCTTCTACGACCACGGCGACCATATCCCCGGCGGCCCGCCCGGCAGCCCGGACGAGGACGGCGACCGCTTCATCGAGATCTGGAACCTGGTCTTCATGCAGTTCGAGCAGGTGACGCCGGAGGAGCGTATCTCGCTGCCGCGCCCGTCCATCGACACCGGCATGGGGTTGGAACGGCTCGCCGCCGTGCTGCAGGGCAAGCACGACAATTACGAGATCGACCTGATGCAGGCGCTGATCCATGCCTCGGCCGAGGCCTCCGGCGTGGACGCGGACGGGCCGCACGCCGTGTCGCACCGGGTGATCGCCGACCATTTGCGCGCCTCGGGCTTCCTGATTGCCGACGGCGTACTGCCGGCAAATGAGGGGCGGGGCTATGTGCTGCGCCGGATCATGCGCCGCGCCATGCGCCACGCCCACATCATCGGCTGCCGCGAGCCGCTGCTGCACCGGATCGCGCCCGCTCTGGTGCGCGAGATGGGCGGGGCCTTCCCGGAGCTCGGGCAGGCAAGCGCGCTCATTTCCGAGACGCTTCGTCTGGAGGAAGAGCGCTTCAAGCGGACGCTGGGGCGCGGCCTCCGGCTGCTCGACGAGGCGGAGGCCGGGCTCGGCGCGGACGAGGCGCTGCCGGGCGCGGTGGCCTTCCGGCTCTATGACACTTACGGCTTCCCGCTCGACCTCACGCGCGATGTGCTGAGGGGCCGCGGGCGCGGCGTGGACGAAGCGGGCTTCGAGGCCGAGATGGACCGCGCGCGCGTCGAGGCCCGCAAGGCCTGGGCCGGCTCCGGCGAGGCGGCGGCCGAGACCCTCTGGTTCGACCTTCGCGAGCGCCTCGGCGCTACGGAATTCCTCGGCTATGAGACACTGACGGCCGAAGCCGAAGTGCTGGCTCTGGTCGCCGGCGGCGAGGAGGTCACGCGTTTCGACGCGGCGGGCGGCGAGGTGCAGGTCATCATCAACCAGACGCCGTTCTACGGCGAATCGGGCGGCCAGATGGGCGACAGCGGGGCCATGACGGTTCCGGGCGGCGCAACGCTTGCCGTCACCGACACGCAGAAGAAGCTCGGCGACCTCCATGTCCATCTCGCGCGGCTCGAGGACGGCGCGCTGGCGGTGGGCGATGCGGTCGAGCTCCGGGTGGACAGCGAGAGGCGCGCCGCGATCCGGCGCAACCATTCGGCGACCCATCTGTTGCACCGCGCGCTCAGGGATGCGCTCGGCGCGCATGTCGCGCAGAAGGGCTCGCTAGTGGCGCCCGACCGGCTGCGCTTCGACATCTCCCACCCGAAGCCGATGGCGACCGACGAGATCGCGGCGATCGGCGCGGCGGTGAACGAGCGGGTCCGGTTGAATTCGCCCGTCTCCACCCGCCTGATGGCGACGGACGACGCCATCGAGGCCGGCGCGCTCGCCCTGTTCGGCGAGAAATACGGTGATGAGGTGCGCGTGGTGACGATGGGCGGCGCGGACGGGGATGGCGGCCGGTCCTGGTCGGTCGAGCTCTGCGGCGGTACGCATGTGGCACAGACCGGCGATATCGGCCAGTTCGTGATCGTCGAGGAAACCGCGCTCGCGGCCGGCGTGCGGCGCATCGAGGCGCTGACCGGCGAGGGTGCGACCGCCCATGTCGCGGAGCGGCTGGAACTGCTGGACGAGGCGGCGTCGGCGCTGCGTACCGCGCCCGGCGAGGTGCCGGCGCGCGTGGCGCAGCTTCTGGAGGAGCGCCGGCGCATGGAGCGCGAGATCGCGGAGCTGCGCCGCAAGGCGGCGACCGGCGGCGCCGGGCCGGCCTTCGAGGAGATCGGCGGCCGGCGCTTGAGTCGCCAGCTGCTGGAGGACGTGCCGGCGCGGGAGCTGAAGGCCATCGCCGACGACCTCAAGCAGCAGATCGGCAGCGGCGTGGTGGCGCTGGCGGCGGTCAATGACGGCAAGGCCTCGCTCGTGGTCGGCGTCACTGACGACCTCGCCCCCTCGCTCAGCGCCGTGGACCTTGTGCACCTCGGCGCGGCCGCGCTCGGCGGCAAGGGCGGCGGCGGCCGCCCCGACATGGCGCAAGCCGGCGGCCCCGACGGCGCCCGCGCGCCTGAGGCACTGGCCGCGATCGCGGAGGCGCTGGCCGGGTAGGATGACGTCGGCCGGATCGGGCTTGTGTGACAGGGCAAGTCGGCCATGACGGAAGAAATGCCGCCGGCTCCTTTGATGAGTAGTGCCCGCGTTGCCTTGCATTCCCTCATCCTGAGTGGCGCCCGCGCAAGCGGGCGCGTATCGAAGAACCGCCGATAGAACCGCCTCCCTCAATACGTGTGTGGACGCCGATGCTCGGCGTGAGCGACAGCCGGTGGCTGCACCGCTATTCGGGATGGACACACAGGAACAGGGCGACGGTAGGTATCGTTACCATCGGTTCCGGTCGATGACCGTTGGTATAAGCGCATATTGAAGCGCGATGCAGAATGTCCGGGTCCGCAGCGGGAATGCCAGCGCTCGGCGGAAAGTCCATAATAAAATCTCATTATGACTATATGAAAACGGTCTTTTATATTATGTTTCGCCACGCCCAGTATCTTCTCTATCGCGATAGAGGCAATCCGGCCGGTATCGCAAGACCGAGGGCAAGAAGATGGCGACCCGGACAGGCACCGACGGCAATGACAGACTTTACGGCACGACCGGCAATGACACGCTGATCGGCGGCGATGGCGACGACACGCTGGTCGGCGGCACCGGCAACGACCTGCTGTCGGGCGGCGATGGCGCGGACACGTTCGTGTTCAGACCGGGCCACGGCAATGACGCGATCTGGGCTTTCGAGCTCGGAGCGGACACTATCGATCTCTCCCGTTTCGACGGGCGGGTCACCTGGGACGCGTTGAGCGAGAATTTCACCAAGGGATACAACCCCTTGTTCGGTGACTATGTGGAGATCGACCTTACCGAGTGGGGCGGCGGCAAAATCGAGGTCTGGGGCGTCGAATCCATCAACCAGCTCACCGAGGACATGTTCGTATTGCCGGGCACGCCCCTCACGCTGACCGGTACAGACGCCGACGTTCAGATGCACGGCAACTGGGGTGACGACACCCTGGAGGGCGGCGCCGGCAATGAATTCCTGTATGGCTGGCAGGGCGACGACACCCTGAGGGGGGCGCCGGCAACGACTTCATCATCGGCGGCCAGGGCGACGACACCATCGTCGGCGGCGCCGGCAATGACACGCTGTATGGCGACGGACTGCGCGGCGACGACACCTACTACGACGGCACCCCGACCGGCGAGACCGACAAGGATACCTTCGTTTACGCCCCTGGCGGCGGCAAGGACACGATCGAGGATTTCAACAACGGGGAGGATGTGATCGATCTGCAGGCCTTCACCGGCATCTCGGGGTTCAGCGACATCGTCGCCCGGCAGTACGGGTCCGAGGTGGTGATCGACTTCTCCGGTGGAAATTGGATCAGGCTGTCGAATTTCGACCTCGACGACCTGGACGCCAGCGACTTCGTCTTCCACGACGCCACGGCGTCGGTGGACGGCGTGTAGGCGCGGGGGGCCGCGTTCTCCGCAGCAAGCAGGGAAGGGAGCGGACGCTTCGCGTTCGTCGGGCAACCGCTACCCGCTCCGGCACTCGGCGCCTCCTGAAGCCCGGCGCCGGCAGGCAGGTCTCTACTCCGCCGCTTCCTGTCGTCTGCGGGCTTCGTAGGCTTCGAGATTGTCGTCGGGACGGTCCATGGAGAAGACGCTTTCGACCAGCGCATAGTCCATGTAGCCGCAGCGCGCGATGGGCCGGTAGCGGGTCATGTCCACCTTGCCGTCCACGATGATCTCGTCCGCGATATGGATGCCGACGACCTTGCCGAAGCAGGCATTGTTCTCGATCTTCGGGCTGGCGCCCGGCAGGCGCACGCGGAACAGGAACTCGCATTCGAGTGCGGCCGGGGCCTCCGCGACGCGCGGAGCCTTGACGATCTCCGAGGGCGCGGCGGTCAGGCCCGCCAGCTCGATCTCGTTAACCTCCGGCGGCACATGCGCGGAGCTTTCGTTCATCGGCAGGCGCAGGTCCCAATTGCAGAGATTGACCACGAACTCGCCCGTCTGTTCGATATTCTCCAGCGTGTCCTTGCGCCCGCCGCCAAGACGCGGATTGTTCGGCGCGAAGACGATGATCGGCGGCGAATCCGCCATGGCGTTGAAGAAGCTGTAGGGCGCCAGATTGACCACGCCCTCCGCGCTCATCGAGGAGACCCAGGCGATGGGGCGCGGGGCCACCAGCGCCTTGAAGGGGCTGTGCCGGAGGCCGTGCTTGCGGGGGTCGGAATAGAACATGGAATGCGGTGGCCCTTCCGTCAGATGCGCCGCCCGGCGGCTTCCCAATAGGGCTCGCGGAGCTTGCGCTTGAAGATCTTGCCGGTGTCCTCGCGGGGCAGGGAGGCGTGGAAGACGACCAGCCGGGGGTGCTTATAGCCTGCAATGCGCCCGGCGAGGAAGGCGCCCACCGCCGCCTCGTCGCAGTCGCTGCCGGGCTCGCGCTCGATGGCGGCGGCGACGCGCTCCCCGTATTCGTCGTCCGGCACGCCGAACACCGCGCAGTCGCGCACGCCGGGGCACTCGATCAGCGCCGCCTCGATCTCCGCCGGATAGATGTTGACGCCCCCGGAGATAATCATGTCGCGGCGGCGGTCGTTCAGGAACAGATAGCCCGCCTCGTCCATATATCCCATGTCGCCATTGGTCACGAGGCCCCGATGCTCGACGCCGGCGCGCTTTCCCGGATCGTTATGGTAGGTGAAGGGCATCAGGTCCCGGTGCAGGCAGTAGATCTCGCCCGTCTCGCCGGGGCCGAGGCGCTGCTTGTCGTCGCCATATATGACGATCTCGGCATTTCGCATCGTGCGCCCCACCGTGCCCGGCCGTGCGAGCCACTCCCCGGAATCGCACCATGTCACCAGCCCGGTCTCGGTCGAGCCGTAATATTCGACCAGCAGCGGCCCCCACCATTCGATCATCGCCCGCTTGATGTCCGGGGCGCAGGGCGCGCCCGCATGAATGACGCGGCGCAGCGAGGAGAGGTCGTAGCGCGCCCGCACAGCTTCCGGCAGCTTGAGGAGGCGCACGAACATGATCGGCGCCATGAAGGCATGGCCGATCCGGTGCTCCTCGACCAGCGCCAGGAAGCGCTCAGCGTCGAAGCGCCCCATCAGCACCAAATGGCCGCCGGCAAGGCGCGTCATCATCGCGTGGTTGTTGGGCGCGGCGTGGTAGAGCGGCGCGGTCACGGCCGAGACCATGCCCGGATGCAGGCCGTAGATCTCGGCGAGGAAGGCCGCGATCGTGTCGCGCTGCGCCTGTGTGGCCGGCTGGCGGCGCACGCCCTTGGGCCTGCCGGTGGTGCCGGAGGTGTACATCATCGAACCCGGCGGATCGAGCGCCGGCCCCGCATGGGGCTCATGCGCGGCGAGCCAGTCCGGCCAGTCCGAGAGCGAGATGGCTGGAATCCCCGGATCGCCCAGCGGGGCCAGCAAATGCGGATGCCCGACCAGGGCCTTGGCGCCGCTGTCGGCCAGAATGTAACGGATCTCGTCGGGCGCCAGATGCCAGTTAACCGGCACGGCATAGGCCCCGAGCATGCCGGCCGCGTCGGTGATCGTGAACACCGCGGCGTCATTGTGGAGCAACCAGGCGACCGCATCGCCGGGGCCGACACCGAGCCCCGCGAAGCCGGTCGCCGCGCGCGCCGCCCTTTCGGCCATGGCCGCGCCGTCGATAACATGGTCGTCTAGCCTTACCCAGCCGTCCGTCATCGTTCCTCGCCCCCTTTCCTCAATCCTTCCAGCGTTTGTGGAACCAGAGCCAGTCTTCCGGCGCGTCGCGGATATCGGCCTCGAGCCGCGCCGCGTAGCGCCGGACGATGCCCGCATCATCCTGCTCATAGGGCGGTTCGCAGAGCTTCTCGACCCGGCAGAGATAGCGGCCCCGCCCCGTCCGCCGGCAGGACAGGTAATAGACCGGCCAGTCCAGCGCGCGGCCGATGCGGTCCGGCCCGGCGAAGAAGGCGGTCCGCCGCCCGCAGAACTCCACCTCGCGGCGCTCGGCGGCGCGCGGCTGCTGGTCGGCCACCAGGACAAGCACGCCGTGTTCCTGCCGACAGCGCAGCACGGTCCGGCGCACCTCGCGCAGCGGCGTCAGCGTTCCGTCGAAGCGCGCGCCGATGGCTTCCAGCATGCGGTGCAGGACATCTCCATGCGGCGGCTTGTAAACCACAAAGACCGGCGCAGGCACAGCGTCCGCCAGCGCGCCGACGGCCCAGAGCATATTGCCGTGATGGGCCGCCAGCACCAGCGCGCCGCCGCCGTCCAGCGCTTCCGCGCCCTCCAACCGGAGGCGGGCGCCGAGCCGCGGCTTCGGAATGGACAGGAGCCGGATCGATTCCATCGCCAAATCGGCGCTGACGGCATAGAAGCGACGCATCAACGCCCGCAGCCCCGCGCCGGGGAAGACGGCGGCAAGGTTCTGTTCCGCCACCCGGCGCCGGCTCGGGGCGATGGCGAGCGCAAGCGGCATCAGCAGACGCCCGACCGGGTACAGGCAGGCGAGCGGCAGGCGGCTGACGATACGCAAGGCGGCGAACACAGCGGCGATATCCCGTCCTTCCCGGCCGTCCCGACGCCGGGCGGGCAGGATAGGGGCCGGGGCCTGCCGCGCAAGGGGCAGGGCGCGCCCCGTCACGCCCCCGGCGGCACGTCGAGGGTCGGATTGCGGTCGAAGAAGCCGTCGGCCTCGAGCCGGAAGCCGGTGCGGGCGACCGGCTGGACAGGCCAGTCCTCCAACCGCGGCAGGTGCAGCAGGCCGAAGGTGTGCCACAGCACGATA
>LXNI01002264.1_pt1 | contig 13834 bp, 11 predicted proteins | sample 809091 | NCBI WGS metagenome assembly LXNI01 (sample SAMN04870527, study PRJNA318959) | sponge metagenome | biome: 01000161; feature: marine sponge reef; material: water | host: Sarcotragus foetidus | place: Greece: Milos, Mediterranean Sea | collected 2013-05-29 | depth 5-7 m | reverse complement strand
CGGTACCCTCGATGCACTGGATGCGCTCGTCGGCCGCCGGCGTGTCGCTGCACACCGCCGGCGTCTGCGCCTGCGCCGCCGCCGCAAACGCCAGGGCCGCCACGGCAACAACGCCCGCAGCCAGCCACACGGCCGGTCTCACGCCCGGCCCGCGTGGCATCGAACGCCGCCGTTCCACGGCATTCGGATAACGGTGCGGGCAACCGGGCCGCCACAAAGGCCCAAACAGCATCACGATCCCCTCCGGCTGGAACCGCAGGATTATTCATTCGAATAACCGATAAAACAATCGCAAAATATTCCAAAACAGCGTGATGCCCCGCGCCGCCGTCCTGCCCGGCTGCCGGGCCCGCTCCGCCGCCGCGCCGGCCGGCGCGGGAAAGCCGCCGTCAACGAAGCGCCGCGGCGCCGGGCTCAGCCGCCCGACAGGATTTTCTTCGCAGTTTCGAGGTCTTTCGGCCGGTTGGCGTTGAAGAAGGGGTCGGGCGGGCCGGCGTCAAAATCGGCCACAGCCAGGCGGTAGCGCGCCGTCCAGCGGTCCACCTTGGTCATGCCCTCGTCGCGCAGGGCGGTTTCGAGATCGCCGCGCAGGCCGACCGGCCACAGGCCGATCACAGGGTGGTGCCGTCCGCCGGATGCTGCGCAGGCCATGTCGGCGCCGTCGCGCCGCGCCGCGGCGTGCAGCCTCCCGGCAAGATCCTCCGGCAGGAAGGGGGCATCCGTCGCCACCGTAAGAATCCAGCCCGCGCCGGGCGCGTTGGCGGCCGCCCAGGCCATGCCGGTCAGCACGCCGGCGAGCGGACCGGGCTGGCCGGGCAGCAGGTCGGCGGCAACCGGCAGGCCGAAGGCGGCGAAGCGGGCCGGATCGCCGTTGGCATTCAGCACGAGGCGCCGGACCTGCGGCGCGATCCGCTCGATGGCGTGGGCGAGCAGCGGCCTGCCGGCGAGCGGACGCAAACACTTGTCGCCACCGCCCATGCGGCGCGCCCGGCCGCCGGCAAGCAAGACGCCGACGGTGGCAGGATCGGAGTTTCCGGCTGGCATGGATCTTCCGCGTTGCCGCCCTGCTGAGGTACGAAAAGCCTTTTCTAGGGCATGTCCGACAGAGGCGGAAGCAGGCCGTCCTTCGAGACGAGGTTTCGCGACGCGATCCTGTCGGATCGCTCCTCAACCTCTCCTCAGGATGAAGCTGCTATTGGGAAACAACAAAATGCTTCATCCTGAGGAGGCGAAGGCGAACGCCTGAGCCGTCTCGAAGGGCTTCATCCTGAGGAGGCCATTGAGGAGGCGCGAAGCGCCGTCTCGAAATGGCCGTCTCGAAGGACGGCGCGCTCATCTTGCGCGGTTCCGGCAGGCGGACCGCCGCGCTATGCTCCCGGCACTGCTCCCCCCGGGGACGTACGATCGGCGGACACGGCAATGACGACCCTGACCCGAGACGACCTGCTGCAACGCGATGCCGACGATCCGCTGGCGCGGATGCGCGAGCGCTTCGACATGCCCGACGGCATGATCTATCTCGACGGCAACTCGCTGGGCGCCCTGCCCCACATCACCAAGGACCGCATCCGCCAGCTGATCGAGGACCAGTGGGGCCTCGACCTGATCAAGAGCTGGAACGCCCACGACTGGTACCACATGCCGCGGCGCTGCGGCGCCAAGCTCGCGCCGTTCATCGGGGCGACGCCGGAGGAGGTCGTCTGCGCCGACTCGACCTCGGTCAACCTGTTCAAGCTGCTCGCCGCCGCGCTGGCCGAACGGCCGGACCGCACGGTCATCGTCTCGGAGAAGGGCAACTTCCCGACCGACCTCTATATCGCCGAGGGCCTGACCGGCATGCTGGGCCGCGGCCACGAGCTGCGCCTGATCGAAAGCGACGCCGAACTGGCCGGCGCGATCCGGGACGATGTCGCCGCCGTCATGCTGACCCACATCGATTACCGCAGCGGCCGGATGCACGATATGGCGGCAGTCACGCAGCAGGCCCACGAGGCCGGCGCCCTGGTGCTGTGGGACCTGGCGCACAGCGCCGGCGCGGTGCCGGTCGACCTCAACGGCGCCGATGCCGATCTCGCCGTCGGCTGCGGCTACAAGTATCTCAACGGCGGACCGGGGGCGCCGGCCTTCCTGTTCATCGCCAGGCGGCTTCAGGAGCGCATCCGGCCGCCGCTCTCCGGCTGGATGGGCCATGCCGCGCCCTTCGAGTTCGACTGGTCCTACGCCCCGGCCGAGGGCATCGCGCGCAACCTGTGCGGCACGCCGCCGGTGCTCAGCCTCGCCGCCCTCGAAGCCAGCCTCGACACGATGGCCGATCTCGACATGGCCGCGGTCCGGGCCAAGTCGCTGGCGCTCGGCGACCTGTTCATCGAGCTGGTCGAGAGCCGCTGCGCCGGCCACGGCTTCGCGCTGGTCTCGCCCCGGGACGCGACGCGGGGCAGCCAGGTCAGCTTCGCCCATCCGAGCGGCTTCCCGATCATGCAGGCGCTGATCGCCGGCCATGTCATCGGCGACTTCCGCGCACCGGATATCCTGCGCTTCGGCTTCACGCCGCTTTACACCCGCTATGTCGATATCTGGGATGCGGTGGACGTGCTGGCGCAGATCATGGACAGCGGCCGGTGGGACCAGCCGCGCTTCCACGCCCGCGGCACCGTCACCTGACGCGCCCGAACCGCCCGGACCGGGCAGAATGCGCCGGGTAGGTCTCGCCCCCGGCAGCCTTGCCGGGAGCCGCTTGACACTGCCGGGCCGGGCCGTTTGTATGCGCGCACGCTGAAAGCGCGGAACCGCCCGGCGGCAGGGACGCCGGGCGGAGTCTTTGCCTGACCGGGGCGGCCCCGCCGCAGACCCGGCCGCGCCAGCCGGGAGGCAATAGCCGGGCAAATGGGCCAGTTGATTTTCGAGACGATTCTGAACGGGCTGCAGTTCGGCATCTTCCTGTTTCTGGTGGCCGCAGGCCTGACCCTCGTTCTGGGCATCATGAGTTTCGTGAACCTGGCCCACGGGTCCATGTTCATGATGGGCGCCTATGTGGCCGCCTGGGTGTTCCAGCAGTCCGACAGTTTCCTGCTCGCCGCCATCGTCGGGCTGCCGGTGATCCTGCTGCTCGGCATCGCGCTCGAATATCTCGCCTTCCGGACGCTCTATACCCGCGATCATCTGGACCAGGTGCTCGCGACCTTCGGCTGCATCCTGTTCTTCAACCAGATGGTGCTGGTCGTGTTCGGCGCGGAAAGCCAGGAATTCAAGCTGCCCGAATCGATCAATTTCCCGTTCCCGCTGTTCGGCTTCACCTATCCCTTCTACCGGCTGATCGTGATCCTGGCAGGGATCCTGGTCGCGGTCGGCCTGTTCCTGGCGATCACCCGGACCCGGGTCGGCATGCGCATCCGGGCCGGCGCGTCCAACCGGGCCATGGTCGGCGCGCTTGGCGTTAACGTGATCGCGCTCTACACCATCGTGTTCGGCATCGGGGCGGCGCTGGCCGGCTTCGCCGGCATCATGATCGGCCCGATCGAATCGGTCGAAAGCGGCATGGGCGAGGAAAAGCTCCTTCTCGCCATCGTGGTCATCGTGATCGGCGGCATCGGCACGATCCGCGGCGCCTTCGTCGCCTCGATCATCATCGGCCTGGTCGAGATCGGCGGCCGGGTCTTCCTGACCGATATCCTGCGCATCTTCCTGAACGAGGATTTCGCCCAGACCGCCGGCCCGGCGCTCGCCTCGATGATGATCTACATCCTGATGGCGGCCATCCTGTTCTCCAAGCCGGAAGGCCTGTTCCCGGCCAGCTCCGGCTAGGCGGGACGGGGGCGCGCAACCATGGCCGGACACGGCAAATCCAACCTGAACCCGCGGATACGGTTCTCGTTCGCCGATCCGCGCTTCGTCATCATGGTCCTCGGCCTGATCGGCCTTGCCGTGCTGCCGGTCGTCGCCGGCGCGGCCGACGACGTGTTCATGATCTCGTTCATGGCCAAGATGATGATTTTCGCCATCGCCGCGGCAAGCCTGGACCTGATCCTGGGCTATGGCGGCATGATCAGCTTCGGCCACGCCGCCTATATCGGCCTGGGCGCCTATGCCGTCGCCGTGTCGGCGCGCTATTTCAGCGACCTGTGCGTCGATGTCGAGGAAGGCCAGGCCTGCGCCTACGGCTTTCTTGCCAGCGGCTATTTCCAGTTCGCCGCCGCGATCGTCGGCTCGGCGCTGGTCGCCCTGGTGATCGGCGCGATTTCGCTGCGCACGACCGGCCTCTATTTCATCATGATCACGCTCGCCTTCACGCAGATGCTGTTTTTCCTGGGCATCAGCCTGGAGCCGTTCGGCGGCGACGACGGCATGACGGTCGACGAGCGCAGCAATTTCGCCTTTTTCACCATCGGCGACGACCTGTTCTACGAGGGCGACGGCGCCTCCCTGTATTATGTCTGCTTCGCCGCCCTGCTGCTGTCTCTGCTGCTGCTGCGCCGCTTCGTCAATTCCCGCTTCGGCATGGTGATCCGCGGCAGCTATTCCAACCCCGTCCGCATGGCGGCGCTCGGCTACCCGGTCTACCGCTACCGGCTTACCGCCTTCGTCATCGCCGGGACGATCTGCGGTGTCGCCGGCGCCCTGTTCGCCAATCACCAGGAATTCCTGACCCCGGAATACATGATGTGGATCCGCTCCGGCGAGATCATGATCATGGTCATCATGGGCGGCATGGGGACGATTTTCGGCCCGGTCTTCGGCGCCCTCGCCTTCCTGACAATCGAGGAATTCCTGCAGGAGCTGGTCGGCCAGGACTACTGGATGATCGTGTTCGGCCCGATGCTGATCCTGCTCGTCCTGTTCGCCAAGCGCGGCCTGTTCGGCCTGATCCCGGACAACTGGGCGGCGATGCCGCGCTTCGCCATCGGTTTTGTCCTGCTTGCCGTTGCGTTCGCGATCTTCCTGTTCCTGATCACGCTGGCGACGCCGCTCACCGTCGTGCTGGCGTTCATCCTGCTGGCGTTCGTCGTCAAGCTGGGCGTCGACTATGGCGGCCTGCCCAACCCGCTCAAACGGCTGGCAGCCCTGACCGGAGGCCGGTCGGATGGCTGACACGCATCTGGAAGTCCGCAACCTGTCCAAGAGTTTCGGCCAGGTCCACGCGACCCGGAACGTCAACCTGTCGGTCGAGCGCGGCGAGGTTCACGCCATCATCGGCCCGAACGGCGCCGGCAAGACGACCCTGATCGCGCAGCTCAGCGGCGCCCTCGAGCCGGACAGCGGCGAGATCGTCTTCGACGGCCACGACATCGCCGGCCTGCCGGCGCACAAGATTTCCATGCTCGGCCTGGCCCGGTCGTTCCAGGTCACCAGCATCTTTCTGGACTTCACCGCCGAGGACAATGTCGCCCTCGCCGTCCAGGCCCATACCGGCAACTCCTTCAAATTCTGGAAACCGGCGCAGACCGACCGGCGATTGCGCGACCCGGCGCGCGACGCGCTGGAGACGGTCGGCCTCGCCGACCGCGCCGATACGCTGGCGGCCGACCTGTCCCACGGCGAGCAGCGCCAGCTCGAGATCGCCATGGCGCTCGCCACCGGCGCTTCGATGCTGCTGCTCGACGAGCCGATGGCGGGCATGGGCGCCGAGGAATCGGCGCGCATGGTGGAGCTGCTGCGCAGCTTTGCCGGGGACCACACCATCCTGCTGATCGAGCACGACATGGACGCCGTTTTCGCGCTCGCCGACCGGATCACCGTGCTGGTCTACGGCGAAGCCATCGCGACCGGCGCACCGGACGAGATCCGCGGCAACGACGAAGTCCGCGCCGCCTATCTCGGCGAAGACTGACAGGCAGACCGGCGGCGCGGCGCGATGTTGACCCTCGAACATGTCGAGACCTTCTACGGCCAGAGCCAGGTCCTGTTCGGTATGGACCTGGCGGTCGAGGACGGCGAGGTCGTCACCCTGCTCGGCCGCAACGGCATGGGCAAGACGACGACGATCCGCTCGATCATGGGCCTGACCCCGGCGCGGCGCGGGCGGATTACCTTCGACGGCGAGGATATTGGAGACCGGCTGCCCTACCAGGTGGCGCGCGCCGGCCTCGGCCTGGTGCCGGAGGGCCGCCAGGTCTTCCCCAACCTGACGGTCGAGGAAAACCTGATCTCGACCCACGAGAACCGCCACGGCAGCGACGACCCCTGGACGCTGGAGAAGGTCTATGACCTGTTCCCCGGCGTTGCGGAGCGCCGCCGCAACATGGGCAACCAGCTTTCCGGCGGCGAGCAGCAGATGGTGGCGATCAGCCGGGCGCTGATGACCAACCCGAAACTGCTGATCCTCGACGAGGCGACGGAGGGGCTGGCGCCGCTGATCCGCCAGGACATCTGGCGCACCCTCGACATGCTGAAGGCCCACGGCGAATCGATCCTGCTGGTCGACAAGAATGTCGAGGCCCTGACCCGCCTCGCCGACCGCCACTACATCATCGAAAAGGGCAAGGTCGTCTGGTCCGGCGACAGCCCCGAACTCCGCGCCGCGGAGGATTTGCAGCACCGCTATCTGGGGGTGTGAGGCCGGGCCCGGCCGCGTAACCGCTTGCCCGCCCTTCGATACGCCGCTTCGCGGCTACTCAGGGTGAGGGGATTGTTTGAGCAACAATTCAAATCTCCTCATCCCGAGTAGGCGCGACACGCACCGTAACGAGGGGCCTCACCCCTTGCCGCCCCGCCGCTTCCGCTCCGCTTCGTCCCACACTGTCAGCGGCTGGAATTCGGGGACGAAGCCGAGGCCCTTCTTCGAATCGGAGGATACGGCCTGCTGCGAGGTAACGACGTCGATGACGGCGGGCGCGCGTTCGAGGCCGCGGGCGATGGCGCCGGGCAGGTCGGCCGGATCCTCGATCCGTTCGCCGTGGGCGCCGAGCGCGCGGCCCATGGCGGCGTAGTCGCAGTGCCGGAGCAGGGTGCCGACGATGCGGCCGTCGTAGTTGAGGTCCTGGTCGTGGCGCTCGATGTTCCAGGCGGCGTTGTTCGACACGATGAACAAGGCCTTCGCGCCGTGGCGCACGGCGGTGTCGATCTCCATCGCATTGAGACCGAAGGCGCCGTCCCCGTTGACCGAAATGACCTGCCTTCCGGGACAGGCGAGGGCCGCGGCGACCGCGAACGGCACGCCGACGCCGAGGCAGCCGAAGATGCCGGCGTCCATATAGGTGCGCGAGTCGAGGCCGATGCGCGCAAAGCTCAGCAGGTCGCCGCCGTCGGCAATCCCGATATAGTCCGGATCGGCGGTCTCGCGGATCGCGTCGAAGATCGCCATCGGATGGATCTTGCCGTCGGCGCAGCGCGACGGCGCCGGAGATGCGGCGCTGCGGGCAAGGCGTTCGCGGTGCCTGCCGCGCAGGCCTTCCAGCCAGCCGGTATCGCGCGCGCCGGCGTCGTTGCCGAGCGCCGCGGTAACGGCATCCAGCGCGAGCCCGACATCGGCGAGCACCTCCGGCGCGCCGCGGCGGTTGTCGATCAGCTCGCCGGCTGTGTCCGCAATCCGGACGAACCGGGCCTCGGGAAACACCGCCGGCGAGCCGAAGCCGAGCTGGTAATCGAGCTTGCGCCCCAGCGTTACCACCAGGTCCGCCTCGGCCATCGCCGCCGCACGCACCGAGCCGACGGCGGACGGATGCTCCGCCGGAACCAGTCCGCGGCTCTCCTGCGTATCGAGGTACAGGGCGTCGACCGCATCGAGGAAGCGCAGTACCGCATCGCCGGCGCCCCGTGCGCCGCGCCCGGCGATGACCAGCGGACGGCGGGCGCCGCGGAGTGCGGCCACGGCCTCGGCAACGCGGTCGGGCTCAGGCGGCAGCCGGCGCGGCGGCGCCGGTTCGATCCAGTCGTCGAGCACCATGTCGGGGGCCAGGGACCGGCGCAGCAGATCGGTCGGAAACTCGATGTAGGCGGGGCCGGGCTCGCCCATATCCCCGGCCGCGCGCGCGATCGCTTCGTCCAGTTCGCGCACGGCCTGCTCGACGACCTGGGCCGTGCGGGCGTAGCGCGCGATCGGGCGCATGATTTCGGTGTGGGGGATATCCTGGAGCGGGCCCATGTTGGCCTGCGGCCGCGGCGTGGCGCCGCCGATCAGCAGCACCGGCACGCGGGCGAGCGCGGCGTTGGCGACCGCCGTGACCGTGTTGGTGACGCCCGGACCGGCCGTCGCCATGGCAACGCCCAAATTGCCGGTGAGTTCGGCGTGAGCGTGGGCCATGTGCATCGCGGCGCGCTCGTCGCGTACGTCGACGATGCGGATGCCGGCCTGCGCCAGGCGATCCCAGATCGGCTGGATATGCCCGCCCTGCAGCCCGAAGACGCGGTCCACGCCGCGCGCTTTCAATACGCGCGCGATCCAGGCGGCGACGCTGGTCTCGTCGCGATTGGAATCCCGGCGTTCCGGGCTGTCGGCCGTTGAGGTGGTCATCGGTCTTCTCCGTTCGCATTCCGGGCGCGGTTTCGGCCGGCCCGCGCCTCAGGCGTCGCCGGCGCGCCGTGCCGCGAGCATTTCGCGCAGCATCCGGTGCAGGACCTTTCCGGTCTCGTTACGCGGCATCTCGCCTTCGGCCAGGAAAACGATCTCGCGCGGCCGCTTGTAGCCGGCGAGGCGGGTCCTCGCCCATTCGACCAGTTCGGCCGCGCCGATGTCGTGTCCGGGACGGCGCACGACGGCGGCCTGAACGCATTCTCCCCATTTCGGGTCCGGGCGGCCGACCACCGCCACGTCGCGGACCGCCGGATGGCGCGCCAGAACGGTTTCCACCTCGGTTGGGTATACATTCTCGCCGCCCGTGATGATCAGGTTCTTCTTGCGGTCGAGAATCCGGATATAGCCGTCCGGGTCGCGCATCGCGACGTCGCCGACCGTGAGATAGTCGCCGCGGAATGCTTCGGCGGTCTTGTCGGGCAGGTTCCAGTAGCCGTCGAATGCGTAGGGTCCGCAGGAGAATAGCTCGCCCGGCTCGCCGTCCGGGACCTCGCGGCCGTCGTCGTCGAGCAGCCTGACCGGCGCCGATCCGACCACCTCGCGCCCCACCGTGCCGATTTTCTCGAACTGCTCGTGCGGATGGAGCATGGTGACCCATCCCGCCTCGGTCGAGCCGTAGAGTTCGAAGAATCCCGAATTCGGGAACATCTCCATGACCGCGCGCTTGGTGTCGGTGCGCGCCGGGGCGGAGGAGACCAGCAGTTTCTCGATACGCTCGAAGCCTCCGGCGGCGCGTTCCGATGCGGGCACGTCGAGCATCATCGTGTAGTGGGTCGGGACCAGCGAGGTGAAGGTGGCCCCGGTCCCGGCGAAGGTGCGCAGGCACAGCGCCGGATCGAAGTTCTTTTGCGAGAAAACGGTGATCGTGCCGCCGCAATAGGCAAAGGTGGTGAAGAAGTTGAGCGAATTGGCATGGCACATCGGCATGACGAGCAATGCGTCGTCGTTGCGATGCAGTCCCATTTCGACCTGCGTCATCAGGGCCAGCATCGCCATGCCGCGATGGCCGCGAATCGCCCCCTTGGGGTGGCCCGTCGTGCCCGAGGTGTACATGAAGCACCAGGGATCGTCCGGCAGGACGGTTGCGTCGGGCTCGCGGTCCGCGCCGGCAGCCAACAGGTCCTCGTAGTCGCGCCACCCTGCGGAACCGCCGGCTTCGCCGATCGCGATGAAGCGGTCTTCGGGCAGGACGATCCGGTCGCGAACGCTTTCCGCGACGGGGATCAGCGCATCTTCGACGATCAGCGCCACACAGCCGCAATCTTCGAGGATATAGTGCGCCTCCGGGCCGGTGAGGCGGAAGTTGATCGGAACGGCCACAAGCCCCGACTTGGCGGCGGCGGCGTAGATCTCCAGCCATTCGACGCGGTTGTAGGCGAGGATCGCCACCCGGTCGCCCTGCGCCAGGCCGAGACCCCGCAGCGCGTTCGCCAGCCGGCAGGCACGCGCGTTCCACTGGCGGTAGGTCATCGTGCGGCCGAGATCGCGGGCGGCCACTTTCTCCGGTTGCAGGCGCGCCTGCGCGCTCAGGATCTGGCCGAGGGTGAGGGGCGGAATGCTCATATGCCGTGCTACGGCCCGGCCGCAGCGACCCGGTCGTAGGCCAGCCCGGCCGCCGCCACGTCCTGGATCGCAATGCCGACCGAGTCGTAGACGACCGTCGCGCCCTCCGGCACCTTGGCGGTCCCGGCATAGATCTCGCCGACCTCGGCGAAGATTTCGCACCCCGAGCCGCGGACGTTGCCGGCCTGGTCCCGGGCCGCATCGCGCGATTCGACCAGCACCGTATGGGCCATGGCATCGTCGTCCAGTTCCCGCCCGTCGGGGCCGTTCCAGCCGACCGACGCGACCAGCGCGCCCTGCCGGAGCCAGGCGCCCTTGAGCACCGGTTCCGTCGCCGAGGTCGCGCAGACGACGATATCGGCGTCCCGCACCGCCTCTGCCGCATCGCGGAAGAAAACGGCGCCCAGGCCTTCGGCGACCGGCCGGCCATGGGCCGGGTTGCGCGCCCACAGGCGCAGCTCACCGATCTTCCGGACCGACCGGAGCGCTTCGGCATGGGCGCGCGCCTGGACGCCGTTGCCGAGAATGGCGGCGGTCTTCGGCTCGTCCGAGGTCAACCTGCGGACGATGGCCGCGGTGCCCGCCGCGGTGCGCATTTCGGTAATCAGGCGGCCGTCCAGGACCGCAAGCGGCGACCCGTTCGACTTGTCGAACAGCAGGATGACGGCCTGGTGGGTTGGCACGCCGGTGCCGGCGTTGCCGTTGAACAGGGTGACGACCTTCACCCCCATGGCCCCATCGAGTCCGGCGCCGATCGCCGGCATCGCCGCCATGAAGGCGCCTCTGCCCGACACCGGGAGCATCTGGCGCACCGGCTGCACGACCTGCCCCGCCGAAAGGGCGATCATCGCCGCCTCGATGGCGTCGATCATGTCCGGCCAGCACACCGCTGCTGCGATCTCGGCCTCGCCGATGAAGGGCAGACGGTCGAGGGCCACGGCGGCGTCCCCTCCCCTGCGCGTCCCGTCTCAGGCGAAGCCGCGGGTCACGAGGAAGCTCTCATCCTCGAACCACAGGCCGCCATGGCGTTTCAGCACGTCGCGGGCGATCTCCAGATAATCGCCGTCCCGCAGTACATCGACCATGCGGTCGTCCTCGATCTGCGCGACGTAAGTGGCGGCGTTCCACGCCGCAAGCAGGGTCGAGGTGCCGATGCTCTCGCCGATCTCGTCGGGCAGGGCGTGCAGTTCGTAGCGGAACAGCGAATCGTCATCGGCCAGCGCGTCGTAGTTCAGATCGTTGTGGCTGCTGTCCAGCGCGGCTTTCATGCCCGCGATCAGGTCGCGGCGCGGCGTGGCGAAGGGGAACTCCTCCTCCCACACGGCGTTGATCAGTTCCATGCCCGGATCGTTGCCGGTCGCCTGGATGACGATCATCCGTCCGCCGGGAGACAGGGCGCGGGCCAGCGGCCCCAGCACGTTGCGCACCTTGATTTCGGCGCTGAGCCGGGCCCGGTAGGGCTGCGAGGCGATGATGAGGTCGTATCCGGACGGCGCGCAGCCCTCGGGCGGAATGACGCTGCTCAGGGGAAAGGCCCGATCTTTGCGGTAGAGCACCAGGATCGACGGCTGGACATAGAGCGGGTTGCCGGTTTTCTCGCTGGTCCTGGTCTGCCACCCTTCGGCCAGGATCGGACCGAGGCCGCGCACCTGCTCGTCGAACTCGTGCGCCGTGCTGCCCTCCAGCGCGATGTCCCAGCGCTTCACCGGCAGCTTGGTCTCCGGCCGGTTGACGCGCAGCCAGGGCGATTCGGCATAGTAGAGATTGGTGATGACGACGACGAGCTGGGGATGCTCCTGAAACCTGTCCGGCAGTTTTTCCAGGGTCAGCCGCACATCCTCCATACTGATCTCCTTGCCGACGACGCAGAAGGGTATGGCGGGAAACTGCCGGTGCAGGTTGCGCAGCACCCGGGTCAGCACCGTGCCGTCGCCGATGCCGGCATCGAACAGGTTGAGCGCCGGCGGAGTCGGCTTCAGGAACGGGATTTCGCGACCGATCCGTTGCGCCACTTCCCACTTCTCCGAGCAGGTCGTGACGAACATCAGATATTTTTCGCGGTTGTCGAAGAAGCGGAAGGCGTGTTTCGGGCCTTCGGTCTCCGCATCGGGTTCGACCGGAACCGCCACTTTCGCCGGCTGCGCCATTTTCGCCTCGTTTGCCGCTCCCGCCCCCGGCGGATTGCCGCCGCAGGGTATCCTGCTGTATGGCCGATAACCGCGGCCGGCGGCAAGGGCGGCCCGGCCGCAGGCAGCGGGACGCGGACGTGACGGAAACGGCGATGAACGATATGGCAGCGACAGGCGGGTTGAAATCCGGCGGGACTCTGGAGCAGGTGCTGACGGCCGGCGGCTTTGCCGTGACCTGCGAGACCTCTCCGACCGCGACGACCGAACTGGCGCCGTTGCTGGAACGGGTGGCGCCGCTGCGCGGCGTCGCCGATGCGGTCAACGTCACCGATGGGGCGACGGCGAAGGCGCATGTCTCCAGCCTGGTGCTGGCCGGCGCGATGATGCAGCGGGGCATCCAGCCGGTGCTGCAGTTCACCGTGCGCGACCGCAACCTGATCGCGCTGCAGGGCGATATTCTGGGCGCCGGGGCGCTCGGCATTCCCAACATCCTGTGCCTGACCGGCGACGACCCGAAGAAGGGCGAGGAACCGACGGCGGCGACGGTGTTCGACCTCGATTCCGCCGGGCTGATGCGGCTGGCCCGGAAAATGCGCGACGACGGATTGCTGAACGCCGGCCGCGAGATCAAGGGGCCGCCGAAGCTGTTCATCGGCTGCGCCGACGCGCCGATGGTCCCGAAAGCCGGGTGGGAGCCGAAGAGCCTGCGCACCAAGATCGACGCCGGCGCCGATTTTGCCCAGACCCAATACTGTTTCGACCTGGAGACGGCGAAACTCTATTTCGGGCGGCTCGCCGACTTCGGCGTCACCGAAAAGCTGCCCTTCCTGGTCGGCATCGGGCCGCTCGCGTCGCTGCGCCAGGCCCGCTGGATGGACGAGAATCTGTTCGGCGTCTCCATTCCCGACGCGATCCTGGAGCGGCTCGAAGGCGCGGACGACGCGCGGGAGGAAGGCAAAAGGATCTGCGCCGAGCTGATCCAGCAGCTGCGCGAGGTTCCCGGCGTCCGCGGCGTCCATCTGATGGCGCCGCGCCAGGAGGCCGCCATGGCCGAAGTCATCGAGATGAGCGGCGTGTTGAAGGACCGGCCGACGCTATCGGCCTGAACCGCGCGCAACCTCTGCGCCGCCCCGCTCTACAGCGCCGGCCTTCGCCGTGGTATAGTCGGCGCCCCGCCATCGGGAGACCTCCGGCATGGCCCCATCCCAGGCCGCTCTCAAACGCCCCGCGCGCCGCGCGACCTACCAGGACGTGCTCGACGCGCCGATGCATATGGTGGCCGAAGTCGTGGACGGGGCGCTCTCCACCCACCCGCGTCCGGCTCCGCCGCATGCGCGCGCCAGTTCCGTTCTGGGCGGCAAGATCGGCGATCCGTTCGACTTCGGCGAAAACGGCCCCGGCGGCTGGTGGATCATCGACGAGCCGGAGCTGCATCTCGGCGAGGACATTCTCGTGCCGGACATTGCCGGCTGGCGGCGCGAACGGATGCCGGAATTTCCCGATGCGGCTTTCTTCACCCTGGCGCCGGACTGGGTCTGCGAAGTGCTCTCGCCCTCGACCCGCGATCTCGACCGTCACGGCAAGCGCCCGGTCTATGCCCGCGAGGGCGTCGGCCACCTCTGGTTCATCGATCCGG
>LXNI01002263.1_pt1 | contig 13853 bp, 15 predicted proteins | sample 809091 | NCBI WGS metagenome assembly LXNI01 (sample SAMN04870527, study PRJNA318959) | sponge metagenome | biome: 01000161; feature: marine sponge reef; material: water | host: Sarcotragus foetidus | place: Greece: Milos, Mediterranean Sea | collected 2013-05-29 | depth 5-7 m | reverse complement strand
AACCCGCAGGCCTTCTTCACACACGCGGCATTGCTGGATCAGGCTTTCGCCCATTGTCCAATATTCCCCACTGCTGCCTCCCGTAGGAGTCTGGGCCGTGTCTCAGTCCCAGTGTGGCTGATCATCCTCTCAGACCAGCTACGGATCGTTGCCTTCGTGAGCCGTTACCTCACGAACCAGCTAATCCGACTTGGGCTCATCCATCAGCGAGAGCATTCATGAAGAGGCCCCCTTTCTTCCGTGGAACGTATGCGGTATTAGCCCGAGTTTCCTCGGGTTATTCCCCACTGTTGGGCAGATTCCCAAGCATTACTCACCCGTCCGCCACTTTAATAGCCCTCCGAAGAGGACGTTCTCGTTCGACTTGCATGTGTTAGGCATGCCGCCAGCGTTCAATCTGAGCCAGGATCAAACTCTTCAATTAAGTATCTTTTGAGCTTGAGTCCTGTGCTTTTTGTATGTGTACAAGTACACAGGTCTCTCGCGCGGTCCCGTCAGGGACCCGGAACGCGAGTTCCCACACACAAACTTATCGCCTGTTGAAAAAGAACTGCCGCCTGACGCCTCGTTCGAGGCCATGCTCAGGCAGCCTGCCGGGATAGCCCGGCGGATCGGCAATTATAGTCCGGCAGTTTGCCCCGTCAACCTGAACGGACGCTTTCTGAACGGACGCTTTCGAAACTCACCCGGGCAAAGCGCCGCTTGCCCACCTGCACCACGCTCGTACTGCCGGCCGGCACAACCATGGCGCGATCGCTGACTCGCTCGCCGTCCAGGCGCACGGCGCCCTGCGAAATAAGGCGCATGGCCTCGGCATTGGAAGCTGCCAAGCCAGCACGGCGGATCAGTTCGCCCAGCGGCACGCCTGAGTGGGCGCCCACGATCGTGACTTCGGGCATGTCTTCCGGCGTTTCTCTACGCCGGTGACGACGGACAAAATTCTCCGCCGCGCATATTGCTTCGTCCTCGCCGTGAAAGCGCGCCGTGAGTTCGTGGGCGAGCGCCATCTTCGCGTCGCGTGGATTGCCACCGGCTGCTACACCCGCACGCACCTCTTCCAGTTCCGCTTGCGTGCGAAGGCTGAGCAGTTCCAGGTAGCGCCACATCAGCTCATCGGAAACCGACATCAGCTTTCCGTACATCTCCGCGGGCGGGTCCATGATCGCGATATGGTTGCCCAGCGACTTGGACATTTTTTGAACGCCGTCGGTTCCCTCCAATAGCGGAAGCGTCAGCACGATCTGCGAAGGCTGTCCATGCTCCGCCTGGATCTGCCGGCCCAGCAGCAGGTTGAAGGTCTGGTCGGTGCCGCCGAGTTCCACGTCGGCCTGAAGCGCCACGGAGTCGTACCCCTGGGCGATTGGATACATGAACTCGTGCAGGCCTATGGGATTGCCCTCGCCGAAACGTTTCTTGAAGTCGTCGCGTTCCAGCATGCGCGCCAGCGTGCGCTTGCCCGCCAGGCGAACGAGGTCGGCCGCGCTGAGGCTGTTCATCCAGGTGGAGTTGAACTCGACGCGCGTGAGTTCCGGATCCAGCACCCTGTGCACCTGCGTGGCGTAGGTAGCGGCGTTTTCCTTGAGCTGGTCCTCGGTAAGTGTGGGCCGCGCCTTGCTGCGGCCGGAAGGATCCCCGATCATCCCGGTGAAGTCGCCGATCAGAAAGATCACTTCATGCCCGAAGTCCTGGAACTGGCGCATCTTGGTGAGGATCACGACATGCCCCAGGTGCAGGTCCGGCGCTGTCGGATCGAAGCCGCACTTGACCCGCAACGGCCGGCCCTCGCGAAGCCGCCCGAGCAGCTCTTCCTCGCGCACCAGGTCCACGGCGCCGCGGCGCAATTCCTGCAATTGATGTTCAGGCGAGCTCATGGCGCGAGAATATACGACTTTCACGTTGCTTGCCCCTCATGCGGGCGCTCACGTCGAATACGCGGCCGCGGGCCGCCGCGCGCGAAGGTTTCCCGATTCTCGGGCCGTAGGCGGCCATTGCCGCCTTTTTGAGAGTGCGGCGGTTTACGCACCGACCGGGCTAAGGGCGGGGGCCGAAGAGGGCGGTGCCGACGCGCACCAGGGTGGCGCCGCACTCCACGGCGGTCTCGAGATCGGCGGTCATGCCCATGGACAGGGTGTCCAGGTTCAGGCCGGACGAGTTGAGTTCGTCGAAGAGAGCGCGTAGCCGCGAGTAGGCTTTGCGCGGCGCGCCGGGCAACGGGATGCCCATCAGGCCGCGCAGGCGCAGCCGGGGCTGCGCGCTGATCAGCGCTGCAAACCCGGGAACTGCTTCGCCAGGCAACGCGGGACGGACATCATCCTCCTGCATGCGTACCTGTATGCAGACATTCAGAGGTTGTGATTCCGCCGGTCGCTGGGAATTGAGCCGCAGGGCGATTCGCTCGCGAGTCAGCGTGTGGACCCAATCGTAGTGCCGGGCGGTCGCACGGGTCTTGTTGGACTGGACCTGCCCGATGAAATGCCAGCGCGCTCCCGGGTCCGTCGCCTTCATCTTGGCGATTCCCTCGTGGACATAGTTCTCGCCGAAGTCCGTCAGCCCCACCGCCGCAGCGGCGCGCACCAGGTCGTTGTCGTGGGCCTTGGTCACCGCCAGAATCCGGACCTCTTCCGGCGCGCGGGCGACGCGCCCGGCGGCCCGACCAATCCTCTCCCTGACGACGGCCAGGTGCGCGGCGATGTCATGAATTGGCTGACGTTTCACTTGGAGCGCGGCCGCTTCAGAAAAACGAGATGCCGAGTTGCGCGTAATACAGCCGGCCCTGCCAGGGCATGATGGAATCACTGCGGTATATCCGTCCGCAGCAGGTCTCGAATTCGCCTGGGGCGGGGTAGTTGTCCAGAATGTTCTCGGCCCCGATCCTGAGCGTATAGCGTTCGCCCGGCGAATAGGCCGCTTCGAGGTCAAGCAGTACCTCCCCGCCGAAATCCTGCACCCGATCCAGGGCAGCGGTGCTTGCGTTGCTGTATTCCCCGAAGTAGCGGACCCGCAGCAACACATCGGCCAGCCCCCGAGCGTGCCTCAGCGTGAGCGTGCCGCGAACCGCCGGACTGCCTTCCTCAATATCATGCCGGGTCTCGTCGTCCACGAACTTCCCGGTATCCGCAAACTTCGTCCGGTTGAAATTGAAAGCCGCCTGCAGGGAAGTTGCACCCAGCCGCCAGTCGAACTCGCCCGTGGCCACCAGGTCAACTCCACTGGTCTCGGTAACCACATCGTTGGTGAAGAACCGCACCCGGGCGATGTCGTTGGCGCCGGGAACGCCAAGCTCGATCAGCCGCGCGGCCTGGGACGAATCAACCGTGAACTGGGACGACATCACTATGCGGTCGTCCAGCCGGACATGGTAGTAGTCGAGCGTAAGTCCGAATCCGGACAACGAGCGGGCGGCCAGGCCCAGGGTGAACGAGTCCGAGCGCTCGGGGCCGAGTGTCCCGGCGCCGAACAGCCCGGCGGCCGGATGTTCCGGGGGGAAAATACCCTCGGACCTGGGAATGCCGTTTGCGTCGATGCGGGTAGAAACCACCGTTGTGGAAATCTGACCGGGTCGCCGGCGGGACAAAGTCTGCCGACCGCTTCAAGCCCGGGGACGCGGCACTCCACCGCGATCAGATCGTCGTCCGGGTCGGCGTCCACTTCCGCCTGGGTGATTTCCAGGTTGAACGGATCGGGCACGCCGAACGGCCCCACCTCATACGAACTGGGATCGCCCGCTTCGATGCGATAGCCCTCGTCGCGGTATTCGAATCCGAAGGCGACGTTTACCGGGCTGGCCAGGCCAGCCTCCCACGGCCAGACAAAGTCGGCGTTAACGGCCAATTCGTCGTTGGTCAGCGCGCCTGGCCGGAATCGGGTGGGCGTGTCGGGTCCGAGGGACGGATTGAGGGTGTTCTCGATGCGATAGGCGATCCGGTCGAAGCCGTATCCGGCCGAAAAATCGAAGCTGAGATCCCGCCAGGCGCTGCCGCTGAGCCCGATGGTTACCGCGTAGTCCGTGACGTCGCCGGAAAACTGTGGCGTGAACCCGGCCGGATACAGGCGGGCCCTGGGGTCATGAATGGAACCGTCGGCCAGGCGAACCGGCAGGAGTTGGCTGACGCCGGCGCGGCGATAGAAAAACCCTCCCGACTGGTCCTTGGCGCCCCATGTGGCAAAGCCATGCAATTCGAGGCTGTCCGACAGCGGCAGCGAGGCGTTCGCGACTGCCAGCGACTGCCGGCGGTCCGGCTGCCCCCATATCTGGGCGGGACTATGAAATTTGCGATTGCCGCCCACGCCGGCGAAATTGTCCGCGTAGCGGCTATCGAGATCGTCCGGCACGCCGTCGCTGCCGAGCGCCGCCTGCAGGACTTCGCCGGCGGGCGAATAGCGGTAGGTCAGGGCGTCGGGACCGTAATACGTCACGCCCCCAATAGTGACCCGGTTGCCGGTGGCTTCCAGCGGCGTCTGGCCGGAGCCGGCGATGGTCAGGTCGTAGGGCTGAGAGCGGCTGGTGGGCGCCGAGTCGGAATACTGACCGCTGAAGTTCAGGGAACCGCCGTTCGGCAGGGGGAAGCCGATATTGCCCTCCAGGGTGAACTCTTCGCCGTCTCCTTCGCCGTAGCGTCCCGAGCGGGCGCGCAGCTCGGCGCCCGAATCGGCCTGCTTGAGGTTGAAATTGATCACGCCCGCAATGGCGTCCGAACCGTACTGGGCGGCCGCGCCGTCCCGGAGCACTTCCATGGACTCGATAGAAATCGACGGAATGACGCCGATGTCCGTGCCGTGGGCGCCGAAACCCCCCACCTGCATCAGCGCCGCGCGGTGGCGTCGGCGGCCGTTCATCAATACCAGCGTGTGGTGGGTATCGAGGCCGCGCATGTGGGTGGGCCGAATGAAACTCGCGCCATCGGAAATCGGGTGCCGCCGCGCAGCGAAGGAAGGCACGATGGCATTGATCACTTCGATCAGGTCGGACGAGTTGACGCTGGAAACTTCTTCCGCGCTGAAGACATCCACGGGGACCGCCGTATCGACGGCAGCCCGCTCGCGCCGCCGAGTGCCGATCGTCACGATCTCCTCGATCACCTCGGCTTCGGCGCTCTCACCTCGCCCCTCCTGGGCGCCCGCGTTCGCCGCCGCTATCGCCCAGACCAGCGCAAACCCCAGGACATATGGCTGCCTGCGGAGTGTCATTGTGCGTACAAGGGATGCGCTACGAGCGTTTGGCCATGAGCTTCTCGACCAGCCTGGGGCCCTGGCCGGGGCGGCTCCAGGGGCAGACTTCGATGCAGATGGCGCAACCGTGGGTCTTGACGAAGTACGGGACGCATTTGTCGAAGTCCACGTACCAGCGCTTCTCGCCGCGAATCCATTGCTTCTCGTTGAAGATGGCATCCGGCGGGCAATCAACAACGCAGCGCCGACAGCCGACGCACAGGTCGTCCACGGCGATGTCCACCGGCTCGTCGAAAGAGAGCGGCAGGTCGGTAAGCACGGCGGCTAGCCGGAAGTTCGAACCGTGCTCCTTGCTGATCATCGATCCGTGCTTGCCCAACTGGCCGAGCCCGGCGGCAACCGCCAGCGGAATGTGCAGGATGTCGGTGCTGTTCGGGTTGCCGTAGGCCTTGGCCGGCCAGCCCAGACGGCGAATGTAACGGCCCAGCCTCAGAGCAATGCGCGAAATCTCGCGGTACGCGCGCATGACCTCCACTGCCGCAGTATCCTGCGGCACATGCGCCATCTTGCCCTGGTCCATTGAAAGACCGATGCAGATGGCCGTGCCATGGGGTGCGGAGCGTCCCGCAAACACCGCCTCGTCGGTGACCGGAGCAATGCCCACGAGGTCCGCGCCGAACTCCCGGGCGGCGGCCTTCACGCGCTCGCTCATGACGGCGGGATCCGCTTCGACCCTACGCGACGCCACCGGCCCGTTTCGCTTGCGCAATTGCCAGGTATTGGCGACAACGTGTCGGACCACGCCCCAGGGATTGATCAATCCAAAAAAATCATCCAGCGCCGGCCATTCCAGTTGCGCATTGCCGGCATTGTGAAACACGGCCGTTGCCTGGCGAAACTCCCGCTCGCCGAGGCCGTTGATCTCGTTGCCGGAGCGGGGCGGCTTGAGGTAGCCGAAGGCGTACTCGGGCGGAGGCGGGTCCTTGGGACGAATACGGCCGTTTGCGGAACTCATCGGTCTTCGCCGCCAACGCCGTCCACCCAGTACACCCTGCCCTCGCGCTCGCAGGCGCCGTAGGCCTTGCGCACGCGCCGGCCCGCCGTGAAATAGAACCAGACCATGCCGAATATGCGCCGCGCCAGCGCCCAGTCGCGCCGCAAGCGCGCTGCCAGGCCCTGCGAGCCCGCGTCGCCGTGGTCGACGGTCCGCAAACTGCCGTTCATGCTGTTCCTATTCTTGCATGGCAGCGGCGCCCGGGAAATCAGGAGGGAAGGAAGATCCCGCCCAGCGGAATGGCGGTGCTCGCTCCGGTGACGGCCGGGTCGTTGCCCGGTTCACCGAGCAGGCGGGCGCGCGCCAGAAGGGCAAATCCGGCCGCCTCCACCCAATCCGGATGCACGCCCCATTCCGCGGTCGTGACCGGCCGCGGGCCTGAACAGCGCGCCGCCAGCCGCTCCATCAGAAAGGAATTGGACGCCCCGCCACCGCAAACCGCGAGCGCCGCGCCGGCGCACGATGAATCAACCGCATCGGCAATGCCGGCGGCGGTCAGTTCCGCCAGCGTGGCCTGCACGTCTTCGGGCGCCTTGTCCGAAATACCGGCGCGCTCCAGCCAATGCAGATTGAAATGTTCCGGGCCGGTACTCTTGGGCGCAGGCGCGGAAAAATACTCGTCCGACAGCAGGCGCGTGAGCAGTTCCGCGTTGAACTTGCCCGATCTCGCCCATTGCCCTTCGCGGTCATAGGCTTCGCCGCGACAGGTGCGGGCCCATGCATCCAGCAGCGTGTTTCCGGGCCCGGTGTCGTAGCCCGCAACGCCGCCGTCGGCGACCAGCACGCTCAGATTGGCGATTCCGCCGATATTGACGACCGCCCTCGTTTCCTGCGGGCGGCCAAACAGCCATTTGTGAAACACGGGCGCCAGCGGAGCCCCCTGGCCGCCCAGCGCCATGTCGGCGCTGCGGAAGTCACCCACGGTAACCAGGCCGGTCAGGGCCGCGACGCGCGCTGGTGATCCGATCTGAACGGTGTGCGGCGGGCGCGCGTCGGGTGCGTGCCAGAGCGTCTGCCCGTGACTTCCGATGGCCTCGACCTCTCCGGGGTCTCTACCCGCGGCGCGCAACAGCGCAAGCGCCGTTTCGGCGAATGCGGCCGCCACTTCGGCGTCCAGCGCCGCGGCTTCGGCAAGCGCGCATCTCCCCTTGCTCTGCGCCGCGGCCCGCAAACGGACGGCAAGCTCTTCGGAATACTCACCCTTGTACGTGCCTGCAAGTCGCGGTTTGGCGCCCGAACAATCCACCAGCGCCGCGTCCACGCCGTCCATGCTGGTACCCGAAATCAGGCCGATATACAACGTTCGCATTTGACGAACCCTAGGACGGATAGATCCACGATGCGGGAAACACCGGTCCGTCCACGCATACGCGCTTCATGGCCAGGCCATCGGGCGTATGGGCTTCGACAGTGCAGCCGGCACAGCCGCCGACAGCGCAGGCCATGTATTCCTCCAGGCACAGCTCCGCATAGACGCCGAATTCCGCCGCCAGCACGGCTGCGGCCTTGAGCATCGGAGTGGGCCCGCAGGCGTACACCGCCACTTCGGGCAGACGCTCGCGCGGCAGCTCGGCAAGCCATTCATGCGCCAGCTCGGTGAGATTTCCGCGATAGCAGCCCTCAAGTCCGGCGTTGCTGGCCAGGTGCGAAGGCACGCCCCATTGCTGCGCGCGCTGCAAGCGGTTTTCCTTGCCGTGCATTTCCAGCGTAAAGGGGAACGGCAGTTCCGAACCCAGGAAAAGCCTGGGGCTCCATTTCCCGTTTCCCGCCAGCCGCTGGGCCTGGAAGAGAACCGGTGGAATACCCACCCCGCCTCCAAGCAGAAGCACGATCGGACGCGCTTCGGACAGGCTGAATCCGTGTCCGATCGGCCCCATGGAATGCAGGCGGGACCCGGGCTCGGCGCCCGAGAGCAGCGTCAGCCCCTGTCCGCCAGTCTTGTATAAGAGTTCGATCCAGCCTTCTCGGGCATCGGCAAGCATGATCGACAACGGCCGCCGCTGGAGCAACTCCGAATTGCAGCGCAGATGCACGAAGCTGCCCGGACGCGCGGCCGCGGCGCAGCGCGGCGTGCGTAGCCGGATTCGGTACTGACCTCCCGGAAATTTCCGGTGTGACAGCACCTCGCCTTCCTCGACGAAGACGGGGTCAGAGCGCATAATTCGTCCACTTGGGCAACAGGGTGATCAAGTATATGAAATGCGCAGCGCCGGAACCGGTTTTTCTTGCGCGACAGTTCCTCCACGCCGCCTGCCTTGTGATCGCCGCCGGCCTGGCCGCCCCGCCGGCGGCAGCCGCGCCTGCCGATCTGTCCGACCCCAGGATCGCGATGGAGACGTGGTTGCGGCTCAAGGGAGATATCGCCGGCGGCGTGACGTACGAATGGGCCGCCGGGACTGCCTACGGCCTGCCGCAGGATGCGGACGGCGTTGCCCTGTTTTCGATCGAAAGCGTGACGATCCGCCAGTTCCGCCGGCTAGGGGAAGACCGTTACGAAGAGCGCACCATTTCCTGCCGGCTGTACAAGGACGCGAATTCGGGTGCGTTTATCGATGACTTCATCAACCCGCTTACCGGAAGACGGACTGAACTCAGGACCCTTTGCGGGCCGGGGCAGCCGGTCCGCTACTCGCCCGAGCGCGTGGAACTGCTGGTCGACATGCCATGGGAGAGTTCGATTCTGGGTCGGCCGGTCTCGCTTGAACTGCTGCGTGCCGGCGACCGGGTCATCATTCGCCGCAGGGCCTACAGCGCATTCACCGCGGCGGGCGGGAAAGTTCGCCGGGAGTTGGCCATCGACACCTTCACGCTGCCGGCGGCGTCGCTTGCGGACTCCGGCATCACCTCTCTCACCCCATCCTACAGCTGGGATGCGGTGAGAGACTGGTCGGGACTCCTGGACATGCCCGACATACCCGGGCATATGTTCTGGTCCGTGATCGGCAGGAACTTCGACCGTGCGGACGATCTGCCGGCCCGGTTTCGCGCCGCGCTGGAGGAACGCCAACCGGGCGCGCTTGAAAGCGTGCCCGACTGGGAGGGCGGCTAAGGCGAGTGTCGTGTGACGCGCCTCGTGGCGCGTCACTCCGGGTCCGGCATGAGCGGGTGGTCCGGCGACTCTTCCGTCAGGACATCGATCTCGATCGTCTTCAGCATCTCCATCCAGGCCCCGGGCTCAGCCGATTCATCGCGAACGACCCCGTAGCTCTTGTTGCGCGCATCCGGATTGGCAAGGGCGTCAACCGCCAGCATCGCCACGTCGGCGATCGCAACTTCGCCCGTCTCGTAGTCGGCGCGCGCCATCACGCGCAGCGGTTCGCCGCCGTCCGGGGGTTCTTCCTGAAGGGCGCTGGGCCCGATCACCGTGTAATCGATGCCGCTGCGCTTGAGGTGGTTTTCCCCCATCGTCTTCCAATGCCTGGCGCGCGCGAAAATTATCATCCGGCTGCGCCCCCGGTAGGGCCCCGCTGCCGCGGACGTCACCACGACGAAATGCCGGACCCCGGCCTCGACCGCGGCGTCCACGAGATTGACCACGCCGCCGTAGTCGACGAACTCCGGCCCGTTGCCTCCCAACAGTGATCGCGTGCCGATGGCGCAGATCAGGTAGTCCACGTCCTGCATGGCCGCAAAAACCGCGTCGCGGTCGCGCACGTCCAGCTCTACCCAATCCCACTGATCGCCGTGCCGGCGCACGGCGCGATCGCGGTTGGTAGTCGTCGCGCGCACCGCATATCCCTTTTCGTCAAGCAGCCGCATCGCCGCGCTGCCCGTGCGGCCGGATGCTCCGGCAACCAGGACCAGGTCCGCGGCCGGCAGGGCGCCGCTCAAAAGGAACGCCGCAGCCAGGGCAATTGCCGATCTTCGAAGCTTCATCATGCTGTCTCCTGCCAGTCTTGGGCTATCAGGCATGCGGCAAGGCTGTCGACCTCTCCCTTGCGGATCCGCCGGCCAGGTATTTTGGATGAACGCCGCTCCCGCAGCCGGGCCTGCGCCTCGCGGGTCGTGAGGTGTTCCTGAATTGTTTCCACCGACAGCCCGTAACGGTCCTGCAGGCGCCTGCGAAACCGCTTGAGCGCACCTCCCAGTTCGGGATCGGGATGGGGCGGACAGCCCAGCACCAGTACCTGCGGACTGTAGTCACGAACCAGGCGATCCAGCTCTCCCCACTGGGGTTCGCCGGCGTGCGCCGGCAGGTGCCGGCGCGGCGTAATGACGCCGCCGGTCGCGGTCGCCACGCCCACGCGCTTCAATCCGAAGTCGAGGGCAATCGCAGGCTCGGTCCGCATTACGTACGCCGCGCAGGCGGAGTAATCGCGTCAGGCGTTGCCGGCTTGCAGCCCCAGCCGGGAGACGTCTACGCCCAGCAGCGCCGCGGAAGCGGCCCAGCGCTGCTCGTAGGGGGTATCAAACAGAATTTCCTCCGTCGCGTCCACCACCAGCCAGGAGTTGGAGCGCAGTTCCTGTTCCAGTTGACCCTCGCCCCAGCCGGCGCAGCCAAGGGCAAGAAGCGCACGGCGCGGGCCCTTGCCCCCTGCGATCGCCGACAACACGTCACGCGAGGTGGTCACCTCGATGTTGCCGCAAACGGAGATCGTGGAATCCCAGCTGCCTCCGGCCTCATGCAACACAAATCCTCTCTCGCGGTTTACCGGTCCGCCCTTGAGGATATTCTGGTTGGCGAGGTCGCGATCCCGGCTGTTGAGTGCAAGCTGCTCGAACACCTCTCCGAGCTTCATGTCGGAGGGTCGGTTGATTACGATCCCCAGGGCGCCGTCGCTGTTGTGCCCGCACAGATAAGTTACGGTCTGGCGAAAGCGGGAATCGGGCATCGCCGGCATGGCGATGAGAAGCTTGCCGGAAAGTGAGTCGAATTCTTCCATGATGGCCGGTTTCTGCGTATCTGCCGGGATTATATCTACCGGCGCTACGGGACACTCCGGCCCACGCGCTCCAGCAGACTGTCGAAGAGCAGGGCGGCGGCATCCACTCCCGCCAGTTTCTGGATTTCCCGAATTCCCGTGGGGCTGGTGATGTTCACCTCGGTCAGGTAGTCGCCGATGATGTCCAGTCCGGCAAACGCCACTCCGCGAACCGCCAGCTCCGCGCCTACGCGTTCGCAGATCTGAACGTCCCGGGGCGCCAGATCGCACACCTCCGCCCGCGCCCCGGCCATCAGGTTGCCGCGATTGTCATCGGTCCGGGGCACGCGGTTCAGCGCCGGGCTCACCGGCCGGCCGTCAATCAACAGCACCCGCCGGTCGCCGTCAACGATTTCGGGCAGGTGCCGCTGCGCCATCGCGTAGCGGGTTTCGCCGGCGGTGATGGTCTCGAGAATCACTGCAAGGTTCTTGTCCGCTTCGTCCAGGGCAAAGATCGAATGGCCTCCCATCATGTCCAGCGGCTTGACCACGATGCGCCCATGCTCGGACAGGAAGGCGCGGATACGGTCCATCGAGCGGGTGACGATGGTGGGAGGCGCGAGTTCGGGGAACCACGCGATGAACACTTTTTCGTTTACGTCGCGCAGGGCCTGGGGATCGTTCACCACCAGCGCCCCCTCGTCCTGGGCCCGCTGCAGCACGTATGTTGCGAAGATGTACTCGGCGTTGAACGGAGGATCCTTGCGCATGAAAAGGAAATCCAGATCACCGAGGGGCATGTCGCGCGCAGCATCGAGTCGGAACCAGTCGCCGTCGTCATCGGTGACTTCAAGCGGCGCTCCCCGCCCGTAGGCGCGTCCGTCCCTGATTTCGATATCGTTCAGGGTGAAGTGATAGAGCGAAATACCGCGCCGCCGCGCCTCTCGGAGCAGTGTCAGGGTGCTATCCTTTTGCGGCGTGATGGTACCGATAGGGTCCATGACTACGCCGAGAGTTCGGGATTTCATCTTCGGAGATCAGGAAATGACGCTTGTCGGCCACATTTTAAGTGGTTGCGCGAGTGCATATACCCCGCCCTTCCGGGAGACGCATTAATCCATCCATGGAGCTTGGTTCCGCCATCCCTGGCTCACACACTCCCGGAAGGGCGGGGTATATGCACCCGCGAAATACCGTAGTGGTTGCGTGCGAGTGAAGTGCTTAGGCTGAATCCGGATACCGGCCTGATGCAGGGCGCGCGGCAGTCGCCGTGCCCTCACCGCGACGCCCGGCCGCCGGGATCCGACATCGGCCTGCTGGTACTGCATGCCATTTCGCTGCCGCCCGGCGAGTTCGGCGGCAGCGAAATCGAGGACCTGTTCTTCGGAAGGCTCGACCCGTCGGCTCACCCTTACTTCCGGAGGCTGGCGGATTTGCGGGTTTCGTCGCATTTCCTGGTGCGCCGCGATGGCGAACTGGTGCAGTTCGTGAGCGTGCTGGAGCGCGCCTGGCACGCCGGCGAGTCCGAGTTCCGCGGCCGTTCCTCCTGCAACGACTACTCCGTCGGACTGGAATTGGAGGGCGACGCGGCTACTCCTTTCACCGATAGGCAATACAATCAGGCCTGTGCCGCCATAACGGCTTTGCGGGACGGTCTGCCGTCCCTGCGGAACGCACCGGTCGTGGGACACAGCGATATTGCCCCCGGGCGCAAATGGGACCCGGGACAAACTTTCGACTGGGCGAGGCTGGCGGCGGAACTGGCCCGGGCTGGAGAGCGCGAGACATGAAACTATTGGCCCTGCTTATTGGCATATACGCTGAACGCTACCTGGCGCGATGGTCGCATCTGCGTGAGTTCCGGGGGCTGGAGGAGCAGGCGAACCAACTGGCGCAACGCCTGATTCGCCTGGACAAGCGCGCCGCGCCTTACATCGTCGCGGGTCTTACGCTGGTATGCGCAGTCCCGGTCGGAATCATTGCCTGGCTGCTGCGCGACGACTGGATGATTGCGTGGTTCGTGTTCGCGGTAATCGTCCTGTTGTTCTCCTTCGGGCCGCGCGACCTGAAGGCCGAGGCCCTCGCCTTTCATGACAAGGCCGACGCCGGCGATGCAGACGGCGCCAGGGCCCAGGCGGAAGTCATCCTCGGCGGGGGGGCACCGGACAAGCCGAAGGACCAGGCGGCCGCAGTGGAAGAGGCAACCTACAGGAAAGCCAATAACCGGATTTTCGGCGTAATTTTCTGGTTCCTGGTCGCAGGGCCGCTGGGTCCGGCATTCGCTTTCGGCTTCCGCGTGCTGAACAGCCTGCGCCGGTATACGGCCACCCTGCCCGGCGGTGAAGAACTGCATCGGGCTACGGTCAAGCTGCACGGCGTGGTGGCCTGGGTTCCGGCCCGCATTACGTCCGCCAGCTTCGCCCTGGCCGGCAATTTCGACGACGCGGTCAACGCCTGGCGCAGCATACCGGCGGACCAGCAGCCCAACCTCTTCGAAGGCACGGGCACAGTTCTCAGCGTGGTGGGCGCGCAGGCGCTGGGCGACCGCCCGGACCGGGTGCGCGGCGCGGTGGTGCTGGTGGAGCGCAGCCTGCACTGGGTCTGGGGGCCGATCGTGGCCGTGGCCGTAATCCTGGGCGTGGTGTACTAGGGAATCTCTGAACAAGTTCGATTCTGCGACAATACATCCTATTCTGTCTTGTTGAGGGTTGAGGGATGCATCAAGCGAGTTTTTCGGAGTTGGAGCACGACCTGAAGAAGCGCCGGAC
>LXNI01002262.1_pt1 | contig 13857 bp, 10 predicted proteins | sample 809091 | NCBI WGS metagenome assembly LXNI01 (sample SAMN04870527, study PRJNA318959) | sponge metagenome | biome: 01000161; feature: marine sponge reef; material: water | host: Sarcotragus foetidus | place: Greece: Milos, Mediterranean Sea | collected 2013-05-29 | depth 5-7 m | reverse complement strand
CCTGCTCCGTCCGGTCCGGCTCAACCAGTTCGGCATTCCGCCAAAAATCGTCATCCAACTCGGGAACGTCGCTGAAGTCAATATCCTGATCCTTGGCGGTCGCGATCTGCCTGGGCGTTAGGGGTTTGTCGTGCTTTCTCATGGTACGCCTTCCGATAATTCCTTGTCTCGTCCCACTCAATATCCACGGTTCTATTTTGCCCTACAAATTGTAGCTACACTACCGAAGATTCCCCGTAAGGCGTGTTTGGCGTCCTGTTTGTCGAATTAGAAGTTGCCGTGTCGGTCTACAATTCGAATTATGAGTGCAAGATCGGTGGGAATCCTCTCTCCAATCCGAGAAGGAATCACTCCGGCACACTCAAACGGATTGACTGGAAACAGGGATGAGCTATGCAACTTACAAGGACTGTGAGAACAAGGACGCCACTGGCAACCATGTCGCAGCGGGAAATCACGGCAATCGAAGCGTCCGTCGCGCGAACGCTTCAATCGTCCGTCACACCCCTGGACTCGCTTGACATCACAAGGTCGCTGGTCCACGAAGTAATTTCCGCCTACTGGAAGGAGACCCAGGCTCTCCTGGGAGGCGACGCAAGGCTCCGCGAACTTCCGTCGGGAGTTTCGCTTGCGCCACTTGAGCCGGAAGTTCGCGAACTGGCTCGAAAAATGGGCGCCGGCGTGGCCGAATCTGACGTGTTGGACGCCAGTTACAGGATCGGCGTTCTCTACACGGGCCTAATGCCCGACGAACGCCGGTCACGCTTGGGGGCGCACTACACGCCTCGGGCGCTTTGCCAGCGGTTGCTGGATATGGCGGAGGAGGCCGGAGTCGAATGGGCCACGGCACGGGTGCTTGATCCAGCATGCGGCGGCGGCGCTTTCCTGTCTCCGCTTGCCCTCCGCATGGCGGCAAGCCTGCAGGACCAACCCGCAGAAACCGTGCTAACCAGCATCGAGCAAAGGCTGCGCGGATACGAAATCGATCCGTTTGCCGCCTGGATGTCCCAGGTATTTCTGGATGCGACGCTCGCGGAACTGTGCCTTAAGGCCGGCAGGCCCCTCAATTCACTCGTGCAGGTTTGCGACGCGCTGGAGCAGGAACCCGGGGCCGAGAGATTCGATCTGGTCATCGGAAACCCGCCCTATGGCCGCGTCACGCTATCGCCGAGTTTGCGTCAGAAGTTTCAGCGCAGTCTTTTCGGCCACGCGAACTTGTACGGCGTGTTTTCCGATCTGGCGCTGCGATTGACAAGCCCGGACGGGGTGATCGCCTACGTCACCCCCACGAGCTTTCTTTCCGACGAATACTTCAAGGCCCTGCGTGTCTTATTGGGCTGGGAGGCGCCGCCGGTATCGATCGACTTCATTGCGGAGCGCAAAGGTGTCTTCGCAGACGTACTCCAGGAAACTCTGCTAAACGTATCAGCGAGGCCGCGAGCTCGGCGCGGCGAGCGTGCACTTTCTGACGCAAGACCGGCATGGCTCGGTCAAGATCAACGGAGCAGGATCTTTCAACCTGCCCGAGGAGCTGGATAGGCCGTGGCTCATTCCAAGAAGCGATCGACAAAGCGATCTCGTTGACCGGGTTTCCCGGTTGCCCTACCGACTGGCGGACTATGGCTACACCGTAAGTACCGGACCGCTGGTCTGGAACCGGCACAAGTCGGGCCTGCGTGACGAACCCGGCAAGGGGCGCTATCCATTGCTCTGGGCTGAATCCGTGCGCTCCAACGGCGTGTTTGAATTCCGGGCCCAAAAGCGCAACCACAAGCCGTACTTTGAACCGGAAGAGAAGGAACAATGGGTGGTTACCGATCACCCATGCGTGTTGCTGCAAAGAACAACGGCCAAGGAACAATGCCGGCGCCTGATCGCGGCCGAGCTGCCGGAGCAGTTCATCAGAAAACACGGCGCGGTAGTTATCGAAAACCATCTGAACATGATCAAGCCGCTAAACGGCACTCCCAAGGTATCCGCGGCTGCGTTGGCAGCTCTGTTGAACAGCGATGTCGTTGACCAGGTATTCCGCTGCATCAACGGTAGCGTGGCCGTGTCGGCCTATGAGCTGCAAGCGTTGCCGCTGCCCTCCCCGGAGGATGCTAAGGACATTGAAGCCTTGGTTGAAACGCGCGCACGCCGGGAGGTTCTGGAGCAGGCCGCAATCCGCGTGCTGGAATTGTCAGCTCATTCGCCGGCAGCACTATAACGATTCAGGTGGTTCAGGCGGTTCAGAGGTATCAACGTCTTTAGCTGACGGCGAAGCACTCTTGTGCGTTTGAAGCAGAAACACTTCTTCTATCTTTTTGACGAACCCTTGTGCTTGGGCAAGCAATGCGCGTGCATCTTCGTCTTTGGTTTCTTCGTCGCCATAGTCTGAGCGGAGCCGAATAAAGTGCGCTCTGCCAACCACTCTCGCAGTACTTTCGCCAACCAGACCCTTATGAACAATATGTTCGTAGAAAAGGCGATGATTCCCTTGGTGCCGCCGGCCTTCCCTTACGCCTCTCGCCAATAAGGCTGCGCGAATTGCACTGTAAATCGCATAGTACGTGCGCCCGCCTGCTTCCCCCGGCAACCCATTCTCAAGCAGTACGGCGGCTGCCCGCAAACGTTTCCTTGCAGCTTCGAGATGTTGTTCCGGAGTCAAAACCCCTCGCTTACCTCAATGCCATCGGCAAGCACATTGCGGAAAAATTGCGGATTGCGTTGACCGTCTGTGTTCCTTAATTGGACTTCCCAAACCGGGTATTGCGAAACGAATACCTGTGTATCCAGTAGAACCTGGCTTTGAATGTCGCAAAGCGCCCAACCGAGACGAACCTGTGTCCTGGAATCGGGAAGCTCGCCGGGAAATACCACGGCAAGATCAACATCGCTGTCTTCATCAAATTGACCGCGGGCGTAACTGCCGTACAGGATGCAGCGTGAAACTGGCGGCAGGCCTTCGTCCTCCAGCCGGTTCAGGAATGCCCGAATGCCCCTTCTTACAGCCGTACCCAACTGCAACTGGGCGAGCGTCTCTTGGGTTGGTTCATCCATCTTCCGGGCTATTTTACGGGTTTCCTGCAGGAGTGCGGTGGCTCACGCGCACACCTCCTTACCAGTTACGGTGGCGGTGGTCCAAAAAGGCAACGATCGTTGTCACAGCAGTTACTAACGATCAGGCGAGCGCTCTAAACCCGCCAGCACTTCGCGGAAACTGCTGAGGCCAGCTTCCAGGTTCTCGATAATCTCCGCAGCGAGGTTGTCGGGCTCGGGGAGGTTGTCGAGGTCGGTCAGGCTCTTGTCCTTGAGCCAGAAGATGTCAAGGCTTGTCTTGTCGCGGGCTGTGAGTTCTTCGTAGCTGTAGCTGCGCCAGCGGCCGTCCGGCGCCTTCTCCTCGTCCCATGTGGCCTGGCGCTCATGCCGGTTCTGCGAGTTGTAGCATTCCAAGAAATCCGACAGATGCTCGAAGCGCATCGGCTTTTTCTTAAGCGTGTGGTGAATGTTGGTGCGGTAGTCGTAGTACCAGACCTGCTTCGTCCAGGGATTCGGGCTGGCTTCGTGGTTGTCGAAGAAGATCACGTTGGCCTTGACGCCTTGCGCGTAGAACACGCCGGTCGGCAAGCGCAGGATGGTGTGCAGGTCGGTGTTCTCCAGCAGCTTCTTGCGGATGGTCTCGCCGGCGCCGCCTTCGAACAGCACGTTGTCGGGCACGACCACGGCAGCGCGGCCGGTGGTCTTGAGCATGGTGCGAATGTGCTGCACAAAATTGAGTTGCTTGTTGGAGGTGGTGGCCCAGAAATCCTGGCGGTTGTACGTCAGTTCGTCCTTTTCCTGTGCGCCTTCCTCATTGGTGAAACTCATCGAACTCTTCTTGCCGAACGGCGGATTCGCCAGCACGTAATCGAAGCGGTCGCCGGCGTCGGCGACCAGAGAGTCGTTCGGCGAAATCGGCGCGCCGCCCTCAATTTCGCCGATGTTGTGCAGGAACATGTTCATCAGGCACAGGCGTCGCGTGTTGACCACAATCTCGTTGCCATGAAACGCCTCGTACTTCAAGAACGCCTTCTGCTCCTTGTCGAGCTTGAAGTTATCTGGATTGGTGATGAAGTCGTATGCCGCCAGAAAGAAGCCGCCGGTGCCGCAGGCCGGATCGGCGATGCGCCTGCCCGGTTCGGGCCGCACGCATTCGACCATGGCGCGAATGAGGGCGCGAGGCGTGAAATACTGGCCCGCGCCCGACTTGGTGTCCTCGGCATTTCTTTCCAGCAGGCTCTCGTAAATGTCACCCTTGATGTCCGCTCCCATGGTGACCCAGTCGGCGTCGTCCACCATGGCAATGAGGCGATACAGTTTTGCCGGGTCCTGGATCTTGTTCTGCGCGCTGGTGAAAATCTGCCCCAGCAGGCCCTTCCTGGCGCCGAGCGCGCGCAGCGTGTTGACATAGTGGTCTTCCAGCTCCGCGCCTTTCCTTGACTTCAGGCTCGCCCACTTGTGTTCGGCGGGTATGCCCACATCGCGGTTGTAGGGCGGCCTGGAATATTCGTCCGCCATCTTGAGGAAGATCAGGTAGGTGAGTTGCTCCAGGTAATCGCCATAGCCCACCCCGTCATCGCGCAGCGTCTGACAGAAGCTCCAGACTTTGGAAACGATGGGGGCGGTATTCATGCAGAACTCTCCTTCCCTTTCGTTCTAACAGCCAGGGCCTGGCCGGCGGCCGTGCGCCGATAGCGCTGGTTACGGCTTTTGGGCTTGTCGGGAAGGGTCATTTCGATCAGGCCGGCCTTGAGGGCGGGGCCAAGGTATGCCGCCACGAAGTGAGACCGGTTACTTATACCCAGGATGTCCTGTAGCTGAGGACGGTTCATTTCCCCCGTGAGAATCGAGATCAGGCGTTCAACGTGTTCCGTAACATGTATGGTCTCATGTATGGTCTCATGTATGGTGTCTTGTAGGGCATCCTGCTTTTTTTGCTGTATTTCCAGCAAGTTATCTTGCCCGGTAACTTGGTCGGTGTCATGTACGGTCTCTTGCCCGGACGCCTCTTGACCAACCTTTTCATGCACTGGTAATCGCACCAGAAACCAGGTTCGGTCCTCATCGCTTTCGAAGATGGGTTCCGGTGAGCCGTTCTGCCGCATGGCCCGGAAAATCTTCGGCACGCCGGTTGAGCGCGCCTCGGCGAGGTCGAGTTCTTTCAGAAACTCACCAATACGCCGGTTCCGGTAGCGCCTGCTCACGGCCTGCCCCTTCTTGAAGTCATCCATACGGATGGAGCGGTCCGCGCCGGGATAACTCAATACCAGCAACTCCTCGCGGGTGATCCGAACTTCAACCGGCTCGCGCTCCTGGTATGAGCGATGGTAGATGGCGTTCACCAGCGCCTCTTCGATGGCGCCAATCGGAAAATTCCAGAATCGCTCGGCCTCCGGCTTGTGGGGATACTTGACGACGATTTCCTTCAGGTAGTTCCGCTCAATGTAACTGATCGCCTCGCTGAGAATGATGGCCAACGGGCCGCGGAACTCCTTCTCCTCGAACTGATCGCCGCCCGGTCCATCAGGAAACCACACAACATCAATCTGGGTGGCCGGAAAGAACCTGTCTGGACGCTCATTGAAGAACAGCAGGCCGACGTTCTTGGGAAACATCGCCTCGGGTGGGCCGCCGACCACATTCAGGCGCTTGCCCAGGTCCTCAACAGACAGGCCCTCTGCTTCCGATGCCAGTTCGCTGCCGATTTCCCCGAGAAACTCACGGATCAGCCGATGGGACAGGTCATCCAGCGAAGCAGTCTGGCGATAGCGGTCGTCAAAAGGTACTGTGGCCGCCAGACTGAGCAGTTCACGCTCGTCAGCATCCCTGGCGCGCACGGTGCTGCTGTGCTTGCGAATGAAATAACCCCAGCCCGACCCTCCCTTCGCCAGACTCACTCGGGCCTTGTACGGGCGGGTTTCGCCGCCGGGCGCCCACAGCACGAGGATGTTTCGGCCCTTGACACGGTAGGTCGCGGTCAGCGGATGGTAGTGGGGCCGCATGGCGGAATGCCCGAGTTCCAGCAATTCATTCTGGATCGCGTCGATATGTTTGGAGCTGATCCCTTTCGGAGGCAGCACCGGGCGCCCGTTTCTCTCCTTGACGCCCAATATCACATAGCCGCCGCCCAGGTTATGAAAGTCGTTGGCAAAGGCGCAGATCGCATGCAACACGCTCTTCGGATTCCACCCGGCCTTGTACTCGATGCGTTCGCTCTCGACAGTGCGCTGGCGAAGTAGATGGTCAATGTTGATGGGAAGTTTGTCCGTCATGCCGTTGCCTTGGCGCGCCGGCGCGTGTTGCGGAGTTTAGTGCTGCGAGGCTGCGCTGATTTTTCGGCTTTGATCCATTCGAGTAGTGCCGAGGCAGGTTCGTCATTGGGATCCTGCGCGACGAGTTGACCGGAGAAGGCTCTCTTCAGGATCGATTGGCGTAGGGCTTCGGCATGTTGCAGTGAGAAAGCAATGACTTGTTCGCACTGGTAAATTTTGGCAAGTTGTGCATCAAGCAACTCGTCAATTGCCTCTTGTTCGCCAAGTCCGCAAATTGCAACTGGAACTAAATTAAGGTGTTTAATGCCCGCCAAATTCACCATTGCTGTGCCTTTGGCGTCTGAAAGCACTTTCCGCTGAAAGAAGGCAGATTCAAACAATCTCGCAAAAAAACGCTTGCTGAGTATCCTGTCGTTGATGCGTACACGCATTAGAGCCTGATTTATCACTCCCGCGTCCGAGTTGTCTGGAAGTTCATAAATTCTTCCTACAGTTCCAGCACAACTCACAATGAAATCACCAGGACAAACAGCAAACCCCGATAATTCTTCATATTTCTCCTCGTCGATGAAATAGCTGCCTCTTGAAGCGTCTCGGTGAATGGCATTTCCTTGTTGATAAACCCTAAAGCCGTTCGGAACAAACATCCTCTTTGTAATCGAGCTTCCGAATGGCCCTCTTCTAAGTTCTATGTCGAGCAAACCAAAGCGAGTCCAACCCCACCCCTCTGGTAGCTCAGGCAATTCGCCTAACTCTTCGGCAGTGAGCTGCGATAGGAATTTAGGGGCTTTGGGTTTGGTGCCCTCTCCCCCGGCAGCTCTCCATTCTTTGAGTTGCCGTTCATAGCGAGCCGCACGCTCCCGCTTACTGCGCGCGAGCAATTGCTCGCGGTTCTCAAGCTGGTCTTTGTTCTCTTCGCGCCATCGCGCAGTGAGCTTGCCTTCGAAGGCGTGTTTCAGGACAGCTTGGCGATAGACTTTGAGCTGCTCGCGCGCCATCTCCAGGTTCTCGACGCCCTTGTGCAGTTCGGAAAGCAGTTCCTCGATCTTGGCAATAATGCGGTGCTGTTCGGAGAGTGGCGGCAGATTGAACTGAAGGTCGGAAATGATTTTCTTAGTAATTGCGCTGAAGGTGGAGCCTTCACCTTTGCCCGATATTGTGGGTTCGATACTTCTGAAGAGATACAAGAGAAACTTCGGTTTGATGCCCCCTGAGGGATGAAGCGCGGCCAGACCCCGCCCAATGCAGCATTCGTGTTGTGCGAGATTAGTCGGTCCGACAGGGGCTCGAACTGACAAGAGAGTTGCCCCTGGCTTGGCGATCTTGCCGGGCTGCGAGCAGTGCATGTTGATCGTGGGATATAGGTCGCCAAACTCCTTCTTACCTTGGAAGAAGGGAAGGCCTTTCTTGTCATGGTTGTACGTCTTTGAGGACGGAGATTGCCCCATTACGATCACGGCAAAATCGTTAAGGCCGCACCGCTGCCAACCGTCAGGGAGATCCGTATGGACATCACCAGTCACGCCGCCAACGCCTCATTCAATTTATCAATCACGTCATCCATCCGATCGCCGAACAGCTTGTACATCTGCCCCATGCCGCCCTGGCTGTCGAACGGGGCCATGTCGAGATCGTTGCGGTCGAGGTGGAATGACGTGATGATGTGGTCGCGGATCATGTGCAGCCACGCCATCTGCTTTTCGTTGAATTTCTCTCCGCTACCGCTGTGGCGCGACATGATCCAGGTCTGGAAATTGCGGCGGACAGTCTCCCGATACGGCGACAGCGTTGCATCAATTCCGCAAACACGGCGGATCAAGGCCACCAGCGCGGTGAGTTCGCTGACCGGTTGATCACCCTTGTATTCATCCAGCAGCGCGTAGGCTTGCCAGACTCGCACCGGGGCCAGGCGAGGCATGTCGGTCTTTAGCCTGTCGAACACTTCCCGGATCATGGCGTAAGTCATTTCGCTCCGACGGTGCGGTTGGTCAAAGAAGATAGTCAGAGCTTCGATCTCGTCACGGTTATCTTCCAGGTATTGTCGGAAGCCTTGCGCCATCGCTTTTGCGTTCTCTTGGGCGTCGCCCGCCCATCCGGCGCGGGTCAAGTCGTCCAGGCCCTCATGATCAATAGTCTGTTCCTTGTCGCGGCGAATCGTGTCAATCAGCTCGATCAGTTCGCCGTTGAAAACGCGGGCGGCCTCGCCCACCAATTCTTGCCGTGCCCTGTCGCAGGCTGCGTCCGATCCCTCGTCGCCGACGGACTCGCGCTCGATCTCGAGAGCCTTCTCGTATATGCGATCAGGGTCGATGGCAGCCAGTAGATTGCCGATGATCATGGTCAGCGCAACCCCTCCGGCTTTTTCCTTGACCCGCCCCTGCTCCGTCGCATTGAGTTGCTGATTGAGCCGGGCCAGACGCCCGGCAAGCGAACTCACGGTGTCTTCATCGCTAGCCCCCATCATCACGCCCATCGCAAGATCCTTGAGCGGCACAGAGGGCTTGGAGTCCAGCGGCTGGCTCGCGGTCTTCAGCGATTTTGTAACGCCGACAGCATCAACGATTACATAGTGCGTCTTGCCGCTGGCGGCGGAGGGCGAGACTTTCTTCAGATCGTCATGGTCGAAGGTGCGGGCGCCGCGGCCCTTCATCTGCTCAAAATAGTTGCGGCTCCTCACGTCGCGCATGAAAAGCAGGCATTCGAGCGGCTTTACGTCGGTTCCCGTGGCAATCATGTCCACCGTCACGGCAATGCGCGGGTAGTAGTCGTTGCGGAATTGCGCCAAAACAGAATCCGGATTCTCGCTGGACCTGTACGTGATCTTCTTACAAAACTCGTTGCCTTGGCCGAATTCCTCGCGCATGGTCTGGATGATGTCGTCGGCGTGGCTGTCGGTCTTGGCGAAGACAAGCGTCTTCGGAACTTCGCCTCGGCCCGGAAATATCTCCGGCAGCTTGTCGCGGAAGGCACGGACAACGGTGCGTATCTGATCCGGATTGACGACATCGCGGTCGAGCTCCCGAGCACTGTACGTGACATCCGCATCCTGGGCCTCCCAGCGGCTGCGGCGCGTCAACCGCTCCCGCTTTTCGACCTGCTGATTGAGCTTGATTTGCCCGCCGTGCTTAGTCGTCTCGGTCTCGATCACATAAATCTCGTTGCCTACGTTGACACCGTCGGCGACGGCTTGCTCATGGCCGTATTCGCTGACCACGTTCTTTTTGAAGAAGCCATAGGTCCGGTTGTCCGGCGTGGCGGTAAGACCGATGAGAAAGGCGTCGAAATATTCCAGCACCTGACGCCAGAGGTTGTAAATCGAGCGATGACACTCGTCGATGACGATGAAATCGAAGAACTCTGGTGGAATCTTGCCGCTATAGGCCACCGGCACTGGTTTCTTGGGCCGAACCTTCAGCTCTGCTGGATTAAGCTCTTCGGCGGCCTCGTCCAATTCCTGGCCCTGCAGGAGCGAGTACATGCGCTGGATCGTGCTGATGCAGACCTGGCTATCCCTGCTGACAAAAGACGACTTGAGACGCTGAACGCTGTAAAGCTCAGTGAACTTGCGGTTGTCGTCGCTGGGCATGTAAGCCATGAACGCCTGCTCAGCCTGTTCGCCCAGATTCCGTGTGTCCACGAGAAACAGGATGCGCTTGGCGTCGGCATGTTTGAGTAGCCGGTAAATCGAGGTGATTGCCGCGTGAGTCTTGCCCGATCCGGTGGCCATTTGAATGAGGGCGCGCGGGCGGTTTTCCTCGAAGGATTCTTCCAGCTTCTTGATCGCTTTGAACTGACATTTCCTGAGTCCCGCGCGGTCCAGGACAGGTAGCGTCTGGAGCCGTGCGCGCAATGGAGCTACCTGATCGCCCCAATGTTGCAGTGTCTTCGGCCGAGGGAAGTTGAAAACCTCGCGGGAGCGGGGTTTTGGATCGCGCGTATCCGTGAAACGTGTTAGCACGCCGGTGCTTTCATATACGAACGGCAATGGCTCCTGATTGTTCACCCACTTGAGCGTGGAGGCGGCATAACCTCCGGATTGCGTTTCGACCTTCGTGATGTTCTGTCCCCAGGTCTCCGGCTTGGCCTCAATTACCCCAACGGCTTTCTTGTTGACAAACAGAACGTAATCGGCGGGGCCGATGTCCGTCTGATACTCGCGAACGGCAATGCCGGGGCCATCGCTGAAATCGATTCTGTCCTTCGACTGCACTTTCCAACCAGCCTGCTCCAACATCCCGTCAATGTTGCCGCGCGCTGCTTGTTCGGGTGTTTGGTTAGACTTCGGCATTCCAGGCTAATCCACAGAGGTCATTGGCTCGGAGGGCAAGCGAAGCAAGTACTCTGGCATCCGAAAACGTCAATTGGCATTCGCACTACCAGGCTAGAACGGCACCTCGCCATCAAGGTCATCAACGTCTTGCGGGGGTCTTGCGGACAGGTTGAAAAAGCTTGAGTGTTCCTGAATCCAATCCCAACCACTATCGGTGACATAAGCGCCATCGTAGGTTCCATTTGGCTCGTCTACCTCTTCGACAACAATTAACCTTTGTCGCCGTAGACCTCGAATTGCAAGACCAATCGCAACATCTGTAAGTCCTATAGATCGTGCATTTTGCTGCACAATCCAAATACTTTCCCTAGCGTCAGGCACCGCTGTCGCAGCCGCAACAATTCCAAGAAGTTGCATTTCCATTTGTGATAAGCCGTCCCTTGGCGCAACCGGGTCAGATTTGCGCGATTGCGCCTGAATTGCCCCGCTTTGCAAAGCCTTTGCCCGTGCTACCACCTGCCGCTTCAATTCCTCGAAGTCGCTTGTTGATTCGGACTTGTATTGAAGAACCTTCCTATGTCGAATGTCAAAAGGCAACGCCCCTTCTCGTTCATCACAACAAGTCAGGATCACTGGCTTGCCGGCCGCGTTGGCAAATCCAAGCTCATACCAAACATTTGGATTATCCGTTGTTACGTCTGCCAGGCAGAGAGTGGCGTTTGTAATGCCCTTTTCAATCGCATCGATCAGCACGTCGTCGGCGCCAGGATCTTCATCTACGCGGTACGCGTCAAAGCCGGCTAGAGCAAGCGCCGGTTTGAAAGCGTCTTCATACCTCTTATCAAATCTTCCCTTATCAAAGGGCTGAATAACAAAGCATGTTGGCATTTGGTGCTCCTCAACTTTATCCAATGGGCAACATAACAGCATTGCACGCCGTTTCCGTAGGCAAGGCGAAGACCCATTGTCAGCATTGGGCTGGATGAATCGCCTATATGGTGGTCTAAGTTTGAACCATGCCATTGACTGTTCCCGTGACTCCGAACCGTTTCGGCTTGGGAGGCCGTCAGTCATGCCTCCGGAACCCCATACGCGCAAGACCAGCCCGTACCGAGACTTTTCCCTATTTCGGCGCGAAAAGCGAGCGCGGTATAGTTTCACGCGCACCAATCGTGGGGCTGTGAATTGGATAAAGGAAAAACTCGTAACATCCTCGGGAAAATAGAGCCAGGAAGATTAGTAATAATTCTTGGTATCGGTGGAGCTATTTCCCTACTGATTTCCAACGGCGCTCTCATTCAAAGGGTGTTTTTTGCCTTTGTTGTGGAGCAGGATGCGCGCAGCCTCTACGAGGCTCTATACGACAATGCCATCAGTCAGTTTCCAAGCATTGTTGACTGGATCGCTGCGGCAATCTATCCGATCTTCTTAGGGCTGTCCTGCGCAATAGCAGCGATAACTGTCCTGAAACCGTTTAGTTCGTTCCAATCGTTTATGGTCGCCGTAGGCGTAGCTACCTTTCTGGGACTGAGTTTTCTTGATGCTGCATTCCTACTATGGCAAGGCGATTTTCAAGCAAGCACATGGATCAAGAACCTGTTGGGAAACACGCTTGGAGGGCTGGCCAATGCCTTTGTGATAGCCGCAATTCTGGCGGGGTCAATGCGCCTTGTCAGTAATAGCAATATTCGTTCGCACTGGAGGCCTTACATCACGGCCGGCATTGCTTTGGCAATCGGTCTTGTATGTTCCATATCCATCCACCTTATATTGCGAACCGCACTCCATCCGCTGCCTGCGGATATTCGGCTTGTGAGTAACATGCCAGTATCGACCATCATGGTTAGCCCACCCAACTCAAGTATTGAGACTGAATGGCCCAAATTCATTCCAAGCACGACGGAATTTGATGACCTGTATCTCAGGGTCTTGGGCGATGTGGCTGTTCATTGGGAAAAGGCGCAGGCCCGACCAACATTTGCTCTCTCTGTTTATGCAGTGCATGGATGCAGCGGTATTTCCCAGGCAGAGGAGATCACCAATAAGCAACCAATTTTTGCCAAGGAAGATTTTGGCACCGTCAAGGTTCAAGCTGAAACAGCAATGGGCTTTCTCTTTGTTGATAGCCAACAGTCTCATATGTCCATTATCAAAGAAGATGAGCCTGCCAAGATCGTTTGGCTGAATCAGGACAGTGAGGATTCAAATCTAAGCATTCAGCATTTTCTTTCCGAGGAAGTTGAAGTACAAACAAGAACCTATGGTCATTCTTCAGCAATGATCAACGGTGTATTGCTGAAGAGTGATGACGACCAAATTGCAGACGCTCCAGTGGGTGCTCCGGTGCGCTTTTCTTTGTCTGTTGATAACCAGGAAAGAGAGATTACGTTTAGCCCTAGCGTCATTGAGGATCCGTCGATTCCATTTGCTTGCAAAGCGCTTAAGGCCGACGATTCGGACGCTAAAGTATTTCATTTTGACTCGCAACCACTCGCCGGGCTTTTGTTGCAAATTGAGAGAACAGGATCTTCTCTTGGTTATCCACGAACATTTGACGGTCAATTGTCATTATTCAACCTGTCGGGTTGGCTTGATGTAGGGGGAATCGATCAATCACATACTGTCAACAACATCGGTCGTATTTCAATTGCGAAACCGAACGGGCGCATGGAGATTGAAGATGATTTGCTAGAACTCAATGGAGACCAACAATTTAGCGGTTATGGAGATATCAGCTTGTCATACTCCAAGGAAGGGGTCTTGATAATTGAGGGCGAATACTACGCAGCATGGCTTGGCGCCAAACGCCTAAACAAAGCACGTTTTGAGGCAGGGCCTCTTGAAATTCTTGTTCTCCTGATTCTCCCCTTCGGTTTCTTGTTTGTTTGGCCCAGAAAGTGGATTCGAAAGGAATGGGTAGCTAACGCAAATGTCTTCCAGATGATATTGCCTAACGGCGGCTAATGTCGGGCTGTGCTTATCGAGAGATAGCTTACAGACTATTCCGGAGACATGGTTTACACATTGGGTATTTGGGAGTTCCCGGTTGCCCTGGAGAGAGTGTAAGCCAATGGATGAACGACTTCGATTCATAGCCCGCCTGTTGGAAGGCGAGAAAAAATTTATTACGGAGAGCTAGCCGGTTCGACTTTTGTTCCAATATTTATGAAAAGAATATATATAAGAAAGATTTACAAAAGACCATTAGTGTCCCAACAATTTGTCGAATAAATTCAATTGGTTAGGTGAGTGCGGGTTGTTCGGAGCGTATTCGGTTTTTGTAAGCAGTTGAAT